>Ga0315279_10009889_pt1 | contig 11287 bp, 10 predicted proteins | sample YL17G06_20_MG_FD_203694 | JGI IMG/M metagenome (GOLD analysis project Ga0315279, IMG submission 203694) | Sediment microbial communities from Yellowstone Lake, YNP, Wyoming, USA - YL17G06_20 | ecosystem: Environmental > Aquatic > Freshwater > Lake > Sediment | place: USA: Wyoming | collected...
CAAAAAACAAATAAAGAAAATGAGGGTTTTATTCTTTCTCAATTCTTGCCAGAAATAAACGAGATATGCTCGAACAAAATAAGGGCTGGAATATTGTACTTATTAATTTCTTGTCCTGAAACGATGCATAGCATGAGAGTGGAAGATCTTTGCTTTAGGTTAGGCATTAGGCCGACAGTCTGTCTATATCACTTGGAAAAGTTAAAAGACTGTAATTTAACTGAAGTTAAGAAAAATCAAAAGTACGGTAAGAAAACTAGAAGAAGCATCTGGGGTCTGAATCTAAAATATCCAAGTTGGATACAAGAATGCTATAAAATGACAAAAAATTACTTTTTTAGCGAAAGAGAACTTGTCGGCATGATTAACATAAATAAAAGCTTCAGATAGGCTGTCATATTCTTGTCATAGTTTTGTATTGCACATGTTTTATGTTTGTACAAGATTTGTTTAGCAGGATTTTAATAGCGTTTTTCTTTCGTAATTAAGTTGTGAGTAAAATTTCTCTAGCGCCGAGGAGGGGCGCGATATTAAGGCGACCGTTGGTTAGCCTTGCCTTGAGACTTTGTTTCAAGAAAATTCTAGGTAAATACCCAAAAAAAGGAAAATTTTAAGGTGAAATAATGAATACAAAAATATTAGCTAGTTTAGTATTGATAGGGATAGCTATTTCAGGAATAACAATGGGAACAGTTGCATACTTTAGCGATATAGAAACATCAACAGGGAATACATTCACTGCAGGAAAATTGGATTTGAAAGTTGACAGCAAGTGTAGTTACAATGGTGTATCACAACTATTCTGTACTTGGAGCATGATGGATATTGATGGACAAAGCAAACTGTTCTTCGATTTCGGTGATGTCAAACCAGGTGACTATGGTGAAGACACTGTAAGTTTGCATGTATATGACAACCCATCATGTGGGTTCGTACATTTTGTAAAAACAAGTGATTTGGATAACACTTGTAATGAACCAGAATTAGTTGCAGAACCAAACTGTGCAAGTGATAATTTAGGTGAATTGGATGATAATATGCAATTTACGATTTGGATGGATACAAATTGTGACAACATTAAAGATACAAGCGAACAGATCCTATACGCAGGTAGTCTAATTACAAACAAATATTGGGCAATAGGTGAATTAGCTATAGGAGCAACAGATACGTGTGTGGGCATTTCATGGAAATTACCAAACGGTGTAAACAACATAGTTCAAAGTGATTCGTTTACAGGCGATTTAGTATTTGATGCACAGCAAAAGAGACATCAATATGTTACTTGCCCCGTAGGGGAAGTGATACGCGTAGAAAGCGGAACGCAGAATTTCAGTCCGACTGGATGGGCCGGTTGGTCTTGTCCCGTAGGTAAACAAGTAATCGGAGGCGGAACCACATGCGCTTTACCGTTGTCAATCTCGCAGCCAGCAAAGCCAGGAATTGGTACATACCCAGTATATCCTCACTACACTTACACACCTCCTGAACAAGGATGGGTCGTGCAGAATGGCGGTACTTCGCAGTCTTGCAAGATCTACGCTCTCTGCGTGTAATTAATCCTTTAATTCAGTGGTGAAAAAATGAAAAAACAGATATTGCTATCGATATTAGTAGTTAGTGCAGTAGTCGCTCTAATTGGCGGAGCAACTTTGGCTTACGTCAATGATGTAGAAACATCAACAGGCAACACATTCACAGCAGGAGAAATAGACTTGAAAATAGATTACGACTGCTACTATAATGAACTTGTAGATGGAACGACTAGTTGTCCTTCATGGACTCCTGTAGACTTAACAATCGAGAAATTTTTTGACTTCATCGATGTTAAGCCAGGTGACTATGGTGAGGGAACAATTAGTTTGAATATTGACAACGATGCCTGGGTCTGTGCAAGAGTATATAATCTAGAAAGTAAGGAAAACAATTGTAATGAACCTGAACAAAATGCAGAAACGAACTGCGCAAGTAATGATGTAGGCGAATTACAAGACAATCTTTACTTTACAATATGGTTAGACAATGGAGCAGGTTTAGGTCATAAATGTAACAATATTTTAGATGATGACGAAAAACCTGTAGTAGTAAATAATGAAAAAGCAAAACCAATTGTTTGGGCAATTGCAGATCCAACAACAGGCAAACCGTTGCCAGCAGGTAAAAACTGTATTGGTGTATCTTGGAAAATACCAACAGATGTAGGAAACAAAATTCAAAGCGACAGTCTTAAGGGAGATATAAAATTCTGGACAGAACAGTCAAGAAACAATCCAGACTTTAGATGCAAAGAAATTGTACATTATCCAGAGGATACTGCCTATGTAGGTTATGAAGACCGAACATCAGGCGATTTCGATTATAATGACTTTGGAATAATGGATATGAAACTAAAAGAGACTTATGCGGATGATTGCTTATCAGAAGTCGATATGGAATTCACAGTAAAAGTCAAATTAGCAGGAGATGTGCATGATATCCACATAAAAAGATTGTTCTCTTCTAACACAGACTACGCTTATACAATTACAAGAAGCTCACCAGCACAAGGAACAGAAAAGCCTGCAGGCGCATATACAGGTTCAGATGATATAGACGTAATACTATTTGACAGTGCTACTACACCAATACTTGGTGATAAAGTCGTAATTCACGTTGAGATAAATCATTGTGACGACTATTTCAATCCAACTCCAATAAAACCAAGATGGGATTTAGATCCATTCATGGCAAACTACGATCCTTGGATGAATGACAAATCTATTGGTGCAACACGTCATATTGTAGATTGGCAAACGACCACCACATTTGGTGATCCATCTCCAGGTATTGCTGTACCATACATCTTAGTGATTCCAGCTCCTAATTGGATTCCACCGGGTGAGGGAGTAAAAATCACAACGCCATACCAATATTTCGATGACTACTACAGATCGTTGGGTGTTTCACATCCACAATGGTACTTGGGCATATAGCTTTAGCATGGTGGCTAGTAACCACCTACCCTTTTTTATTTTATTAAATTTTATAAAAAAATTCGAGAACGATAAAAATGAAAAAAAGTGATGTCGTATTAATGGTGTTTTTGGTATTTTCTGTATTCCTATTCATAGCCTCAAGATTGGGAGCAAGTAACTTTCTTGTTGTATTAAGCGGAAGCATGGAACCAACCATAAACATGGGTGATATGGTTGTAACAACGCCCATAACTTCTAATGCCATAAAAGTTGGTGACATAGTAGCATTTAATGATGGTAAAGAATTTCCAATAACTCATCGAGTCATTAATATAACCGAGGGTGGCTTCATAACTAAAGGTGATGCAAATGAAGATCCAGACCCTATGGTAAGAAGCAGCAGCAGTGTGGTTGGAAGGATTGCTTTCTGGGTTCCGTTTGCAGGATATATTGTTTATTTTGCTAGAAGCATTTATGGTTTACTATTTCTAATTGTAGTTCCTGGTTTTGTTTTAATAATAATTGAAATAAAAAACATATTTAATTATTTTAAAGAAGACAAAGTCAGAAAAAGAAAGATAGAAAAATCAAACAGATTACTTCGTTCAATAATTTTGATTCTTTCCTTCAGTTTGCTGGCTTCGCAAGCAATTGTTTTCTCAAACGGCATCACAAGTGCTTATTTCTCAGATGTAGAAGCAGGAAAAGGATTTTTTGAGGCTTGGACTCAAGAAGCTCCACCAACTACAATAAACAAGTGGTGGTCAGACACAGAATTTGTTTCAATGTCAGATCCAATTTACAATAATATTTTTGAAGTTGTTATTCATTCTTCAACAAAAGAAGTTTCTAGTACAAATCCTGGAGGATTTTTCATAAATATCATGATTGATAACATGCCAACTATAAGCTCCATAACTATTACAGACACTATATTACATCCGATTAGAAGTAGCGATTTTGAAACTCAAGGCGGTCATCCTTTCCATGCCTATTTAAATGGAAATGAGGTCTCGGAAAAATTTGAATATAATTTTGATGGTTCGACTTTAACTGCTTATTTAAAATCAGGAGAAATTTTGGATGCTGGAGAACTTTACGTAAATCTTCATTTGAAATACGCATTCATAAAAACGTCAATGACAGACGATGAAATAAAAATGTTTCCACATACTTATACAAACTTAGCTAGTGTAACAATCGGTGGTGAAAAAATTCAAAGTTCTGCTGATTTAACAGCAAATTTAAAATGGGTTGGAGGATCTGAAGAAACTTCGACTACATTTTTTGGTGGTTCTTCAATAAATGAAGAACTTAACAATGAAATAGATGTAATAGCACCAACATGGTCGGATAATTCAACAAACTCGACTTTAGCTGGAACCGATGCTCTACACTCAGTTTTATGGAATGACGACGTTCAGTTATCAGGTTACATATTTTCTTTTGACAATTGCGAAAATTTAATGGTAAACGAGACTTGGACTCCTTTTGAAAGTAACTGGTCTAATTTTACTAAAACAATTAATGCAACTGTTAACTGCACAATTAATTGGATGGTTTATGCAAACGATACTTCGAACAACTGGAATGTTACTGACTTGCTTAGTTATAACACAACCGAGATTCTTGAAGAAAACACAACATCAGAGAATATAACTTATTACAACTATTCTGATACAACAAACAACAAAATAAGATATTCTTATAACGAGTCTTTGGAAGAGTATCCAACCGCTTCATTAGATACTGATTATGGAGAAGAAGCAAACTCATCTCAGTACTCAGCCACGCTAGCATACGAGGGAGGAGTTTGTAATTACGATAATTGCTTTGAATATACTTTTACAAACAGAGCTAACAAAACTGTTTGGCATTCATTCGTTTTCAAAATAAATGAGAATGTGAACGATGTTAAAAGCATTAATATCAGTTGGGCAGGTTACTCAGAATCGAATTTGATAGACAGTAAATTCAGAATAATAACTAATACTGGATACGAAGATGCGTCAGGCATAACGAATGAAAATCAGATTTACACTTTTAACATAACTTCTAACTTTGATAAATATTTGAGCTCAGGATATCTAAGATTTCAAGTTTGGACTATGACAGATAGCTTGTCTGATTCAATAAATTTGTGGACTGATTTTGTTAGCGTTACTGTAGCAACTTAAATACAAAACCTAGCAGCTCTAAAAGAATAGAACTTTCTTTTTATCAAAAGGCTTTATAAACTTCTTTTCTATAAATTAATTAGATGTCTAACACAAAACTCATATTATTTTCTTTAGTTTTCTCTATTATTTTTTCTATTACAGTCTCTGCCCTTCCATGCGCCTTCTTCGGAACAGTAAAAATAGGAAGTAATTATGTTAATGGAACTCTAGTCACTGCTTATTTGAATGATATAGGGGAATATTTAGCAACAGCCGATGAAATAGGTTTTGGAATCTATTCTATTACAATTGTTAATGCAACCAATTCTTATGTTAAGTTCAAGATAGCAGGGATAGATGTCGACCAATCTGAACAATTATGTCCTTCTGGAGGTCATTCTTATTTAGAACTTACAGCTGCACAGCTTCCAGATGGTTCTTCCTGTGAAAGCGATTTAAGTTGTTCTTCAGGATATTGCGTTGAATGTAACGGACAAAAAATCTGTAGACCGTCCAAGCCATTTTCTGGAGATGGTTGCTGTCAAACAGGTGAGAATTGCACTAATTCTGTAGATTGTTCTTGTCCTTCAGGTCAAATCTGTGATGCTGGAACTTGTACAACACCACTAGGTCCTTTAATACCTCCAACTTTATGCGAAGAGAATTGGACATGCACTGAATGGTCTAGCTGTGTAAATGAGACTCAAACAAGAACCTGTACAGATGCCAACAATTGTGGAACAACTGTAAATAAATCAGCTGTATCTCAAACCTGTACAGTTCCATGTGAAGAGAATTGGTCTTGTACAGATTGGTCTACTTGTGTTAATAAATCACAAACAAGAACATGCACAGATCTAAACAATTGTGGAACTCTGATAAATAAACCAGATGAAACTCAAAAATGCAAAGAAGAAAAACAACCAGAACAACAAGCACCAACAACGCCTACAGGTTTATTCTCAGGATTGAATGCTTTTGACTTGTTAACTACATCAATTTTAGGGTTAGCTTTCCTAACATTATTATTGTTTATTTTAAAGAGAAGGAAACCAAAAAGAAAATCCAAGAGAAAAAGATAAAAATCAACTTTATATCTTTTGTCTTTAAATTATATTAAAGTGAGATAATGAAAAAAGTCATTTTATTTTCTATAATAACAATAGTTCTGCTAAGTTCAATGACATTGGCAATGAAAGATGTGAAAGCCTCGGGCATCAAATCTAACAGAGTCATAGCTCGTACGAATTCACTAACAGATAGGATGCTATTCAAATTGCAGGGATGTAAAATAATTCATGAATTAAATGATGCGACTGCGATGGACTGCCCAGAAACAATTGCCTCAAGATTTGAGCAAGATGAAATTCTTTATATAATGGATTTACAAGCAGACCAGCAGATAGGAGCAGACAAGGTTTGGTCTTTAGGTTATGATGGCACCGGAATAACAGTCGCTGTTTTGGATACTGGTGTAGATTCTAATCATCAAGAATTATTAGACAGCATAGCAGGGGGAAAAAGTTTTGTTTCATACACAACTAGTTATTACGATGATCATGGACATGGAACTCATGTCTCAGGAATAATAACTGCTAACGGAGTTGTGGCAAATGCAAAGGGTGTTGCACCTAGGGCAAGTGTATGGATGGCAAAAGTTTGTGATGCTAGCGGAAGTTGTTACACAAGTGACATAGCAACTGCAATTGATTATGTAGTTAATGGTCCTGATAGCACACCAAATACAGGAGATGAACCAGCAAAAATAATGAGTATAAGCTTAGGCGGCGGCGGTACAAGAGCAGCGAATTGTGATGGCGATTACTTGGCTTCAAAAGTTAATTGGGCAGTCAGCAATGGCGTGACAGTTGTAGTGGCAGCAGGCAATACAGGAGGAATAGTTAGTAGTCCGGGTTGTGCAAGTGGGGCAATATCAGTAGGAGCAATTGACAAAAATGATGTAAGACCATCTTGGTCTGGCTCAGGTTTAGCGCTAAAAATAGTCGCACCAGGAGTAAGCATTTACTCAAGCTTGCCTAGCAATACTTATGCATCTTGGTCTGGGACTTCAATGGCAACACCGCATGTTGCAGCAACAGTAGCTTTAATGAGACATGTAAACCCAAGCTTAACAGATAGTCAAATCAAAAGTATACTTTACTCAACAGCCAAAGATTTAGGAAGTTTAGGATGGGATAAATATTATGGTTGGGGAAGAGTCGATGCTTACAATGCATACTTAGCTGTTAAGCCAGTGCCAAAGTGTTCATCTGATGCTGAATGTGATGATGTATTATATTGTAATGGAGCAGAAAAATGTATAAATAGTGTTTGTCAGGCAGGAACTCCAATAAGCTGTTCTAGTTTAAATGATCAATGCAACAATGGAGTTTGCGATGAAACCATTGATAATTGTGTAGCTAAGCCAAAACCAGATGGAACTTCTTGTAATGATGGACAATTCTGTACCAATCCAGATACATGTATAGCAGGAGTTTGCGGAGGGTCAGCTCGTTCTTGTGACGATGGAATAACTTGCACAACAGATAGTTGCAATGAAATTACAGATACATGTGAATATATTTGGCCTATTTGTGGTTTAACTGACGGATGCTGTGGACCTAGTTGTAATAACAATGATCCAGATTGTACAACAACAAAGTGTTGGAGCGGAAGTTATCAATATCTTTACCTGAATTCAAATCAAATGAAAAAGTTCTGCAAATGTGCCCAAGGAACTTATGGATATAATAGTTACAAATACAATTTTGCAAGGAAAACAGTTTATTACTATATAGATTCTGGAAACAATAACAATTGGGATGTAAGTTCAATGTCATCATATTCTCCAATATATCGAGTAAAATGCTTAGACAATCTATGGTATTCAACTAATAATGATTACTTTAGATAGTTATTGTTAATTATAAAAAATTTTCTGTTCTATATTAAACTATGAGAAAAGACAGTCTTCCAGAGGTATATCAGTTAGTTGGCTTTGCCTACTTCAGCCCAGGGTCTGAAAGCCAAAAATTCAGAATTCATTATCCGACTGATGAGATTAAAGGTGCACTCATAAACGCAAAAAGCAGTCGCAAACTAGGAAAATTAGTAGAGCCTTATTATAATACTAATCAACTAAGAAGAATTTTAACAAAAGCTGAAAGGAAATCTGTTCTGAATTCCAAGGTATTAGATGTTAAGCCCAATGAAAAATCTAGAGTGTATATAGGTTCTATAAAGCCGATGAGATCAAGGGCAGACCCTCACACAGTGAATATAATAAATGCACATGATTTGGAAAAAGTTGAATTTACCTGTGACTGCGATAAACAAACTAGATATAGGAATATAAGAAGCATTTGGGACAGAAGGCTTCTAGACGAATGGGAACTTCCAACGTCTCATCATTCTTTTAACACCTGCACGCATATCGGTGCTGTTGATGCTAATATTCGCAATAATACTGGGTCAAGTGCCTTAGGATTAAAGGATTTAGATAATCCTAAGCTTGACGGATTAGAGTTCCCAGATTCTTTGAAACCTTATATCATATCATACTTAGACGTAACTAAAAAATTCCCGAGTCTTCCAGACTATGTCATAGACTTTGCTTTTACTCGCAGGTCTTCGATGTTCGACTCTGCTAAGAAACAGGTTGATAGATTTAGAGAAAGATATGGACTAAAGGAATATACATTATATTCAGACAGAGCTTTGGAGAAAGAAATCATAGACAAGGTGGGCGTTCAGGAAGGAACCATGAAAGAAGTTCTTGATATGGTTAACTACTGATTATTTAGCAGCTGATTGAATTGAATGAAGTTCATCACTACCAATAGTAGTAAATAAAACATTTCTAAAACATTCAAAACAAAAATCATATGAAGGTGGTTTTTGAAGTTAAAGCAGCATTTGAAAAGAAAATAAGATTAACAGAAGAAAGATTAAATTATATTCTGTTCAAACACCCAGAGATTTCAAATAAAACTGATAAAATTAGATGCACTCTGATACGTCCAGATTTAATAAGAAAGAGCCAGTATAACCCAGATGTATGGTTATACTACAAGTTTTATAAGAGATTGAAAAAGTATTTAACAGTAGCAGTCAAACTATTTAATAGAGAAGGATTTGTGATTACATCTTATATCACAGATAGGATAAAAGTAGGTGAAGAAATATGGAAGGAAAAATAATGTTTTGGTTTGATAAAGAAGGGGATGTTTTAGACATCTCTATAGGAAAGCCTAAAAAGGCCGTTTCAAAGGAAGTTGGAGAAGATGTAATAGTCAGGATGAGTCCAAAGAGCAAGGAAGTTGTAGGTTTTACTATATTAAATTTTACCAAAAGATTTGAGAATTTGAAGAAAGCAGATAAAATTGATTTACCCCTAAAAGCAAAGATAACTTCTATCAACTAATGGATCAAAATCTTTATTATATCATTATGCTTTAAAATATAATCAGCACCAACTTTTCTTCCGGTTCTTGCGTCAATTGCACCAATGAATTTTTCTCCAATGTCTGTATGAACTTTGAATGCCAAATCCAAGGCAGTAGAATCTGGAGGCATGAGGAAGACGTCTGGTAAAACATTTCCTTTCTTGTCTGAGAATTTGTGCTCGTTCTCGACTGGATAGACTACTATATACTTCATAAAATTGAAAACAGCTTTGTTCAAGCATTCTTGAACTCCAGTCGATCCATACTTGTTTAAGATATTGGTTCTTATCAGTTCCAATGCCTTTGTTTGTTTTTCGTTCAATTCTTTTTTAATTGTAAAGTTGCTTTTTCCAGGTATGTATTCTATAAAACCAGCCTTAGCAGCAGTCCTTAATGCAATCTCAGCCTCTGCAGAGCAAGGAACTATGGTTAGATGAGGAAAATCCTTTATCAATTTCTTTACGTTCTCTTCAGATTTTGACAAGTCCATTTTGTTAGCAGCGATTATCATAGGCTTTGAAATCTTTCTTAACTCTTTTGCGAACTCTTCTATATTACTCAAGCCGATTTTTTCAGTGACATCTCTAATATGTTTCTCTTTTATTCCTAATCCGGCTAGAATCTCAGCAGCCTTCTTCTCATCCTTTATTTTTTCCAGATGTCTTTTAATTACAGACGCGAACCATAGATCAATTTCCTCTTCTAAGAATCTTACATCGTTAGCAGGATCATAACCTTCAGTCACATGCCCTTCAGAATCCGTCGTCCCTGAGGCATCTATGACGTGAATAAGCATATCAGCTTGGATTATGTCGTTAAGGAACTGATTGCCTAGTCCTCTACCTTCATGAGCTCCTGGAATTAGACCTGCGATATCCCATAGTTTAACAGGTACAAGTCTTACACCATTCACACATTGAGAGTTTCTAGGTGTGCATTTTATTTTTATATCACTACAAGGACAAGGGACTGTCACATAGCTTACCCCTACGTTTGGTTTGATGGTGCAGAATATTCTGTTCGATATCTCGACGTTTATCATGGTCGCTGCCTTGAAGAAAGAACTTTTGCCAACGTTGGTTTTACCACAAACTGCAATCTCCATGCTATCTCCTTTTGTAAATTGTATAAATAATCTCAAAAATAACCAAAATTATAAGACAAAATTGTAATCCTAAAAATACATAATCATTTTCCTGATACGAATAAACTGATAGTAAGACCGTTCCCGACAAATAAATCAAGGCAAACTTCAAATCTATCAATGATTTGTGTTTTTTAATCGATTCTAAGGTTTCAAACAGCCACGCTAACACAAGTAAAATTGCTCCGGCAATCCCTATTTCAATCATATAACGTTTATATTTAACTTTTAACAATATAATCCTATGCAAACTCCAATTTGTGAAGTCTGTTTAAAGTCTGATATACTATGCAGCGGTTGCCAGGAGAAGTTAAACACTGGTAGAATCACTCAGTATGACGTAAATGTTGCTAGATATCTTTACAACTTAAGCGAAAGGATGAGAAGCATAAGAAACGTTAAGATAATAAGGTCAATTGACTGCGGCACTTTGATAATAATAACTGGAATAGGGGATGCTGCAAAGCTTGTGGGAAGGGATGGAGTCATAGTTAAAAAGATCGCAAAAGAATTCAAGAAATCAATAAGAATCCTAGAGGAAGCTCCTAACTTTAGAGATTTCATAGAGGAGTTGATATCACCTGC
>Ga0315279_10009892_pt1 | contig 11286 bp, 12 predicted proteins | sample YL17G06_20_MG_FD_203694 | JGI IMG/M metagenome (GOLD analysis project Ga0315279, IMG submission 203694) | Sediment microbial communities from Yellowstone Lake, YNP, Wyoming, USA - YL17G06_20 | ecosystem: Environmental > Aquatic > Freshwater > Lake > Sediment | place: USA: Wyoming | collected...
ACTACGGATATTTATCAGCTGTTGGAGCGTTCTTGGATTTCATCATTGGTTCCCCTCGAGGGCCAGCGTCTCAGTCGAATTGTACCCAGCACATTCGGCCCGACAACGGAATCTCGACAAGTTATAACTTTCGTGCGTATTTCACGAAAAGGTCTTTATATACGCACTCCATCTGGGTTTTATCGGGAGGCGTGAATTTGACCAGGCCCGTCGCAGAGGTCTTCATTGAGAGAATGCAGCTGGTTCAGCAGCGCAGAGAAGCGGGGGATTGGATCGCAGAATTGAGAGCGGGAAGCCGAAACGAGCGCACCCTGTCGGTCTATGCAGAGGGATTGCTTCGTCTCTCGAGGACCTTCAAGAAGCCCTTCAAGAAGCTAACGAAGCAGGACCTCGTGATGTATCTCGGGTCATTCGAGAATATGAGCTATAAGAACCTCCAAGGATTCATCCTGAAGTCTTTCTTGCGCTGGCTCTATCGCTCTGAAGACCCACCAACCGTTATTCGCTGGTGGAAGCCTCGCCAGGACCTCAAGACAATCATGCCAGAATCTCTGCTGACGCCCACCGAGATCAAGGATCTACTGGCGAAGACTCCGAGTATCCGAGATCGCTGTCTCCTCTCAGTGCTCTATGATTCGGGGTGCAGGGTGGGTGAGATCCTCCCGCTGCGTCGCGAGAATGTCAGTTTCTCGGACCTCGGCGCGACGATCATCTGTACAGGAAAAACAGGCCGCCGCCGTCTGCTCCTGGCGAACTCCGCTCCCATTCTTCGCGATGTCATGAACTCGATCCCAACCAATCCCGATGTCAACATCTGGACTGGCGCGGCAGGCAAGCAGCTTGATGATTCGACAGTGCGGCGGATCGCCAAGCAAGCAGGAGAGAGAATCAAACGCTCTGTCCATCCTCATCTCTTGAGGCATTGCAGGGCGTCACACCTGGCCTTGAAGATGTCCGAGGTAGGGATGAGAGCGCGGTTCGGCTGGACAGCTGGCTCGAACATGACGAAACGCTATGTCCATCTCTCAGGCCGTCAGCTGGACGATGAATTCCTCGAGGCGGAGGGCATCAAGCGTCCGTCTCGAGAAGAAGACAACCACCAGCTCACGCCTGTCAGTTGCCCCGTCTGTGGCTTGGCGAATGATCCATCGTTCAGCTACTGCTCAAAATGCTCATCGTCATTGCTCCCAGGTCTAGGGCACGACCTGGAGAAGTTCACGGAGCAGATCCAGCGCCTGATGACAGATCCAGTGCTGGACGAGAGCGTGAAGAAATTCGCAGAACTGGACAAAGCTGGAGTCTATGGCCCTCATCTCAAACAAGAGGCCGATTTCCTCACCGCGCTCGCCAAGATTTCGCAACGCCAAGTGTACATCATGCGCCTCCTAGCTAACAAGCCGCCGCCTGAAGTGATTCCTCAAAAATCCGAATCTGAAATCCGAGAATGGGCGAAGGCGGAGCTTGCGAACATCAAGCGGCAGAGCAAGCCCAGGAAGCCCAGAACGAGATCCTGAAGGTCCCTGCGAGGTAGTAGTTGTTCCTAATTCTCTCAATATGCATTGATGCCATGTTCCTAATTCCCCCTATCAGTTAGGAACGCGCCCATACACAGGCTGCACGAAGTTTGGAACTTGCATTCTCATCTCTCCTTCTCTGTCACCGCATCTGTCATACGAGCAACCAAACGGGCAACCTCTGGGTTTTCTCGCAGGTATCTTTGGTGCCATCTCTCCTGCTGTTTGTTGGCGCGATCCCGTGCTTCCTCCAGTTCGTGCATTGGCAGCAATGAAAGCCCTTGCTCGATTATGCTGCGCGCCTGCTCATCGCTCAGTGCCTCCCACTGATGCTGGCCAGGGCGCTCGGGGTTCTCAGGGAGACGAAATTTCTTCACCTGGCTCGGGGTCAGCCCTATTCGATGGAACTCGAAGTGCGCCATGGCCCACTTCTTGATGTCCTTGAGCGCGGATTGAGCTATTGAGAGTCCCTTTTTGTCGAGGTCACCGAAGTAGAGAACAATGATCTTGGGGTCCTTCCCATAATTCTTCAGTTCCATAGCCGCGAATCTCAAAGTCTGAGCAGTCTCCCATTTCTTCGGAATCGAATAATCGCCACGGAATGGCCGCAGCGGGATCTCATACGGGATGTACTTCTCGAACTGTCCCGACATCGCTTCGGCTTCATACCAGACCTCAGCATAGAAATCGATGTCCTGAATCCACTGGACGCTGGCCGAAAAAACGGAGTCGAACGCATAACGGATGTTGAAGCCTACCTGTTCCTCGAACTGTTCGTAGGAACTGCTGCCAGTACCCATTCCAATCCAGTTATTCCGAACCTTGCGACTCTCATCGGCAAGCGTATCGGGCTTCCATCCGCCCTGCTCCAACTTCCGTGCCGTGCTGAGTGCCTTCGAGAAGTTCTTCGCATCTCTCTTGCCCAATCCGAACTTCCCCATCGCCCGATAGAAGCACCAGCGTAGGCTCGGCCTGTAACTCAGGGCAGTCACTTCTTGTAGCAGCCATTCCAGAATAGGCGGCCAGTCTCGATAAGTTCTGGTCATTTCTTGCTCCGTCATTTCTCGAAATCCTCGTTCTTCTGGACGACAACGCGCGGGCCTTCGCGTATGACCTCGACCTCATCCCCTGCTGCCCACCGGAGAATCCGCATGATCTCCCGAGGAATCACGACGCTCACGCTGTTGCTGTTCGAATACGGCTTCCGAAGTTTCATATAGCTACGGTGTGGCAGTGTCGCAGATATACTTTCGCATCACATCCACGCTCAAAAAGCCCATGACATAGAACGACCCTTATATGAAAACTTGGTCAAGAAAAGTCGGAATCCGGGGGTGTTCTACTATGTCCGAAGCCCTGATCGTGCGCCTACGGCCTTCTAATCGCGTCCTTCTGATGGCGGCCCGGCCCGGGACTAGAATTCCGAAACAGTTTTGAGTCCCCTGTGATAATCGGCGTGAGTTCGAACTCCACCGTGGCTCCCTGCACATCGACGAGGAAGCTATCCCCCGGCCTCGCGCCTACCTTCTTCACAGCCCACCGTGGTACGGTGAGAAAGAAGACCTCACGGCCCGTGCCATCGTGGATGAAGCGCCTTTGGAGCTTCACATAGGTCCGTTCCCGCGTGATCTTGTGGCTTTTCCGTAGTCGTGCTCTCATACTCTTCGTCATGACGATACCTCACCTTCTGACATATACAGAAGGTCCTATATGGTCATGACGGCAGTCGGAAAATGGACAGGGGCTCGTAATCACGAATTCGCAAGTGACTCCGAGATACCCTGCTGCCCCGTCGAGAGGGTTTCTCGGGCTTTCGCCGTCATTGGCTCTTGAAGGGCTGATGCTTTTCGTCTGAGGCATCCCAGGTGCTTCTACTACACCTGTTCGACCTCTTTCGAGGAAACCGGGAACGCTTTCGGACGCCTCTGTCTACTGAGCTCAACGCCGAGGCTTGTCCGCGTCTTATCCTTCGCGAACAGTGGAGATTGTCATACCTGCATCATAAATGTTGTGGCCATATCTCAACAGAATTCCTAGCCAAATCAGCGATTCTCATGGACCGAGGGAGGGAAGGGCTCCAACTCCCCCGGCTGTCCAGTGAAGAGAAGAGAAAAACTGTGCCAAGCCGAGTTTTTGTCTCCTCACAAGACTGTTACTTTTCCGAGCTTCTTGTAAATTGAAATCTCGAATTTTAATGCTCGCACTTGTTCGAGAGCGTCTTCAACCTGATGATTCGCTGAGCTGAGTTTCACCCGGAGTCCTTCAGCATATTCTTTTTCAGCGGCGATGCGCTCGCTAAGACTTCGGATTTCCAAGTCCTTCTGCGTTCTCACTTTGGCCAGCTCTCGATAGGCCTCGTCCGCCTCATCTCGAAGTCTGCGGACAGTCTCATCCCGGCGGTTGCGGTTGTCTCGCTCTTCGGCCCTGAGATGATCAGGTACGGGCGCGCGGGCAAGCATTTGGGCTCTTGGTCCTGGGCTTCTTTCACGCATTACCACGCCCTGATCCAGGAGCCGCCGCCGCATTTTAGAGATGGAGCACGCGTTCATCTTGGCAAGCTTCTCTACAGACACGCCATCTAGATATTTTGCCGCTGAACTTGATGTCATTCCTCTCGACCTCGACGGATGCGCTCGAATTCTGCCTTTCGCCTTGTCTTGTGATGCCAAATCGAGCCGACCGTTTCTCGTGCCAATCTCTCGGCCCTCTTCGGGTCGTGAGGATATCGCGATCCGTAGTATTCACGAACCTGCGGATAGACTTCAGACCAAAATTCTCGTGTTGGTCTGCCAGGATTAGTGGCACACTCTTTCGAAAGCTGTTTGAGCTTGGTAGGTGTGATCGTATCCGATTCGACAGCCTTCAATGCTCGCAAAAGGCATCGCCTATTCACGGCCATGATATCGCCACCGTTAGACCGACTTGACACGCCGCCTCGGTCCTTGATTACTCAAGGGCGTGATCGCCCTGGAGACTCGAGCAGGAGCTGCGATCTCTGAGCTGATGACATCGCTCCTCCCCACCGCCGACCTGATCTTGAAGGCCAGAAGGCCTGGACTCCAACCGACCGACGATGCTTCGCCCTTCGGAGCTGATGCCAACCAGTCCTGCCGTGAAGCCTTCAGCTTCGGCAGGAGCTCGAGACTGATCGCGGGGGCAGCCTGAGTGTGGAGATATCGAAAACGCTGAACCAATGGCAGAGCCCTGATTCTGTCGCCGAGATCGCCAGCGACTGTCCTACCTTTGATTGATGACCAGATGTCAGTCAACATTCAACTCACCTGTCTTGGGCAAGGTTTCAGCTGAAGAAGAATCCTCTGGTGCCCTTCTTCGCGTTTGTCTTTCGCCCGCCGCTGCACTCCTTCGCAGCCGCGCGGAATTTTGAACGAATCTCTCCTCTCGACAATCCACGACTGGATCTCATCGCGCTGCCGACACATCGCGCATAGGCGCTTGGCTGGCGTTTCGTGGCTACGCGTCGCTCACATTCCACAACGGAAACCTGAGTTGGTTGACCAGCAGTCGTCTGGCCCGTTGCCTTTCTCAGCATGCATTTCTCAAATCGACTCTTTCGCTTCAATGATGTCACCGATGAATAATTGTCGAGATGAGCTTATCAATCAGAGGGTGGTTTAGACAGGTCTTCGATGGCGACAGACCATACTTGACCGAGTGCTTTCTTGACATCTTCCAATGAGACCGTCCCCCCGGTGCATCCAGCCACGGCGTTTCTAATTGTCAGGCTCTCAGTAAGCCGAAGACAGCAGTATAAGAAATGCGCGCCCTGACCTGTCACAGCAATTATCTATACCGAAGAATATTTGACTACAATGTAGTCATTGTCGAGATGAGCTTATCAATCAGAGGGTGGTTTAGACAGGTCTTCGATGGCGACAGACCATACTTGACCGAGTGCTTTCTTGACATCTTCCAATGAGACCGTCCCCCCGGTGCATCCAGCCACGGCGTTTCTAATTGTCAGGCTCTCAGTAAGCCGAAGACAGCAGTATAAGAAATGCGCGCCCTGACCTGTCACAGCAGTACGCGAAGTGATAGTCTCTGCTGCACGATGAAATGCGCATTTAGATTGCTTCGGTGTATTCGGCCAGCGCATATGTGGTCACATCCGGCGAACTCTCTTCAGCGGCTGATTTTTCTTCGACTCATCGACCAAATGTGACTTGAATTCGTGCTCTGGTACAACCTCTGGTTCGGACTCCGAAAAGAGAAATGGCTTTGACTCTCTTGCGGACATCTCGGGCGATTCGGGCTGCTGCTCATCTTCCTTCCGTTCGGGCAACTTCACCTTTTCGATCATGGTACTGATATTGTTTGCTGTTCGACCGACAGCCCGGCCTATGATACCGTGCTTACCCCTGATACGCCAGCCAGGGCCGCGCTGATTCTTTCGGGACTTCGGTTCTTCTTCGGCCATTAATTGTCCCTCCTTTTCCTTCTGAACCTTTTCAACACCGGGAAAGCTCTCTGCCATATCTCGTTTGAGAATAGCGTCAGATCTGACAGCCATCCTTCGTCCGGGTTCTCAGTCACAATGACGAGCTCGCCTCTTCTCCATGCGTCGAACGGTGTATACGACTCGACCTCGAAAGCGCCGTCTTGCTGCTTAACTCGGATTTTGCCGTCGATGATATTCAACAGAGTATCTAGGCTCAGTTGAAGCACGGCAGCAGGAGGATCTCGGACAAGTCGGATTCGGCCATTGGCGATCTTGAAATTCTTGCGAAGCTTGATGTCGGTCAACTCGATTCCGAGAACGCGCTCCTTCGTCGCGTTGTATTGTGTCTGCATCTGATGAATATCAAGGCCCGTATTGGCAGCTTGGTGAATCCCGTTTAACAACCAGTTAGCTAGCTTCTCTCTCAGAGTCATTGTGATGCCTTCTCGGGTTCGACCGCAGGAGCTGCGGTGATGACTTTTCTAACAGTTTGCGGGATCTCTGAGATCGATGGTCCTGGGCGCGGTGGTCCTCCGCGCTTGACTTGTTCCTCGAGCTCGGCAATCTTCGCCCGGGATTTGGCAAGTTCTCCCGCCAAGAAGTCGCGGCGTCTGTTCTGATCTGCATCTTCGCGAACTTCGCGGATATCGCGCTCCATTTCTGTTCTGTTCATACCGGCGGCCTCCACGAAGTTGCCGACATCATCGAGCAGTTCCTCATCGGTGCGCTGATATGGTGCGGGTCTTGGTGGACCTGCCACAATCGTCGCTCGTGACCGACGCCTGATTTCAGAGACATGCAAGGGCTCCTGTAAAACCATGCCGCCAATTTGAGGGTCGGCTTCCTCTATGATCATGTCAGAAACTGCACGACCCCGCTGCAACACCAGGCCAGCTGGCAAACCGCCTTCGCGCATTGCGCGAAGCGATTGTGTTACCGCGTCGCCCACAATCTTCGGCATCTTCTCGCCCAACAAGATGATGCTTTCGGCTTTTTCCATTGCCTGGCTTTTCTTGTTTGCTTCCATCTCTGCATGGATTTTCTCAAGACCCAATTCGAATTTCAGTTCTATCTCTCTATTTTGCTGCTGAAGGAGCTGCAGATTCAACTGACCTACCTTCTCAGCGGCGGCAGTTGCATGATGTTCGGCCTCGACTCGACGCTCGCGCTCGGCCTCATTGCGACGCTCGGCCTCTGCCAACAATAACTGTGAGAATTGCATGGCCTTATCCAGTGAGTCTTCCTGTTTCCCGCCGCCCATCAGCTGTTTGACGACCTCGACATTCATCATGGATCTACCCAGGTCGGACAGTACATCGGCTGAATCGCTGAGGACGGTTTTGCCCTCCGATCTGCGCGAAGGTGGGATAATGACTGGCTCTGAAGGTTTGATGCCGATCTCTGGCTGAGGCTGCTGAATAGACTCTATGGGCTGGTCCCTCTTATGATAGCCACGACACCACTTTCTCGCCGTGGTTACATTTACGCCATGCTTCGCGGCTATCTCATCCGTCGTCATGCCTCCTGCTGCGGCGGCACGCATCGCCGCGATCACGGGATCGGGCGTCTTTACGAAAGGTGACATACACTCATCTCATCGCTATTGTCCCCTCCACAATATAAATTGCTTCCGATTGCGTGATGCTGGCTAAATCCGCAGGATTTATTGGATTACGACATCGATGACATGCTGGCCGTCATGAAAATTCGAGGCCGAGGGATGAGGCGTGAACTCAACTTGCCTTCGATGAGATCATAAGTCTCAGTGTATCAGCACGGCCTCTAGGACGATCCCTGAGCGTTGCCTGAGCGTTTTAGGCCTAGGCGTGTGAGTTGATACGTCTTGACCTCTGATAGCCTGCATGCAGGACGCAGGGCCTACGGCACGCACGATCTCGGAGAAGCTCGGGACATTGTGCCTCTCGAATCGGTCGGCGCACAGCAACGATTGCGAGGCTTTTGGCGATGTCACTAAAGTTGGTGAAGTCACCGAAGTCACCGAAGTCACCGACGATACCCATCGCCGGGGTGAATTAGACAGGTCTAGACAAGATTAGACAAGAAACACCGTGTCTGCGCAAGCGTAATTTCGCGCGTGAGGTGTATAAGAGTGTACATTGGAGTTGCCTAAAAGATATACAGGGGCAGACGCAGTTATCCTCATTCTTCTTGTCTAGAGTTGTCTAGAGTTGTCTTTGAACACCAACCTCTTTTTTCCACCCGTCATTGTAATCAGGGTCGAATTCCGCCAATGCCGAGTCGAGAATCTCGGTGTCAAACACCAAGGTGCGGATCTGCCTCGAACCGTACTCCTCGGTTATTCGCTTGCGTAAGATCCCATATTCTAACAGCCGTTTCGAGATATCTCCAAACGCTACCCCGGTCACCTTCCCGATCAGATCAAAACCTATGCCTTGGACATCGGGCGGCTCTCTCGGGTCTTCACTTCCCCCAGTGACGATGACGGCAAAACTCCGTATGGGGTTTTGTATGGGCGGATGAAGTTGAAAGCCGATTGTCCCATTCCATGTTGTCCCGTCCCGTTTTGTGCGGACAATGCTTCCACTTCGGATTAAGTGATAAAAGGCGTTGACCAGTTGCCCATCCAGACTTTCAGATTTCGCCAAACGCATCGCCGCCGTCTGTATCACGAGAAAACTCTTCAGGTCTTGTTCGGCTTCACCACCGATAATTTTGGCCAGCTTCAGAAAGGTTCTGTATGCCAAAACAAGTCGAGGTTCTCGGCCTTCCTCTGTCGTCCGGTTGTATGCTAGTTCCTCCTTTGTTGAAGGGGAAATTTCTCCATAGTGCTCGCTCCAGAACATGCCTAGCTCACACAATAGCTCATCACCCTCAGCGACAACCTCTTCCGTCATTTCGAGAGCGAACTCTTCCTGCTTCGTTGTATGGATCACGATGCCCCGATCAGGAGTAGCATTGTCAGAAAAAGGCATTCGGCTAGACACGATACAAGGGCCAGGAGAGGCGAATGCACTGATCGCATCGGGAGCATTCGGTTCGCCAGGCTTCACAATTCTGTGTTGCCACGTCCGGGGATCATATTTTGCTCTCGCATAATTCTCCACATCCTTGCGATCTTCTTGTTCGTCAAGAATTTCAAGTCCTCCTCGGAGCTTATCATTCACGCGATATCCGGTCGGCAATTTTAAGTCGGTAGTTTTTCTTGCTCTGTCCCCAATGACGAAGAACCCTTCCTCAATCGCGCCCTTCCCAGTCCCCGTCCGTCCTCTCGGATGTATCTGAGGGCTTTTATGTTTGAACGGTTCCAGCGTCCCGTGATACATTGCATACAGCGCAAGGGCCGTATGGTCCTCATCACCGCCAGCATAGACTTTCTTCCACCACGCCTTAGTCTTGCGATATAAGTCTAGAGCGGAGCCATATGACTTCAACTCTTTCGGATGTGTGATACCGGCCAAAGTGTACGGATATTCATCCGTCTCGGTAATCTTGTCGACGTAGGTGAGCGTCTTAGTAGCCTTGTCGAACCTAGCGAATCTGAAAGGTTCACGACATTGGCGATAGACAACAGATCCGATCGCCGCGAAGCCAACACACTTCACTTCGGCTTTCTTCTCCTTCTTCACTTTGTAAGGTACAGGCTCGTTTTCAGACAGGATGCCATTCTTCTTCGCGTATTCCAGCATCTTATCAATCGTCACCTTATCTCTAAGATCGAGCTTCGACGGCTTGCCCTTAGTTTTGCCCATTTCCTGACACTTGCCCAACCCAGTTAGGACAGCCAATGCGCTCAGCGGCGAATGACTAACACCGCACCCCCAACAGCGCATCTGGACGAACTTCTCACCATCTTTCGATTCGACCTCCGACCAGGAAGTATCCTTCCCCGTCGCTGAATCATGAAGAGGCGAAGGGAATCTATCTTTGTCAGCATGACCTCTGAGAATTTCCGGGTCATATTTGCCCTTGAGCAATTGCTCAAAAGTCAAAGGCCAGAATCCCGACGTATCATTGTGCCAAAGTCCTTTCTTCTTCTTTGGTGCTTCTGCTTCTGCCGCCGTTTTAACTGGATGGTTCTCTTCATACAGTTTTCTGAAGAAGTCTGGCAGGCGTTCTACATCAAGATTGGCCACCTTCCGTTGCTCCGGCATCGTATATTGACCGACAAGTCCGACCTCGGATGCCGGTAGAACATAGAATTTGAATTTGGGATTGCCTCCTCTGATCTTGTTCTTCTCTTCTTCAGACATGGCATTGAGCTGCGCTTCTGTTCCGAACCACTCAAGAGACGGATCACTTTCAACAAAGCTGCCCGGACAAAGCACATACAGGAAGTCGCACCGGAACTCACCATACGGCGTCTCCCGGGGCGCTGGAATATTATCCTTCATCCGAGTATCCGTCCACCAGTAGTAATGATGGAACCCTCGGCGCTTCCTAGAAACGATCTTCAGCGTTCTGACCATCGGTTCAACAATTGCTTTGCCGACACCTGCCCAATCGACATCGAGTATGCCCAACCGATCCGTAGTCGTGCCGGAGACAGCGATATTGGAACCGCGTTTCATTTCGGCCAGAGCCTCTTCAAATGTCAAACGGCCAGGATACGGCGGCATCGTCCACCCTATGGGTGGGTTCGCCTTTTTCCCAGGCGGCAGTGCGAAGTAATGCGGGACAAAACCCTCCGGTGCGTCGAGCATCAGCACTTTGTGAAACTTCACAAATTCCTCAGGGTTAGTGGTCATCACCCTCGCCTCCATCGCCCTCGCTCTGGATCTCGCGCTTCTCAGGATGCGCGACGATCACTCTGTCTCCGACTATGCCTTTGAGGGCCTCAATCTGCCCCTTCAGCCTCAGATTTTCCGCGCGCTTGGCATCACCCGACTGTTCACGAGCATAAGAAAATGTTATCACCGCCTGGACGAGATCGTAAGTCTCTTTCGCATGAGCGGCTTTCCGTGGATTCTTGCCCGACGCTTCTTGAGCTAGACGTTGTAGAATTGGCGCAGCAAGCTTCTTAAAATCATCCGTCCTCTTCGGTTTGTCGTCGTTGGTAGGCATCAGCAAGCCCCAGAGGGGGGATTCGGCAGCCGCGAGGCCTGCTGTCAGGGACGGCTGCCGTCCCACCCAACCGGGTCTAGCGGGCAGCGTTGAAGATATTTTTTTGCATCGCTCATTTCAGATTTTCGTGCAGCCAGAGCCCGAAGGTTATAATAGGCAGGAGTATTTCACTCACTCAGCATCAGTCAGTTCGGCCAAGGGATGGATGATGCAGAACTTGTCAGCCAGGATCAAGAACAGGCCAGATGCGAAGGCCTGCGCCACCCCCACGAG
>Ga0315279_10009893_pt1 | contig 11285 bp, 10 predicted proteins | sample YL17G06_20_MG_FD_203694 | JGI IMG/M metagenome (GOLD analysis project Ga0315279, IMG submission 203694) | Sediment microbial communities from Yellowstone Lake, YNP, Wyoming, USA - YL17G06_20 | ecosystem: Environmental > Aquatic > Freshwater > Lake > Sediment | place: USA: Wyoming | collected...
CTCGCACCGTTTTGATTATAGGAAGGCTTAGATGTTTATCGTAAGCCTCAGCTGCTTTGTTTTTCAAAAATGGGTTATTCATATGCACATTTAAAAAATATTTCCTTTTCATAATTTGAAATACCCCCTATTTTTTAAAATATCATCTTCCTAATTCCCGATAATATTCTTTGCTTGCTGTTTATATCTTTAATCCTTTCAAAATTAATCCACTCTTTTATTATTTCTCTTCTCTTTTCTTCTAAGACAACCTCAAGCATTTTTGAAGTTTTACCTTTAACTCTTTTCTTATTTAACTGCACTTTCCAAAAATCAGGTAGTCTGTTTTCTGTTTCTATCCTTATCTCTTCCTGCTGTAAAGGATCAAGAGAATTATAAATTTATTCTATCTTTTTAATCTCTTCCTGCCTCTTTTTATTTTCCTCTTCTTTTTGTTTGATTTTAATAAATTCTATTTTTTCCTCTTCCTCTCTACCTTGCTTCTCTTTTATTTCCCTTAAATATTCCTCCGGGACCTGCCAATTTTCTCTGATGGCCTTCACTAAATAGGCCGCTTTATCATCGGCGTTAGAATAATTAATTGCCTCAATCCATTTTTTTATTAATTCTTGATCATTATTTTTTATTAGGTTCCCAGCAGTTACTTTAGAAACATTTAGTTCTACTAACTTATTAACTAAATCAGACTGCTCTTTAGAATATTTTTTTACTCCCTCTCTGCCTGTGCGCGGTAATTACTGGGGTCAAATCTTTATTCTTGACAGTTAATTAAATTATTTGTCAAGAATAAAGATTTGACCCTATGTCTTCTATGTTCTTTTATTAATAACATCTCCTATACCATCTCAATGGTACCGGTAATTCATAATATCGGGATGGTGACTTCTTTTAACCTCAACCCAGTCTGGTGGGCTTTATCTTTGGGCTCTTGCTTGGGAGGGAATGCAACCTTTATAGCAGCCGCTGCAAATTTAGTAGGAGTAAATATATTAAAAAGACAGCATATAGTAATAACCTTTAAAGACTTTCTTAGAGTCGGATTCCCTATTATGTTAATATCTATTGTTCTTTCCTCTGTCTATCTCTTTTTAAGGTATTTATTGTAATACTAATACTGAAAAGGGGACAGGCTACTTTTTTACTTTTCCTTATTTTTAATGCTGTAAAAAATAGCCGGTCCCTTTTTTCCTTTTCAAGTATTTTTTTCAAAAAAAACAAAGATTATTCTATTGAGCTAAAATTTTATCAATTAATTCTGAACCGATATCTTCTTTTATCTTAGGCCATACATATTCCCGTACTTTTTTAGCAAATCTGGCTAATTCTTCATCAGTAAAGGTTATTACTTTTATACCATAATCACTTAATATTTGCATATTTGCTTTCTCATCTTCTTCGGCTATGGCAAAGCGTTTCTTTTCTAATTCAAAACCTACATCTTGAATAAGCTGTTGGTCTTCTTTAGAAAGTGAGTTCCAAAGATCAAGGTTCATATAAAAATACCACATCTCAAAATGGTCATTGAGTGCAAGATAATACTTTGCAAGGTCTCTAAAATTAGCATAATAACCCTCTGCTCCTGCTCCAATAGCTCCATCCACAATTCCAGTTTGCAGAGAAGTAAAAGCCTCTGACCAAGCTATCGGTGTTGCTAGATAACCAAGAGCTTCCGCACATAATTCAAATGATTTCTGCGGAGGTACTCTTATTTTTATGTTCTTAGGTACATCAGGGTCAGCAGGACTCGGTGGTGGTTTAGTAAGACATATACCACCAAAATAGCAGGGCCATCCAGATATTAACTTAAGATTTTGCTTTTCTAATAAATCTGCAACAATACTCATTAAAGTACTGCCCGTTGAATACAATTTCCGAGCCTCCTCCCAGTTAATTGCTATATAAGGTAAAGATTGAATCATTATCTTTATGTCCATTGCTGTACCTAGACAGGCTAATTGCATCTCAATATCACCTAATCCAACACGTTCTTGAACTACTGTATAATCACCCAACTGACTGGCAGGAAAAATATCTATTATAATACGACCATTTGATCTTTCTTTCAATTGACCCACCAACCAATTTACATCATTATCAATAGCTGTTCCTGTAGGTCTAATATGTTGTATCTTCCATTGATAATTAGCTGCATTTCCAAAGAGACTAAATAAAGATATCAGTATTATCACTACAATTAATACACTTAATGATTTTTTCATTTTTTCCTCCTAATTTTTAATATTCTAATTTTTAATTTCTTACACTATTTATTATTTCTCTTTATAATCATCACCTACTTTCCCTTTCAATTTATCTAAATAAAGCAGAGAGAGTAATACAAAAAAGAAAAGTATTTTAATTAGTAAATCAATTTATTAAATACTTTATTAGATAAAGCTAAATTTTTCTCCAAGTCCTTTTTCAAGTGCCCGTTTATACACTACAGTTGCCACAGCTACATCCATCGCACCTGTGCCAATTGGTATGCAAAGTAGACGTTCCTTATCCGAGGTACGACCTTTTTTCTTACCTGCCGCAAGTTCACCTATAGTGGCATAAATATCTTTTTCAGATATTTTTCCCTTTTCATTAAGTTCTTTTAATGCGCCACGGTGTAAACACTGTCCAATATGGTCTACTATAATCTTATTAGCAGTAAGAATGAAATCATCATCACATTCTTGATATGAGCCCATTGCAAATAGTATAGTTCCAGGCTTTACCCAAGAATTTTTCACAAATTTATCTTTAGATTGAGTGACACAAATCACTGCATTGCCATCTGCTGCTTCTTCAGGAGAATCAACAATAATAATATTTCCAGTAACCCTATCTTTCATGTCATCAGCAAATTTCGCAGATGCTTCCCTTTTAATATCATAAACCTTTAATTCTTCTATATCGAAAAGCTGAGATATTGCCATAGTTTGATAATGGCCTTGCATTCCAGCACCATATAGGCCAATCTTTATCAATTTTTTTTTATGAAGATACTTTAGAGCCACAGCTGCCTGTGCTCCAGTACGCATGTTAGTAATTTCCCCACCATCCATCACCGCTTTAAATTGACCATTTTTTGGATTAATCAACAAAATCATACCACTGATATAAGGTAATCCTACCTTCGCATTATCTAAAAAACCACCAGCCCATTTAATACCAGCAGAGTCAAGCCAGCCAACATAAGCGGGCATAGCATTCATAAAACCTTTATACGGAGGCCATGCTGCAGTTTCCCCAAGATCTAAACCAACTTTTGTTGGATTAATCACTTTACCCTCACCAAATCCTATATAGGTCTTATCAACTATTTCTACCACATCTTTCATTGTCATTACTTTTTCAATGTCTGATTTGCTCAATAATATAGTTTCCATTTTACACTCCTTTTTAAATTAGATTTTATAATTTTTAATTCCTCATTATTTTTTTATTTTATCTTTTCGAGCCATTCTTTTTTTAATCGTTTAGCTGTTTCTGTAATTCCCAATCCTCCTAAAGTAGTATCCCTTAATTCCATAGGCATAAGAGTTTGAATGTTTCTTAGAGCAACTATAACCTCATCAGGGGGAATTATGCTTTGTATCCCTGCTAAGGCCATATCTGCTACTGCGAATGCATTTGCTACCCCAATGACATTTCTTTTTATACAAGGCACTTCTGCTGGACCGGCAACAGTGTCACATACTAAACCAAAAATATTTTTCAATGCTAATGCCATAGCATGTGCTACTTGTTCTGAATTACCACCAGCCATTTGTACAATTGCCGCTGCTGCCATGGCTGATGCTACACCAACCTCAGATTGACAACCACCCATAGCACCCGATAAAGGTACAGTATAAGCAATCACAACACCAATTCCGGCAGCCACTAAAAGAGCATCTATAATATCTTTCTCTTTAGAACCTAATTCTTCTGCAGTAGTTAAAATAACTGCTGGAATTACCCCACAGGCTCCTGCAGTGGGAGCTGCTACAACTTTTCCCATTGAAGCATTTACTTCACCACAGGCAATTGCTCTTGCTACCGCAAGAGATAAAAGTCTTCCAAAAACTAATTTATTTTCATTTAAGGCCTTATAAAGCATCTTTGCATCCTTGCCGCTCATCAAACCCCCAATCAACCGATTATCCTTAGTTAGCCCTTGATTAATTTCTTCTTCCATAGCATGCCATATTTGTTTAATACCGTCCCTTATCTTTTTTTCATTTAAACCACTCCTTTTTGATTCATAGTCGATAATAACTTGTGGAAGAAATTTGTTATTAACTTTGGCAATTAATAACATTTCTTTAATAGTTCTAAATAAAGGAGAATCATCTTTTAATTTATAAGAATAAAGAGATTTAATTAATCTTATAAAATTTACTCCTTTAATGCTCATTATTAGCTCTAATCTTGATTTATCTATAACACTATCAAGATAAAAACAAATTAAATATCTCGAATCTCCTTTTATAGATTCAATGGAAGTAAGATTTTCTCCAAGTATACTTTTAACTTTTGAAATAATCTCAGATTGTTTTTCTTTAAGAATTAATATAATCATATCCTTATTTCCACTAAAATTTACCTTAAATTCATCTATATTACTTAATGTAATCTCTCCTCCACCTATTGAAATTGTACTAATTTTTACTAAAAAAGAGTTTGATTTTAACTCCATTTCTATAGTATTTGGATTTTTATTAGATATTGTCTGAGTATAGATTTTCATACCAATTTTTCTGTTACTCACTATTTTTAATGATTCCTTAATTCTTTGGTCATCTACATCCATTCCTAATAATCCTGCAACCACCGCAGCATCAGTCATATGACCTTTGTAAGTTTCAGCTAAAGACCCATAAAAATATAATTTAATACAAGTAGGCTCTTCTCCCAGAATCATTCTGGCAATTTTACCTATCCTAACTGCTCCAGCAGTATGATTACTAGAGGGGCCAATCATTATAGGTCCTAATATGTCAAAGATACTTAATACTCGCTGATTTAAAGTCATTTTAATATACTCTTTTCTTTTAATAATCTAATAAACTTAAGTAATTTATTTTTTAATCTTGAGAATTATTTTAAATATAAGCAAAAATCTCTTCTGTTGACATTCCTGATAAACCTAATACATCGAGGTTTCTTCCCTTTTTAAAATAATCGATCCCATTTATTGCGGAAGCTAAGGTGATAATAGAATCAATTATTGGAGTTTGGACACCTAATAATTTCCCAAAAGAAGCAACAGGAACTAATAAGTAGGGCACATCCTCAGTAAGATATCTATGGTTAAGAACCCCAGGTGCATCTGCTCCATGTTGTCCATATGCTGGGTTGGTAGATAATAATTCATGTAAATCGTCTCCTTTGAGACTATAAGTTTCTTTTAACCAGTCGTAGGTAGAAATTAAATCAAGATTTAATTTTTTCCCAATTACGAGCCTTTCCTTGTCCATCATTTCCATTATCTTGCATACTGACTTAGTCATGCCTTCACAATAGAACATAAAATTACCATTGGTAGATTCTATTCTTCCGGCATTAAAAATCATTGTGGGACAATGTACTATCATATTTGGATTTGAAAAACTAATCTCTAATGAATTCTTTAAGGGATAAAGAGGTATTACAAAAAAGTCATTTAACATTTTTGATATTTTTTCAATATTCACGGCTGGAAGGGAAGCAATGGATATATGAGTTTTAACCCCCCAGATATTTACTTTCCCTTCTTCAATTTTTCGACAGGCATAGGGAAGAGTATTTGTCTCTACAATGGTTAGATTTTTCCTATTCTTTTTTAGTATTTTCTTTATTTCAAACGATCCAAAATTTCCTGGAACTAACATGATAATTTGTGAATCAACTAAATGAGGAACAGCCATCTCAATAAATGCTTTTTGAGCGAAAGATGGGGCCACAATCATAATAACCAAAGTACCTTCAATAGCTTTCTTTATATCAGTAGTCAATAGTGATATCTTTGCAAATCCCTGTAGCTTTCCGGAAAGCTCAATACCTCCTTTTTTAGATATTTCTTCAATGTTCTTTTTAAAGCTTGAATGTTCAAATAGATTTACTTCCACTCCTTTCATCGCTAAATGGGCACTAAGAGCCTGTCCCCCATTTCCAGCACCTAAAACCGATACTTTTAATTTATTCATAATTTTTAACCCCCAAACAATAAATATCTATATCTATATCTATTTATTATAAATTTATAACATCTGTTTATGGTGCAAATCCTAATAAACGAGGTAAAAATAATGATAATTCTGGCCAATAGGTAGTAAGAAATACAACTGGCACATAACCAAGGATTATAAATTTCATGGTTGGTTTTAATATTTCAGTAAACTCCGTTTTACCAACACGCATTCCTAAATAAAGTATACTGGCATAAGGAGGAGTAACACCACCCATTGCTAAATTCGTACCCATAATGGCAGCAAACTGAACTGGAGTAACACCCAATTCTTTTACAAGAGGAAGTAATAACGGAGCTGCCAAAACCATTCCAGTTGCATCATTTACCAGCATTCCAATAATAAAGAGAAGTATATTAATCATAAATAAAAGAAAATATTTGTTAGTAGTAATCCCGAACATAAATTTAATTATTGCTTGAGGAATTTGAAGCATAACAAAAGTTTGGCTTAACATTAAGGCGACCAAAATCATTACCATTATTGTACCTACTGAAGTTGCTGATTCTTTTACAATTTTATAAAAATTTTTCATTTTTAAACCACGGTATATTAAGAAACCTATGGGTAATGAAATAATTACCGCTACTGCTGCTGCTTCAGTGGGAGTAAAAACACCCCCATAAATTCCTCCCAAAATAATAACCGGCATTGATAAGGCAGGAATAGCTTGCCAAGTAGAAACCGCTATTTTTTTTCTTTTTTGTTTGAAATTCATTGGAGTTGCAAGGATTAAAGGCATTTTACGAACAGAAAATAAATTAATAATAGAAAAAGTAAGTACAATAAGAAGTCCTGGTCCTACTGTGGAAAGAAAACAAGCAAGTATGGAAGTTCCGGTTATCCAACCATAAATTATCAAAATAGTACTGGGTGGAATTAATAGACCAAGTATAGAAGAACAGGTAATTAGCGCAGTAGCATAACCTCGCGGGTATTTTTCTTCAACCATACGAGGAATCAAGATCGGACCTGTTGCTGCTATACCGGTAAAACCACTACCTGAAATAGCACCTATGATGGCACAGGTTACTACAGCAACCACACCTAATCCGCCTTTTATTCTACCAATAAAAGCATTTACAAAATCAAGTAAGCATTTAGCAATTCCACTCTCACTCATTACTCCACCTGCAAGAATAAAAAGTGGTATAGTCAATAATATAGGATTCATTATTTGATTAAAACCCCATAATAAAAGACCTATCATAGAAATACGGGCAAAGAAAGTCATAAAAAGCAAAGCTCCACCGAAACAAAGAGAGAGGGGAACACCTAATGTAAGTAAAATAATAAGAATTAGCATGTCAAAAAGGACTACTGTTATCATATTCTTTTTATCCTCCTATGTGCTATAATAAATTATTTATTGCCATCTAATTTATATTCAGATAATGGCTTAATTATATCGTCCATAATTTCAGTAAAGGTATAAATACACATTAAGAAAAAGCCTATAAAAACAAAGCTCTCAGCATATACCAAAGGAATATACAAAGATGAGCTTAATTTATGCACACGAATTGAATAGAGAAAATACTGATAAGCCCAATAAGTTAGCCAACAATTAATAATAAAAGAAGTTAAAACCATTATAATTCTAAATATTTTAATTGTTTTAGGGGCTTTTATAAATCCATCAATTACTGGAGCTTTGATTTGGGTCCGTTCTAAAGATGCATTAGCATTTCCCAAGAAAAATAGCCATATAGTGGGGAAAAGAAGTAATTCTTCTATACCCATTAAAGGATGATGGAGGACATAACGAAGGATTACTTGAATAAATACTAAAAATGCAATACCCAATAATATTATAAATAATAAAACTCCTTGTACATTATAAACTTTTTCTCCAATGAAATTATTTATTTGCTGCCATTTTTTCAAAATAATAAATCACCCCTTTTTCCTTTTAATCAAGCAAATACTTTCCGATACAATTTTTTATTTTCTTATTTTTGATAGATTTTTTAAAATATTCTTTTTTAATTTACTTTATATTTTAAAAACATTTATAGATAACAGATCTTAAAAGGCATTTATTGGTTTTATATTTTTTACTCTTTTTGCAAGAAAGATATATTTTAAATTTTCTCTTTTTATTTCGTACAGATTTAATTTTAGTAATGTTAAATAGTGAAATATATTGTTCTTATCTTATTTATGAAATTCTAAATAATAATTGCATTTGTCTCCACGTGCAAAAAACTTCGAAAATTCAACAACTTTTTTATCTTTAGAAAAAGTAATCCTCTCCCACAACAGTAGAGGATCTCCAACGTAAATCCCTAACATTTTAGATTGAATTTTATCTGCTAGCACTGCTTTTATAGATATCCGTGAATTGTCCAAAAAAATATCCGGTATTGTTTTATAAATATCATAGACAAATTCGCCTTCAAATAACTTTCTTTTGTTTTTAAAGTATTGGATTATATCCTCGGGTATATAAGTATAGTCTAATGCTACTGACTCCCCCTTATGAAATCTTAAACGAACTATTTCTAGAATCCTGCTATAATTAGATAATTTCACTTTGCTTAAAACTTCTTTAGAAGGTTTAACTAAATGCCATTTTAATATTTTATGCTCAGCTTTAAGTGGAGGCCATATATGAATATTATTAAAGTTAGCGAATTTATTAAAATTTATCTCATAATTAGGTTTATCTATAAAGCTTCCTTTTCCTTGTTTCCTAATAACAAGCTCCTCATTAACTAAATCTCTTAAGGCCCTTATAACAGTAATTTTACTTACTTGAAATTTTTTACACAGAAGTTCTTCTGATGGAATTTTATCTCCTACTTTTAATACTCCACTTTTTATATCTTCTCTAATGTAATTCTCTATTTGAATATATAGAGGTATGCCAGATTTTAAATTAATACTTTTAATAATAATCTTATCTCCACTCTTCTTTTTTAATTATATTGATTATATTAACATATTATTATATTATTATATCTTTTCAATATATATAATACAACATAAATTTCAAAAATCCTTCTTTTTTTTGAAAATTTTTTTTTATTTTTTTATATTCCTTTAAAAATAAGGGGGTTTGGTCAAAAATTTCTTAATTTAACCAAAATTTATTAAGGAATCTGTGAATAGGACCTCCGGTCTTTATTGGCTTTTAGGATCTTGCCCCAGGTGTCCCGTAAGGATACAATGAGGTTAAACACCAGCTTATCCGGCAATGAATCAGGGTCCACATAAAAGTAACCCTGCCGCATGAACTGGTATCTACTTCCTTGGGCCGCTCCTACTAAACTGGGTTCCACCAAGCAATCACTTAACACTTCCAGAGGGTTAGGGTTAAGTTGCTTTACAAAATCTTCATCTCCCTCATCTTCTTCCCCTCCCTCGATCTGGTCGAGCAGAAGATAGTCGTACAGGCGCACCTCCGCTTTCAAAGCATGAGCTGCGGAAACCCAGTGCAAAGTTCCCTTTATTTTACGTTGACTGGCTGGTCTGCCGCTTCTGGTTTCCGGATCGTAGGTGCAATGCACCTCTTTTATCTCTCCTGTTTTTTCATCCCGAACAAACCCTTCGCATTTGATAATATAGGCATTCTTTAACCTAACCTCAAAACCGGGAGCCAGGCGAAAATACTTTTTGGGCGGATCTATGCAAAAATCTTCCCGTTCGATATACAGAATCCTGGAAAAAGGTACCTTGCGTGTCCCGGCATCAGGATCCTCGGGGTTGTTTTCTGCTTTCATCTCTTCCACCATATCCTCGGGATAATTATTGATAACCAGTTTTAAGGGGTGCAGCACCGCCATAACCCGGGGAGCCCGCAGGTTCAGGTCCTCGCGTATACAGTGTTCCAAAAAACGGATGTCTACCACGCTGTTGGTCTTGGATATGCCGATACGGTCGCAGAAATTTCGGATAGACTCCGGAGTGTAACCCCTGCGCCGCAGACCGGATATGGTTGGCATCCGCGGGTCATCCCATCCAGTTACATAATCTTCCTCCACCAGCTTGCGAAGCTTACGCTTGCTCATCACCGTGTTAGTAAGGTTCAGGCGGGCGAATTCAATCTGCCGAGGCGGATTGGGCAGATCCAAAGCATTGAGAACCCAGTCATACAGGGGGCGATGGTCTTCGAACTCCAGGGTACAGATGGAATGGGTAATTCCTTCGTAATAATCTTCAAGAGGATGAGCATAGTCGTACAGGGGATAGATACACCATTGATCTCCCGTTCGGTGATGGGTAGCCCTTAAAATGCGGTAAAGGATAGGATCCCGCATATTCAGGTTAGGAGAGGTCATGTCAATTTTAGCCCGCAACACCCGGGAACCATCGGCAAATTCACCAGCTCGCATACGTTGGAATAGATCCAGGTTCTCCTCCATAGACCGATGGCGATATGGACTTTCTTTTCCCGGCTCCTGGAAAGTTCCCCGGTACTTCCTGATTTCTTCAGGACTCAGGTCGCACACGTAAGCCTTGCCTGCTCTAATTAGACGGACGGCGTAATCATACATCTTCTCAAAATAGTCAGAAGCATAAAAAAGCCGGTCTTCCCAGTCAAATCCCAGCCACCGAACATCCTTGATTATGGAATCAATATATTCCACATCTTCCTTACTGGGATTTGTATCGTCAAAGCGAAGATTGCATAGACCGCCATTCTGTGCAGCTATACCGAAATTCAAGCAGATAGACTTAGCGTGGCCGATGTGCAGGTATCCATTAGGTTCCGGCGGAAACCGGAGATGAACCCTACCGCCATATTTATTCGTTTTTTTATCCTGATCAATGATCGCCTGAATAAAATTAACTGTTACTTTAGAATCTCTGGAATCCATAAACTGTCTCCCTCGCTTTCTTTCATTAACATTTTCTTCGCCTTATTCCAAAATACTTTTGTACCCTGTCTCTGGTCATATTTATTTTTAAGTTTGTTTTTATACTTATTTTATCTTCCCTGTTTTAATATAATGCCTTACCAGTCTATCAATTAATTTTTTACCCTTAGGGGTAACCCAAAATTCTTTAATCAACACAATCCCTATTCCGGGAATTCGTTCTTTCTTTTGGGAAGCAATTAGACCCAACCATTTTAAATAT
>Ga0315279_10009895_pt1 | contig 11285 bp, 5 predicted proteins | sample YL17G06_20_MG_FD_203694 | JGI IMG/M metagenome (GOLD analysis project Ga0315279, IMG submission 203694) | Sediment microbial communities from Yellowstone Lake, YNP, Wyoming, USA - YL17G06_20 | ecosystem: Environmental > Aquatic > Freshwater > Lake > Sediment | place: USA: Wyoming | collected...
CGCCGCAGTAAACTTGAAACCTGAAACCTGAAACCTGAAATCCTCTATTGCGCCTTCAGCCGCTGGATTTCTTCCAGCAGCAGGAGTACCTTGGCCTTGAGTTCTTCCTGGTTTTCCTTGGCGTGCACGATCTGCTGGTAGAGGCGCTCCACTTCGGCCTGCAGTTCGAGGATTTTGTCCTCACGCGAGACCACCGTCAGTTTGACATCGGAACTGCGCGGGAAGGATTTCTGCGGTGTCTGTGCTGTGGGCGGCCCCTGGCCCTCTGGCGGCGTTGGCGGAGCGTTTCCGTTGGCGGTGTGGCGGATGCGCGACACAGGCAGGTAGTCATTAGCTTCGCAGTAGTCGTCCGCTTCCATCCAAAACACGATCTGGTCGCCAGGCTTGACGGCCAGGACGCTGATATCCCAGGTCAAGCTTACCGGCGGCGGGCTCTTCTCGTGTGGCACCTCGCGCTCAATGCGTTTGAGTTCGGCGGCGTTCTCGCCCTGTCCTTCCGTCTGGAGGCGGTAGACCAGCCACACCGTGCGCAGTCCCCAGTCATCGCGGGCCTGGAACGTCAGATTCAGCTTGGCCACGGGCGTCACCGTCAGGTCGCGAGTGGGCTTGAGGAGCTTGATGGTGGGCGCAAGGTCGGGACGAGCTTCGATCGGGTATTCCACGGGCGGCTGGATGTTGGTCAGACCATCCGCGTCGGTGAGATTGACATGGAAGCTGCCGTTCTTCTCAATTGGCACTTTGGGCAGCTCCCACCACTCGACGGCTTCCGTGCTGGCCGGAACATTCTCCTTCGCTGGCACGGCGCGCGTTTCGCTCTTTTTCTCGAACTTGAGAACCGTCCCGTCGTTGCGTTCGAGACGCGCGGAGGCCAAGGGCTTGGTGGGAATGAAACGCATCTGCGCCGTGGAGCCTGCCAGCGCCGACAGGCCGCCGAATCTCTCGGGCGGCACGTTGGCCTCATGTGTGTATTCGGGGTAGGTGTAACGGATGCAGTCGCCGCTGGCGGCCACGTCCACTTCCGGCCGCGTCAGAACTCTGATGCTCAGCGGTTCGCTGCGGGCGTCTCCCACGTGGACCAGCAGTTCCATGTCCTCAAGCGCCTTCGAGAGCGTGCCCTTGAAGGTGGGCCCGCCCATGGGCGCCAGCTCAATGGGAGTCACCGTGCCTCGCGCCAGGCTCTTGAAATTGAGCACGTTGTCCGGACTGGCAGGCGGAATCCCGCGCATGGCGACCGTGACCTCGATTTGCAGTTCTTCTCCGCGGGGTACAAGTCCGGCTTCAGACACTTTGCCTTCGGATTCCGCGCGGTGCGGCCCCGGCACGGTCTCGAACAGTGTCTGCTCGAACCCGCCGCCGCTGGACTTGATGGTCAGGATTCGTGTCTTAGTGGGGTAATGGGCGTTGGGCCTGACGAGGCGGGCGCCCAGCGCCTTGAAGTCCTCTGGGAACTTCACGAACAGCGCGGCGTTTATGGCGACGATTACCGCCGCCGCCGCGCCGAAGCGGGCCAGCATCTCAGTGCTGATGATCCTGAAAAAGTCGAGCGGCTCGGACATCCGCACCGTCTCCGCTTCCAGCGCGGAAATCAGTTCGGGTGAGCCGGCGTAGACGCCGCTCTTGCTCGCGCGCGTGAGTTGCAGGGTTGAGATCAGGCGCCCGCGCAACTCCAGGTTGCGGCCTTCGACGCGCAGCGCGATCTCGTCGTCGTCCTCGATGCGCCTCAACTCGCGGATCAGATACTTCCAGATCACGTAGCAGACGAAGGCCGCGCCGCTGCCCGCAAAGATCAGGCGCGCCGCATAGGGCAGGTCGGAGAGCCAGTCAACCAGGAAGTAGGTCAGCACCGCCGCGACCAGCGCCACCGCGCTCTTGAAAAAACCCTCGAAAAACACCACGCGCCGTTCCTTGCGGCGCACGGCATTGATGCGGTATTGCAGGTCCGCCAGTGTGATCATGACTCCAATGCCCCAAACAACGCTTATTTAGTACCTAGCACTCAGACCCCAGTACTCAGTACTCCCACTCCCCATTACGTTCTCGTCACCCGTCACTCGTCACCCGTCACTCACAACAGGTCGTTCCTCTTCCTCACCAGCCACTCCGTCCCCATGAACAACGTGAACAGGATCAACAAGATGGGCGCGTCCCAGAGCGTGTTCTCCTTCTTCTCCTCGATCTCGCGCTGGGCCTGGTTGAGGTCCTTGAGAAGCTGCCCGGCCTGGTCGGCGAAGTACATGCCCACTTTGGCCTCGCCGGACCCAGCCCCTTTCATGGAACTCTTGGCCACGTTGTCCAGCAGCTCCTTCTTCATGTCCGGCGTCTCCATCTCCAGTTGCGGGATGACGACGGTGAAATCCGCGTGCGCCTGCTCCTCTTCCTCTTCTTTCAGCCTGACGCGAAAATGGCCTTCGCCCAGCGACGCCGGCGCCTCGCCGCGGAAGGAGCCGCGCTGGCCCGGCTCGGGAGTCAGGTCCACCGAGACCTGGTTGGCCTCATTCTCCAGGTCCGCCACAATAGCGGTTACGTGGTCGGCGCTTGAGTAATCCATTTCCTTCTTCGTCAGCACGCGCGCGCCGATCTTAACTCTGTCGCCCAGCCCGTATTCCTCCCTGTCGGTAACGATCTCCACTCGTGCGGTGCGGCCCAGCAGTTTGGAGAGACCCAGGTACTGGACAATGTGCCCGTGCATGCGCTCCAAGGCATCCGGCCCCAACTCCGCCGGAAAGCGCATGCGCCACAGGTCCGCAAAGGCCTGGTAAAGGACCCGGCCGCGTCCCACCGGAGCGGTAAGCAGCAGCGGCGCGGGGCCTCCGCGCTGCTGCAGCGTGCCGCCTTTCTCACTGTTGCACACCAGCAGCGCGGTGGCGTTCAGTTTGGGGCGCGTGGCCTTGTGATACCAGTACATCTCGGGCATCACCTCCCACAACGCCGCATTCTGCTCGTCCCCGCTGTCGCCGCTGCCGATGTTCAGGCGCGTCACGCTGTGCGTGCGCCCCTCTGGGGTGAGGACCACGCGGAAAGGATCGGTGATGGGATTATGCTGTTCGTCCTCGGCGGTGACCTGCGGGTTGGTCTCGAACTCGACAGGCAGCAACAGCTCCAGCTTGGAGTCCTTGTAGGCGTCGGGCAGGTTGTTCTTGCCCGCGATGAACCAGATGCCGCCGCCTTCCTCGATGACAAAGCGGCGCAGGTTGTCAAGGTCGTGTTCGGTGAAGAAGCCGTCGTTGGGCATGTTGCCGAAGATGATGACATGGTACTTGAAGAGTTCCTCACGGGTCGGGAATTCCTTCAGGTAGGCGAAGCCATGCTTGTCCTCACCGCCTTTGGCCAGTTCCGCCATGTCGGGCACGCGCAGGAGCACCTTGCAGGTGACCCGCTTCTCGTCGCGCACGAGCGAATTCTTGAGATAACGGTACTCCCAGCGCGGCTCGGCTTCGAGGAGCAGCACATTCAGCTTCTGGTCTATGACTTCCACGTCACGCGACTTGAAGTTGTTGCCCGGCTCACTGTCCTCCGAGGCCAGGCTCTGCAGTTTGACCTCCACTTTGTAGGTGAACTTGCCGGGCTTCTTGGCGGTGACGTAGAGCATCTCGTTCTGCTCGCCCGTTTCGGCCAGGGTGATGTCTTTCCTCTGGCCGATCTCCTCATTGTTAGTGGTATTGGTGACAATCAGATCAATCTTCTCGTTATTGAAGCCGTGCTGTTTGAGGCGCACGTAGATGGGGGCGGGGTCGTTCATGAAAATCTTGCTTTCCATGAACAGGTAGGACAAGGCCACGTCGCGGGCCTCGGGCACGCCAATGCCAATCGGATATACCCGGGCTGGCGAGTCCTGCGCCACTACCGCGGGTTCCTCGCCCTTGTTGTTGCCGCCATCCGTGATCAGGATGATGGCGGAGAGCGCCTGGCCCTTGAGCCGGTTCATGACGCTGCGGATCGAACCGCCGATCTCGGTGGCCAGGCCTTCAGGCTGGAAACGGTCCAGCACCGAGGCCTCCAGCCTCTTGCCGCTCGGCTCGATTGCCTGCATCTCCGCGGCCTTGGAGAAAGTCCACATCTCCACGTCGTGCTTGCTCTGGAGTTTCTTCAGGAACTCGATGTCCTTGTTGTGCAGCAGCGCCCGCACCAGGTCCATGCGGCTGGACTTCGCAATCCCCATCTCCGCGGTCGCATCCACTTTTTGCGGATTGGTTTCCTTGAGCGGGACGGTCCCGAGAACGTGGGCGGCTATCAGCTTGTCCTGCGGGCGCGTGTACTTGTCAACGCGCGACATGGACTTCGAGCCGTCCACCAGCACCACGATCTTGCCCTTGATGTAGCCGCGCAGGAAAACTTTCAGCACCGGCCCGGAGAGGATGAACAGCAAGACGAGCAGGCCGCCATAACGCAGCCCCGCCAGAATGCGCCGTTTGCGCAACGGACAGTAATCCGGCTCGCGTTTGTAGAACCACCACACCACATAGCCCGCTGCCGCCGCCACAATCAGAAAAACCAGCTTGGCAAACGACGACTCCGCGCGGCTGAAGTCAATGCTCCAGCGGTCTATATGGCCTTCCTGTACGGCCCTGATTCCCAGTAATCTGATGAAGAAGTCAAACATCTGTTAGTCCACAGTCCTTTGTCATTAGTCCTTTGTCATTAGTCCTTTGTCATTTGCCCGCTATGCCAGTGACCAATGACCAGTGACCAATGACCAATGACCAGTGACTCCTTTGCATCCTCAATCCCGCGGCGCCCAGCGGTTGGTCAGCACCGACTCCAACGCCAGCAGCGCCAGCACGGCGCCCAGCAGCCAAGGCCACAGTTCGGTCCCACGCCGCTCGCCGGCAAGCCTGTTGGGAAAATCATCGCTCTTGGCTATGTAGCTGAAAATGAACCCCGGATACTCCTGCTTCAGTGTGGCCGGCAGGACCATGTCCAGGTTGGATTCCACTTCGCAGTTCGGATTGAGGGCGTAGGTCATGGCGACCCTGGGCGTGCGGTCCAGCACCACGTCGTAGAAGCCCGCGCGGTCGGTCTCGCCGTAATCGTAGGCCGCGCGGCCGTCGGTGGTGGGCTCGGGACGCGTGTCCTTCTTCTGGGCAGGCGCCGGGGGGGTGATGTGCACGGGTGTGTTCTGGTCCGCCAGCGAGACCACGCCGTGAATCGGCACGCCCACGGGCAGGTTCTTGGGGCTGCGGTTGCCGAGCGTCAGCAGGTTCGCGGCGCGCAGCATCAGGATGGTGAAGCTGGGCTGCGTGGGCATGTTGCCCCATGCCGTGGTGGCCGGGAAGGCGAAGAGGAGCACTACGCCGGAGCCGACCTTCCTCTCAACCACAGCGGGCTTGCCGTTGGCCAGCCAACTGACCACGCGCACGTTGTCGCTCGGGAGCACCTCCAGGTCAAAGGCCTTGTAAATCTTGATGGCGCTGAGGTACTCGGCCCCATAGTCCGCGTTGTTGAAGTCGCTCATGATGGGGTGGGAGAGCTTCTCTGCCGCCGCGGCGAAAGAGAACGCGGGCGGCATCTTCTCTTCGCCCACCGCCGGCGCTTCGCCCCAAATCGCGTTCACCTTGGCGGGCAGCAGTTTCGCGCCCTCCTCGCCCAACAAGCCGTTGAAAACCTTCGGCTCCACCTGGTCGCCAAGGAAAATCATCAAGCCCAGGCCGGAGCGGACTTGCCGTTCCAGGAGTGAGATCGCCGGCTTTAGCAGGCTGCCGACGTTGGCCAGCACCACGGCCTGGTAGTTGAGCAGATTGCGGTCGCCTAAACGCGCCTGCGACACGGTCTCGGTCACGATGGGGCCCTGGTGTTCGGGATTCTCGGGATCGCGGGGCGAAAGAGCAAAGCGCAGATAGCCAGTTTCATTGGCCAGCGGATCGTCGGCGCGCTGCGAGTGGCCGTCCACCAGGAGAATGCGGGCCTCGTCCACGACTTCGATCGTGCAGAAGCGGCGGTTATCGCCCATTAGCGCATCGTCGGCCAGGCGCACCTCGACCTTGTGGTCCCCGCCGGTGCTGAAACGGGTTTCAAACGTCACGCTTACTGTTTCCCCCTCCGGCACGTTGACCATCAGGCGCTCGACCGGCTTGTCCTCCTTGCCCTTGGGGTCAACGAAGACGTTGAGTGCCAGGGAGTTTATCGGGGTCTGCCCAAAGTTCTTGATCTTGGCCACGAAGGCGACCGGCATGTCCACGCCCGCCAGCGTGTCGGTCGGCGCCAGCTCCAGCACTGCGGCGTTGGCGCCGCCGGCATCGCCCGCGTTGATCAGATAGATGGCCGCCTTGGAGCTGAGTTCCCTCAGCACTGCGTCGAAGCCGCCCGAGACTTCGCGCGGGTTCCAGGCCCGCGCCTGCATGTCCGTGATGATGAACAACTCCCGGTTCGCCAGGCGGAACTCAGGGTGCCCGTCGAATACCTTCTTCGCATGGAAGAGGGCCCTTTCGATGTTCGTGCCGCCATCGGACAGGTGCACGGAACGCTCCAGCTCCTGATCCAGATACGCCAGGTCCGGCGAGGGGTCGCCGAGCGGCATGTGGACATCGTCGTTGAAGGTGTACAGGCCGCACCAGGAACCTGGATCAAGCTGCTGCAGAACCTTGCGCGTGAGCTCCTTGGCCACATCGAAGCGTGTATCGCGGCCGTTGTTGTAGCCCATGGACATGGAGTTGTCCAAGAGAACGATTGCGCCGGTCTTTATGCCCGCGCCCAGGAAGCCCTTGGCGGAGACCGCGGGCCGCGCCAGCGCCAGCGCCAGGCACACCACGGCCAGCGTGCGGATGAGCATCAGGATAAAGTCGCGGAACTGCAGACGCCGCGCGTTCTTCTCGACCGCCTGCAGCAGGAACTCCATCGCAGCCCAGATCACCGGGCGGAAGCGCCGCTTGTTCAGCAGATGGATGATGATCGGCACTGCGCCGAGCACCGTCCCGAAGAGAAGCAGTCCGTTTAAGAACATCTCGCCTTCCCAAACCTTGCCGCACGCGCCTCGCCCGCGGCTTACTCACCAACCTTCACCCATTGCTCAGTATTCAGTACTCAGTACTCAGTACTCCTTTCATCTCCCAAACCTTCTCAGCGTCCGGCTCGTCAGGAACGTCTGCAAGGCGATCTCCAATGGTTGCGCGGTATTAACCAGCGCGTAGTCCACTTTATTGCGCTCGCAGGCCGTCTTGATGGCGAGGATGTGCTTGTTGAGTGCCTCCAGGTAACTCTTCCTCAGCATGCGCGGCTGGCAGAGTATGGGGTCGTATCCCTCCAATCCGTCGAAGCGGATGTTGCCATCGAACGGAAAATCCAGTTCGTACGGGTCCATCAGATGCAGAACCAGCACCTCGTGGCGCGCGAAACGCAGGTGATTGAGGCCGTCCAGGATGCGTTCCGGCTTGTCCAGAAGGTCGCTGATCACCACGACCACGCCGCGCCTGCTGATGCGTTCCGCGAAATGATGCATGATCTGGCCCACGTCCGTCTTCTTGAGCGGCTTCGTGTTTTCGAGTTCGCGGCAGATGCGGTGAATCTGCGCCAGCGACTGCTTGGGTTCCAGATACGTCTGCAGGCCCTCATTGAAGATTCCCAGCCCCACGCTGTCCGTCTGGCTGACGATCAGATAGGATAGTGCCGCCGTGGCGTAGTTCGCGTATTCCAGCTTGTTGAACGAAGCGCGGGGCGAGCCGTACAGCATGGACTCGCTGGCATCGTGCAGAATGTGGGCGATGAAGTTCGTTTCCACCTCGTACTGCTTGATGTAGTAGCGGTTGGACTTGGCGAAGATTTTCCAGTCCAGGTGGCGCGGGTCGTCGCCCATGCTGTACTCGCGGTGCTGCGTGAACTCGACCGAAAAGCCATGGTACGGGGAACGGTGCCAGCCGGCCATGAAGCCTTCCACAACCGCCTTGGCGGCCACTTCGAGCTTGTCAATCCGGTTGAAGATGCGCGGATCAATGTAGCGCGACAGAACCGGTTTTTCCCGCGCGGGGTGTGAAGAGATCAGTGACATTTGCGCCCCTTAAGGCTACGATCCCGCCACCGGCGCCGTGGTCAGTTTTTCCGTCTTGGGAATCGCCTGCAAAAGTTTCTCGATCACCTTGTCCGTGGTGATGCCTTCGGCTTGCGCGGTGAAGTTGCAGGCCATGCGGTGCCGCAGGACGGATGGCGCGATCGCCTCGATGTCTTCGCACGAGACGTGGAACTGCCCGTTCAGGATGGCGCGTGCCTTGCCCCCCAGGATCAGGAAGATGCTGGCCCGCGGGCTGGCGCCCCAGTTGACCCAGTTCTTGACAAAGTCCGGCGCTTCGCCCATTGCCGGCCGCGTCGAGCGCACCACCTTCTTGGCGTAGGCGTAAACGTGGTCCGCCACCGGCACACGCAGGACGATTTCCTGGAGCAGGTTGATCTGCTCGGCGTTCAGCACCGGCTTGGTCTGCACCTGGCTGGGCATGGTGATGCGCTTCATGATCTCCAGTTCTTCCTCGTCCGAAGGATAGTTCACGAAGATCTTGAAGAAGAAGCGGTCCAGTTGCGCCTCGGGCAGCGGGTAGGTGCCTTCCTGTTCCAGAGGATTCTGCGTGGCCAGGACGAAGAAAGGCAGCGAAAGCTTGTGCTGCGTGCCCGCTTGCGTCACAGATTTCTCCTGCATGGATTCGAGCAGCGCGGCCTGCGTCTTGGGCGGAGTGCGGTTGATTTCGTCGGCCAGCACAATGTTGGCGAAGACCGGGCCTTTGATGAAGCGGAACACCCGCTCGCCGGTGCTCCTGTCGTCCTGGATTACTTCGGTCCCGGTGATGTCGCCCGGCATCAGGTCGGGTGTGAACTGGATGCGCTTGAAGGACAAGTCCAGGCAGCGCGCCAGCGTGCTGATCATCAAGGTCTTGGCCAGGCCCGGCACCCCTTCGAGCAGGCAGTGGCCGCGCGAGAAGATGGCGATGAGGATCTCCTCAATCACCTTGTCCTGCCCGACGATGATCTGCGCCATCTCCTGGCGCAGCGCGTCGTAGGCGGCCTTCAGATGCTTGACCGCATCCAGGTCGCTCAAGTCCGCCGCCACGGGCGGCGGCTGCGACGGGCCGGCCCCCTTGGGGCCGCTCAGGATCGCGCCACACTTGCATTTGACTTTGCCGTACTGGTCCTCATGTAGGTTGAAACTGCGGCCGCACTCTTCGCATTTTACGATCGGCATGACACTTCTCCGTTTCCCATCCTGCTGAACGCCCCAACACCCCGGCGGCAAAACCGCGCTGCTGCCCCTCCGCACAGGCGCCGCGCCTGTGCGCGATTTCGTTCGTATCAATGCCTACACCACAAACGCGCTACTTGGTAACCTGAATTCCGAAACTTTGTGCGGCGCCCTTGAAGAGAAGACAGAATACAGAAGACAGAATACAGAAGGAACAAGGATGAAGGCTGAAGGATGAAGGCTGAACTCTTTGACGCCCTTCCTTCATCCCTCATCCTTCATCCTTTTATTTTGCCGCCAGCATCTCTGCCGCTTCGGCTGCGGCAGGGCGTTCCTCGGGGTTCATGGCCAACACGCGATCCACGAAACCGACGACTGAATCCGGCAGGTCGCGCCTGTGACATGTGATTCGCGTGGGCGGGTCACTCGCCTTTTTGCGCAGCAGGCCGAGCACCGCGTCGGCCTCGTGCGGGGTTTTGCCCGTGAGCAGTTCATAGAGGATCACTCCCGCGGCGTAAACATCCGAGGCGCCGGTCGCAGGCCTTCCAGCCGCTTGTTCCGGGGCCGCATAATGGGGTGTGCCGAGGAACTGCCCCGACATGGTAAGCCGCGTAAGGTCCGCGCTGTGCGCCAGGCCAAAGTCGAAGATGATGGTTCGGCCTTGCATGATAGCCACGTTGGAAGGCTTCATGTCGCGATGCACCATCCCCGCTTCGTGGATGGCAGCCAGCCCGCGCAGAATCGCTGCCGTGTGGGCCACCGCTTCGTCAACGGGCAACACGCCGCGTTCGCGCCGCACCTTTTCCAGCGTCGGGCCGTCGAACAGGTCCATGTCCATGAAGAAGGTCGAACCATATCGCCCGAAATTGTGGACCCGCAGCACGTTGGGGTGCGAGAGCCGGGACATCAGCGTCGCTTCCCGGCGGAAGCGCTCCACCGCCGCCTTGTCGGCCAGCCACTCGTGTTTGAGCACTTTCAAGGCCACGATCCTGCCGGATAGCCTTTCCTTCGCGCGGTAGACCTCCCCAAACGCGCCCCCGCCGACACGGGCCTCAATATCGTACTCCCGGTATGCGCCCTGCAAGCACGCCTCCTGGCATTCGACGTGCAGGAGCAGCGTCTGGCCCGCACGGGGCAGGGACAGCACCATGGTCTCGCCGCCCTCGGCGGATTCGAGGTGGTCTATCGCGGTTTCCAGCGAGCGCTTGAGTTCGTACGCCGAATGGTAGCGCTCCTCGGGCGCTTTGCGCAGGCATTTGCTGATGATGGCGATCACGTACTCCGGCGCTTTCCCCACCAACGGCGTGAGGTAAACGGGTTCAGAGACCACTTTCGTAAGGACGGCCAAGGGAGTGTCACCTTGATACACCGTGCGGCCGGCAAGAATGTGGAACATAGTGGCGCCAAATGACCAGATGTCAGTGGCTGGATCCACCGCTTCGCCTTTGACCTGCTCCGGCGAAATATAATGCGGCGTGCCCACGGCCGTTCCAGGTTCCAGCAGGGGATCGCCGCTGGAAGGGGCTGACAGCCCGAAGCCCATCAGCACGGGTATGCCTTTCGGCCCCATCATGATATTGGCCGGCTTAATATCCTTATGCACGATCTGCTGCTCGTGCGCGTGTTGCAGAGCGCCAGCAATGGCGGCCATGACCTTCAGCACGACCAGCACGGGAGGCTGCTCGCCCAATTCCATCAACAAACCCAAGCTGCGCCCTTTCACATACTCTATCGCAATGTAGTAGCGCCCGTCTTGCTCACCCATGTCGTAAAACCCAGCGATGTTCGGATGCTTGAGCCGCGCCATCAGCCGCGCTTCCTGGTAAAGACGCTGGATTTTCTCCTGGGTTGCGAGCTGGCCGACGAGCACTTTCAGCGCGACTTTGCGGTCCATTATCGGGTCGTCGGCGACGTACACCGCCCCCGTGCCGCCCTTGCTGCCTAGCAAAGCTCCCACGACATACCTGCCCAGTTTCTTTCCTAGCAGGTCCTTGGGGGGCTGCCAGACACGGGACTTCGCTTTGTCGTCTGGAACCGGCGCCGTGACCCCCGCCTTGGCGCCTTCGTAGACCAAGGTGCTCCCGCCGCCAATACTGCCCTCTCCAGTTCCCCCGCCCCCCGTCAGCCGCCT
>Ga0315279_10009896_pt1 | contig 11285 bp, 10 predicted proteins | sample YL17G06_20_MG_FD_203694 | JGI IMG/M metagenome (GOLD analysis project Ga0315279, IMG submission 203694) | Sediment microbial communities from Yellowstone Lake, YNP, Wyoming, USA - YL17G06_20 | ecosystem: Environmental > Aquatic > Freshwater > Lake > Sediment | place: USA: Wyoming | collected...
AGCCCGAACCGGCCGACAGCAACTGGGCGGCCCTCCGCGAGGCGCAGACCATGACCCTCGCGCTGCCGAAGACCGGCCAGGCCGTCATCATCGACATCGGCGAGGCCAACGACATCCACCCCAAGAACAAGCAGGACGTGGGCAAACGCCTCGCCCTGGCCGCCCTGGCCGGCACGTACGGCAAGGACGTGGTGTACTCCGGGCCGATGTATGAGTCCATGAAGGTCGAGGGCGAGCGGGTGCGGCTCAAGTTCAAGCACGTCGGCGGCGGCCTGGTGGCCAAGGGCGGCGACAAACTCACTGGCTTCGCGATTGCCGGCGAGGACAAGAAGTTCGTCTGGGCCGATGCCAGGATCGACGGCGACACGATCGTGGTCTCGGCAAAGGACGTGGCCAAGCCCGTGGCCGTCCGCTACGCGTGGGCCGACAACCCCGAGTGCAACCTGTACAACAAGGCCGACCTGCCGGCCTGCCCGCTGCGGACCGATGACTGGCCGGTGGGCGAGGCGGCCCGGAAGTAACGCGGGTCCTACGGGCGTGGCGCTCGGAGGCGCGCAGCAAGACGGGCTGCCCCCGCAGGGCCGCCCGCCTGATGACCGTACCAGCGGGGGCCGGGCCATTTGGAGAAACTCTCCGGTTGCGCGGCTGTTTATAGGGGCAGCAGGGCCTGTGTTGCCGCAAAGGGGGTCTGCCGTCGCACGGCGGCAAAGGGACAAGAAAGGGAGACACCGATGGGGTCCGAGATGAATCGCCGAACGTTTATCAAGGAATCGCTCCTGGCGTCGGCCGGTGGGGCGCTGGCGATGGGTGCAGCCGCCAAGGCGCCCGCCGCAGAGGCGGGCAAGAAGGCCGGGGCCTCGAAGGGCCCGCCGCCCGGCGCCGGCGCGCTGCCCATGGGCAAGATCGGCAAACTCCAGGTCAGCCGCATGCTCCTGGGCGGCAACCTCCTGACGCACTACACCCACAGCAGGGACCTGCAGTACGTGTACAACCTCTGCGCGCACTACAACACGGACGAGAAGATCATGGAGACGCTGGCCCTGGCCGAGCAGCACGGCATCAACACCGTGTCGATGCACAACCCGCCGGGCCCCATGGCCGTCCTCCGCAGGTACCGCAAGCAGGGCGGCAAGATCCAGTGGATCATCTGCCCCACCGCTCCCATCGAAAACAACATGCAGCCCTACACGGACATGGTCCGCCAACTGGTCGAGGAGGACGGCTGCGAGGCCATCTACGTCTGGGGCGTCCGGTCCGACCCCCTGGCCGCGCAGGGCAAGGTCGGCCTGATCGCCAAGGCCGTCGAGATCGCCAAGGACCACGGCGTGCCCTCCGGCGTGGGCGCCCACAGCCTCAAGGCGATCGAGGAATGCGAAAAGGCCAAGGTGCCCGCCGACTTCTACATTAAGACCTTCCACCATCACAAGTACCCGAGCGGCCCGAAGCCCGAGCAGATCAAGGGGCCGTACAACGAGAATCCCGGCTACTGGTGCGCCGACCCGCAGGGGACGGCCGACTTCATGAGAAAGGTCGAGAAGCCGTGGATCGCCTTCAAGATCATGGCGGCCGGGGCCATCCCGCCGGCCGACGCATTCGCGTACGCCCTCAATAACGGGGCCGACCACATCCTGGTGGGCATGTTTGACTTCGAGATCGCCGAGGACGTGGACATCGCGAAGAAGGCCCTCGCGGCCGCCGCCAAGCGGCCCCGGCCCTGGCGCAGTTGAGCAACGTAGGCCGGGATGAAATCCCGGCATGCCGTTTGGCCGCTGGCACAGGGACGCCGGGATTTCATCCCGGCCTACATGCTCGCGTGCTCTGCCCGGACGTTTACTCCCGCCTGCGCCTGAGGAGCACCCCCGCGCCGCCCAGCGCCGGCAGGCGGAGCGTGGCGGGCCTGTGCCCGGGGGATTCCCTAAACTCCACAGTGAGAAAATGTCGAGGGCAGAATGGGATATGGGTTGCGGGGCACGGCTGCCGCAACCGGACATCGCAGGGATAGTCCGTCTGTAGCCGAAATGCCGGGGGGAGCCGGTCATGAGTACAATCTCCAGGGCGTGCGGCGAACCTCTGTTGGGCACGGTCAGGCTGCGAGTCTGGCTGCTCCTGATCTTCACCGTGCTGCTCGGTCTGATGCACTGGCTTTACGCCAACCAGGGGGCCTTGCTGTATCTGTACTACCTGCCCGTCATCGCTGCGGCGATGGTGCTCAAGAAGAGGGATGCCGTGGGGGTGGCCGGCCTGGCGGCCGCCATGGTGCTGGCCTTCGGCTATTCCCGGCCGGAGCAGTTGTACCGCACGGGCGGCGAAATGTACCTCTGGGCGGCGCTGGTGATCTGGGGCGGCGTCCTGGTGACGACCGCGTATGTGGTATCCATGCTCAAGGCGAGGCTGCAAACGACGCTGGAGAACCTGTCGCGGGCTTATGAGGGGGTCCTGGCCATTCTGTCCAAGTTCATCCAGACGGTTGACACGGACACGAGAGCCCACTGCTCGCGGGTCTCGATGTGGGCGGTCCGCATCGCCCGGGAACTGCACCTGGATGGATCGCAGATCGAAGCGGCCCGCATTGCGGGGCTCCTGCACGACGTGGGCAAGACCGAAGTCAGCGTGGACCTCCTGCGCAAGGCCGCCACCCTGTCGGACGCGGAGCAGGAGCAGGTCCGCACCCACGCGGCCTGCGGGGCCGCCATGGTGCGGCAAGTGGGCGGCATCCTGGAGCAGGTCGCCGAAGCCATCGAAACGCACCACGAGAAGTACGACGGCAGCGGTTACGGAGGAATGGCCGGCCGGCGGATTCCGCTTCTGGCCCGCATCATTGCCGTGGCCGACGCCTTTGATGCGCTCGTCTCGGACCGGCCGTACCGGAAGGGCGTCGGCACGTTCGAGGCCCTGGCGAGCATTCAGGTGGGGCGGGGATCGCACTTCGACCCCGACGTTGTGGATGCCCTGCAGCGAATTGTGGACCGCGAAGGCGAATCGGCTGCGGCGCCCGACACGGGTTCTTACGCGGCCGCGCCCTAGCGCGGCGCTCCCCGTCGCCGGTGGCAGCCATCCTGAAAGCCATCCTGAAGTCTCTTGCGTGATTCCCCGGATGCGGTACGATGGCCGCGCGCAGGCGCTTGGGCGCGCGGCCTTCCCGGCGGGCAGGGCGCGCCTATGCCGTTCGTCGCCGACGAACGCATCGCCTGGTTTCTCTGGGACCGCCTTGCCGGTGGAGCAGGAGGCGTCATGAGAACCCGTTGGGTGTGCCTGATTGCGATTGCGGCATTGCTCGTGGGCGGCTGCGGCCCGGGCGCGGGCTTTCTCATCAAGCCCGTCCCGGTGAAGGGGGAACTGGCGGAGACCACCGTCTCGTGCGACCCCGGCCTGTTCGTGTTCGACAAGGTCGTCGTCGTGGACGTGGACGGGCTCCTGCTGAACCAGCGCGGCGGGGGCCTCATGGGGCCGGCCGAGAACCCCGTGAGCCTCTTCGTCGAGAAGATCGACAAGGCCCAGGAAGACTCCGGCGTCCGGGCGGTGGTCCTGCGTATCAACTCGCCCGGCGGCGGCGTTACGGCCGCCGACCTCATGTACCGGCGGCTGGCGGAGTTCAGGAAAGAGCGCAAGGTGCCCGTCGTGGCCATGATCGAGGACGTCGGCGCCAGCGGCGCCTACTACCTGGCCTGCGGGGCCGACACCATCGTTGCCGCGCCGACCTCCGTCACCGGCTCAATCGGCGTGCTGGTCCAGACCTTCAGCCTCTCCGGCACGCTGGCCAAACTGGGCATCGACACCAAGGCGGTCACCTCGGGCCCGATGAAGGACATGGCCAGCCCGTTGAAGCCCCTGAGCGCCGAGGACCAGAAGGTCCTCCAGGCGATGGTGGCGGAATTCTACGACCGCTTCGTCGATGTGGTGACCGCCGGCCGCCCGCGCATGAAACGCGATGACGTCAAGGCCCTGGCCGACGGACGCATCTTCACCGGCACGCAGGCCGCGGCCAACGGCCTGGTCGACTCCACCGGCGACATGAAGTCCGCCGTGGCCGAGGCCAAGAAGCAGGCCGGCCTCAAGGCCGCCAGGGTCGTCATGTATGACCGACCGTGGGGCTACAGGGCCAACGTCTACAGCGCCGCGCCCCTGGGCGGCATCCAGGTCAACCTGCTGAACCTCTCCGCGGCGGAACTCATGACCTGGCTGGAGCCGCAGTTCCTGTACCTGTGGACCGGCGGCGCGGCCGGCGGCGCGGGCGGCGGTCCGTAAGGGGGTGTGACCGTTCTTTCTGGCAGTGTCGTTTGCCGTCGTAGGGGCGGCCCTATGTGGCCGCCCTGCCGTTGTCATGGCCCAGGAAACTTGTTGCGTCGTGGAGAGGCCGCGCCAAAGGCCGGGCTTGCCACGGCGTCGCCCTGGCAAGCCGGGCGGCCACATAGGGCCGCCCCTACACACGTCGACGACCGCCAGAATCCGCGGTCACACCCCCGTAAGAAACGGTCCGAAAACCGCTTGTCGCGCGGTGAGCGGGCCCGCCGTGCGTTTGAGTTCCAAGTTTCAAGTTCCAAGTTCCAAGTGAACGGCCCGTTTGCGTTGCCGTTTTCAACTTGGAACTTGAAACCTGGAACTTGGAACTGCTTTTGACGCGGCGCCGCTCGGCGTCAGGTAGATCTCCACGCGGCGGTTTTTCGCCTTGCCGTCGGGGGATCGGTTGTCCGCAATCGGCTGGGTCTCGCCTTGGCCCTGGGTTACGATGCGGCCGGCGTCGATGCCGCCTGCCTTCAGCACCGCGGCCACCGCCTCGGCGCGGGCCTCGCTCAGGCCCAGGTTGTCCGCGGTCTTGCCGAGCCCCTTGAGGCGGGCGATGGTATCGGGCTTCCGGACGCGGTCGCTGTCCGTGTGGCCGACGATGGTCAGACGGCGGTCTCTTGCCTGGTCCACGTTCAGGATCTGGGCGAGTTTCGCGAGGGCGGCCCCGGCCTCCGGCCTCACGACGCTGGAGCCGGAGTCAAAGGTGATGTCCGAGCTGAAGCGGAACAGGCCCGTCTGCCTGTCGAACGTGAAGAGGCCCGGGTACTTCTGGCCCAGGTCCTCGATGGCGGCGGCGACCGCCGGCGGCACCAGGGGCGACGGGGGCGGAGGCGGAGGCGGCTCGGGCTCCGGGGCGACCTGCGGCCTCTCGGCCCTGGGCGGCGGGAGTTGCGGATACTGGAAGGGCTTCATTTCCTCGGGAGGCTGCTGTATCACCATGGAGTCGCGCGGCAGCGGCGGAGATGTGCAGCAGCCCGACAATCCCACGCCCGCCACCAGCAACACCCCCAGCAGCAGCGGCCCACCTATCGCCAGGAACTCGCGCATTGCCATCTCCTCCACTCGCTCGGCCTACACGCAGGCTCCCCGAGCGCCCTCGGCGAGCCTGCCCGCCAGTCCTTAGGGCGGGACGCTCCTGGGGCCCACGACCAGGTGAGCCCCCTGCCAGACAGTTTAGCCCGCGGCCGCGCCACGGCAAGTGCAATCCGTAATTCCGTGCCGCCGGGGTGTGACCGCGGATTCTGGCGGTCGTCGACGTGCGTAGGGGCGGCCCTACGTGGCCGCCCGGCCTTTGGGGCAGCCTCTCCAGGACTCAGCGAGTTTCCTGGGCAACGACAACGGCAGGGCGGCCACACAGGGCCGCCCCTACGACGGCAAACAACACTGCCAGAAAAAAAAGTCACACCCTGCCGCCGGTTCTAGGGTTCGCCCGGCGGCCCTCCGCTTGCGGCCGGGGTACTCCTGGGGGCCGGCGGACCGGCTACTCCGTCCAGCACCGGCCGGTACGCGTCGCCGCTGTAGTTGGTGACCCAGCGGTACTTTTCCTTGCCGTTGACGAAGAGGACCACCGTGAGGAACCTGGCGATGCGGTATCGCTTCCAGATCGGCTCGCACGTGATCTTCGACCAGAAACTCATGAGTTCGAACCGGGTGAATGTCACCCGGTCCCTGTATTCCTCGTAGAGTTGATCCATGCAGGAATCCAGGAACATGCACCACGCGCACCCCTGCTTGGAGAAGTACACCACGACCGGCCGGTCGCTCTTGAGGACCTGTTGATTGAATTCCCACTCGCTTGCGATGGGCCGGAGTTTGCTGGGGCCGCAGCCTCCAACCACGAGGACCAGGGCCGCGCAGGCGGCCAGGGCGGCGCGCGGCAGGACGCGGCGGGTCGCCATCAGGTCTCCGCAGGCGACTCGCCTTGGCGAGCTGGGCGACCGGACATCGCGCGCATCCGGCGAGGCCTTACGGGCGGCTGCCGCCGGGTCGCTTCCCATTCTCTGCTCCCGTCCGCGTTGCTGCAAGCCTGCTGAAGGCGCCGCAGGAGCCAATACTAAAGGGCGACCCCTGGGGAATCGCCCTGTCGTTTCTGGTCGGGGCGGTGAGATTCGAACTCACGACCTCTTGCACCCCATGCAAGCGCGCTAAACCAAGCTGCGCCACGCCCCGACATTCTGTTGCGTCAAACGCCCGACCTGTCGCCCGAGGCGACCGCACTAAACCCGACGGCGCCACGCCCCGACATTCTCTTGCGTCAAACGCACGACCTGTCGCCCGAGGCGACCGCACTAAACCCGACGGCGCCACGCCCCGACATTCTCTTGCGTCAAACGCACGACCTGTCGCCCGAGGCGACCGCGCTAAACCCGACGGCGCCACGCCCGGACGCTTTTTGCCGGCCCACCCGCAGGTCAACCAGGATTATACCCCAAGGCACCGCCGGGTCAAATGCATTCGCCCGGCGCCCGGCGCGAGTACGGTCAGTTACGCGGGCAGAGCACCTCTGGCAGGGCGGCACGCCCATGGGCCGTTGCGTGGGCATGTTCTTGGCGTGCCACCCGGCCAGCATCAGCATTGTCCTGGCGTACATCGGGCGCCGGACGAACCGGTACGGCCCGTTGCGGGTCATGGCCTTGCCTCGCCGGGTGTTGCCAGGAGTCACCGGCTGCCGGGTGCGTTACGCCTTCAGGCCCTTGAGGTCCACCTCCAGGCGTTTGTTCTCCTTGAGGAGTTCGTCCATCGTCAGGCGCGTGCGCCGGGCGGCGGCCTCGCGGCCCAGGATGCACGTCAGCACGCCGTCCACGGCCCGGCGGACGGTCTCGTTCTCAAATTGCCCCTGCGTGACGTTCTGGTGGAATGCCGCAATGTTGCGGACGGCCCCGGCCTCGTAGAGGTTCTCCACCGGGCCGCCGGGATAGTGCTGCGGCCCGCCGCGCACGAACGCCTTGCCCCAGTAGCTGAGGAGGGCGTTGGCCGTCCGGCCGTAGAGGCGCACGCTGAGTTCGCCGTCGGTGTTGTTGCCCAGGCCCTGGCCGAAGTGGTTGTGCACGAGGCCGTCGGCGTAATCATAGACCACCGAGCATACGTCGCGGCCGTCGCCGTGGGGATTCGCGCGGCAGATGCGCGACGCCCCCATGGCCGCCACCGGGCGCTGGCCCAGCACCCACACGGCGGCATCGATGGCGTGGATGTCGTAGTTGCCGATGTAGTCGCACCCCAGGGCCACGTCGTTCACCCAGACCAGGTGCTGGAGGCGGCTCTCGAGGGTGGCCGTCTTGGGCGGGTCGCTAAAGCCCCCGCAGATGCCGGTCGTTACGACCTGGGCCAGGGGCCCCACGCCGCCCTCGCGGATGCGCTTGGCCACTTCGATGTTCACCGGGTCGGTGGGCATCTGGTAATCCACCAGGAAGCACCGCTTCTTCTCGGAGGCCCGCTTGCCGGCGGCCTCGATGGCCAGGGCCCCCGGCACGTCCACCGCCACCGGCTTGGCCATGTACACGTGGCAGCCGGCGGCCGCTGCCGCTGCCGCGTGCTCCGGGAAGAAGTACGGCGGCGTTTCCAGGACGATGGCATCGACCTTGCTCTCGATGAGTTTCCGGTAGCCGGAGAGGCCGGAGAAGCGGCGGGCCGGGTCGATGCCGAGGGCCTCGCCGCCCGCCTGGGCCACCTGCGGGAAGTAGTCGGCGATGGCCGTGAACTGGTACCCGCCGTGTTTCTGGAAGAGTTTGGCGATCCATCCGCCGCGCCCCCCGTGGCCCACGATGCCGATCTGGACCTTGGAGTTGGCCTCCGCGCCGCGGACGGCCTCCGGCCGCACGACCGCCAGCGCTGCCGTCGCTGCCGCGCCCAGGATGAACCCCCGGCGATTGACGGTCGGGGCCGGTGCGCCTGGGGGCACAGATCGTCGGGTTTCCATGGAAGTCTCCTTTGCTCAGTCCCCGGGATCGCCCCCGGGAGTCATGGTAGCACGGAAGCAGCCGCCTGTCATCGGCTTAGGTGGGCAACCCCTGCTGCGGGCGCAAAAGAAGCAGGCCCGCCCTCAGTCTTGGCGGGCCTGCGCATGGTTTGCAGATTGCCGCTTGCGGCCTGCGGCTAGAACTCGTACTTCAACTGGAACCCCCAGCCGTTGTCAACGCGGCCGTTGGCCACGTTGCCGGCACAGAGCCAGCCTACGGCAAACGTGAGCCGGTCGGTTACGATGAAGGCAAGGTCGATGGCCTGCCAGGCTTGCTCCCTGCCGACCAGCGTGCCGAGCCTGTCATAGGGGTTCTTCTTCTGGCGGTACTCGTAGGCGACGGCCATCCAGTCGGTGATCAGGTAAACAATGCTGCCTTCGCCGGTCATCCGGTAGGCGTCGCCGAAGCCCAGGTAGCCCAGTTGGGCGGCCTGGCTGAACCGGATGCCGCCGGTAAACATGAGCGGCCGCTTGAAGCAGGGCTCGATGACCGTCTTGGTGGCCGTCAGCGTGAAGTCCGTGCCGTTGCTGCGGGCCAGGCCCAGCCCCCGAACGCCGTGGCCCAGGCGCCGGTCAATCTCCTGGACGTTGGGATTGTACTTGAAGGTCACGCCCGCGGTGATGGCCGGGACGTACTTGCCTTCCTCGATGATCATGCCGCGCAGGTTGAAGTTGTGGACCACAACGTGCTGGAACCCGATGTCAACGCCGGTGGCCCGCCGCGTGTCGCGGGGGAAGTCCCCGAGGTCCAGCGTGCCCATCGTGTAGCCGACTTCCAGCCGCCGGTAGAGCGTTTCCGAGAGGTGGACTTCCTGAACGGTCTTGGTGCCGGCCCTGACCATGGTATAACCGACCGTCGGCAGGCCGACCTTGGTTCCCGGCGGCCCGCAGTTCAGGAGGTAGGCCATCGGGACCAGCAAGGTGCCGCCGACGCCCTCGACGTTGTAGAGGGGCAGGGGCGGGCAATGCTTCGCCGGCCCGGGCGTTGCACCGCCCTCTGCGGCCGCGGCGGCGGAGGCGCCGGCGCTGTCGGCCAGCGCAACCGCGTCGATCGTCAGCGTCGGGCTGCCGGCCTGCGTTGGCGGCGCGGCGGCCGGCTGCGCTTCGACCAGCAGCACATCGGCGCACGCGGCATCCTTCTGCGGCATGAGCAGGGTGGGCCCCCGGTCGAGCGCCTGGTCCGTTTCAACGGCCAGGGCGGGACCCGCGGCCCAGAATGCAAACAGGCCGACCAGGGCGGCTGCGAGTGCTGTGCGGCCGACGAAGTGCAGGGACTGCGCAATCGGCATGGTCATAGGTTCTCCCTCCCACTCAGGTGCAGGTTGGTCTCTCGCTCAATCATTTATCGGCCAACCGTCCACGGCGATATAACCTTAAGTTTCAAAGGCATATCATGGCGGACAGGGCGGTGCAAGAGAAAAATTCCCGGCCGTGTCCGTCATCCGCAAGACCCTTCCTTTGCCCTACAGCACGTCTTCAGGCGCGCAGCGCTGCCGGTTCAGGCTGACGATCTTGGGAATGCGCGAATTTTTCATTTGCCCGTGCGTTTCAAGAAGAGGAAAGTCGGTGCATCGGAGACCCGTCTTTAACAACGGTCCATTCGGGAACGGCCGTCAGGCGTGCCCAGACCCACCGAACAAGAGATCGCGGCGTGGTACCCGCGGCTTTTCCGCACCGCGCTGCGGTTGACCGGCAGCGCCGAGGACGCCGCCGACCTCACGCAGCAGGCGTTCTGCAATGCCTTCGGCAGGTGGAACCAGTTTGACGGGGCGGCCCTTGCGACCACCTGGCTTCACCGCATCCTCCTGAACTGCGTCAGGGACTGGGCCCGGCGACGGGCGTTCCGGAGCACCTCGCAAGTCCAGGAGTGGGACCTGGTGCCGGTCACCGACGCCGCCCCGGACGGCCGAGCGCGGGTCGAGAGGCAGGAGGAACTGGCCGCGGTCCGGAATGCGGTTGAGGGGCTTCCTGCCGATGTCCGCAGTGCCTTGGTGGTCACGGTTATCGACGGGTATTCATACTCGGAGGCGGCCGAGTTGCTTCAGGTGCCGGTCGGGACCATTGCGTCGCGCGTCCACCGGGCCCGGACCCTTTTGCGGGCCGCGATGGGCGATGCGACGGAAGAGGTGGAACCATGACCCACGATGACACGTCTCATGCCGATGCAGCCGAGCGTCTTCAGGCGCTCCTGTCGGGAAGCCTCTCGCCCTCCGACATGCGCCAGGTGCTGGCGCTCGTGGCCCGCGACGACGGCGCAAGGAGGCTCTTGGGCGAGATGCTGGCCTTCGAGCGCACGGTCCGCGCGGCCTACGGCTATGACCGCACGGAGGAGAAGATGAAGGACTCGCTTGCTTCCCTCTTGGCTTCACTTGGGGCGGGCGAGATACCCCCCGAAAGGGACCGGGCTGGTGCTGCGCGCCGACCGGCCTTCAGGATGCGGCGAGTGCTGGGCGCGCTGGCTGCATCGGTTGTTGTCGCCGCTTCGCTGTACGCGGCCATCTCGTCGCACCTCCAGAACCGGTCGATGCGGACCCCACTCAACCCGGTCCTGGATTCCGCCGCGATGCCCAAGGTGACCGAGGCCGAAAGGGCCGGCTATAGCCGCATCTGGAGCGAGGTCGCCCAGGCCGCCCGCGGGCCGAAACCGTGGATTCTCCTCTCCAACGGCGGGGGCGAGTTCGGATATCTCCCGTCGCCGTCCGCAGGAGCGGCAGAGGAGCGGCTCCTTCTTGTCAGATGCCTCGTCACCCCAGGCGACGACGGGCGAGTCCAGACGATCAACCTGCTGGTGCCGGCCCGGAGGAACCTGAGGTTGTCCCTTCCGGAAATCGCGCACCTGGGGCGTCGCCTGGCCTGCGACATCGCCATGTACGCCGACTCGGCAACCGTCGGGCTGACGGTGGGCAAGGGCTCAGCCGACGCCGTGGGCGTTCGGGGCCGCGTCGGCTTCGGCGACCGGTCGGTCGAGATCGGCGAGTTCCTCCTCGGCGGAAAGCCGATGCGCATCGTGGTGCAGGCGGTGCCCCTGGGCGCGGTCGGCTAGGGG
>Ga0315279_10009897_pt1 | contig 11284 bp, 10 predicted proteins | sample YL17G06_20_MG_FD_203694 | JGI IMG/M metagenome (GOLD analysis project Ga0315279, IMG submission 203694) | Sediment microbial communities from Yellowstone Lake, YNP, Wyoming, USA - YL17G06_20 | ecosystem: Environmental > Aquatic > Freshwater > Lake > Sediment | place: USA: Wyoming | collected...
CGCTTCCTCCAGGTCAAGGCGCTTCTACGGGTCCAAGCCGGGAAAGCATCGCCAGTCCTCGACCGGGTGACCGTGTTCTACCTGCAGTCGAACATCGCCCCGTCGGTGGCCCGGCCGGAATTCCTCCAGCCCAACGAGGTTTACCTCAAACTCCCGGACCAGGATAACGCCATCCTCGGCCTCGAGAAGAACCTCCCCGAAGCCCCGGGGAAAAAAGACGAGCTGCGGATCGGCATGCCGGCCCGGAAAGCCGAGCGCAAGGGCTTTCAGACGGTCGTCTGGGACGCTTCCGATGAGAACGGGGACATTCTCCGTTACGGGCTGGCCATGAAGAAGGACGGCGAGTCCGAATGGCGCGTCCTCGAAGAAGGCTTGACGGAGACGATCTACGCCTTCGACACCCAGTCCTTCCCCGACGGGACCTACCTTCTCAAGCTCACGGCCTCCGACGCGCTGTCCAACCCCCTGGGGCTCGAGCTCAAGTCCGAGAGCACGAGCCCGCCCCTCGTCATCGACAACTCCCTGCCTACGGTCAAGAACTTCACGGCGGCGCGCAACGGCGCGGCGCTCGACATCTCTTTCCGGGCGGAGGACGCCTACTCCTACATCGAAGAGGTCAAGGTGCTCGTCCGTCCCGGCGAATGGCGCGTCGTCTTCCCCGTCGACGGGATGGCCGATTCGCGGAGCGAGCCGTTCAAGTTCTCGGTGAAGCTCCCGCCCGGGGCGGAGAACCAGGTCACGGTTCGGGTCCGGGACAGCTACGGGAACGTCGGGGTCTTCCGGCAGAATTTCTGAGGCGGGCTATTTCGTCTTGGCCCGTTCGAGGTATGTATCGTCCCGCGTATCGACGCGGATGACGTCCCCTTCCTTGATGAACTCCGGGACCTGGACGACCGCGCCCGTCTCGAGCATGGCGGGCTTGTAGAGGGACGTCTTGGTCGCGCCCTGGAGCCGGGGCTCGGTGTTGACGACCTTGAGGTCCATGGACTTGGGCAGGTTGACGCCCACCGGATTGCCCGCGTAGAGCTCGACCTCGATGACCGTGTTCGGCTTGAGGTACTTGACGGCGTCCCCGATGACCTCGTTGGTCAGCGTGACCTGCTCGTAGTTCTCGAGATTCATGAAGAAAAAATCGTCGCCCTGCTGGTAGAGGAACTCCATCTCGATTTCGTCGAGGTGGGCCTGCTCGAGCCGTTCCTCGGAGCGGAAGCGGTGCTCGATCTGGGAGCCGACCTGGATGTTGCGCAGCTTCGTCTGGACCATGGCCTTCCAACGTCCGGGCGTGATGAGCTGCATTTCCATGACGCGGAAGAGGGTCCCGTCCATGACGATGATCATGCCTTTGCGGATCTTCGTCGCGTCGATCATGAATTCCTCCAAGGGGATGGGGCGCCGAAGCGTCCGTCAAGCGGCCCATTTTACCACAGACGCCCAAGCGATGCATCGGGGCCTCAAGGATCATCTTCGTTCGCTGCCATCAACCCGCTTTTTTAAAACTGGGTTGGTGACGCTCAGTATGAACCCTGCGCATATCCCCGGGCTTAAGGCCGGGGAGTCGAATGGGTTTAATGGCGAAGTAAGCTGGGATGAAATGGCTCGAGCGCTCTGGAAGAATGGGGACATGTACCTCCGGTACGTGTCCCCATTCTTCCAGGACAGAGCGGAGCCCGGACCCGAAGCGGCCCGGCTCGCCGGGCCGGGCCGCGGCCGACGGAGCGGCACGCCCCGAGCCAAAAGTCCAAAGCGCGCCAGCGTTAGACTATCTGGAATGAGTTGCTTTCCCGGGCCTTTTCTTTTATATAAGAACTTCGAAAGAACGGACATGACGGAGATCATCTTTCTCGGTGCGTCGGGTTAACATGGTCGACCTCGCTTTATTGAACGGGAAGATCTGGACGGGCGACCCCGGCCGGCCTTGGGCCGAAGCCGTGGCCGTCCGCGGCGATAAGATAATCGCGGTCGGAACGACGGCGGAGATCCGCAAGCTCGCCTCGGGCGCGGCCAACCTCGTCGACTTCGGCGGGGCGCTCGTCCTGCCCGGCTTCATCGACAGCCACACGCATTTCCTGGCCGGAGGCTTTGCCCTGAAGAGCCTCGACCTTCGGGAAGTGAAAAGCCGCGAGGAGTTCGCGACCCGCGTCGCGGCCAAGGCGCGGGAGCTCGGAGACCGCGGCTGGGTCGTCAACGGCGGCTGGGACCACGAGATGTTCAGCCCTCCGGAATGGCCCCGCAAGGAATGGGTCGATGCCGTGACCCCCGACAATCCGGTCTGTGTCAGCCGGATCGACCTCCACACGGTCCTGGCCAATAGCCTGGCCTTGAAGATCGCCGGCATCACGAAGGACACGCGGGCGCCGGCCGGTGGAGAGATCGTCAAAGACCCGAAAACCGGCGAGCCCACGGGCCTTCTCAAGGATGCGGCAGCGGACCTCGTCTATGCCAGGATCCCCAAGCCGTCTTTCGCCGAGAAGCTCGAAGCGGCCGGGGCCTCCCTGCGCCACGCCGCCGAGAACGGTGTCACCTCTGTCCACGAGATGGCCGACGCGGCGAGCTTCGAGGTCTTCGAGGAACTGGCCCGGCGGGACCGGTTGACGGTCCGGGTCCATGTCTACATCCCCATCACCGAAGTCGACACTCTCGCCCGGCTCAAGCTCAAATCGCCCTTCGGAAGTCCCTACCTCAAGCTGGCCGGCTTGAAGGGATTCATGGACGGCTCCCTCGGCTCGGCCACGGCCTATTTCTTCGAGCCCTACACGGACGACCCGGGGACTTCGGGCCTTCTCCACGAGCACCTGTTCCCGGAAGGGGTCATGGAGAAGAGGATCATGGAGGCGGACCGGGCCGGGCTCCAGCTCGCGATCCACGCCATCGGCGACAGGGCCAACAGCCTGCTCCTCGACTTGTATGAAAAGGCCGTCGCCGCGAACGGCCCCCGGGACAGGCGCTGGCGGGTCGAGCATGCGCAGCATTTGAGGCCGGCGGACTTGGCCCGATTCGGACGATTGGGACTCATCGCCTCCGTCCAGCCCTACCATCTGATCGACGACGGCCGCTGGGCCGAGAAGAAGATCGGGCCCGAACGGGCCCGGACGACATACGCTTTCGAATCCCTGCGCCGGGCCGGGGCGACCCTCGCCTTCGGCTCCGATTGGACCGTCGCGCCCCTGAGCCCGGTCCTGGGGATCTACGCCGCGGTGACCCGCCGGACCCTCGACGGGAAAAAGCCCGGCGGCTGGGTCCCCGGGGAAAAGATCTCCGTCGAGGAAGCGGTCCGGGCCTACACGGCGAACGGCGCTTACGCGGAGTTCGCCGAAGCGGACAAGGGCGCGATCCAAGCGGGGAAGCTCGCCGACATGGCCGTCCTCGACCGGGACATATTCACCATGCCGCCCGAAGAGATCGCCGGCGTCAAAGTCGCGCTGACCGTTTTCGACGGGAAGATCGTTCCCAGGAAGGATTGACGGAGAACCTCATGGCGGAACCGAAGCTGTTCGCCCCCGAGCCCGGGCACATCGGGACGGACGAGTCGGGCAAGGGGGATTTCTTCGGCCCCCTCGTCATCGCCGCCTTTTTCATGCCCGCGGGCCAGGAGGGGGTTCTGCGCGAGCTCGGGGTCAAGGATTCGAAAAGGACCTCGGACGCCCGCTGCCGCGAGATCGCCGAAACTCTTAAGAAAAGCTACCCGTACCATTCCGTGATCGCCATCGGGCCGGAGAAATACAACGAGCTCTACGGCAAACTCCGCAACCTCAACCGCCTGCTCGCCTGGGGGCACGCCCGGGCGATCGAAAACATCCTCGAGCGGATTTCGGCCGGCAAGGCGATCACGGACCAGTTCGGCGACGAGAAGTTCGTCCGCAACGCCCTGCTCAAGAAGGGCCGCGAGATCGAACTCGTCCAGATGCCTCGGGCCGAGGAGGACGCCGCGGTCGCGGCCGCGTCCCTCCTGGCCCGGGCCGAGTTCCTGACGCGGCTTCACTTTCTCTCGAAAGACGTCGGGATGGATCTGCCCAAAGGGGCTTCGGACCTGGTCGAGGCGGCCGCGGTCAAGCTTGTCCGCAAGAAAGGGGCGGACGTGCTCGAACGGGTGGCCAAGACCCATTTCAAGACGACCGTCCGCGTCCTGGCCGCCGCCGGGGTCGCCAGGCTCGTCTGACATGATCGTCCTGGCCAAGATCGGGCTCGTCGTCGCCCTCCTGCTCGTCCTCATCCGGCTGAAGTGGGACCTTGGTCTGGTCCTCTTTCTCAACACCTGCCTCACCGCCGCCCTCTTCGCCATGAAGCCCGCCGCCTTTGGCCGGGCCGTCCTCGCCGGGGTGGCCGCGTGGGAGACGCTCGAGCTCGCCGGGATCATCGTCCTCGTCCTCTACCTGGGCGAATTCCTCCAGACGAGCGGCGCCTTCAAGACCATGGTCGACGCATTGAAGAACCTCGTCCGGGACGACCGCCTCATCTTGGCCCTCCCCTCGGCTTTCATCGGCCTCCTGCCGATGATGGCCGGGGCCATGATGGGCGCTCCCATCGTCGACGAGGCGGGTCGCCGCTGGAACCTCGAGCCGGCCTGGAAGACGTTCTTCAACTACTGGTTCCGCCATATCTGGGAATATTGGTGGCCCCTTTACATCAACATCATCCTGGCGGCGGCCATCTTCCGCGTCCCCGTCTGGAAGGTCAGCCTTTACCAGGCGCCCTTCACCCTGGTCGCTTTCGCGTCCGGGCTCGCCGTCCTCTACAAGAAGCTGCCGCGCCTGCCGCGGGAAAGAGAGAGCCGCGGCTCGTGGAAGGACGTCGGGCTCGTCGTCTTCAGCATCTGGCCGATCGTCCTGACCATCGTCCTCATCTTCGCGGCCCGGATGAACATGCTCCTGGCCCTGGCCGTCGCCTCGGTCCTGACCCAGGTCACGGCCCGGATGGACGTCAAGACGAGATGGGGCGTTATCGTCCGCGGCTTCTCGCCGAAGATCGTCGGGCTCATCTTCGCCCTGATGGTCTTCAAGAAGGTCCTCGAGGTCTCCGGCGCTCTCGACGCGGTCGTCCGGGTCGTTCCGCCCCACGGCCTGTCCGCCTACGTCCTCCTCTTCGCCGCGCCGTTCGTCGTCGGCTTGCTGACGGGCGTCAACCAGGCCTTCGTGGCCATCTCGTTCCCTCTCCTTGTTTCCGTCATCGGGACGGGAAAGCCCGACATGGTCCTCATGACCTTCGCCTACGTCAGCGGGTTCGTCGGGATCCTTCTTTCGCCGGCCCACCTCTGTCTGGCCCTGACGGCCGATTATTTCAAGGCGGAGATGAGGGACGTCTATCGGATCCTCGTCCGGCCCGTGGCGGCTGTCTTTGGAGCGGCCCTCCTCGAAGTTTTGGTTTTCCGCGTCTTCTAGAATTACGTGAAGGAGGGTTGCCTTCGCTTCAAGGTCGTCTGCCCGGAATGCGTCCCTGTGTCGGCCGCGGAGGGGCCTCGGGAGTCATCTTCGTTCGCTGCGGTGATTTTTTACGCCGGTCCGTGCGCCGGCCTCGGCGCCAAAACAACTCACTCGGCGTGCGCTACGCCGAGCTCAAACACGTTTTGGCGGTTTCCCCTGAAACTCCCCTCGTCCGACTTCGGACCGACTAAATCACCGCTTATGCTCTCTCTGATGACCTCCTCGGCCCCGTCCTAGCGGCTTTGTCAGGGGACAACTCGTATATCGCACATCTTTACGTTCCGGCAATCCTGGATATAATGATTACGATCCTTCGTATTGATTATCAGGAGAAACGCGATGCTTGAAACGCGGCGGCTATATTACGAGGACGCCTATCTCATGGAGTTCGACGCCGGGGTCGTCTCAAAGATAGAGCACGAAGGGCTTCCCGCCGTCATCCTCGACCGGACGGCTTTTTACCCCGAGTCCGGCGGCCAGCCGTGGGACAGGGGAACGCTCGGCGGCGTTGAGGTCCTCAAGGTCCTCGACCTCGACGGAGCCATCCTCCATGTTCTGAAAAGCGAGATCGCGGGCGGAACGGTCCACGGCCGGATCGACAGGCCGACCCGCTTCGACCATATGCAGCAGCATACCGGACAGCACGTTCTGTCGCAGGCTTTCTTCGAAACGCTCAAGGGCGAAACCCTGTCCTTCCATCTCGGCCCGGATGTTTCCACTCTTGAGATCGGCCTGCGGGCCATCTCGGATGCGGAGTGGGATAAGGTCGAGGACAGGGCCAACGCGATCGTCTGGGAAGACCGCGAGGTCAAGACGTATTTCGTGCCCGAAGAAAAGATCGGGGAGATCCCTTTGCGAAGGCCGCCCAAGAAACAGGGCCTTCTGCGGGTCGTCGAGGTCGACGGATTCGATTATTCCGCCTGCGGCGGGACGCACTGCCGCCGCACCGGCGAGATAGGGATGATCAAGCTCACCGGGGTCGAGAAGATACGGGGCAACTTGCGCTTCGAATTCCGCTGCGGGGGGAGGGCCCTTCGGGATCACCGGGGCAAGGACCGGACGGTCCGGAAGCTGGCCGGGGCGTTTTCCTGTTCGGACGGAGACGTGGCCGCTCAAGTGGAAAAAATCGTTGCCGACACGAAGACCCTGAAGAAGCGGGCCCGCCGGCTCGAGGAACGGTTGGCCGCATTTGAGGCCGGCGAGGTCATCCGGGCGGCCTCCGGACCCCTCATTGCCGGAGTCCTCGAGGATAAAACCCCCGACGAGGCGCGTTTTCTGGCCTTGAACATCGTCAAGAGCGGCGAGTTCGCCGTGGTTTATGGTGTCCGCGGCGAGAGCCAGGGGCATCTCATCGCCGCCCGGTCCGATTCCCTGCCGGTGGACTTACGGAAACTTGTCCCCGCCGTCGGGGCCGTCGTCCCGTGCAAGGGAGGGGGAGGCCCGTCCCTGGTCGAGCTGGTCACGCCGGAGAAAGCACGGCTTCAGGAGACCGTTGACGCGGCCGTGGGCTGGCTTCGGGCGAACGAGGAAAAGCTGAAAACCTGAAACCTCCGATGAAAAATATCCTGGTCGTCGGCAGCTCCAACACGGACATGGTCATCCGGGTGTCGAAGATCCCCAAGCCCGGCGAGACCGTCCTCGGCGGCGAGTTCACGATGGCCCCGGGTGGCAAGGGCGCCAACCAGGCCGTGGCCGCGGCCCGGGCGGGGGGCCATGTGACCTTCGTCGCCCGGGTCGGCGACGACGTCTTCGGCGAGCGGGCGCGCAGGAACTTCGAGTCCGACGGCATCGACACGCGTTTCGTTTTTCACACCTCCGACTCGCCATCGGGCATCGCCTTGATCAACGTGGACGGGAGAGGGGAGAACAGCATCTCCGTCGCCTCCGGGGCCAACGCGCTCCTGTCCGTCGGCGACATCGAAAGGGCGGACGAGGCCTTCAATGCGGCCGACATCGTCCTCCTTCAACTCGAAACGCCGATGGAGACCGTCCGCGCCGCGGCGAAAAAAGCCCGGGACAGCGGCGTGCCCGTCATCCTCAATCCGGCTCCCGCCCGCCCGCTCGACGATGACCTTCTCCGCCTGATCGCCGTCCTGACGCCGAACGAGCACGAGGCCGAATTCCTGACGGGGATCCCCGTCCGGGGTGAAAGAGGCGCGAGGGAAGCAGCCGTCAGGCTCCGGGCGCGGGGAATCGTCAGCGTCGTCATAACCATGGGCGAGCGCGGCGCATACGCCTCTTCCCTGGAATTCGAAGGGCTTGTCCCCGCGTTTAAAGTCGACCCCGTCGATACCACGGCGGCCGGCGACGTCTTCAACGGAGCCCTAGCCGTCGCCCTCGCCGAGAAAGCGCCGATGAAAGAGTTGCTCCGCTTCGCGTCCGCCGCCGCGGCGCTATCGGTGACCCGGCCCGGCGCCCAGCCTTCCGCCCCGTCCCGGTCCGAGATCGGGGCTTTCCTCAGCGCGAACACGGAGTCGATCGCCCATAAAGCTTCAAAAAGGTGAATCGGGGACCGGATCGGCCGGTGTTGCGGGATTTCTTGTGCTGACACGCGTTTCGATCGCCGGTCTTTATGGCTTTTCGTGGCTATTGACTGCGCCGTTCAGCCGGCCATATACTCCCAGCATAGTTAGGAGGGTAGATTCTTTGTGTGGTATAATAATTTTATGGAGCGTGGGAAAAAGCACGAGGGAATTCTTCTCCTGAAGACCTCGAACGAGGCGCGGGAGATCGAATTCGAGCTGGCCTATTTGATCTCCCTGACTCCGCCCCAGAGATTCCGCCTGATGGAGCGCAAGAGCCGCGAAATGCGTTCCTCTCTCTATCGCCATGGCCACGGAACGTCTGCTTCGATCACTAAACGAAAATAAAGCCGTTTTCGTCGTCATCGGCGCGACGGCTTTCCCGGCTTACGGCTACGCTCGGGCGACTTTAGATATCGACCTTTTCGTCAAACCAACTCGACCCAATATCCGCAGAGTCATGAAGTCCCTGCGCGAATTCGGATATGACTTGTCGGATTTCAGCGAGAACGACTTTTTAACCCACAAAGTCCTGATCCGTCAATATCTCTTGGAAACCGATATCCATCCTTTCGTCAAAGGCGTTGTCTTCTAAGCCGTTTTTCGTGATTGGTGCGCCGAGATGAACATCATCATCGACGTGTAAAGGACGACGCCCAGCACGACCCATTTCATCACTGTCAGGGGCAGGGACTTCACGACGAAAGCGGCCAGGAACACCCCGAAGACCCCGGCCAGCGTCAGGGCGACGGCGGCTTTCGGGTCGTAGGCTTTTTCCTTGACGAAACGAGCGCTTCCGGCGGCCATCAACATGGCCGTGGCCGTCATCATGATCGGGAAAGCCGTCTTGGGATGCATGCCCAGGGCGTAGACGGTGGCCATGCAGGGGGCGTAGAAACCGACGCCGATCGTCTGGAGGGCGCCGAAGGCGAAGCTCACGACCACGGCCACGGCGAGCTTCCAGCCCGCGAGGCCGATCGCTTCCCCTCCCACCGGAAACCAGTGGAGCTGGCCGGCGAGGATGATCAGGGCGACGGCCAGGAGCCCGAAACCCATGCCGAGCTGGATCTTGCGGCGGGACATCCGGGACACCACCCCGGCGCCGAGGACGGCTCCAGCCGGGGCGGCGATGGACATGGAGGCGAGGGTCAGGGGCTGGACGGCGACGGCGGACATGAAGATGAAGGCCTGGGTGGCCGTGCAAATGGTGTTGCCGACGTTCATCGTGCCCGGGATGACCCGGTCGTCCACCAGCTTGAAGAACTTGAAGATGGCCGTCTGCTGGGCGAAGCTGCCGATGCCCAGGGTGTCGAGCATGTTGGTGATGAAGCCCGTCCCGAGGAGTCCGGGCCAGGGGGTCGAGGAGAATTCCTTCCTGCTCTTGTAGGCGTCGGTCAGGTAGTAGAAGCCGAAGAGCGAGGTCAGGAGGCCGAGGACGGTTTTCAGTATGATGACCATGGCTGCCCATGGTAAACGAAGCCGGCCCCGGCGTCAAGCGCTTCGGCGGCCGCCGGTCCGCTACTCGTACCGGAGCGAGACGATGGGGTCCATGTGGGCGGCCTTCTGGGCCGGGACGATCCCGAAGAAAAGGCCGATCGTGGCCGAGACCGAAAGCCCCAGGACGACGGACCAGGGGGAGACCGCCGCGGGCAGCGGGGTCGCCGCCCGGACGATGAGGGCGATGCCGAAACCGGCCAGGACCCCGATGAGCCCGCCGGCACCGGTCAGGAAGACGGCCTCGATCAGGAACTGTTTGAGGATGTCGCCCGACCGGGCGCCGATGGCCTTGCGGATGCCGATCTCCCGCGTCCGCTCCTTGACCGAGACGAGCATGATGTTCATGACCCCGATGCCGCCGACGAGGAGACCGATCGAGGAGATGACGATCATGACCAGGTAGGCGGCGCCGGTCAGCTGGTTGTAGAGGTCGACCAGCGTGTCCTGGGTCATGACGGAGAAGTCGTTGGGCTTGCCGTACGGGACCTTGCGCCGCTGGCGGAGGACGCTCGTGATCTGCTCGATCGTCTCGCCGAGCATCTCCGCCTGCCGGGGCGAGGCCATGATCTCTAGGCTGTCCTTTTCGTAGCTGAAGTACTTCATCAGCGTGGTGATGGGCAGGCCGACGAAATTGTCACGGCTCTGTCCGAACATCTGGCCCCTCTTGGCTAAGACCCCGATGACCGTGAAGGCCTCGGGACCGACGCGGATCTCCTTGCCGACCGGGTTCGTGGTCGGGAACAGGATGTCGGCGAGCTCGGAGCCGAGGACGCAGACCCGGGCCGTGCGCGTCACTTCCGACTCGGTGATGAAACGGCCCAGCTGGGGCAGGTAGAGGGACATGACAACGGGCCATTTCTCGTTCATGCCGAGGACCATGGCGTTGTCGCTCTTGGCGCTCTGGTACTTGACCTCGACGGGATCGAAGACGCTGACCATGACGTTGACGGCTACGGCCTTGACGAGCGGGGCGCCCGCTTCGATGGCCTTGACGTCGTCGAAGGTCAGGTCCTTGCGGGTCCGCTCCTCTTCCGACTGGCGGCCCATCTGGATGCCCTCGTTCTTCCGGATGACGATCATGTCGGAACCTGCCGACTGGAGCTCGGAGAGGAAGCTCTTGTTGAGGCCCTGGATGATCGAGACCATGCCGATGACGGTCATGACGCCGATGACGATGCCCAGGATGGTCAGGAACGAGCGGAGCTTGTGGGCCCGGAGCGAATCGATGGCCATGCGGAACACTTCGCGGAAGATCTGGAGCCTCATTGTTCCGACCTCAGGGCCTCGACAGGGTCGAGCTTGGCCGCCCGGTTGGCCGGGTAGATGCCGAAGAACAGCCCGATCGACCAGGACATGACCATGGCCAGGACGATCGAGACGGGCTCGACGCTCGAAGGCATGGACGTGGCCGCGGAGACGATCCGGGCGACCAGGAAGCCGAGGACGATGCCGATCATCCCGCCGAGCGCCGAGATGACCGAGGACTCGATGAGGAACTGGTAGAGGATGTCCTTGCGCCGGGCCCCGACGGCCATGCGGATGCCGATCTCTTTCGTCCGCTCCGAGACGGAGACGAACATGATGTTCATGATGACGATGCCGCCGACGACGAGGGCGATCGAGGACACGGCGATCATGGCGAAGAAGATGCCGGACGTGGCCGTCTTGTAGAACTGGATGAAGGTCTCGGACGTGGCGAACGAGAAATCGTCGGCGTCGTTGTAGGACCTCTTTCGCCACGACCGGAGGACGGTCCGGACCTCTTCCTGCGCCTGGAGCATCTCCTCCTGGGAATTGGTATGGATGTTGATGCCGATCGAGCGCCGCGAGCCGTAGACCTTCATGAAG
>Ga0315279_10009899_pt1 | contig 11283 bp, 9 predicted proteins | sample YL17G06_20_MG_FD_203694 | JGI IMG/M metagenome (GOLD analysis project Ga0315279, IMG submission 203694) | Sediment microbial communities from Yellowstone Lake, YNP, Wyoming, USA - YL17G06_20 | ecosystem: Environmental > Aquatic > Freshwater > Lake > Sediment | place: USA: Wyoming | collected...
TTAAAGTCATTATCCTATCAGCGGCAGTAAGTGCATCACAATATTTAAAATCTATTTCATGTTGCCCTGGAGCAACTTCATGGTGAGAGGCCTCAACTTCGAAGCCTAATTTTTCTAAAGCAATAACCATATCCCTTCTTGCTTCTTCTCCTAAATCAATGGGCAAAAGATCGAAATATCCCCCTTGATCGTGAGTTTTTGTGGTAGCTTTACCGTTTTCATCTCTAAAAAATAGAAAAAATTCTACTTCTGGTCCAAAGTTTGTAGAATATCCCATCTCTTTAACTTCTTCTATTACTCTCTTCAAATTATTTCTGGGACAACCTTCAAAAGGTGAACCATCAGGATTATAAATATCACAGGTAATCCGAGCTACATCTTTTTCTTCTTCCCAGGGATTTATGGTAAAAGTAGAATAATCTGGTTTTAAATACATATCCGACTCTTCGATCCGTACAAAACCTTGGATAGATGATCCATCGAACATTTTCTTACCCTCAAGAGCTTTTTTAAATTCTCTGGCCGGAATTTCTACATTCTTAGGTATCCCTAAAATATCTGTAAACCTTAACCTAATAAACTTTACCTTTAATTCTTTAACTTTTTCTAAAATCGTTTCTTTAGTTATTTTTTCCATCAATAATTTTCCTCCTAAAAATTTCTCCTAATTTTATTTTAATTAATTATACTCTTGCTTTTAAATTTTACAAAATGTTTTTATTTTATCTGACTTTTTATTAAGTTCCTTTTTCAAATTTCTTAAAATCTAATCAATATTTTCTCTAAATATTGTATTTTCAAAATAACCAGTTCTTTACTCCACAGTAACGCTTTTAGCTAAATTTCTTGGTTTATCAATATCACAACCCAGTTTCTCGGCAATATGATAAGCAAATAATTGTAAAGGTATTACCGATAAAATTGGATATAATATACCCAAAGTTTGAGGAATATAGAATACTCTATCTGCAAGATTGGAAATCTCTTTATCTCCTTCCGTAGCAATGCTTAATACCAATGTATCTCTGGCTTTAACTTCCTTTATATTATTAATTACTTTGTTATAGACTTTGTCTCGAGGTGCTATTACCACTATCGGAAAAGTTTTATCTAGTAGAGCAATTGGCCCATGTTTCATTTCTCCCGCTGGGTAACCTTCAGCATGGATATAGGAAATCTCTTTAAGTTTTAAAGCTCCTTCTAAAGCGATAGGATAATTAATTCCTCTTCCCAGATATAAAAAATTATGGAAATTATAAAATTCTTCACTTAATTTGATAATTTCCGGGTCTTTAAATAAAATAATCTCGGCCATTTGAGGAAGTTTTATTAACTCAGAAATTATTTTCTTAATCTCTGAGGAATTAAGAGACTCCCTAACTTGGGTAAAATAGAGAGATATAAGGTAAAGGGATATTAATTGACCAATAAAAGCTTTCGTTGAAGCAACACCTATTTCTGGTCCAGCATTAAGGTATATTACACTATCTGCCTTACGGCTAATGGTGCTTCCCCTTACATTAGTAATAGCTAAAACATGGGAACCAACTTCTTTGCAGGAATTTAAAGCAGCAATAGTATCAGCAGTTTCACCCGATTGAGATATCACCATAACTAAATCTTTCTTGCCTAACAATATTTTTCTGTACCTAAATTCAGAAGCATAATCTACTTCTACATTAATATTGGTTAACTCTTCTAAAATGTATTTACCAACTAAAGCTGCATAATAAGAAGTTCCACAAGCTAAGATGAATATTTTTTTTATCTCTTTAATATTTTTTAAGGAGAGAGATAAATTATAAAGTTCTAGAGATTTGGTGGATAAATTAATCCTATCTTCTAAGTTATTGCGAATAACCATAGTTTCTTGAAATATTTCTTTTAACATAAAATGCTTATATCCACTCTTTTCAGTCATCTCCGCATCCCATTCAATATTTATTATTTCTTTTTCCAAAATTTTACCTTCAAAATTGATTATTTCCACTCCATCTTTAGTTATTGTAGCAATTTCTCTTTCCTCTAAAAAGATTACTCTATTCGTATAATTAAGCAAGGCTGGGATATCAGAAGCTAAAAACATTTCTCCTTTCCCTACTCCGATAATTAAAGGGCTCCTCCAACGTGAAGCTACAATTTTTTCTGGATCACGAGTTGAAATGACTCCGATAGCATAAGATCCTTCTATCTCTTTTAGAGATTCTTTTACCGCTGAGGTTAAATTATCCTTATAATTACTTTCTATTAAATGAGGAAGAATTTCAGTATCTGTCTCCGAGACAAAATTATGCCCTTCTGAAATTAATCTTTCTTTTAAAAGAAGATAATTTTCTATAATACCATTATGCACTACCACTATTTCTGAATTACATCCATGATGAGGGTGAGCATTTAGGTTATTAGGTTTCCCATGAGTAGCCCATCTAGTATGTCCCAATCCTGTATTCCCTTTCGGTATACTCTTCTTTAATAAGTCTTCTAATATAGCTATCTTCCCTTTACTTTTTTTAATTTCAATTTTATTATCTTTTAATACCGCAATACCTGCAGAATCATATCCTCTATATTCTAATTTCTTTAACCCATCTAACAAAATTGGTACTGCTTCTTTTGAACCAATATATCCAATTATTCCGCACATTTTTCATCCTTTCTTAAATTAAATATTTTTTTAAAAACAAAATACCCTATTAAAAATCCATTAAGAATGATAATAGGGTATTATTTTTAAAAATTCTTTAGTATTAATAAAATACTAATACAAAATAAAAAACTATGGTTGGTTAATTTTTATTTAAAGAAAGTTTCATTGAATCCCTAAATGGATCCTAACCATAAAAACCTTTTTGTCCTTGCAATTACTCGAAAGTTTTGTAGGTTTTTTAAGGATCTGGCCAACCCAGGAGCTTCCGCCGAATTTTCGATAAACTCCTACCTCGTCAACTTACTTTGCAATATAAAGTTATTTAAAAATAAGTAAGTTCTGGCGCTTATATTCAATTTTTTTTAATCTAAATTCCTTATCACCTCCTTTTATCTTATACGCCAAACGCTGCAAGCTATACGCTATACTATTTATATATCTTCTCTTTCAATCACTTCTCTTAAATCTTGAGAAATTTCCTCTAATTCTTCCCTACTTTCTCCCTCTAATAATATCCTGATTAAAGGTTCGGTTCCAGAAGGCCGTACGAAAATTCTCCCTTTCCCTTTAAATTTCCTTTCTATTTCCTTAATAGTTTTTTCTATGTAAATATTTTTAAAGAATTCCCCTTTATCTTTAACTTTAAAATTTAAAATAATTTGAGGATATTTTTCCATTACTGAGGCTAAATTAGATAAAGATTTTTCTTCTTCTTGAAGAACTTTTAAAAGCTGTAGAGAAGTTAATAATCCATCTCCAGTAGTGCCATATTGTAAAAAAATAATATGACCTGATTGTTCACCTCCTAATACTGCCTTAATCTTCTTCATCATTTCCAATACATAACGGTCACCAATATTGGTTCTAATAACTTTTCCGCCTGCTTTTTTTATAACTCGATCAAGGCCAATATTACTCATCAAAGTTGTTACAATCGTATTATTTAGTAATTGGCCTTTCTTGATGAGATTTAAAGCATAGATTGCCATAATTTGATCTCCATCTACAATATTTCCTTTTTCATCTACAGCTATAACCCTATCTGCATCTCCATCATAAGATAAACCTAAATTTGCTTGTTGATTTAAAACTTCTTTTCTTAAGGAATCAGGACGAGTAGATCCACACTCAAAATTTATATTAACACCATTGGGTTTATTGTTAATGGTAATTATCTTCGCCCCTAATTCGGTAAAAACCTGCGGAGTAATTATAAAAGAAGCACCATTGGCACAATCTAAAACAATTTTATATCCCTTTAAGTTAAATCCGGAGGGAATGGTAGTTTTAATATAATCAATATATTTTTCTGTTGCTTCAGATAAATCTTTTACCCTGCCAATATTTTTTTTAGTAGGCCATTCATTCTTGGTATAATTTTTAAAATATATTCTTTCTATCTCTTCCTCTTCTAAATCAGAAAATTTAAATCCATCTCTCCTGATATATTTAATACCGTTATACTGGAAAGGGTTATGAGAAGCAGAAATAACTATACCGCAATTAGCATTATAAACTCTAGCAAGGTAGGCTACTGCGGGAGTAGGCGTTATTCCAACTCTTAGAACATCTACACCCATTGAGCATATCCCAGCTATCAAAGCAGCTTCTAACATATCACCTGAAATCCGTGTATCCCTACCAATTAATATCTTAGGATCAATTTCATCTTTAAATAAATATGCCCCAGCTCTTCCTATATGAAAAACCACCTCAGCAATCATTGGTTCTTTGTTTGCTACCCCTCTTATACCATCTGTTCCAAATAATTTTTTCATTAATTACCTCTATATCAGTTGTTAGTTATTAATTAATACTGTTACTTCTTCTGGTTCAATTTTTATCAAAGAAATTCCATCAGGAACTTCTACTTGAACTTTTACTTTCTGTTCTACCTTGAAATTATCTGCAAATTTTACAAAAGCTTTTATATCTTCTTTCTTTAATGGATCAATTAAAATATTTTCCCCTTCAATTATTACCTCCACTACCTCAGGTTTTATTTCGCAAGATACGAAGGGAGATAAATTTTGAAGTATAACTGGAACACTTTGTAGAGTTTTCTGAACTAATGCCTCTTTAACCTGTATAGTTACTTCTATTAAGGTAGTCTCACCTTCTACTATATTTAGCCCCTCATTTAATGCTGGCGGAACTTTTACGGATAGAGTCTTAGTAATTCCGCTCACATTAATAGGAATAGTCTCTAAAAATTCTAAATTGTTTATTTTAGAATAATTTCCAAAAATCTTTATTTCATCAGGTTTAGCCAATATTTGAGAAATATAATAACCTGGAGCTGGTTTCCCTATTATTCTTGGTTTTACTGGTAATATTTTCTCAGGATAACCAAGAGATAGAGAAATAGAAACTTCTACTGTATCCGGTTCAATCTTTACTCCTTTAACCTCATTTCCATTTACATCTATTGCATTTATCTTTATCTTTTTATTAAAATCTTCTTTAATTCCAGAAATATCAATGGTACAAATTTCTTGCTTTATATTTTCTAATATACTTTGAGCTCCAATTATCTTAACTTTGGAAGGAATAATTTTAGGTTCCTCAGCTAAAGAATATCCTTTTTCAGGTATTCCTATTAAACTATATTCAACTTCAACTTCTTTGGTTAAAATTCTCTCAATATCTGCTTTAATTTCCGAAGGAATAATTTTGATAATCTCCGTTCTCTTAGGAGGAGCAATTTCTACTTTTAATATATATTGACCTACTTTATTAATTTCTGAAAAATTTACTATTCCTGTAATTTGATGAGAAGAAATGTTGTTTATTATATTTTTAGGACCTTTAATTCCTACGCTTACCGTTGATGGAAACTCTTTTACCACTAAATCTTCTTTGAGGTTAGTAGCAGTAAGAGATACATCAATAAAATTTTCTACTATAGGGTTGTTCTCTCCACTTGCTACGTATAACCATAAAATAATAGCTAAAAATACAGAGAGTAGTTTAATATCAATATTTTTTAATAACCAACTTCTTAATTCTTTCATTTATTATCTTCCTCTTTGGGCCAGAAAGTAAATTCAGAAATTATCTTAGGCTGGTATAAGTGGGCTAGCATCTTTTTTAATCCTTGAGGTTCCAAAGGTCGAGTAATTTTTCCATCCAAAGAAATTGAGACATTACCGGTTTCTTCTGATACTACAATTATTAAGGCATCGCTCTGCTCACTTAAACCCAAAGCTGCTCTATGTCGAGTACCCATAGATTTGCTAATATCCATTCTCTCACTTAGTGGTAAAATACAATTCGCTCCTATTATCTTATTACCCCTAATAATTACAGCTCCATCGTGCAAAGGAGAATCAGGCATAAATATAGAATACAATAATTCAGGAGAAAATTCACTATTTAAAATAATGCCAGTCTCTAAAATATCTTTTAAGCCAATTTCTCTTTCCAAAACAATTAAAGCTCCTTTGTGTTTTGCGGAAAGCATAGGTATAACCATAACCAATCCGTTTATTAATTGTTCAATCTTTTTGTTATCTTCTTTATGCAAAAAAGAAGTATTTATTAAAAAACCTCTCCTCCCCATCTTCAATAATCCTCTTCTTATTTCCGGTTGAAATATTATGGGCAATGCTACGACCATCATAGCCATAGCTCCTTTTAAAAGCCAATTAATAGCCCGAAAGCCAATTTGATCAGCAACGAAAGAAGCAATAAAAAGAACAATTAATCCTTTAATTAATTGTAATGCCGGAGTATCCTTAATTAATAATATTATATGATATAATACAAAAGCAATGACTAATATATCAATAATATCCAAAAGGTGAAAAGAGATAGACACTTGATCCTCCTTTATCCACTTTTAAAATATTCAAAAAGCAATTAATTTTTTTAAAAAATAATCTTTCTATTATTCTATTAATTGCCATCTAAAAATAATTAATAATTAAGGTATTTCTAATTTATTTGATTAACAAATGCTCTATAAAGATAAAAGATTTTTCATATTATTAATTATAGAATTATTTTTTTAATTAAATGTAATATAAATTTATAGTAATAAAGCTAAAATAGCTTTTTGAGCATGTAATCTATTTTCTGCTTGATCGATTACTACAGAATGAGGTCCATCTATAACTTCATCAGTTATTTCTTCGCCTCGATGAGCTGGAAGACAATGTAATATTATTACATCATCTTTTGCTCTATTTACTAAATCTTGATTTATTTGATAAGGTCTAAATACATCCTTCCTAGTTTCACGCTCTTTCTCAAATCCCATACTAGTCCAAACATCTGTATAGATAATATCAGCTTCATCTGCAGCTTTTAATGGATTATGAATAATCTCTACTCTGCTACCCATTTTTTTAGCATCCTTTTTAGCCTGCTCTACAATCTCTGATTTAGGTTCATAATTAGAAGGAGTAGCTAAAACAATATCCATACCTACTTTAACTGCCCCAAACAATAAGGAATGAGCTACATTATTACCATCCCCGAGGTAAGCTAATTTAAGATTGGATAATCTACCTTTCTTTTCTTTAATAGTTAGCAAATCCCCTAATATTTGACAGGGATGTAAAAGGTCAGATAATCCGTTTATAACTGGAACTGATGAATAATTAGCTAACTCTAATATTATTTCATGGCTAAAAGTTCGAGCCATAATTCCATCTACATAACGAGATAACACCTGAGCAATGTCTTTAGTGGCCTCTCTTTGCCCTAATTTTATATCTTCAGGACCAAGATAAATAGCTGCTCCACCTAACTGGATCATTCCTGCTTCAAAAGATACTCTAGTCCTTAAAGATGGTTTTTGAAAAATCATCCCTAAAACTTTACCCTTTAAAAGAGGTTGTTCTTCGTGAGAATAGTGCCTTAACTTCATAATCTCAGCGGTTTCTAATATTTGAGCAACCTCTTCCTTGCTTAAATCATTAATAGATATTAAATTCTTTCCTTTCATATTTATAGCCATTATTTTTTTCCTTTCTATAAAAATATTTTTTTATATACTTAGATGTAGTGGTAGAAAGTAAAGCCGGATAATTTAATCTAAACCTTACTTCATCTCCAACTTTTATGTTTTCTTCAAAATCAGTAACATCTATAATTAAATGATCACTACTTGCCCCTATTATCTTTATTCTTTCTTTTAAAGGAATTAAGCTACCGAGATGAACGTCCTGTTTCCCTAAAGCTAAAATAGCTCTTTTCCTTATTCCTAAATCTTGAAGAACGGGTATCTCCCCAAAGGCATCCGGCCCAATTTCTCCTTGAGGTAAAGATGGTTTATCTTTAATTTCTATAACTTCTCCAGTTAAAATAAATGTATCTTGAAAAGTATCTGCTATATTTCGCAATCTTACATCGTCTTGACCGAGTAGTATTCCTACTCCTACTCTTAATTGATTTATTCTTTCAGGAATTATATTATCTTCCACTAATTTTAAAACACTAGTATTTCCCCCTGAAATTACTTCTAAATTCATCTGAAAATTCTTCTCTATTTCTTCCGTTAATCTAACCAATTTATTTAAATTTTCCCGAGTAGGCATTACTCCACTAACACAGCAAAAATTTGCTCCTAAACCTATTAATTTTACTCCCGTTAACTTTCTAATTTCTCCCATCATCTGTAAAGTATTATCTGGCATAATTCCTTCCCTCAAGTCTCCCAGGTCAATCATTAGAATTATTCTATGCACGGTTTTTTTCTTTAATGCTGTCTGTGATAGTAAATTAATTACTGAAATCTCCGAATTTAAACTTATATCAGCCCAGTTAATAACTCTTTCCACTTCACTGAGCATTGGTATTCGTATTAACATCGTCTCCGTTTTAAGTCCATTTTTTTTTAATCTTTTAAGATTCTCAATTCGAGAATCTCCTAATATTTTTATTCCTCCATCTATTATAGCTTGCCCTACTTCTGGAATAGCACAGCAACCCTTAGTTATTCCTACTACCTCGATCCCATGTTTTTGACATAAATTTTTAATGTTTTCCGTATTTATTTTAATTTTATCTAAATAAATATCTAAATGAGGATTTCTTTTCAATGTATCCTTCCTTAAAAAGATAAAATAATAATAAAAATAAATTAAATTAAAAATCTAGCTGGCGTATTTTCAAATAAAAAAGTAAAAAAAAGAGAAAGGCTCCTTTCCCAATTGGTAAACCTTTCTCTTGTTGAAGATGTAAAAAAATATTATCTTTTAGAAAATTGGAATCTAGCTCGAGCGCCCTTTTGACCATATTTTTTTCTCTCTTTCATTCTTGAATCTCGAGTTAACAAACCTTCTTTCTTTAAGCTTGACCGTAAAGCAGGATCGAATTTAAGAAGAGCTCTGGCAATTCCATGTTGTATTGCACCAGCTTGACCAGTAAAACCTCCCCCCTCTACTTTGACAAAAACATCTAATTCATTCTTTTTATTTACCAATTCTAAAGGTTTTTCTACTACGGTCCATAAAGATTCTCCACTAAAATAATTATCTAATGTTTTGTTATTAATTTTTATATTCCCTTTACCAGGAAATAGCCATACTCTGGCAGTTGAGGATTTTCTTCTTCCAGTACCATAACTTTTTAACTGCGTCAAATATTTAACCTCCCTTTTAATGTTTAATTAATTTTTTCTAATTTTTGAGCTTGATGAGGGTGTTCGCTTCCTTTATAAATTTTTAATTTTTTTATCATAGCTCTACCTAATTTATTATGAGGAATCATACCTTGTATTGCTTTTTTGACAACTAATTCTGGTTTTTTATTTAATAATGTTTCTAACCTAACGCTTTTTAAACCTCCTGGATAAAATGTATGGTACCTATATATTTTCCCTTTGAGTTTATTCCCGGTTACTTTAATCTTTTCAGCGTTTATAACTACCACATAATCACCTAAATCCATAGATGGCGTGTAGGTTGGTTTATTCTTTCCCCTTAATATTTTAGCTATCTGAGTAGCTAATCTTCCTAATATTTTACCTTCTGCATCAATTAAATACCATTTTCTATCAATATCATCTGCTTTCGCACTGTAAGTTTTCAATTTGCTCCTCCCTGCCTAATTAATTTATATATAATTTATTTTTTCTAAAACACTTTTCTTTCAATAGAAAACGACATAATAAATTGTAATATAATCAAGTCTTGATGTCAAGCAATAATTAGTATATGTATGTAGTATTTAGGTAAAAAAAATTACTAAATAACCCGGGTCGGATTTATCCGACCCCTACAAAAATATTGTGAATTCTGAAAGATAAGATTTCGCCTATTAACTATACGCTAAACGCTACCCGCTATACGCTATACTATATAATAACGACTAATTAATTGGCCAACTAATAATTTACCTTCATTAAAAATAATCCTTTTGCAGGAACGGGTTTACCTGCTACTTTCCTATCTTCAGCCTCTAATATTTTCTTTATCTCTAAATAACTCTTTTTGCCACTACCAACCTCTAAAAGTGTACCTATCATAGTACGAACCATTTTATATAAAAAAGCATTAGCTTCAAGATGAAAACAAATTATACTTCTCTTTTTAGTAATAGTTATCTCTTTGATATTTCTAACACTATTTTTAATCCTACTCCCTGAACATGCAAAAGATGAAAAATCATGTTCTCCTCGTAAAAAATTACTTGCTTTTCTTATTTCTTCTAAATTTATCTTTTTATAAACACAATATACATAATTTCTTAGAAAAATGGGTAGGTAGTAATTATTTTTAGGATAATTTAAAATATAATAATGATAAATTTTACTAATTGCACTATAACGGGCATGAAAATTATCATCTACCATTTCTGCTTTTCTAATTCTGATGTCCAAAGGTAATAAAACATTTAAGATCAAAGGTAATCTCGTCCAAGGAATGGAGCTATTAGTTTTAAAATTAGCTACTTGTCCTAAGGCATGCACCCCGGCGTCGGTTCTTCCAGAACCGATTAATTTTATCCTTTCTTTGGTAATTTGAGAAATTTTTTCCTCTAATATTTCTTGGATGCTTAAATAATTTTTTTGCCTTTGCCAGCCATGATATTTAGTTCCTTCATATTCTATGGTAAGTTTTATATTAATCATTTTTCCATTTTCTCATATTTCGTTATATGAATGAAAAGTGTCCAGGAGTCAGGAGCCAGAAGCCAGAAGGATATGCAATAACTCCATATATGATATTATATTCAATTAAGATTATCCTGGATACTGAATTCTGACTTATATCTTGCTTACGAGATATTAGATACGAGATACATTTATTTTTATTCTGACTCCTGAATTCTGACTTCTATTCTCTTCACGAGATACGATTCACTAGATACAATAAGATACTATCCTTAAAACATTATACTAACCATAGCAGTAATAACCATAGTTAAGAAAAGAGTCAGGAGGTCAGCTTTTTTAATTTTTAATTGTCTATAATGAGTTCTTCCTTCTCCCCCTCTATAGCATTTAGCTTCCATAGCAATAGCTAATTCATCAGCACGTCGAAATGAATTAATGAATAAAGGTATTAAAATAGGAATTAAATTCTTCGTTCTATTAACAATATTACCACTTTCAAAGTCTGCCCCTCGAGAAATCTGAGCTTTCATTATTTTTTCTGTTTCTTCTAGTAAAGTCGGAATAAACCTCA
>Ga0315279_10009900_pt1 | contig 11283 bp, 11 predicted proteins | sample YL17G06_20_MG_FD_203694 | JGI IMG/M metagenome (GOLD analysis project Ga0315279, IMG submission 203694) | Sediment microbial communities from Yellowstone Lake, YNP, Wyoming, USA - YL17G06_20 | ecosystem: Environmental > Aquatic > Freshwater > Lake > Sediment | place: USA: Wyoming | collected...
CGTAGAGGACGAAGGGGATGGTCAGCATCATGGAGTGGTTCTCGGGCAGGTTGTCGGCGGTGAAGGTGTAGAGGCCATAGGCGATGAGGGTGGAGGCCGTGACCGTGGCGGCCAACTGGTTCAAGAGATCGGGGGTGTACTCCTCCAGGGTGGCCCGGTGCTGGTTGGCCTGCTCGTCCAGGAGGAGCAGCTCGGCACGGCGCTTGATGATGGCCAGGAAGAGAGCGCCCAGGGCCGTCACCACGTAGAGCCAGGGCGAGATGGGAACCTCGATGACGAGGGCGCCGCTCATGGCCCGCAGGACGAAGCCGGCGGCGATGGTCATGATGTCCAGCAGCACCGTGTGCTTCAGGTAGAAGGAATAAGCCAGCATGAGGGCGATGTAGCCGGCCACGACTCCACCGGCCCGCAGGTCAAGGGCGAACATGCCGCCCAATCCTGACAGCGAGAGGACGGAAGCCCAAACCAGCGCTGCTCTCGGCGGGAAGGCGCCCGCGGCAATGGGCCGGTCTCTCTTGGTGGGGTGCAGGCGGTCCGTCTCGCGGTCACGGACGTCGTTGACCAGATAGTCGGCGCTCGACACGAGACAGAAGAGAGCGAAGGCGAGACTGGCCTTGCCGAGCAGCGGCAGCCAGGTATCCACCTCGCGGACGTGCCAGGAGCTGCCGACGGAGAAGATGAGGGCCATGTAGACGATGAGGTTCTTCGTCCACTGGCGGGGTCGCATGGAGATGAGGAGGGAGCGTAGGTGAGCGGCGAGGCCGTCGGCTGGCAAGCGCAGGGATGCCGCCTCGGAGGGCGCCCCTGCGGGGGCAGGGGCGCCGCTGAAGAGCCGCCGTTGGTTCGCCATCGTTGCTCCGATGATAAGGGCCGCCCCTGGGCCCGTCAACCGAGCCGGTGCCGCCCACGACCTCAGCGTCGCTTCAAGGGCTTACTCTGGGAGCATCATCCGGGCTCGACGTGAAAGCTGGCAGCAACCTGGAACGAGCCAGCCTGTGGCGAGCCTAGTCTTGCGTTCCGGTGAGGAACGTCGCCAGGGCCAGGCCGAACATCGTGGCCGTCCACTTCATCTCGGCGTCTATCACGCCGGACCAGAGAAGCCCCACAAAGACGGCCAGTGCCGCCGCGAAGACGTTACTTCCCCTGGCCCTCGACTTGCGTTTCATGAGCACCTCCTCATTGCCCCCTACCACGCGCACCAGGCGCGGGCGGTGAAGTAGCGCCCTACGGCGGCCCGCTACAGTCCAACGGAACCTGGGCCGACACGGCCATCATTTCCCGCATGGAGATGGCCCCATCGGGACGGCGGGTGTCATGCCGCGGATGATTGCCGTGGGCGCGCTCCAGACACGAATCATTCGCAGGCGGTCGGCACTGTGTCATTGAACACGATGAACCGACCGTCTGCCGACCAGTCTGCTCCACCGCCGATGGCAACAGTGGGCTGCACGAGCTTCCGCAAGGCCGTCCCATCGACGTTGACGACATAGAGTTCGAGGCGCCCGCCTGTCGGCGCCGCCTGGGCGTTGAACAAGAACTGGGTGCCATCCGGCGAGAGAGAAACAACATTGCCCATCGGCACAAGGCTGCCCGTCACGACATGTGACCCTCCTGCCACCACGTCGAATACCTCAATCTCCGTCCGCCCATCTCCCAGGTTGTCGTAGACAGCGACGAATCTGCCGTCGGACGACACGTCGAAGGCAAAGCCAGTGCGAAGCACCTGGATCGGCCCGCCGGCCGCGGAGGCAAGGCCGACACCCTCCGGACCCCCAACCACCAATCGCTGGCCGTCCGGCATCCATACTGGGCCTGCCCAGGGCGGTCCCGAAGCGACGACTCGCCGCCCACCGCCGTCGGCATCAACGACAACCGCGCCGTCAGGGGTCGTGTAGGCCAACCGCTGTCCATCTGGAGCCCACGCAATCGCACTTACCATGTCCAGGCCATCCGCTACGGATGTGGTCGCACCATCCGCCACATTCAGCACCTTCACGTTCCAGCTATTGCCGACCACGTCTGTGTAGGCGATGCTGTCGCCGTCTGGCGACCAGACAGGGTGAATGCCCCGGAACAACTCCTCGGCCACCGCCTGCCCGCCAGTGTCGAGCAAGAAGACACGCGGCAGGCCAGCGCCTGGCCCCAGCTCCGAGACATCGACAAGCAGGCGGCGGCTATCCGGCGCCCAGGTAATGTCAGCGGGGAGGCCCGTGAAACCTGTCAGCTCCTGCACTGATTCTGAGTCCGGCTCGGCGACCAGCGCCTTCCTATCGCCACAAGGACCCGCGACGATAGCGACCCGCTTGCCGTCAGGCGACCACTGGAATGGGGAGATGAGACCGCGCTGCCCGCTCAGAAGCTCACGCAGGCCGCTGCCGTCAGGCCGGACAACGTAGAGGCCGGCTTCCATCGTGGCGGCGGTCTGAGTCTGGGGTGCAGGGGCAAGTGTGGCTGGCAAGCCTTCAGTGGGCGTAGGTGCGGGTATCTCGGTCGGGGCAGCCGTAGGCGTGGCGATGGGCGTGACCGCAGGGGTAGGTGTGGACGTGGGCGTAGGTGCGGGTATCTCGGTCGGTGTGGCCTTTCCTTCCCCGCCAGATACCCTGACCTCTTGCTGTCCGCCACCGCATGCCGCAAGCACCACCAGGGCAAGACTGACCGCCACGATGCCGAGTCGCCTCATGGTGCACCTCCTGACGGAAGACTAGCGGGGACACGCGCATTATACACCCGCGGGTCAAGCGGCCGGTGCCAGCGTAGGACACCCGGCCGTGGGGTCTATTTTGAGACCATAACTGGTCACGTTTCGGCCCCGTCCCCACAGCTGAAGCACACCGCATTGGCCCCGATGCCTGGCAAGCAGAGAGTGGCACGTCAGCGATCAGGGATGGGATGTCCCTGCTGTTCACAACGAAAGGCGGCGGGGCAGGTCACCTCCACTGTCGCGCGGTCGGCCTCGAGGGCAAAAGGGCTGGCGTGGCCCTCACCCTCTAGGGTGGCGGCGAGAGACTCCGCAAGTTCCTTGGCACTAGCTTGGTCTGCTTCTGTGAAGACCACGATGTCGCCGTAGAGTCGGCCTCGTGTGAAGACAACAGCCGCACTCGCGCTTTCGCCTACGTTGCCAACGAGAACGGACGCATCGAGATCGTCGTTGACTTCAAGACGGTACGTTTCGTCCGCCCTCATCATGTCCACCCTCTGTTGGGCGAATTCCTGTGCAGCAGAGGCGGAGCCCAAATAGAAGACCATGTTCCCGATCATCCCGTCTTCGCCGCTGAAGAGCCAACTCAGTTTGCCAGACGAATCATCGTATAGCACCGTGTCGGGTGTGTATCCCTCGGGCAGCTCGCCAAAGACGAGGGTTGCGAGGCCCAAGTAGGCGTCCACGGAGACTTGGACCTGGGTGGGCGCGGTATCTGTGCTGGTGCTCTCGGACGACCGAGCGCTCTCCTCCGCAATCCGCTTTGCCTCCTCTTCGCACCGCGCGGGGTCCACGCGCTGCTGAGGGGAGGGTTTTGCAGGGTTGTCCACGGACTCAAGTTCTGCCTTGACAGCGGCGTCGAGCGCTTCCAGCTTGTCGCTCGCGTTGAGGACAAGTGCTAGGGTCTTTACCGATTCCCCGCTATCTGTATCGAGCCTCGCTAGGCTGTAGACCCACGCATTTGCGGCGACGCACAGCGGGTACACGTCGAACGGCTCCACGCCTAGCTCGTCGATCTGAGCAAGCGAAGCGTCACCATTGGTGAAGAAGATATCCGAAGCTAGAAGGGCGGCCTCCTTTGGGTCCGTGAGATCGTACTGCACCCCTCCCAGGGAAGCACTGCTGCCTTCGATCACCAAACCGTGAACTGATGGCCCGAGGACTTCGGCGAAGAACTGGAGAAGGAGTTCCTGTCCCTCCTCCTCGGTCATGCCGTCCGGCCCCGTAGTTGGCTCCACTTCTGGCCCAGGAGTCGCCGTGAGGGTCGCTTGGGGTGGCTCTTCGCTGCTTGTGCAGGCCGCGGTGGTCACAGAGGCCACCACCAGGGCAAGACCTACCGCCACGATGCCGAGTCGCCTCATGTCCTACCTCCTGCCGGAAGACTAGCGGGGACACGCGCATTGTACACCCGCGAGTCAAGCGGCGGGCACCGGCCGACGTTGCGCCAAGCTGGTCCACCAGGAATGTACCCGCCACACCAGGCCGCGCTTTCCTTGCCTTTTGGCAGGGGTCATTCCTATACTGAATTGCTATGGCGGGCAGAAGCCGCCTGGACACCCTTCTTGTCCAGCGCGGCCTGGCCGAAAGCTGCGAGAAGGCGCAGGCCATCATCATGGCTGGCTCCGTCGTAGTGGGCGAGAGACCGGCCGTGAAACCCGGAACTCTCGTCGCACTCGATGCCGACATCCGGGTGCTGGCCGGCCCTCAGTACGCGAGCCGCGGCGGCGAGAAGCTGGCCCACGCCCTGGAGGCCTTCGCTCTCGACGTGCGCGGCCTGACGGTCGTGGACGCTGGGGCGTCCACCGGTGGCTTCACCGACTGCCTCCTCCAGCGTGGCGCGGCGCGGGTCTACGCCGTCGATGTCGGGCGCGGCCAGTTGGACTGGCGCCTGCGCCAGGACCCGCGGGTGGTGGTGATGGAGGGGGTAAACGTCCGCTACCTGGAGTCTCTGCCCGAGAAGGGGGACCTGGCGACCATCGACGTCTCATTCATCTCGCTGGAGAAGGTGATCCCGCCGCTCGCGGGGCTGTTGAGAGGGGGCGCACGCATCGTGGCGCTGGTGAAGCCCCAGTTCCAGGCCCGGCGGGAGGAAGTGAGGAGGGGTGGCGTGGTGCGTGACCCTCAGGTGCACGCCGCCGTCCTGGGCCGGTTCATCGCCTGGTGCGTCGGGCGCCGGCTGCGCCTCCTCGGTCTCACCACCTCTCCCCTGCTGGGGCCGGCCGGCAACAAGGAGTTCTTCCTGCTGCTGGGCGTCCCCGCCGAGGCTTTTTCGTGAAGAAGATCGGTATCTGCTACCACCCGAAGCTGGAGGCAGGGCACGCCCTGGCCGAGGAGTTGCGTGCGCGGCTTGAAGGGGAGGTGAAGGCCGTCTGGGTGAGCTCGGCCTGGGACGAGGAACTGATGAGGGCACAGATGCCCGGTACCGACCTGCTGATGTGCGTGGGTGGCGACGGCACGATGCTGCGCGCCGCCCGCTCTGTGGTCCCTCACCGTACCCGGCTCTTGGGGCTCAACATGGGGCGCATCGGCTTCCTCACGGAGATGGACCAGAGCGCTGTCATGCGCCGCCTGCCCGAGATCTTGAGCGGTCAGGGGCGGGTCGAGGAGCGCGCTATGCTCCAGGCCGCTGTCGTCTCCGCCGCTAATGGGCACGTCGTCTGGGGCGAAGAGGAGTCTTGCCACGATGCCCTCAACGACGTCGTGGTGAGCCGCGGCGGCGCCGCTCACGTGCTCCAGCTCAGCATCATGGCCGACGGCATCAAGGTGGCGGACTACCGGGCCGATGGCGTCATCGTAGCCACGGCCACGGGGAGCACGGCCTATTCCCTGGCCCTGGGCGGGCCTATCCTTCACCCGGAGTGTCGGGAGATCGTCGTGACGCCGGTGGCGCCTCACCTGGCCGAGCGACACTCGGTGGTCCTGCCTTCGACGGCCGTGGTGGAGATAAGTATGGCGGCCGACCAGCGGGCTGTGGTCAGTGTCGACGGAGAGCCTGGTCCGGAGCTTACCCTCTCGCAGGTGCTGCACGTGCGCCTGAGCCCGCACGTGGCCCGCTTCCTGCGGCTGGGCCCGCCCTCAGACTTCTACGCCCGCGTGGCCCGCCGTCTCAACTGGGTGCACCAGCCCGGTGAGGAGTCGCTGCCTGCCCGTCCAGCAGGTGGTTCGGGGGACGAGCCGATGAGCGACAGCAGGGAAAGACCGTGAGCGTGCGGGCGGGGACGCCGCGCAAGGCCGGCGCCGTTGCTCAACGCCTGCGGGTCGAGAAGGCGGGCGTCGGCGATGCCGCCCAGATCCATAGCCTGGTGAACTACTTCGCCCAGCGCGGCGAGATGCTTCCCCGCACCCTGGGCGAGGTGTATGAGAACCTGCGTGACTTCTTCGTGGTCCGTGATGGTCAGCAGATACTGGCGTGCGTGGCCCTGCACATCATGTGGGAGGACCTGGCGGAGGTGAGATCCCTGTCGGTCCGCGAGGAGAGCCAGGCTCAGGGGCTGGGGGCTGTCCTGGTGCAGGCGTGCGTGGAGGAGGCGCAGGCGCTGGGTCTCAAGACCCTCTTTGCCCTGACCTACCGCCCCGCCTTCTTCGAGAAGCTGGGCTTCTGCCAGGCGGACGTCATGAGCCTGCCCCGCAAGGTCTGGAACGAGTGCTATCGCTGCCCCAAGTTCCCCGGCTGCAACGAGATAGCGATGGTGCTCGATCTAGCAAGCCATTCCGCTACCTGATGGACGCTCCCTCCGAGCAGTCTCCTGAGCTCCCGCCCTTCGCCACAGGCGACTCCGCCTTGACCGGGGAAGAGACCCTCTCCAGCCGCCGCCTCTACGAGGGCGCCGTCGTGAGGTTGCGCGTCGACCGCGTCCGCCTGCCCAGCGGCCGCGAGGCCGTCCGAGAGGTGGTCGAGCACAGCGGCGCCGTCACGATCGTCGCCGTGAATGCGGAGGGCGAGGTGCTCCTGGTCCGGCAGTACCGCCACCCGACTGGCCGCTCCCTGCTGGAGCTGCCCGCCGGCACTCTGGAGAAAGATGAGAAGCCCGAGGCCTGCGCCGCCCGCGAGCTGGAGGAGGAGACGGGCTTCCGGGCTGGCCGCGTCCAGCGCCTGGGCGGTTTCTTCCTCGCCCCCGGCTACTCCACGGAGTACATCCAGGCCTACCTGGCCACCGACCTCGAGCCGGGCAGCGCCGGCGGCGACGAGGACGAGGACATTCAGGTGCTGGCGCTTCCCCTGGCTGAGGTCCTCCGCATGGTCGAGACCGGCGAGTTGGAGGATGCCAAGTCCCTGGCCTCTCTCCTCCTCTATCTGCGCCTTGAGGGAAGCTCCTGAGGGTCCCGCTCATGAGCGATCGCGCCACTTTGGGCGGAGGTGCACCCGAGGTCTACCACTTCCCTCGCATTGGCATCGCCCTCTGGGCCATCGACTGGCTTCTGGGCCGGCGGCGCTCCTTCGCCGGCGATTCCCGCTGGACCCTGCGTGACGTCCGGCCACGGCCGCGAGCGGAGGGTGAGGAGCACATCCCGCGCCAGGGGCCCTTCGTCCTGGTCGCCAACCATTACGAGCGGCCGGGGCTGAACCTCCACTTCGCCGGCATGCACGTCAGCCAGGTGGTGGCCCGGCGGCGAGCGCAGGCGCCGGAGATCCACTGGGTCATCACCAGCGAATGGTTCGGGCGTCGCCTGGGCATCCTGCCGGTGCCCGATGCCTTCTGGCGCTGGACCTTCCGCCGCGCCGCCCGCGTGTACGATTTCGTGGTCATGCCTCGGTCGCCGGAGAAGGTGATGGCGCGGGCGGCCGCTCTCCGCCACGCCCTCGCCTATGCCCTGGGCCGGGGCGGCCGGCCCGGCGAGCCCCTGGGCCTCATGCCTGAGGCCCTGGGCAAGGGCGTGCTCATCGAAGCGATGCCGGGCGTCGGCCTCTTCCTGAAGGTGCTGAGCGATCATGGCCTGCCCATCCTGCCCGTGGGTCTCCTGGAGTGCGACGGCGCCCTTACTGCCGTCTTCGGACCTGCCTTCCGCCTGGAGCTACCGGCGACGGCGGGCCAGGAGGAACTGGATCGCCTGGCACGGGAGCAGGTGATGGTGGCCATCGGGCGGCTCCTGCCCCGTGAGTACTGGGGCTTCTACGCCGATGCCATCGAGAGGGCGGTATCCGACGAAACCAAGTTGAACGGGCCTGAAGGCATCTGCTAGAATTCGACCTGCTGTGGCTGACCCCGATTGTAGGGTCGCCAGCGGTATGCATGGACTCTGGCTCAGACCTCGTTCGGGCTCCTTTCGAATCATTTCTCATGCCCCCGGGGCGTCTAGAGGGAGGCCCCTTGCTGGTTTTTCACGGCAATGCCCCATCGTCACGCATGGCCGCCGGAGGCGCGGGCCTGCTAACCGCGGGAAAAGGAGCGATTGGCTCAGAAGGGTTGGTGGGCGATGTTCAGCCATGATGTACTGGTAGTGGGGGCCGGTCTCGCCGGTATGAGGGCCGCCCTGGAGGCCTCCCACCGGGGAGTTGACGTGGCCCTGCTGTCCAAGGTGCAGCCGCTGCGCAGCCACTCGGCGGCGGCCCAGGGGGGCATCAATGCCGCGGTGGGCGAGGACGACTCTTGGGAGAAGCACGCCTTCGATACCGTGAAGGGCAGCGACTACCTGGCGGACCAGGACGCTGTCGAGGTACTCTGCAAGGAAGCCCCGGCTGATATCGTCGAGCTGGAGCGCATGGGCACCACCTTCAACCGCCGCGAGGACGGCCGTCTCGCCACCCGCCCCTTCGGAGGGGCTGGCTTCCCCAGGGCGTGCTACATCGCCGACATTACCGGCCAGGCCATCCTGCACGTCGTCTGGGAGCAGCTCCAGAAGGGGGGTATCCACCCCTACGAGGAGTGGTTCTGCACCTCCCTCATCGTCGATAGCGGCGTCTGCCGCGGCGTCGTGGCCATGGACATGATGACGGGCCAGATTCAATCCATCCTGGCGAGGGCCGTCATCCTGGCCACCGGCGGCTTGGGGCGCATCTACCAGCCGACCAGCAACTCCATCATCAGCACCGGCGACGGCACCGCCATCGCCTACCGGGCCGGGGCGCCCCTTATGGACATGGAGATGGTCCAGTACCACCCCACGACCCTCAAAGAGAGCGGCGTCCTCATCACCGAGGGCGCCCGCGGCGAGGGCGCCTACCTCCTCAACTCGCTGGGCGAGAGGTTCATGAGCAAGTACGCCCCCGAGAAGCTGGAGCTCGCTCCCCGCGACCTCATCTCGCGCTCTGAGTGGATCGAGATCGAGGAGGGACGCGGAGTCGACGGCTGCGTGTTCGTGGACCTGCGCCACCTGGGCGAGGCCAGGATCAAAGAGCGCCTGGGCCAGATCCGTGAGCTGGCTCAGGACCTGGCCAACACTGACATCGCGCGCGAGCCGCTGCGGGTGCGGCCCGGCATGCACTACCATATGGGCGGCGTCAAGACCGACGTTGACGGCGCGACGCCGGTTGAGGGACTGTTCGCCGCCGGCGAGTGCGCCTGCGTCACCGTCCACGGCGCCAACCGGCTGGGTGGCAACTCCCTGCTGGAGACGGTGGTCTTCGGGCGGCGGGCCGGGCGCGCCGCCGCCGAGTACGCCCGCGGGCACTCTTCGCCCGCCGGCATCCCGGAGGCCGTGGTGCAGAAGGACGTGGAGAGCATTCAGGAGCTGCTGGCGCGGCCTGAGAACGGCGACAGGCCGGCCCGCATTCGCCGCGAGCTGGGCGAGACCATGAACTCCAACGTCGGCGTCTTCCGCAGCAAGGAGGGTCTGAAGGCGGCCCTGGCCAAGGTCCGCGAGCTCAAGGAGCGTTACTGCCAGGTGCCGGTCCAGAACAAGGGGAAAGTCTACAACACGGACCTGCTCCAGGCCCTGGAGGTGGGCTTTATGCTCGACCTGGCGGAAACGGTGGCCCTCGGCGCCCTGGGGCGCAGGGAGAGCCGCGGCGCCCACGCCCGGCGAGACTTCCCGGAGCGCGACGACAAGAACTTCCTCAAGCATACCCTGGCCCACCACACGCCCGATGGGCCTAGGCTGGAGTATTCGCCGGTGACTATCACCCGCTGGCAGCCGGAGAGGAGGGCCTACTAGATGCGAGTCAACCTCAGGGTCCGCCGCCTCGACCCGGAGGCCGCCGGCGAGCCCTATGTCCAGTCCTACTCCATCGACGCGCCGGAGTCTGCCACCGTCCTCGATAGCCTGCTCCAGGTGCGGGAGGAGGTGGACGGTACTCTGGCCTTCCGTTGCTCGTGTCGGAGCGCCATCTGCGGCTCCTGCGCCATGCGCATCAACGGCGTGTCGCGCCTGGCCTGCAAGACGAAGGCGATAGAGATCGCTCCCAGGGGCCAGGGGATAGACGTTGAGCCTCTGGCTAACCTGCCGGTGGTGAAGGACCTGGTGGCGAATATGGGGCCCTTCTTCCGCAAGCTCCGCGAGCTGACCCCCTGGCTCGTGCCGGACGAGGAGCATCCGCCCGAGCGCGAGTACCTGATGGAGAACAAGCGAGCCCTTTACCTCTCGCAGTTCGTGGCCTGCATCCAGTGCGCCGTCTGCTACTCGGCGTGTCCCATCGTGGACATCGACAACGAGTACCTGGGACCTGCCGCCCTCACCAAGGCCTTCCGCTACTGCTACGACCCCCGCGACCACGGTCGAGGCCAGCGCCTGGCGAGGGTGGCCAGGGAGCAGGGGTTGTGGCGCTGCCACACCGTGTTCAGTTGCATGGAGCAGTGTCCGAAGGGCGTGGACCCCACCGAGGCTATCCAGCAGCTCAAGAAGATGGTGATCTATAGACGGCTGGGCCTGTCCCGTTAGCCCGACCTGCGAGCCGCCGGAAGGAGGCAGGATGTACAAACCGGTGGATGCCCAGTTTCAGGCCCGAGCCATGAGGACGGGCACGGCGGCCTGGCTCCTTCAGCGGCTCTCCGGCATCTTTCTCACCATCTACCTCATAACCCACATCATCGTCATCGGCACCTCCGTGCGGGGCGAGGACTCGTTCGACGATCTCCTGAGCACCTTCGACAAGGCGCCGTTCCTGGTGCTCGACGCCGGCCTGCTGGGGATCGTGGCCTTCCACGCCGTCAACGGCCTCCGCCTCATCCTCTTCGACTTCGCTATCGGCCTTCGCTACCAGAAGGTGCTCTTCTGGGCGGCGTTCGTTGTGGCGGTCGGAGTGTTCGTCGGCTCTTTGATAGCGGTACGCAACCTGCTCTGAGACCAGGAGAGGGTCATGGCACAGACAGCGTCGAAAGAGAGGCTCCCCCAGGCGCCGGCAGAGCGAATGGGCATCACCTTCTGGCCCTGGTTCTTGCAGCGTGTGACCGGTGCCGGACTTATCGTCCTGCTCCTCATTCATGTCATCGTCAACCACTACTTCAACATCAGCGAGGCGGAGAAGAACGTCCTCCCCGGCCTGGTCGTCTTCTCCGACGTGGCCGACCGCTTCAAGACGGCCGGCTACTGGGTCATCGACGTCTTCTTGCTCTCATTCGTCCTCTATCACGGGCTGAACGGCATCCGCAACATCGCCCTCGACTACGGTGCGCGGGGTGCCATCGAGAGGGCGGTGACGGCGGTGCTGC
>Ga0315279_10009903_pt1 | contig 11281 bp, 5 predicted proteins | sample YL17G06_20_MG_FD_203694 | JGI IMG/M metagenome (GOLD analysis project Ga0315279, IMG submission 203694) | Sediment microbial communities from Yellowstone Lake, YNP, Wyoming, USA - YL17G06_20 | ecosystem: Environmental > Aquatic > Freshwater > Lake > Sediment | place: USA: Wyoming | collected...
GCTCGCACGCCGCGCTTCGGCACCGAGACGGCTCGGCTCGAGGCATGGTTGGCCGTGCTCGGTCCGAATCGCGCCAGCGACCTGCTGCTGGTTGCCGGCGCGCCGCCGTGCATCCGCGTGGACAGCCAGATCCGGGCGCTCTCCGAAGATGAGGGGCCGCTGGACGGTCTCGACATCGAGGAAGCGGTGCTGCCGGCGCTGCCGCCGCACGCGCGCCGCCGCTACGACGAGGCGCACATCACCGACGCCTCGTTGAAGCTACTGGGCCTCGGGCGCTTCCGCGTGAACCTCCACCGTGAGCGCGGCCGCGCGGCGGCCACCATCCGCGCGCTCCCCACCACCGTGCCGCGCCTCGACAGCCTGAACCTGCCGGCGGGCGTCGAACTCCTCAGCCGCATCCCGCACGGCCTGGTGCTGGTGGGCGGCCCCACCGGCTCGGGCAAGACGACGACGCTGGCGGCGCTGGTCGACGAGATCAACCGCCGCGACCGCCGCCACATCCTGACGATCGAGGATCCGATCGAGTACGAGCACGTCCACCTGCGCAGCCTCGTCGAGCAGGTGGAGATCGGCGTGGACGCCCCCGACTTCCCCACCGCGCTGCGCGCCGCCGTCCGCCAGGCGCCCGACGTGATCGTCGTCGGCGAGATGCGCAACCCCGAGACGATGCGCATCGCGCTGGCGGCCGCCGAGATCGGGCACCTCGTGCTGTCCACCGTGCACACCACCGACGTCACCTCCGCGGTGTCGCGAATCGCGGACGGCTTCCCTCCCGAGCGCCAGAACACGGTGCGGCAGGAACTGGCGATGGGCCTGTCGGCGGTGCTCACGCAGGCGCTCGTTCCGCGCGTCGGCGGGGGGCGCGTGCCGGCGACCGAGCTGCTCGTGCTCGGGTACGGCGCGCGCCAGCACATTCGCAAGAACGCGCTGCAGCACCTGCACCAGGAAATCACGATTACACGCAAGGCGGGATCGTTCACGCTGGAAGAGTCGCTCGTGGCGCTGGTCAGGAACGGCTGGATCGAACGCAACGAGGCGATGCTGCGCGCCGGCCACCTGCAGGAACTCGAAAGCGCGCTGGCCGCCGCCGGGCTCTGACTAGTGGATAGTGGATAGTGGATAGTGGATAGTGGGTAGTGGGTGGTGGATAGCGCGTTCACTTGCCTCGGGGCGGAAGGTTCTCGATTTTCCTCATGCGGGCCGGCTCCCGGGGATTCTGGATGGCCGAGCAGGCTCGGCCCCTACGAGGCCGCCCGGCCGTGCTGCGACGCCCGATACCACTCCAGCGTCTTCTTCAGCCCTTCCCCGAACGGGACGTGCGGCTCGTAGCCGAGCAGCCGGCGCGCCTTCGAGATGTCCGCCTGGGAGTGTTTCACGTCGCCCGGCCGCGGATCGGCGTAGATCGGATCGACGCTCGCCGCGGTCAACGTGCGCAGTTCGGCGAAGAGCTGATTGAGCGAGATGCGGCCGCCCGTAGCGACGTTGATCGTCTCGCCGGCCGCGCCCCGCGCCTGGCACGCGCGCAGCACGCCGTCCACCACGTTGGCGACGTAGGTGAAGTCGCGGGTCTGCTCGCCGTCGCCGTAAATCGTGGGCCGGCGGCCGTCGACCAGCGCGCTGATGAACAGCGAGATGACACCCGAGTACGGAGACGAGGGATCCTGGCGCGGACCGAACACGTTGAAGTAGCGGATGGTCACGGTCTCGAAGCCGTACAGGCGCGTGAACATCTGGCAGTACTGCTCGCCCACCAGCTTCTGCAGCGCGTAAGGCGAGAGCGGCGCGGCGGTCATGTCCTCGTGCTTGGGCAGCGTCGGGGTGTCCCCGTAGGCCGAAGACGAGCCGGCATAGACCAACCGCTTCACGCCGGCGTCCCGCGCGGCCACCAGGATGTTCAGCGTCGCGTCGATGTTCGACCGGTTGGATGTGATCGGGTCGTTCACCGAGCGCGGCACCGACGGGATGGCCGCCTGGTGCAGGACGTGGTCGACTCCCTGGACCGCCCGGCGCGCGACGTCGAGATCGGCCAGGTCGCCTTCAATGAACTCGGCGCCGGCGACGACATCGAGGTTCTTCCGCTTGCCGGTGCTGAGGTTGTCGACGACGCGCACGCGCTCGCCCCGGCGCGCCAGTTCGCAGGCCAGGTGCGATCCGATGAAACCGGCGCCGCCGGTCACGAGGTAGAGGGACATGGGTGGTCTTGTGCTGCGTGCCAAGTGCTGCGTGCCAAGTGCTGAGTGCATCGATGCCGCGCAGGGCGTCAGTTCCAGCGCCACGACGCACATGGCACGTGGCACATAGCACCCAGCACATCGTGAGAAAAGTGGCCGCAGTGGAGCCGTAAGCCGAATCCTGTTCCCGCCGACGCACGGGGAAACCGTGCGAAGGCGGACGACGACCATTCCTCTAGTCCCGTCATCGCTGACGGGATCCAGCGACCGACCCGGAGGCTTCGGACGGGCCGTCCTCAGACGCCTCCCTATTTGGTCTTGCTCCGTGCGGGGTTTTGCCTGCCACCGGCCTTGCGGCCGGCGCGGTGCGCTCTTACCGCACCTTTTCACCCTTACCTCCGACATGCCGAACCGATGCCCGGCATGTCGGAGCGCGGCTGACGCCGCGCCCCTCTCCGGTCCCTCGTGCACCCGGTGCACTTGGAAGGAGTTGCTGGCGGCGATCATCCCGCCAGCGACTCCGCCCTCGTGCCGCCGGTGCACTTGGAAGGAGTTGCTGGCGGCGATCATCCCGCCAGCCACTCCGCCCTCGTGCCGCCGGTGCACTTGGAAGGAGTTGCTGGCAGCGATCATCCCGCCAGCCACTCCGCCCTCGTGCCGCCGGTGCACTTGGAAGGAGTTGCTGGCAGCGATCATCCCGCCAGCCACTCCGCATCCGTCCGGCACGTCGAAGGCGGTATATTTTCTGTGCCACTTTCCTTCAGGTTGCCCTGACCGGGGATTACCCGGCGCATTGCCCTGCGGAGTTCGGACTTTCCTCTCCCTGGCGGCCCACGAGCGCCCGCAAGCGCCCGCGCGCCGGCCAGGCAGCGGTCGTCTGGCTCACTGCGGCCAAGTTGTCAAAGAACGTCGGGCGGGTAAGGCGGGTGAGGCAGGTCGGGCGGGTTGGGACGAACCCCCTACCAGCCTCACCAGCCGTACCTGCCCTACCTGCCCTTACTGATCCGTCTCCTGCTTGATGTTGTACTGCTCCAGCTTCTTGTATAGATTACTACGCGGCGTCCCGATTGCCTCGGCCGTTTTCGAGATGTTCCACGCGTTCTCGCGCAGTTTCTGCACCAGGAACGTCCGCTCGGCGCTCTCCTTGAACTCGCGCAGCGTGCCGGGCGCCTCGGCGGGGGCGGCGCCGTCGGCCGGCGCGGCGACCCTGACCTCGCTGCGCAGCGGTTCGGGCAGGTCCTGGACGTCGATGGCGTCGTTGGACGTCATGATGATGACCCGCTCGATCGTGTTGCGCAGCTCGCGGATGTTGCCCTTCCAGCGGTAGCGCTGCAACGCGTCGATGGCGACCGGCGTGAACCGCTTCGGACGGAAGTTGTTCTCGCGCGAGAACAGGTCGGCGAAGTGGCGCGCCAGCAGCGGGATGTCCTCCGTGCGATCGCGCAGCGGCGGCACGAAGATCGGGATCACGCTGAGCCGGAAGAACAGGTCCTCGCGGAAGACCCCTTTTTCGATCTCCTTTTCGAGGTCCTTGTTGGTCGCCGCGATCACCCGCACGTCCACCTTGAGCGTCCGGGCCGACCCGACGCGCTCGACCTCGCCTTCCTGCAGCACGCGCAGCACCTTGGCCTGCGTCTTCAGGCTCATGTCGCCGACTTCGTCCAGGAAGATCGTGCCGCGATCGGCCTGCTCGAACTTGCCGATCTGCTTCTCGGTGGCACCGGTGAACGATCCCTTCTCGTGGCCGAAGAGTTCCGATTCGATCAGGTCGTCGGGGATCGCCGCGCAGTTCACCTGCACGAACCGCTCGCGCCGCCGCAGGCTGTTGCCGTGAATCATCCGGGCGACCAGTTCCTTGCCGACGCCGCTCTCGCCCTCGATGAGGACGGTCGCGTTGGTGGGCGCCGCCCGCCGCACGGCATCCACGATCTGCTTCAACGCGGGGCTCGTGCCCACCATCTCGTGGCGCACCTCCACGGCGCGCCGCAGCGACCGGTTCTCGTCGCGCAGCCGGCTCTGATCGAGCCCGTTGCGGATCGTCAGCAGCACGCGGTCGCTCGCCAGCGGCTTCTCGATGAAATCAAAGGCGCCAAGTTTGGTCGCCTCCACCGCGGTGCTCACCGTGCCGTGGCCGGAGATCATCACGACGGGGAGCTGGTCCGAGATCGCCCTGATGCGGCCGAGCACGTCGAGGCCGTCCATCCCCGGCATCTTGATGTCGAGGAACACCATGTCGGGCGCGTCGCGCTCGACCGCGGTAATCGCGTCCTGTCCGCTCGGCGCGCCGAGGAACTCGTACCCTTCGTACTCGATGATCATCCGCATCGAGTCGCGGATCGCGGCCTCATCGTCGACGACGAGAATGCGAGGTTTCATAGGGTGAGCAGGCAGGCGCGCGGCGAAACGGACAGGCGTGCACGTCTGCCGTCGTCGTCCGACGTCCGGTGTCCGGGGTCCGGAGTCCGGAATTCGAGATCGGACCTCGGACTTCGGACCTCGGACTTCGGACGATTCTACTGTCCTTCCACCTGGATCGTGTGCAATTCGTGCCGGCCGACGCTCGGGACGTACAGGTAGAACGTCAGCGGGTCGCCCGGGCGCGCCGCGCCGGTGATGCGCCGGTAGTCCTCCACCGACGACAGCCGCGCGCGGTTGATTTCCATGATCACCGAGCCACGTTCGATCTCACCGTCGTAGGCCGGGCTGAGCAGCTCCACCTGCGTCACCAGCACGCCCGAGACCTTGCGCGGGATCCCCAGCCGGGCCACCGTGTCCTTGTCCAGATCGCGAACCGTCAGGCCGATCGGCACCGGCTGGCCCGGCGAGGCACCGTCGCGCCGGCCGGTGGGCATCGGGTCCTCGGTGCTCGGCCGCACCGGCCGTTCGGCCAGCCTCACGGTGATCGACTGCGCGCGCCCGTCGCGCAGCACCCGCAACCGGGTGATGCTGCCGGGCTCCCGGGCCGAGACCCGGCGAATCAGGTCATCGTCGGTTCGGACCTTCTGATCGTCCACGGCCTGGATGACGTCGTAGGTGCGGATGCCGGCCCGATCGCCGGGCGACCCGTCGGTGACGTCCTCGACCAGCGCGCCTTCGACGTGCCCCAGCCTGAGCGACCGCTCGAGATCGGGGTCCATCTCCCTCAACCGGATGCCGATGTAGCCGCGCGACACGCGCCCGCGCGACTTGAGCTGCGGCAGGACGGAGGTCGCCTGGTTGATCGGCACGGCGAAGCCGATGCTGGTGGCGCGCGAACTGATGGCCGCGTTGATGCCGATGACCTCGCCCCGCGTGTTGATCAGCGGCCCCCCGCTGTTCCCGAAATTGATCGCGGCGTCGGTCTGGATGTATTCGTCGAGCGCCGGGTCCCACAGCTTCCGCCCGACGTAACTGACCACGCCCACCGTGACGCTGTGCTCGTAGGCCAGCGGGTTGCCGATCGCGCACACCCATTCGCCCACCCGCAGCGTCGAGGAATCCCCGAGCGGCGCCGCCGGCAGCGGCGAGGCGGACTCCACCTTGATCAACGCGATGTCGGTGTCCGGATCGGTGCCGATGATGCGCGCGTGCAGGCTCCGGCCGTCGGCCACCTTCACGGTCAGCCGCTCGGCGCCCTCCACGACGTGGTTGTTGGTCAGGATCAGGCCCGATGGGTCGATGATGAATCCGCTGCCGGCTCCACGCCGCGGCGGGTCCCTCTGATCGCGCGGCGACCCGCGGTCCGGCCCGTTGAACGGATCGAACGGCGGATGCCACGGCGGCAGCCGGTGCCGCCCCCTCGCAGTGGCGTCAATGTTCACGACCGCCGCGTTCACCCGGCCGATGACGTCCGCGAAACTGACGACGGCGGCCGGGGCCATCCCGCGCCGGGACGCGCCAGCTTGCGGCGATTGAACGGCCGAGGCGGAGGCCGTCGGCGTGGGGGCCAGCGGACTGGCCACCACGAGCCCGAGAAAGAAGGCGAGGGTTGCAGTCAGCGAGAGCGTGATCAGCGTGAAGCGGCGGTTCATGACCTTCTTCCCCATTATAGTGGGCGACTACGGCGGGCGCCCGCCCTTCTCTGCAGATTCCTTGCCTGATCGGAGAATCGGCGTTTGCGCCTGGACCACGCCGCCTCGCCGGCAGTCGACCGGTCGGTCCTAACAGACGAGGTAGCGTTTCCAGACGCGGGGCGGGGGCGCCGGCCCGGCTCGTGGCGAGGCAGAAACGGTCGGCGGAGCTCTGTCGTATACAATAGGTGCCTCGGTGTGCCTCCCGTTCTTTCAGGCGGTTCTCGGAGGTCGTTTCCTTGATTGCACATGCCCGGCGTGGCCTCCCTATCTTCAAGGTTTCTGGAATGAAATCGACTTATCCTACTTTTCCGGTCCTGGCCGTCGCGATCCTGTTCGCGCTCGCCGGCATCGGCGGCTGCAGCAATGCGAATGGGTCCGGCGGCGGGGCGGGTGGCCGGGGCCGCGGGGGCGGTCCGGCCGTGCCGGTCCGGACGACGACCGTGCTGCGCATGCCGATCCAGCGGCAGGTGGACCTGGCTGGCACCCTGCTCTCGCCCGACCAGGCGAAGGTGAGCGCCGAGGCCGCCGGGGTCGTGCGCGAGGTGCTGGTCGAGATCGGCAGCAAGGTGCGCTCGGGCGACCCGCTGGTGAAACTCGAACCCAGGGAACTGGCGCTGGCGCTGGCGCGGGCGGAGAGCGCGCTGCGGCAGACGCGCGCGCAGCTCGGGATGCACGGGTCGATCGACGGAGGCGACACGCCGCCCCCCGACGACGAGATCGGGTCGGTCCGCAACGCCTTGGCCACCTTGAACGACGCCCGCGCGAGTGCGGAGCGGTCGAAGGTCCTCAGCACGCGCGGCCTGCTGTCGCCCATGGACCTGCAGACGGCCGAAACCCGGCTGAAGGTGGCCGAGGCCGCCTACCAGTCGGCCGTGGACACCGCGCGCGGCCAGAAGGCGTTGCTGCAGGACCGGCGCGCGTCGTACGACCTGGCGCAGAAGAAGCTCGATGACACCGTGGTGCGCGCCCCGATCGCCGGCATGGTCGCCGAGCGGCCGGTGCAGGTTGGCGAATTCATCAGTGAGCGCACGCCGGTCGCGACGATCGTGCAGATGACTCCGCTGAAACTTCGCACGGGCGTCCAGGAGCGTTACGCAGGCGTGGTCCAGGCTGGCCAGCCCGTCGAATTCCGCGTGGAGTCGTTCGGCGACACGGTGTTCACGGGCAAGGTGGCCTACGTCAGCCCGTCGCTGGATCCGACCATGCGGACCTTCACGATCGAAGCGCTGGTGGACAACAGCGACTACCGCCTGAAACCCGGCTTCTTCGCCAAGGGTGTGATCCTCACCCGGCGCGACGAGGGCGTGCAGGCGGTGCCCGACGCCGCGGTCTCGACGCTCGCCGGGGTGTCGTCGGTCTACGTCATCAAGGACAACAAGATCACCCAACAGACGGTCTCACTGGGCGTGCGCCAGGGCAACCTCTGGGAAATCACCAACGGACTGGAGGGAACCGAGACGCTCGCGGCGAGCCGGTTGAACGAACTGGCAACCGGCGTCAGCGTCACGCTCGGCGGCGAGCCCGGAGCGAGTCCGGCCGGCGGGCGGCGCGGCGGCGGGCGGCGCGGACAAGGCGGTGGTGGCGGCGGCGGGCGCGGCCAGCGCGCCCAGGGCGCCCCGCGGGGAGGCGCGCAATGATACTCGCCGATGTCAGCGTCCGACGCCCGGTCTTCGCGGTGATGATGAGCGCGGCGCTCATCGTGCTGGGATGGTTCTCCTACCGGGAGCTTGGCCTCGACCTGATGCCCCGGACCGATAACCCGACGGTCAGTGTCCGGACGAGCCTCTCGGGCGCCAGCGCCGAAGAAATCGAAACCACGATCACCAAGTCGATTGAGTCCGCGGTCAACACGATCAACGGCATCGACGAGCTGCGCTGCAGCTCGAGCCAGGGGTCGGGCAACTGCACGATCACCTTCGTGCTGGAGCGCGAAATCGAGGCGGCGACGCAGGACGTGCGCGACAAGGTGGCCACCGTCCGATTCCCGCGCGACACGGATCCGCCGGTCGTCAGCAAGATGGACCCGGACGCCTCTCCGATCCTCACGCTGGTCGTGTTCTCGGGGCGATCGCCGAAGGAAATCACGCAGATCGCCGACAAGCAGATCAAGCAGGTGCTCGAGACGGTGCAGGACGTCGGTGAAGTGAGCCTGATGGGCGACCGCCGGCGCGAGATCCGGATCCTGCTCAACCCGAATCGCCTGAACGCCTATGGCCTCACGGTGGCGCAGATCAGCAGCGCTGTCGAGCGGCAGAACACGGAGATCCCGGGCGGGAGCTTCATCTCGGGCCCCTCCGAGTTCTCCATGCGCACGATGGGACGGCTGCGGGACGTCAAGGAGTTCGCGAACATCGTCCTGGCCTACAAGGAGGGCTCGGTCGTCAAGCTCGGCGACGTGGCCCGCATCACGGATGCGAACGAGGAGGTCCGCAGCCAGACCCGGCTCGACGGCGAGAACGCCATCTCGATGATGATCCGCAAGCAGTCCGGCACGAACACGGTCACCGTGGTCGATCGCGTGATGGCGCGCCTCGAGCGGATCCAGGCCGCGCTGCCGGCGGACATCAAGGTGAAAGCAACCCGCGACCAGTCGCGGTTCATCCGGAAATCGTTCGAGGAGATCCAGCTGCACCTGGTCCTCGGCGGGTTCCTGGCGGCCCTGGTCGTCCTGTTCTTCATCCGCAACCTGCGCGTGACGATCATCGCCGGCCTCGCGATTCCGACTTCGATCATCGGCACTTTCACGGTGATGCGGGCGCTCGGCTTCACGCTGAACAACATGACGATGCTCTCGCTCTCGCTGGCGACGGGGATCGTCATCGACGACGCCATCGTCGTGCTGGAGAACATCTTCCGGTACATCGAGGAGAAAGGCGCGACGCCGAAGGAAGCGGCGATGAAGGCGACCTCGGAAATCGGCCTGGCGGTCATGGCCACGACGCTGTCGCTGGTGGTCATCTTCGTGCCGGTCGCGTTCATGACGGGCCAGGTGGGCCGCTACTTCTACAGCTTCGGCATCTCGTCGGCGACGGCGATCATGCTGTCGATGTTCGTCTCCTTCACGCTGACGCCGGCGTTGTGCGCCTGGTGGCTGCGGGCGGCCGACGCGAAGAAAGGCCAGGCGACCCGGACCAAGCAGCGCGGCTTCTATGCCTGGATGGATCGCCGCTACGGCGTCATGCTCGAATGGTCGCTCGCGCACCGCGGCATCATGATGGGGATCGCGGGAGTGGTCGTCGTGTCGGCGGTCTTCCTGTATCCCTACGTCGGGAAGGAGCTGGTGCCCGACGACGACCAGAGCGAGTTCAGCGTCAACCTGCGGCTGCCGCGCGGCACGAGCTTCGACCGGACGCTCGAGTACATGACGCCCATCGAGGGCGAACTGCGGAAGGCGCTCGGCGACAACCTGCAGGCGATGATGACGTCGATCCAGAACGGCAGCGGCAACTACTCGATCCAGCTGACGCCGATCGAGGATCGCAAACTGTCGCAGCAGCAGCTGATGCAGACGGCCCGGCGGACGCTCAGCAAGTACCGGAACGCGCGCATCAGCGTGTCGGGCGGGACCGACATCTCGGGCGCCTCCAGCGGCGGCGGCGGCGGCCGCGGGGGCGGCGGCGGCCAGAACCGGCTGAACATGATCGTGCAGGGCCCCGACGTGGACGAACTGCAGAAATACGCGGCCACGCTGCTGGCCAAGGTCCGCGAGATCGACGGCGTGACCGACTCCGACACGAGCGCCGAAACGACACAGCCGGAACTGCGCATCAACATCGACCGGCAGCGCGCCGCGGACCTCGGCGTGTCGCTCGATACGCTGTCCTCGACCATGCGCACGCTGGTCGGCGGCGAAGAGGTGTCGAAGTACAAGGACGGCGACGAGCAGTTCAGCGTGCGGCTGCGGCTCGACGAGCAGTTTCGGAACGACCCGTCGACGATGGGCGACATCTTCGTGCCGGCGAGCTCGGGGCGGATGGTGCGCGTGAGCGACGTGGCGCGGCTGACGCTCGGCAACGCGCCGGCCTCGATCGACCGCTACAACCGGATGCGGCAGGTGTCGGTCAACGCCAACCTGGACCGGCTGAAGATCACCCTGGGCGACGCGATCGCGGCGGCCCGGGTGAAGGTGGGCGAGCTGGGGCTGAAGGCCGGCTACCAGGTCACCTTCGGCGGCAGCGCGAAGACGCTCAGCGAGGCGGGCAGCGACTTCGTCCTCGCGATCATCCTGGCGGTGGCGTTCATCTACATGGTGCTGGCGTCGCAGTTCAACAGTTTCATCCACCCGCTGACGATCATGACGGCGCTGCCCCTCAGCCTGCCGGCCGGGCTGCTGGCGCTGATGGCGTTCGGCATGACCCTCAACGTCTACAGCGCGATCGGCCTGATGATGCTCTTCGGCATCGTCAAGAAGAACTCGATCCTGCAGGTGGACTACACCAACACGCTGCGTGCCCAGGGGCTGGACCGGCACACGGCGATGATCCAGGCGAACCACGTGCGGCTGCGGCCGATCCTGATGACCACGATTTCGATCATCGCGGGCATGCTGCCGATTGCGTTCGGCCGCGGCGCGGGATCGGGCTCGCGCGCGTCGATGGCGGTGACGATCATCGGCGGCCAGATCCTCTGCCTGCTGCTGACCCTGCTCATCACCCCGGTCGTCTACTCGTACTTCGACGGCTTGCGGGCGTGGAGGCCGAGCGACCTGCTGAATCCGTTGATGAAGCTGGTTCGACGGCCGGCCGCCCCCCAGACCGCAGTGCCGGGTTACGGCACGGCACCGGAGAAGGCGGAGATTTGAAGAAGGCTCAAGGCTCAAGGCTCAAGGCTTAGGGCTTCAGGCCTGAGGCTTGCCGCTGACGCTTGGGAACGGGCCGGGTGGACACGCCCGGCCCTTCGTGTCTCCGGGGACCGCCGGGGGCCGAGCTGGCCCGGCCCTACGCCGTTTCGGGCGGCAGCAGCCTTGTGAACGCCCCCTCGTAGACGTCCAGCGTCACGCGGTCGAAACACACGAAGAGGATGCGGTCGAAGGCGTCCGGATGCTCCCCGAGAAATCGT
>Ga0315279_10009905_pt1 | contig 11280 bp, 9 predicted proteins | sample YL17G06_20_MG_FD_203694 | JGI IMG/M metagenome (GOLD analysis project Ga0315279, IMG submission 203694) | Sediment microbial communities from Yellowstone Lake, YNP, Wyoming, USA - YL17G06_20 | ecosystem: Environmental > Aquatic > Freshwater > Lake > Sediment | place: USA: Wyoming | collected...
GTGATGATGGCGCCGGCCAAGCCGCGGCGGTACAACTCCAGGGCGCGGTCCAGGCGGCCCCGCAAAACCGGAGAGGGGCGGCCCCGGTACTCGGCGGCCCCGAACACCACGATAACGGCGGCCGGCCGGGATTCATTGCGCCCGGCTTCCATCCACACCCGCGACGCCAGGTAGCCGAAGTCGGCCAGAAATGCGGCCACAGCGGCCAAGAGCAACCAGGCGCGATAACGGTGCCAGAGGTTCATGCAGCCAGCAGGTCGGCAATCTGCTCCCCCGGGATGGCGCCCTCGCGGATCAGGCGCCAGCCCTGGTCGGTCACCTCCACGATGGTGGAGGGCGCCGGCGTGTTCGTCTCACCGCCGTCCACGATCAGCCGCAGGCGCTCGCCGAGGCACTGCTGCACTTCGTGAGCCGACGCGCACTCTTTTATGCCCGCCAGGTTGGCGCTGGTCCCGGTCAAAGGAATCTCCAGCGCCTGAACCAGCGAAACCGGGATCTTCGCGGCCGGCAACCGCAGGGCCACTTTACCCGTGTTGCCCGTGATCTTCAGCGGCACCCGGCGCGACGCCGGAATGACCATGGTCAGCGGGCCCGGCCAGAAACGGCGCGCCAGCGAGTAAAAGCGGTCGGGCAGGTCGCCCGACGACAGCTCTTCGGCCATCTCCACGGAACCGACCAGCAGCAGCAGCGGCTTGTACGCCGGCCGGCCCTTGATCTGAAAGATCTCCTCGACCGCGTAGAGGTTGAAAGGATCCGCAGCCAGGCCATAGAAGGTGTCGGTCGGCAGCGCAATCACCTGGCCGCTTCGGATCAGACCCGCGATGTAGTCGATCCGAGCCGGATCCGGGGAATCGGGGGCAATCTTTATCATTTCCGCCAAGCTGACACCCCTTTGCCGCGCTCCCGGCCGCTGGGAATTGTGCCAAACTAACACGCACTCACGCGCCAGTCAACCGCAGGCTGGAGGCCGTGGGCTGTAGGCCGTAGGCTGTGGGCTGTAGGCTGTGGCTTTCCGCCTTCTGCCTTCTGCCTTCCGCCTTCTGCCTTCCGCCTTCCGCCTTCCGCCTTCTGCCTTCCGCCTTCTGCCTTCTGCCTTCCGCCTTCCGCCTTCCGCCTTCTGCCTTCCGCCTTCCGCCTCACACCCGGTACCTACTAGAATATCCCTGTGGTAGGGCAGACGCGGGCCATTCAGAGCCGGCACAACGAGCAGGTGAAGAGACTGCGGCAAGCGCTCACTCGCGGCCAGCGGACAGCCGAGGGCTTGCTGGCCATAGAGACCTTCCACCTGCTGGACGAGGCGCTGGCCAGCGGGCTGGCCGTTCCCCAGGTGTTTTGCACGCTGGAGGCAGAGGAGGAATTGCGGCTGCTGCTGCTGCGCCACCGGGTCACGCCGCAACTGGTCCGCCTGGCAGCCCGGGTCTTCGAGAGTATTTCTGCGGCGCCCGCGCTGCAAGGAGTGGCGGCCCTGGTACGGCCGCGCTCCTGGACGGTCGCCGACCTGTTTCACCCCCATCCGCCCCTGGTGGTGCTGCTGGCCGGCATCCAGGACCCGGGCAATGCGGGCACCATCCTGCGCAGCGCCGAGGCCTTTGGAGCCACCGGCGCTATGCTGCTGGAAGGCGCCGTGCATCCGGAGAACTCGAAGCTGCTGCGGGCTTCGGCGGGTTCGGCGTTCCGGCTGCCCCACGTTTACGGGCTCAAGTGCGGCGAGGCTCTGGAAACGCTTCGCCGGCACCGCACCCGGCTGTATGCGGCGGTGCCGCGCGCCCGGCAAACCCTCGTGGATATCGACCTGACCGAGCCCCTGGCGCTGGCCATTGGTTCGGAGGGTGCCGGCGTGCCCGATCCGATTCTGGCCGCCTCCGAACAGGTGAGCATCCGGCATGCGCGGCGGGTCGAGTCTCTGAACGCGGCGGTAGCCGCCGGCATCTTCCTTTACGAGGCAGCGCGCCGCCGAAGAGACCTGGGACCTGGGACCTGAGACTTCAGAGTGGAGGATGAAAGATGCGTGATCATCGCAAACTGCGTGCGTTCGACGCAGCCGACAAACTTGTCTTGGCCGTCTACGAGGCGACGGGCACCTTCCCGAAACACGAGGTGTTCGGCTTGACAAACCAACTGCGACGAGCAGCTACTTCCGTGGCATCGAATATCGTGGAGGGGTCAGCCAGACACAACGAGTCGGACTACCTGCACTTCCTCGACATGGCCTATGGTTCAGCGCGCGAGCTCGATTACCAGATCTCGCTGGCCTTCCGGTTGGGTTACCTCGCCGAATCAGACCATCAGAAGTTAGATCAGCTCTCTCAAGAGAACTGCAAGCTGCTAAACGCACTGATCAACTGGCTGCGCCGTAACCGTCCGCAGGTATAAAGTCCCTAGGTCTCAGGTCTCAGGTCCCAGGTCTCAGGTCCCAGGTCCCAGGTCTCAGGTCCCAGGTCTGACGTATGGGTCTATTCAAGCAAATCGAGGAAGAGGCCGCGCGGCAGAAGCCGCGTCCGCTGGCCGATCGCATGCGGCCCGAGACGCTGGACGAGATCCTGGGCCAGGAGCACATGCTGGCGCCGGGCAAGCCGCTTCGCACCCAGATCGAGAAAGACCAGCTTTCGTCGCTGATCCTGTGGGGGCCGCCCGGCTCCGGCAAAACCTCGCTGGCCCACGTCATCGCGCGGCTGACGCGCAGCGAGTTCGCCCCCTTCAGCGCCGTGCTGGCCGGCATCAAGGAAATCAAAGCGGTGATGGCGGACGCCGAGCGCGCCCGCCGGCTCGGCCATCGCACCATCCTGCTGGTAGATGAAATCCATCGGTTCAACAAGGCCCAGCAGGACGCCTTCCTGCCCTATGTCGAGAAGGGAGACATCATCCTGATCGGGGCCACGACGGAAAACCCGTCGTTCGAGGTGATCTCGGCGCTGCTGTCGCGCAGCCGCGTCTACGCGCTGAACCCGCTCACCGAGGAACAGCTCGTGGCGCTGCTGCGCCGGGCGCTGGCCGACGAGAAGCGCGGCCTGGGCGGCAAGAGGATGGAGATCTCGGATGAGTTGCTGCACCAGATCGCGGTGTTCTCCTCCGGCGATGCGCGCGCCGCCTACAACACGCTGGAAGCGGCGGCCGTGGCCGGGCGCCCGGAGCCCGACGGCCGCATCCCGCTCACGCCGCAGATCGTCGAAGACGCCATCCAGCGCCGGGTGCTGCTCTACGACAAGGCCGGCGAGCAACATTACAACCTGATTTCGGCGCTGCACAAGTCGGTGCGCAACAGCGACCCGGATGCCGCCATCTACTGGCTGGTGCGCATGCTGGAGTCCGGCGAAGACCCGCTGTATATCGCGCGCCGGCTGATCCGCATGGCCAGCGAGGACATCGGCCTGGCCGACCCGCGCGCCCTGGAAGTGGCGGTCGCGGCCATGCAGGCGGCACACTTCGTGGGCATGCCGGAGGGCAACCTGGCGCTGGCTGAAGCCGCTGTCTACCTGGCCATGGCGCCCAAATCCAACGCCCTCTATGCCGGCTATGGCGCGGCCCAGGGCGACGCCGATAAGACGGCGGCCGAGCCTGTCCCCCTGCACCTCCGCAACCCGGTCACCTCGCTGATGAAGCAGTTCGGCTACGGCAAGGACTATCAGTACGCGCACGACCGGGAGGAGAAGCTGGCTCCGGAGATGGAATGCCTGCCCGAGCGGCTGGCCGGCCGCCGCTACTACCTGCCTACCGAGCAGGGCCTGGAAGCGCGCATCCGCGCCCGCCTGGAAGAAATCCGCGCCAGACGGGCACAGGCCCGCCGCAAAGACCAAGACTGAACCACAAAGAGCACAAAGATCACAAAGCAGCTTCCAGTGGAAATCTGTGGGAAGACGGTCTACGGGCAATCGTCTGCCAGCGTCCATTTTCCGTTCTGCGACATGCGCCAATACTTCAGCGATGACTTCGGGTGCGTTGCGTAGGGTGGTACGAAAACAGAGGAATAGCACGCGGGCAGATCCTCGGGCTGCAGCTTGCGCAGGGCCTCCTCACTCGTGAGGCCCTTGGCGCTCAGAATGGCTTGGATCTGGCCCGGGTTCGCCGTTCGTTGCCAGGCGCCCGAGTTGACCACCAGCGGCGTCCATGTTGTGCCGGATCCTCCGAATGGCGAAATACCCTTATCCTCGAGGTGGGTGTGGCCGTAGACGAACAGCTCAAAAGCGCCGCTCACTTTGTCTGTCTGCGCGAGTTTCGCGCGGGTCACTTCCAGATGCCTGCGGAAGACCTCCTCGCGCGAGCCGAACAACTTCCGCTTGATGTTCTCAACAGTTCCAGCGGGCGCGGTTGAGGCGGTGGCCCCTGGCTCCTGTGGAACCTGGGCCTGAATTGTGGAGCGCCGGAAGTCGCATATCTGGCGGATCTCGTCATCGGACAACCCGGCCAGGATGCTTGATGTTGCTTTCCTTAGAAGCTGCCGCCCGGCAGCCTTGATCGGATCCTCGGGCGAAGCGGGATCCGCCAAAAACTCGTCCCCAAACGCCCGGATGGTTTTGACATCCCAATCCGCGTGCTTGTCTCCCGGTATCCAATTAGCCGGCAGTTGCTGCCACGAGGCCTGCGTCAAGTAGAAACGGAGGAAGCGCCCCGCATCCCCGGCCGCCGCCGTGGATCCTTCCGCCGCGATGCCGTACCGGACGCCCAGGATTTCCGAAGAGAGGTTGTCAATGATCGGGTACTTCAGTTCGAAATCGTTGAAGTATTGCTGAATGAATTGCTCCCCCCAGGTTCGGCGAAGGTAGCGGTGTCCTTCTTGCACAATGAAAGGCTTTGGCCACCCATCGATTCGGTCCGGGTCGCCTTCCATCTGCTGGCCGTGTTCTGCATACAGCAGCCCGTCCGGCGAAATCCAATGGCCCTCCGAAGCGACGCGGACGCGGCCCGCCGGAGCGCGAATGGCCCGGATTACTTCTCGAGCAATCGCCTCGTACAACAGGGCAGCGTCGTGATTGCCGGGAATCAGAACGACCTGGTTGTGGCCGGAGCGCGCGAACTCGCCGATGGCCCGAAGTTCCGCACCGTGGCTTGCCAGCACGCGACGGAGCCGCGTCAGGGCGTCCTCTTCATGGCAGCCGAGTTCTTTCTGTTGATGCGATGCATCCGGATAGATGCAATCCGCAGTCAAGGACTGCCAGAGCTCGAAGGTGTCGCCGTCGATAACCAAGTCGGTCTTCCCGTTTCCCTGCCGGCTTATTTCCTGCAAGAAGAGAGCAAACTCGGGTGCCCAGCGGAAATCCTCGTATTCGTGCCAGGCACCGGCTGGCTTCTTTCCAACGCCGAGATGAAGATCGCTGATGAAGACGGTTAAACGCGGATTCCCTTGTGCCTGCGCAAGTTGGGCGGCAAAAAGCGCCCACCCGATGGTCAAAAAGCAGTGGATCAACAAGCAAACCGACAACGGCTTTCTCCGGCGACCAGTCGATGGCATGCGTCCTCCCCAGCGGGCGCCTTCAAGCTGTCCGCAATTCGTGGTTTGAGGGTTCCGTTCGATCCGAAGCATACGCTCGCCGATCCGTCGGTTCAAGCTGTAATTATTGAACGTTGTCAAGCCTCGTTAGAAATGTCCCCATGGCTGCCTGGTTAGAAATGTCCCCTTCATAGCTGGTGGGAACATTGCGCTGGCTGAAGCCGCTGTCTACCTGGCCATGGCGCCCAAATCCAACGCCCTCTATGCCGGCTATGGCGCAGCCCAGGGCGACGCCGATAAGACGGCGGCCGAGCCTGTCCCTTTGCACCTCCGCAACCCGGTCACCTCGCTGATGAAACAGTTCGGCTGCGGCAAGGACTATCAGTACGCGCACGACCCGGAGGAGAAGCTGGCGCCGGAGATGGAATGCCTGCCCGAGCGGCTGGCCGGCCGCCTCACCAGCGCCGAAGTCCTCGGCCACCGCGAGTTCGTGCTCACCCGGCTATACGAGAGCGCCTGAACAGGGAGCGGGGGTAGCGCGACGCCAGCGGTACAACGGGCCCGGCGTTGAGAGCTCCGCATGATGTAGAATGCGGCGGAACGTGGAGGGCATACGTGAACCAGATGAAGCGACGCGACTTTCTCACTCTTACCGCAGGCTTTGGAGCAGCATGCGCGCTGGGCCGGGGCGCGGCGGCGGCCCCTGGCCGGAAGCCGAACATCCTGATCTTCCTCGCCGATGATCTTGGCTGGCACGACGTCGGCTATCACGGCAGCGAGATCCGCACGCCGAACATCGATGGCCTGGCCGCGCAGGGCGTGCGCTTCGAGCGCGCCTACTCGTTCCCCGTTTGCTCGCCGACGCGCTCGGGGCTGATGACCGGGCGCTCGCCCATGCGCCTGGGCGTCTGCTACACCGTGATCCGGCCGTGGTCGGACTACGGCGTTCCCATAGCCGAGCGCTTCATGCCGCAGGCCTTTCACGACGCGGGCTACCAGACGGCCATCGCCGGCAAGTGGCACCTGGGCCACGCCTACAAGAAATTCCTGCCGGGCTCGCGCGGCTTCGACCACGCCTACGGGCACCTGAACGGCGCCATCGACTACTTCACCCACGAGCGCGAGGGCGGGCTGGACTGGAACCGCAACGGCCAAAGCGTGCGCGAAGAAGGCTATTCCACGTTCCTGCTCGGCGATGAAGCGGCCCGCTTCATCCGGCAGCGCGACCGCACCCGGCCGTTCTTCGTCTACGTGCCGTTCAATTCGCCGCACGCGCCGCTGCAGGCGCCGCCCGAGTACATCGAGAAGTATTCGAGCATCACCGAGCCCAGGCGGCGCAGCTTCGCGGCCATGGTCGATGCCATGGACACCACCATCGGAAAAGTGCTGGGCACGCTGGAGGAGGAAGGCATCGCCGACAACACCCTGGTGCTGTTCTTCAGCGACAACGGCGGGCCGACCGGGTCGGGCGCAACCAACACGCCGTTGCGCGCCGGCAAGGGCACCACCTTCGAAGGCGGCATCCGCGTCCCGGCCGTGATGCGCTGGCCCGGCCGGTTGAAGCCCGGAACCGTCTCCAACCAGGTCATGAGCATGATGGATTACTTCCCGACACTGGCTGCGGCCGCCGGCGTGAACCCCGGCAAGACTCTGCCGCTGGACGGAAAGAACCTCTGGCCGTCGATTGCCGCCGGGAAGGCGGAGCCGCGCGAGGATATCTGCTTTTGCGTGGAAGGGCAGGGTGTGGTGCGCCTGGCGGTTCACCGCCGCGAGTGGAAGCTGGTGCGGGAGGCGCCTCGCTCCGGCGCTCCAACCAATTACCTGTTCCGCATCGACGAAGACCCGAACGAAACCACCAACCTGGCCGAGAAGAATCCGAAGCTGGTGGCCGAGCTGGTGGAGCGCGTCGAGAACTGGCGGGCGCTGCATCCGGCCGGCGGAGTGCGCGAAGGCCCGATGCCGCAGGGCTGGAAAGCGCCCAAGCTGTGGGCCGAAGCGGCCCGCGAAGGCTAATCCGCGGATTCCGCGGATTAACAAGCGGGGAACGGGCCTCGCAAACACATGGCGACTTTTCCGCGGTAGCCCCTGATCAGCGTCACCAACCGCGGCCCAGGGTCAGATCACTTCTCCGGGAAGCCGACTATAGGTCCAAATGCGCTGGCATTAGTAAACGAAGCGGAGTCCATCGCGCTTATCCGCGGACAGTGAGGCAAGATGCAACGCCGCCTTGCGGCCGACGCCTCGGCGCTGAAATCTAAAAAGGGCGCAAGCGCTCAAGCACCCCAGTTCTCACTTTGAAAGTCAGGATACAGTTCCCCCACTGTGTCACGAATCCGCTTCATTTTGTCTGCGGTGACCAGCACCAACCGTCGCTCGATCGCTTGCGCGACTATCCACAGATCGTTTTCGTCGATCCCTAACTCGCGACCAGTGACGGGATCGGTCATTTGCTCCGCGCGACGCTTCTTTGTCCAGCCCTCCTTTGGACCAAATCTCTGGGCCAACAGTGCTCGGACCTTGCCATACGCTTCCGCTGTGTGGTGAGAAACCTCCAAAGATTGCGGCAACCTCGTTCGGATAAACTGCTCGAAGTCCGCCCGCTTCGGGCCGGCGCCGTTTGGATTGGCTGCATGGCCGTAGCAAATTTCGCCCAGCGTGATGGCTGAAACATATAGGGGAGCATCAGAAGGAAGCTGATCGACTGCTGCGTTGACCCGAGAAAACCTTTCGTCGGTTGCGTCAAACCAATAACAGAGCGTCTGTGTGTCGAGGAGATAGCCGTCCACGATTCATTCCTCCGTAAAGGCCGCCGTAGCCAGCCGGAGAGCCTCCAGCAGCTCGGGCGACGCATCCGACTCACGACGTTCGCGAAAACGCCCCACTTTGGAGCGGGAGTACTCCACTGAGATGAGTTCGTGTAACGGGACGAAGGCCGTAAGGTCAGTTGGGTAGTAATGAGTAAATTCGCAGCCGACGCCCCGACGCTTGACGCCGGCAAATATGTCGAGGAGTTGTCGCTCAAGACGTGGGGGGAGATCGTACAGTCGCAGTATCTCAGCATCCAGCGACAGCAGCGCTTGCCTAACCTCCTCTTCGATTGCTTCCATCTCCATAAAAGCCCCAGACTTTCGAGTCAAAGCGAGATAGTGATTAGCTGCCGCCGTCACTGGGCCATAATCTTTCCAAGACACTGCCGGCAAGGGAAGCTGACGAATCATCCCCGTGAGAATGTCTCGCTTCATCGTGCGAGAATGAGCCAAGGCGTTCGCGACGGGAGAGTTCAGGATGGCCCAGAGCTTGATGCAATCCGATCCCGTCGCATGCGGACGGATGCCTATAAAGCGACTGCTGAAGGCCAGCCCCTTCTGGTCGATGAATGCCTTGAGTTTCCAAGGGTCGCGGCTGGTCCTTGCATAGTTAAGAAGTACTTGCGGGCGACCCGAAGGCTGTCCGTGCCGAAAAGTCGCCACCACGCGGGCGTCCAGATTAATTCCTACTGCGCGCGGCGCCTGATAGACGACTGAGTCGGTCGACACGTTGTAGTAACCACGGGGATCGCCCTCTTGTGCTGGCTCGTGAACCGTCCACGTGTTGGCAGGGAGCTGTTCCTTCCCTCTATGTGAAAGCCCCTGGCCGACCTTTGCAATGCGGTCGAGAGTGGGATTCTCGCGGAGATAGGTCCACACCTCATCCAGCTCCGGCACAAAAAGGCTATGGTTCGGCGCCGCCGAGAAACGAGCTTGCTCAACCACTTCTTCGGATGAGAACGCTAGACGCTCCTTGAATGCCTGCATCCCGGTTTCACGAACGCGCCGGATCGTCACTCCGGCGCGCTTTGGCAGTGCGCCTCGGCGTTGCCCCATCAGCACCGCTACTTCGGCCTCACCTTCTTCGAAGAGCTTGTCTGCAAACAGGTCAATCTCTAGCAGGTCGCACTCCCGCACAACGAACTTGCGCACGTCCGCTGATTCCCTGTCGTGTAGTGCGCCCTGCGGCAAGACAATGCCGAAGACCCCGCCCACCGGAAGATTGGGAAGAGTGCGCTTGAGCATTTCGGTGGCCTTCGTGACTGCGGTCACCGCCGAACCAGTCCGACGATACTGTTCGCGTTGTGAGGACGTGAAAGCCTCGAACGGTGGATTAGCGAGGAACAGCGTGCAGTTCGCGGCACCCTTCGCAAGAAGGTTGCCCACAAACATGTCACCCTTGTCGATGTGCCAGGAATTGCCATAGGGCACGTCTGCGAGCGCAAGGGACAGCTTCGCGACTTCCCGGGCGAAAGGCTCCACCTCGACTCCGTGGAGGTGATTCCGCAGGTACCGCTGACGCTCCTGGTTATCGCTGATGCCCGAGAAGTCACGCAGCCATCTCATTGCCGCGACCAAGAAAGACGCAGGTCCGCACGCTGGTTCGAACACTTGCCGATCCTCTAGTTTGTGCTGTTCGACCAACGGCCACAGTTGAGACAGCATGTGATCTATCAGAATCGGCGGCGTGCTGTGAATCCCGAGTTCCTTTCGCAGATCGCGACGGGCATCCTTCGTATCCTTGATCTTGCTCTTGGGCTTCTTGTCGACCAGCGCCTTTTCGTAAAGGTATGCCAACGATTCGGTCGAGATGTTCCCTAAGTAACCCCAGTGTGCGACCGTAGATGCAGCGGCGTCCACCGCAGGGCGCCAGGCCGGGCCACCAGGCGGTAGGTCGTCCATGTCAGCATAGTGGCGGCCGACGCGTCTAAACACGTCGTTGACGTCGGTGAGATCGATGGTCTTGAATCCTTCCACCTTCTTTTCGCAAAGCAGCTTTGCCGCGAGCAGCCAGAAAACCGTCTTGTAGAGATCCTCGTAATGCTTCTTTGTCTGAACTCGACTCCCAAGGCGGTCGGCAAAATCTTGTATGACGCCTTCGGCCATGCGGTGCAACGCCTCGCCGCTCCTCCGCTCAGTAGCCGGCATAAGCCCCACATCGACGAACCATAGTTGCCGCGGCCGGCTCGACCCAGCCGTGGGCCGCCGAAGCTTGGCCGAGTAGATGGACTCAGGCGAAAGGTCGCTGCCGTAATCTGAGAACAGAGATTGGAGCTGGTCGCCGCCGAAGCTCCTTGATTGCTTTGGCCCATCCGGCGACAGGCCCCACCACCTTAGCGCCGGGCCATCGCAGACGAGCACCGTTGGCGCACCAGCAGCGAGGCATCGCGAAGCAGCGGCCCTTGCATCGCCATTGGATTCCACCACCAGCAGGCAGGCAGATCGCGCATCGAAGGGTCGTCCGTAGAACCCTGCGAACGGCGCGGTTTCCTCGTTAAACCGATAGTTGGAAACCAAGCGGGAACCGGTGTACCCGCAAGCCTCTAGATACGGCTGGAGCGAGGCGGGCGTCACAAGCGATTCGGGCACGGGTGAAGACCCCCTCTCAAAATGTGGCGAGCTATTACAGCTTGCCGTTAGCCTACGTGAAGATTGTATATCAACGGAACGCAATCGGTGCCTCAGGGTTGCCACGAATGGCGCTTTGTGCGGCGATCTGGTCAGCAAGCGCCCCCGTGTCGATCGCGCGGTTTTCCAGGCGGCCGAGCGAGAACCGTCCGCGAAACGGCTGGGGCGACACGGAGAGGATGCAACGGCGCCGCCTCGTTTTCCGCTGCCGCTTGGCATTCGGCCGATCACTTCGATGCCCCGGTTACGCGGATTAACGCGGACCAGCGTAGCCGGAACCAACAGAGCCAGGAGTGCGAGACGCCAGCGCTCCATAGGCGGCCGTTTATGGAGCGCTGGCGTCCCGCCGGCCCCTGGGCGGGGCTGGGCTACTACGCCCGAGCGCGCAACCTGCACGGCGCCGCCCGCCGCATCTCGGCC
>Ga0315279_10009906_pt1 | contig 11279 bp, 7 predicted proteins | sample YL17G06_20_MG_FD_203694 | JGI IMG/M metagenome (GOLD analysis project Ga0315279, IMG submission 203694) | Sediment microbial communities from Yellowstone Lake, YNP, Wyoming, USA - YL17G06_20 | ecosystem: Environmental > Aquatic > Freshwater > Lake > Sediment | place: USA: Wyoming | collected...
TCCTGGTGCCTGGCTGCTGATCAGCAGCGAAAAGCATTTGGAGCGGCTGCAGAACTCACCCCGTCGTCGCAAACCGGCATGCCTGCCAGCATGGATTGCATCCGATTCCTTATTTTAACGCCTATGGCGAGGAGGGGATAGGAACATCCTCGTTCTGCGCACGGAGGGGAATCTCACAACTGGGATCTGTAGCCCTGCAGAGCCTTAGGGCGATCGTCATCTGAATCCGCGTTGACAGCGGCATGCGCTCCAACATAATTCAGCCGAGGGCGGTGCTACCCTGAGACGTCAGGGATGGAGGACCTTCAAGCCCAACTCTTTTTCGAAGTGGTCGAAGTCCTTGTCGGCATGCAGGAGCATATGGCCGTTGAGGATGCAAAAAGTCGCAATCAGGCAGTCCACTGTTTTCCGGACTGTTTTCCCTCTGGCGCGCAAGGTCCGATAGTCTTGCGCCGCCGCCACAGATAACTCAACGCCGCCTGCTGTAAAAACCTCGAATGTCAGCAGACTCCGATGCACCTCAGCAAAGTGCCGATCCTCAAGAACGCCCTGCAGCACCTCGCAGAGAGTCAGGTCCAGCACGCCCAGCCGCTGGTTCTCGATTTCTCTGTGCAACCAGTCCGTCTGGGGAGTGGAAAGACCGCGCAGATAGTCCACCCACACGCTTGTGTCGATGATCACCATTGCCGCTAGTGCTCCTGAACCCGGCCCGCGCGCATTTCATTCAGGTCGCCAGCCCAGGGAACCTTTCCCCGCAAAGGGCGCACGCGGGCTTGAGCCTTGACCTGAATCAGAAGCCTCAGTCCTGCCTCCACTGCCGCGCGCTTGGTCTTGAGCCCGGCCTTTTTCATGGCCTCCTCAATCAAACGATCGTCGATCACTATGTTGGTGCGCATTTCCGAACCTCCAATGTGTATAATACGGCGAATCATGTGTATCGGCAATCATCATGCTCGAGACCACGTGCAGTGTCGGGGACTGACGACAGCAATTGTTGGCAGTGCAGGGGCAACTGCAGTTCGAGGGCCTCTTGCGCGCCCTTTGCGCCGATATTTTGGCCCGTTTTTTCGGTTTAAGGCCTGATCGGGACTGTGTCGGAATTCGCTACCCCTGCTAGGCCTGCAATCCTACGATGACTGAACCAGGAACATCGATCGGCTGGCCAATGAATCCAGCGCGCACCGTGCCCAGTTCGATGGATCGGATGCCACCCCAAGGTAAAATAGTCTTCAAATCAGGATGGCGCCGCAGCGCTCGCCTCGATTGCTCCGCACTGATGGGTTCATCATCAGACGCCGAAATACTTCTCTTAAAACAAACTTTCGGCCCTGTTTTTTCGTTCTGATGGGATCTTCTGCGCTCTCGGAAGAGCGGAATGCACAGGCGCTCACAGACATAGCGTCGTCAGTCCCCGTCCTGCCGCTGGCACCGTTGGAGTAGGAACTGAGGCCCGCTACGGCGAGAACCAGTAGCTGAGCTTCACGAGGAAGACGTTGTCGGGACGTTCGTGCCAAAGCGCACTCCAGTTCGACGAGAACGCCGAGTCCCAGTATGGCTCGAAGCCGGTACGGCCCTGCGACCAGACAACGTAAAGGGTCGAGCCGGGTCTGTACTCCCAACGCACCACGAGATTCGAGCGGAACTGACGGAAGCTGAAATCGGGATTGGCGAAGGAGTAGAACGCCTGGCTTGCCCCCTCGCTGACGAAATAGCGGTTGGAGTCCGGCTGGAATGTGATCTCGTCGGGGGAGAACATGTGAAACCGGTCCCGGTAGCGCTCCGCCAGGGCGTCGGTGGCTCGCTTGAGATCCGTATAGCGCCCGGCGCTGATGAACGGACTGCCGTAGTACTGAATGGTCAGGTCCGGCGTGAGCGCGAGATTGGCCCGCAGTGTAAAGCTCCAGGTATCCTGCTCGATGCGGCCGAGCAACCAGCGGGGGCTGGCGCCCGTGACGGCCGTGGCCACATACTGCAGATTGTTGGCGAGCCTCTCGTACGACGTCCGGCCGGAAAAAGAGAACCGGTTGGAAACCCGGAAGCTGGCCAGACCCTCGATGCGCGAGAGCCGGGAGCTGTCGTCGATGGCCCGAGTGTGCCCGCCGTCGATGGAAAATGACGCCCGGCGCGAAGAGTCGGTTCCCACCGCGAATGCCGTACTCCAGATATCGTGCATGCGCAGCGCCGGCCCGCCTCGGAGAACGCGGGTGTCGACGGACTGCTGGAGCTCGAAGCTCGATTCCGCCTTCCACTTGTTCTTGAACTGGGCCGAGGCTTCGAGGCTGTTAGCCGACTTGGTCTTCAGCCCGCCGAAGTCCCACTGGTCTTCACGGGAAACCTGCACCGAGTAAGTCCGGAATATGCCCTTCGGCTCCGTCACGGACCAGCCCAGGAACACTTGGTTGGCGATGATGTCGGCTTGGCGGAGGTAGCCGAGATCGTTCAGGTCGAGGCCGGGCGAGTACCAGTGGAAATGATCGGTCAGACGCAGCCGGCTCGTCTCGGAACGCCCGAAGCGCACGGAGCCCCCATGGCCCGAGAGCGAGGTCGCGTCGGCGTCCACGCCAAGGTGGCTCGCGTCGGGACGCTGGTAGTAGTGCACGGCGTTCGTCTGCAGGGCGTGGATCGCCTGCCGGTCGCCTGTCACCTGGCTGAAGAGAGCGATAGCCTCGAGCACCCAGGAGCGGTTCGCGAAATACCGCGTGAAATCGGCGCCTCCCGCAAGAGCGTTTGTGGGAAGGAAGGCGAGCTCCGGGTCGGACACCGCGCGGTGAGTCTCGGTCAGCATCCCGCCGAGACTCGTGTTGCCCTTGTCCCAGTCTTTGTGGATGCGCCCGACGGTATAACTGCTGAAAGGCTCCACCGCTTGATCGCGCGAGCCGAGCGACGAGGAGATCTGTGCGGTCTCCCTGGCGGTGAGACTCTGCATTAGCGCAACGGAGAGCCCGCCTTCGGTGCGGCCCGTGACCTTGGCAGCCCCGAGGATAGTCGTACTTTCCGGGCTGCGGATCGACTCGCCGGGGCCGAGCGGCGGAGCGCACGAGGGCGCCTGCCCGATGCGGCGAGAGTAGAAAAGCTGGTCCAAATCCTCGATCTCGAAGCTCAGGATCTTGCGTCCCTCGAGGAAGAAGGGCAGCTTCTCCTCGTAGAAGGTCTCGTATGCCGTGAGGTTGATGACCGACGGGTCGGCCTCGACCTGGCCGAAGTCGGGGTTGACCGTGGCGTCGAGCGTGAAGTTGGAGGTGAGGCCGATCTTCGCGTCTAGCCCGGCCGAGCCGGAGCCTTCCGTGCCGCCGCCCCCTCCGCGATTCGGCGCTGCGCGCCGGAGGACGTGCGGCAGAAGCTCCACGTGGCGCGGCCGCGGCAGGCCGTGGATCCCGTGCAGCTCGCCGAGCTGGTGCATGCGCCCGGTGTTCTGCCGTGGGATGAGCTGCCACTGGGACTCCTCCTGGTTGCGGTTGATCCAGCGCCACGCATGCATGCCCCAGATCTGTTTGTCCTGCCGGCCGTATCGCAACTGATTGAGCGGGATGCGAAACTCGGCCGTCCAGCCCTGCGTGTCGTGCGCCACCTCCCCATCCCACACGGCATCCCAGGTCGTGTCCCACTCCAACTCGCCGTTGCCCAGGATCAGGTCGATCTTGCTGCCGCCGGCGGTGAGGTCGAACTCGAAGCCGGTGCGCTTGCTGTTGTAACTGTCGAAGCACACGCCGACGATGTCGCCCGTGAAGTCGTCACGCCGCCCAGGGTAGCGATGAACCAGCGAAGGATCGTCGTAGGCGCGGATGGCGATGTAGATGTAGCGGTCATCGTAGAGGATCTTGAGCTCGGTAGGCCAGCTCGGCCTGGCCCCCTCGTTTGGGTTCTGCTGCGTGTAGTCGCCGGCCCACTCGCCCTCTTTCCAGGCGGGGTCGTCGAGCCGTCCGTCGATCACGGGGGGCTTCCCCTTAAGGCGGACCGTCCGGTAGATGCGGGCGGGGTACTTGCGCCCGGAGGGGTTCGCGATCGACGATGTCCCGCTCTGCGGCGGAGACGGGGCCTGTGGGGCTGCGGAGGCCGAGGCGATGAGGCAGGCTAAGGCCCCCATGACGACTGTAAAGAAGACTGCCAGGTGACGAAGATAGAATGATGAGTGCGAGCCGAAGCGCAGGAGCGTCATGACACGCGGAGGTTACTGTACGGGGCTTCTGGCCGTCAACGGAGACTTGAGATCCGGGGACTTCGCCCAACACCTGCTGCTCGACGTGCTCGGCAAACAGCAGGGCGAGCTCTTGATGACATGACGGGCGGGAGCATCTGCGCCTGCCCCCACTTTTCCCTACCAAGCTAAAGCATAGGCGTCCACGCGCGGATCTGCGCCGGCGTTCAAGACGCCGGTAGTCAAATCGATCACGATCGCCCCATTAGATCCCATAGTCCAGGGGCCGTTGACCCTCAGCTTGTGGCCCCTCTTCGACAGAACTTCACGAACCGCTTCGGGGATTCTGTCCTCAACGGACATGGCCCCTGGATACATCGTGTGGGGGAACGGCGAGGAGGGGAAGCTCTGAGTGGCCCAGCGCGCAGCCTCGATGGCCTGCTGAATGTTCATCCCGAACTCAACTACATTCAGGAAGGTCTGCATCGTCCGCATGCACTGATCGTCACCGCCGGGGCTACCAAGTATCATCAGCGGTTTGCCGTCCTTCATGACAAGCGTGCTCTGCAATGTGCTGCGCGGACGCTTGCCCGGCTCAAGCGCATTGGCGTGGCCGGGAACGAGCGAGAAGTAATCGCCGCGACAGTTCAAGATGAATCCGAGATTCCCCATGACGACGCCGGTGCCGAAAGCGCTGTGCAGGCTTGGCTCAAAACTCACCATGTTGCGATCCTTGTCGACGACCGCGAGGTAGCTCGTGTCGCCCTCATGGTCGGCGTTTCCCCGGTAGTTGATGTCGATCGGACGATGCAGCGGCTCGAAATCCTTCATGAATTTTTCGGGATTACCGGGACGAAACTCCAGAGATGCCTTCTGCGTGTCAATCAGCTTGCGTCTCTCGCTGGCATACTCCTTTGAGAGCAGGCCGCCATAGGGAATCTTGATGAAGTCCATGTCGCCCAGAAACTGGTCGCGATCGGCGAAGGCGAGCTTTATCGCTTCGACGCAAACATGGATGTAGTCCGCGCTGTTATGGCCCATGGATTTCAAGTCATAGCCCTCGAGCATATTGAGCGCGAACAGTTCCGCTGGCCCCTGGCTTGCCGACGGATTCTTGTGCACCTGGTAGCCGCGGTAATCGATTGAGACGGGCGTTTCGACCTTTGCGGAGTAGGAGGCGAAGTCCTCGTATCGGAAGAGGCCGCCGTTTTCCTCCGAAAAGCGCGCCATGTCGCGCGCGATATCCCCCTTATAGAAGCGGTCGCGCGCGGCTTTCAGCGCCTCGTGCCTTCCCTTGGCTGCATTTTCGCGCTCCGCCTCGACGAGCTTTTTCAGGGTCCGCGTGAGGTCGGGATTCTTGATGATATCGCCCGGCTTGTAGACGGCCGCGTCCAGATTGAAAAGCTTCACGCTCGATGGATATTTCCGGATTTTCTTGGACTCCGAGTAGAGCCGTGCCATCCGATCTGAGAGCGGATAGCCGTTTTCGGCGATCTCGATGGCCGGCTGCAGCACCTCGGCAAAACTTTTCGTACCCCATCGGTCCAAGAGCGTATACCAGGCGTCGACCACTCCCGGGACTGTGGCCGAAAGCAGTCCGTCGTCCACCGGAATCTTCCCGCCCTGATTCTTCTTGTACCACTCGATGGTTGCCAGGCGTGGGGCCGTTCCTTCCGCATTGATCGATAACACCTTTTTCGAGCCGGCATCGTGAATCAGGAGCACGGCGTCGCTCCCTACACCGTTCATTGCCCCGTCCACAATTCCTAGCACTGCCTGGCCGGCGACGGCTGCGTCGAATGCGTTTCCGCCGGCACGCAGGATCCGCTCGGCTGCCTGCGTTGCCTGCGGCTTCATGGTCGAGATCGCGTAGTACATGCCGCGGATTACGGGTCGGGTAGTCTGTCGTACACTTTGCGTCTGTGCCCCGAGCAATACGCTGACCAGGCTGAAAATAAGCATCCAAAGCGTCAGTTTGATCTTCATAGCCAGCCTCATTTCGAAGCGCCGGGATAAGTCCCGAGAGTAGGACGGATCTTACCACAGAGACACAGGGATCACTGAGTTGGTCTCGGGAAATGGGGACGCTCCCCTATTTAGCGGCCTGGGTCGCTGCACGCGGCCAGATGATATGTGAAGAATTGGGCAGCGTCGCCAATTTCAATTACGTTGAAATCCGTCAAATTGTTCGGGCGGGAAAAGAAACGACACTTCGGCCTGGGCCGTTGAACAGGCAGTTGGGGTGGGGTCGGATTGCGACCACACTCACTCGTACCGCAATGCCTCTATCGGATTGATCTTGGTTGCCCGGCGTGCAGGAATGTAGCATGCCGCGAGCGCAATAGCCCCCAACAACACCGCGACTACCGAGAAGGTCAATGAGTCGATGGCCTTCACCCCGAATAGCAGGCTCGACAGCAGACGAGTCAGCGAGAAGGCGCCCCCGAGCCCAACCACAAGACCCGCGGCGGTAAGCAGGATGCCCTTCCCGAGCACCAGCTTCAGCACATCGAACGCCCGTGCGCCCAGAGCCATGCGAACGCCCATATCGTGGGTCGCCTGCGCAACCGAATAGGACATGACGCCATAGATGCCCAGAGCGGCGAGGGCGAGCGCTACAACGGCGAACACGCCGATTAGCCACGTTTGCGTGCGCGATTCCGACATCGAATCGACAACAATCTCGTCCATTGTTCTCACGCCAGTGATTGGGATGTCTTTGTCGATCCCCGCGATCGCGCTCCTTGTGACCTGGGCCAGGCTCTTTGGTTCTATCGCGGTACGCAATGCCAGCGCCCCGCCCGGCCAGGTGCACTGCATCATCGGCACGTAGATCACGGGCACGCCGCTGTCGTTCAGTCCGCCGAACTTCATGTCCCCAATCACACCGACAATCTCCCATGCCAGCGGCGGGCCAAGCTTGGTCTTCCCGCTGATGAGTTCCTCGATCAGCAGACGCTGCCCGAGCGGCTCCTCTTTCGGCAGATACTGTTTCACGAAGGTCTCGTTCACAACAGCAACGCGGGGCGCATTCTCGTCGTCCCTCTCCGCGAACAGCCGTCCCTTGCGCAGCGTTATGCCGAATGTCCGAAAAAACTCGTGGCTTACCAGTTCGTACGGCGCGCCGGGCGCTTCCGAGATCGGAACCTGGGCGTGGCTGGCGATCTGGAACGGCATGCCGAAGTTTGAACCCTGAAGCGGGAGGCTCATCGAGATGCTGGCGCTGCGCACTCCCGGCAGCATGCGGACCTTGTCGAGGACTTGCCGGTAGAAAGACCGGACCCTGGCGGCATCGGGATATCTCTCCGTCGCCATCGACAGGCGCATGGAAAGAACGTGGTCCGGCCGGAACCCGGGATCTACGGTCTGCATCGCCAACAACGTTCTAATCATCAGACCGGCGGCTATCAGCAGCACCATGGACAGCGCGATCTCGGCGACGACAAGCACGTTGCGGGACCGCGTGCTGGCGGATGCCCCGGACGATCCACGCCCGGTTTCTTTCAGAGCGTCGTGCAGGTTTATGTTTGCCGCATGCCAGGCGGGCGCAACGCCGAACAACATCCCCGTCACGACTGACAGCGCGAGCGTGAATCCGAGGACGCGCCAGTCCACGCCAATCTCCGCAAAACCAGCAACCAGAAACTGCGGCAGGAGGGAGTGAACGATCTTGACGAGCCAGAAAGCCAACGCCAGCCCAAGCAGCCCGCCGGCCACGGCCAGCAGGACGCTCTCGGTGAGCAATTGTTGGACGAGTCGCAGACGGCCGGCTCCGAGGGAGGCCCGCACCGCCAACTCCCGCTGCCGGACGGCCGCCTTCGCCAGGAGCAAGTTCGCGACGTTCACGCACGCGATCAGCAGGACAAATCCGACCGCACCGAACAACACCAGCACCATATCCCGCTGGCTCCGCTGCACTATCGAAGTGCGAACCGGCTGCACGGCCGCACTCCAGCCCTTGTTTGATTTGGGATAATCCCGTTCGATGTTGCGTGCGATGCCCTCCATTTCAGCACGTGCCTGCTGCAGCGACACGCCCCGTTTGAGCCTCGCCAACGGAACCAGCCAATGGAAATCGCGCGTCGCCTGGGCGCGGTCCAGCGCGATCGGCATCCATATCTCCGGGCTCCCGAAGAACCGGAAGCCGGGCGGCATAACGCCAATTATCGTGCAGCTCTCGCCGTCGACGGTCAGGGAGGTGCCGAGGAGGTTCGGGTCGGTGCCAAACTTCCGCTGCCACAGTCCGCTGCTCAGCACGGCCACGTGCGCCGCACCCGGGCGGTCATCGTCCGGAACAAATGCCCGGCCGGATACCGGCTTCATTCCAAGGAGCTCGAAGAAATCCCAGGAGACGCGCATGCCCTGTATCCGTTCCGGCTGATCCTTCCCCGTAAGGTTGAAGCTTCTGAAAGTAGTTGCAGCCAGGTTCTCAAAGACGTGATTCTGATCCCTCCAGTCGAGGAAGTTCGCCGCCGAGACCACGTTGCGCTCGAATCCTGGAGGTTTTTCCCAGACAACGACCAAACGGTCGGAATCCGGATACGGCAGCGGCCGAAGGAGTATGGAGTCCACAACGCTGAACATCGCGGTGTTCGCGCCAATTCCAATGGCGAGCGTCAGTATGGTCACGAAGGAGAAGCCCGGGTTCTTGGCCACCATCCTCAAGCCGTATCGCAGGTCCTGCAGTAACGTTTGCATCGGAGTAGCCCTTCGCGGCATTTTCGACCGACATTTCTGATGCTAAGCGACAACCCCTTGTACCTGTAAATACGAATAAACAGGGATCCAAGGTTCCGTGAATTTGGACATCATTCATTTAAACCACTGAGCGCCGCCGTGGTTACAAGGAATGTTTGGAGTGCGGCGGCGCGGCGCCGCCTCGGCTGGAACGTAGAAAGGCCGGAAGTCGATAGGATTTCCATTCGGCCCGTGGCGACGGAGGAGAAAAAGCGATAGGCAATTGCTTTTCGCTGCCGGAGGGATAATACCGCGAATCGGTGCGGAAAGTGACCTGAAATCTCCCGCCGCCCGTGCAAGGCAGCGCGTCTGGGCCGCTTTGGGAGCTGCAAACGAGTTGAAAACGCACAAAACGGTGGGGAGAGACGGCCATTGAGCTGCAAGAGCGCCTCTCCTCCCCGTTTTGCGCTCGCACCAAAACACACTCGTCTCGATGCGGCGCCAGCCCGGGCGTGCAGCGGTCGAAAATGCGAGTTGCCGGGAGCTTCACGCGCTCGGATCGAACGATCGGCTGGCATCTTCGGCGGCGTCCAGATCGAAGTCATAATGAAGAGTTCTTGGAGGCGGAGGGGGCGGCGCGCGCTCCGGCCGATGCCAAAGCTTCAGATGGCGCAGGATCTTTTCTGACGGATGGGAACTTCGCCCAAAACCTCCTGCTGGACGTGCTCGGCAAACAGCAGGGCGCGCTTTTGATGACATGACGGGCAGAAGCATCTGCGCTTGCAACTATAAGGTAATAAGAGGCTTGTGCGGCACGATCCGCACCAGAGGCGGGCGAAACCACACCGGAGGTCGCCGCAGTTCAGGTACTGTTCCACGACATGCCGGATGATGGGGTGCCAGAAGCCATGCTGTTTTTCGTGGCGCTCATCCCAGACGCGCTCGAGTTCGTCGAAGTTGTCCTCGACTAGGGCGAAGAGGTCAGTGGCCCGGGGGTTTCGAGGCCGATAAACTGCCTGAGGGGGGCATTGCACATAGTATCTAACCGGTCAACCGACTGCGTGGCCAAGATGATGTTAGCGGGATTTGAGAGAGCCCCAATCGTGCGACAGCAGGAAGCGCGCGGAGAGCGCCGCAAGCAGCGAGAGAGGGAGTGAGGGTACACCGGATGTCTGCAATTACGTGCCGTTTTTCATATCCACGGTCGGTTACGGGATTTTCGTGGATAGCGCCTATCGCGGCGCTTTCGATTTTGGCAAAAGCGGGATAACGTCCCTCCGAAACCTTGATTTCGCTCTCTTGTAAGACCGGATAAGTTTCCATGACACACTCTGCAGTTTACGATTGACGACTTCAGTCAACCTTAAATCGTCAATTATCAATTGCGGATTGTGCCACGAAGCGCCGGGACGTGCAACGGCATGCCTGGAGGGGCCAAACCCAAGACAATAGTATTCCACGTTTCACCTCGCTGCACTTTCTGACCCCAACTGTCACGCTACAAATCACGCTACACCCTAGACAGTAGCCGAGGGGCGGGATTCGCGCAAGCTATAGAGCGCGGGTCCCGCCCCTCGGTTGTTTAGGGGGTAATTGGTCTGTGCGGGCCGCTGGGGGCGCGAAAGGAAGCAGCCCTATGGAAACCCCTTGCCCGCTCTTCAAAGTCCGAAACTTCGACCGATATCAGCATTACAAGCGGAAAAATCCCCCCTGGGTGAAGGTCTACTTTCGGATTTGGCAGGATCGTCACTTCTGCCGCTTCACGGATCAAAGCAAGCTGCTTGCACTCGCGGTCGTGTCGCTTGCCTCCCAGTATGACAACGAACTCCCTCTCGACCCCGAGTGGATACAGGCAGTCTGCCATCTCACCTCACCGCCAAATTTCGCGCAGCTGATCGAATCCGGCTTCATTTTAGGAGTCAGCGATTCAGACAAGTTGGCGCTCCAGCAATACTTAACCCTGGAAGTTGCCCGCCGTGATAGCACCAATGCTACCAATTCGAAACAAGCCCGCACGCGAAAAGCGCCGGAAGAGCGGCAAAATCCCGAGGCCGAAAATTCCAGCTTTTCAGCCAACCAGTTGCAGAATCATAACTTAAGTGCCCAACATCCGAAAAACTCTACACCAGAGACAGAGACAGATAATTCAGAAAAAGACTTGTCGCTTTCGCGACGTGCGCAGCAAGCTGCGCTCCATACCCACGCCTCCGAACTCTTTAACGGATGTTCACCCGCCCGGTTTGAGTTAAATTTTGCATTCAGAGAAGTTAGCTCTTTTTTTGGCCTTAATATGTAGTCACTAATTGTGTCCAGTATGTTCGATATTACACTTGACAACACTGATCAATGTTTTTATTATGGTAGTCACTATGTACATCACTCAGACAACCGCCCCATCCAAGTCGGGCCAGTCATATATCTGCACCTTGTTGCGCGAATCCTACCGTAAAGGAGGTGTGGTTAAAAA
>Ga0315279_10009907_pt1 | contig 11278 bp, 11 predicted proteins | sample YL17G06_20_MG_FD_203694 | JGI IMG/M metagenome (GOLD analysis project Ga0315279, IMG submission 203694) | Sediment microbial communities from Yellowstone Lake, YNP, Wyoming, USA - YL17G06_20 | ecosystem: Environmental > Aquatic > Freshwater > Lake > Sediment | place: USA: Wyoming | collected...
CGTAGTTCCGGACAACGGCGAGACCGCTCGGTTCGTTGGCCCCAGGTCCGGTGAACGTATAGGAGAGGAAAGTGAACTTGCCTTCGACCGGAGTCTTCGGGCCTTTTATCGACGAGAATTCGTAGACCCCGAACTCCTCGACCTTGCAGTCCGCGAGGCGATATTGCGGCATGCGCGTGGGGAACAGCGGGTGGTCCTTGCAGCCGGGTTGGTCCGACTGCTGGGCGGCGAGGCCCATAGCCATAAAAACAAATCCCGCAACTATCAGAACGATCAATGTCTTTTTCATAATCTTTTTTCTCTCCTTTTCTATTTCTTTGCGGGCGGCACGTCCCTTGCCCTCCGTTGCCTGGCTGAAGTCGATTTCAGCGAAGTTGGCGATGAAACGAGTCTTCAGAATCGGCGGCGGCAGGCGGCCAAGCTACACCTGCATGATCTCTTTTTCTTTGGCCGAGGCGACCTCTTCGGTCTTCTTCGTATATTCTTCGGTTAGGCGCTGGAGTTCCTCGAGGCCTTTGAACTTGTCATCCTCGGAAATCTCCTTCTCCTTTTCGAGCTCTTCGATGAATTCCTTGGTCTCCCGCCGCATATTCCGGAGGGCGGTCTTCTCGTCCTCGAGAGTCTTTTTGACGACCTTGACGATCTCCCGGCGGCGTTCCTCGTCGAGCGGAGGGATCGGGATCTTGAGGACCTTGCCGTCGTTGATCGGGTTCAGCCCGAGGCCGGCGGCCTTGACGGCCTTGTCCACCGCTTCGAGAAAGGACGCGTCGTAGGGTTGGACTGTGATCAGGCTGGGGTCGGGGATACCGATTTTGGCCATCTGGTTGACCGGGGTCGCGACGCCGTAATAATCGACCCGAATATCCTCGAAGATGGTCAAGTTGGCCCGGCCCGTGCGGAGCTTGCTGAGGCTCTTGCGGAAGTGTTCGAGCGACGTCTTGTATTTCTTTTCGAGGTCCTTCAAGAGGTCTTTGACCATGGTCCGCTCCGTGATCAATACACTTTCGTCCCGATCGTCTCGCCCAGGACGGCGCGCTTGATATTGCCCCGCCGGCGCAGGCTGAAGACGATGATGGGAAGGGCGTTGTCCTTGCAAAGAGAGATGGCCGTCGCGTCCATGACCTGGAGTCCCCTCTTCAGGACCTCCATGTACCGGATCGTGTCGAACCTTTTCGCCGCTTTGTCCTTCAACGGATCGGCCGTGTAAACGCCGTCGACTTTGGTCGCCTTGAGAATGACCTGGGCCTTGATCTCGAGGGCGCGAAGCGCGGCCGCCGTGTCTGTCGTGAAATACGGGCTGCCCAGCCCCGCGCTGAAAATGACGACCCGGCCTTTCTCCAAATGCCGTTCGGCGCGCCGCCGGATGAACGGTTCCGCGACCGACCGGATCTCGAGGGCCGAAGCGTGGCGGGTGAACACACCCTGTTTCTCGAGGGCGTCCTGGAGGGCGATGCCGTTGATGACTGTGGCGAGCAGGCCCATCTGGTCGGCCGAGACGCGGTCCAGTCCCTCGGCCGTCCCGCGGGAGCCGCGGAAGATGTTCCCCCCGCCGATCATGATCGCGATCTGGACGCCCAGGTCGTGGACTTCCTTGATTTCCTGGGCAATGGACGACGTCGTCGCGAAATCGATCCCGTAGGTTTGTTTGCCGAGGAGGGATTCTCCCGATAGCTTCAGCAGGATCCGTTGATAAGCCGGCTTGGGGGCGCCCATGGTCGGCTCACATCCCGATCTGGAACCGGGCGAACCGGCTGATTTTCGTGTTCTCCTTGAACTTGGCGATGAACTGGGTGACGAGGTCCTTGATCTTGATCTTGTCGTCTTTGATGTACGGCTGTTCGAGCAGGCAGACTTCTTCGTAGAACTTGGATAGCTTGCCCTGAACGATCTTTTCGATGATCTCCGCGGGCTTGTTCGAATCCTTGAACTGCTCGCGGATGATGTCTTTTTCCTTGTCCAAAATGTCCGCCGGCACGTCCTCGGGGGCGATATACAGCGGAGCCGCCGCGGCGATATGCATGGCGATGTTCTTGGCCAGCTCGCGGAACTCCTCGTTGCCGCTGACGAAATCGGTCTCGCAGTTGATTTCGACGAGCACGCCGATCCGGCTGTTCGTATGGATATAGGACGTGACCACGCCTTCGTTCGCGGCCCGCGAGGCTTTTTCCTTGGCTCTGGCGTAGCCCTTTTTGCGCAAGATCTCGATGGCTTTTTCGGCATCGCCGGCGGCCTCTTCGAGCGCTTTCTTGCATTCCATCATGCCGATGCCGGTGCGCTCGCGCAGGTCTTTGACCATCTCTGCCGTGATGTTCATCATGAACTCCTTGGTTCGTTCCCGAGGGGGCCCGGCTCAGGCCGTGCCCGTCCCGCCGCCTTCGACGTCTTCCTCGCCTTCGGCGGTTTCCTCTTTCTTGTCCTCGATCGCGCTTTTCTCGATCCGGTTCTTCTTCCCTTCCAGGATCGCTTCGGCGACTTTGTTGGTGAAGAGCTCGATCGCCCGGACCGCGTCGTCGTTGCCCGGGATCGGGTAGGTGATGTTCTCCGGGTCGCCGTTCGTGTCGACGACGGCGATGATCGGAATGCCCATTTTCTGGGCTTCGTAAATGGCGATGTCCTCCTTGGAGGAGTCGATGACGAACATCGCCCCCGGGATCCCGGTCAGGGTCTTGATCCCGCCCAGGTTCTTCGAGAGCTTGCGGTAGACTTTTTCCTGCTTGGACTGCTCTTTCTTGGAGAGAAGGTCCCATCGGCCGTCCTCGCGCATCTCCTCGAGCTCGGTCAGTTTGTCGATGCTGCCGCGGATGACCCGGAAGTTCGTCAGGAGGCCGCCGAGCCAACGCTGGTTGACGTACGTGGATTCGCACTTCGTCGCGGCGTCTTTGACGATGTCCTGGGCCTGCTTTTTTGTCCCGACGAACAAGATCTCCTCTCCGTTCTCGGCGTGGGTCCGGATGAATTGCAGGGCCTCCTTGAAGACCCGGATCGTTTTCTGGAGGTCGATGATATAAATACCGTTGCGCTGGCCGTAGATGAATTCCTTCATCTTCGGGTTCCAACGCTTCGTCTGGTGTCCGAAATGGACGCCGGCTTCCAAAAGTTCCTTCATCGTGACTGAGACCACGGGCATCCTCCGATCGCGTTACCGCTTATGATACTGCGGGGCCTTACGGGCGCCGAGCAGCCCGTACTTTTTCCGTTCCTTGATGCGCGCGTCCCGGGTCAGCAGGCCGGCCGCCTTGAGCGCCGGCTTGAGCTCGCGGTTGAACTCGAGCAGGGCCCGGGAGATGCCGAGCCGGATGGCCTCGGACTGGGCGCGCACACCGCCGCCTTCGATGCGCAGGAACATGTCGAACTTGCTTTCGGTCTCGGTCAGCATCAGCGGCTGCTTGATCGTCAGTCGGTGCGTGTCGAGATGGAAATAATCGTCGAAGGTACGGAGCTTCTTATTCACGAACAGCGTGATTTCGCCTTTGCCGGTGCGGAGGAACACCCGGGCAATGGATGTCTTCCGCTTTCCTGTCCCGTAATATTGGATCAGACTCAAGGGGCCTCCTAAAACGCGTATTCCTTCGGATTCTGGGCCTGGTGCGGATGCTCGGGGCCGCGGTAAACTTTGAGCTTCTTGTACACGGCGCGGCCGAGCTTGTTCTTGGGAATCATGCCCCAGACCGCGCGCTTGATGACCTCTTCGGGCTTCTGGGCGAGCAAGTCCTTCAGGACCTCGGTCTTCAATCCGCCGGGATACTGGGAATGGGAATAATATTCCTTCTTCTCGAGCTTCTTGCCCGTGACGCTCACCTTCTCGGCGTTGACGACGATGACGAAATCGCCGGTGTCGAGAAAATTCGAGAATTGGGGCTTGTTCTTGCCGCGGAGCAGAATCGCGACCTCCGTGGCCAGCCGCCCGAGGACCCGGCCTTCGGCGTTGACGAGCCACCACGTCTTGGTGATGTCATCCTTTTTTGGGACAAAAGTCTTCATCCTCATAATCCTCAAAACGAAGAATTGTTTAAGCTTTTTCTTAGCAAAAAGTCTAAGTTTAAGCGGAGCAATAAGATACTAAAGTCCCGCCCTAAAGTCAACCGTTTCCGGTCAGATCGTCTTCTTCAGCTCTTTTTCCAGCTTCATCCGGTCGAGCTGCCGCTTCCGGGCGTCGTCCCATTTGTTGCCGAATTGGTTGGCCAGCTCCATATACCGGCTTTCCTTCTCGGGGTACAGCTTGGCTTGGACGTTGATATAGAGGATCTTCATATAGGCATAGGACTCGGCCAGGTTCGGGTCGAGTTCGATGGCTTTGAGAAGGTTCTTTTCCGCGTCGGCGGCCACGGTTTCTCTCTCGGCCTGGTCCAGATAGGCCGGGAGCCGGCGGGCCTTCTCGCAGCGGTTGACGCCGATCGTGTAATAAACTTCCGCGCTTTTCGGCTCGAGAAGCAGGCGCCGCTTGTGCATTTCGAGGGCGCTGTCCATGTTGGCGGAAAGCAGCTTGGGGTCGGCGGTGGGCATTTTGTCGTAAAAATCCGCCATGTACGCGTAGCCTTGGACGTTTTCCGGGTCGGTCTCGATCCGCCGGAGATACATGTCCTTGGCTTTTTCCCTCAGGTCGTTCTTGTCGCCCGCGAAGCGTTTGTAGAACTCGGCCACGATGTAGTAGTTGTTCATGTTGCCCGGCTCGAGGTCGACGATCTTGAGGTACATCTTCTCCCCGTTGACGACGTCGCGCAACCGGTCGTACATGTCTCCCAGGGAATAGATGACCGTTTTGTTGTTGGGGTCGAGCTCGTAAGCCTTTTGGAGGGCGGCCAAGGCTTTATCCGCTTTTTCCTTGTTCTCGGCCGAGTCGCGGCCCGGGATATAAAGGCTCTTATAGCTTTCGCCCAGGAACTGATAGGCGTCCTTCAGGGTGGGGTTGTATTTCAAGGCTTTCTCATACTCGGCAATGGCCTTGCTGAACTTATTGTCTTTAAACAGCTGGTTGGCCTTGGAAAAATGGTAGTTGGCTTGGAGCAAGCTGAGTTTCAATTTCTGGCAACCGACGGCGGTGAAAACGATCACGGTCGCAAGAGCCCAGACCAAGGCGTTAGGGGTGCGTTTATGCCACATCATGACCTCCTCGGATGTCACGTCCTTACCAAGCAGAAGAAAAGTAATTTATAATAGAATGCGGTCGAGAAGTCAAGAAAGAACGCCCGGCCCGAGGGAACTTCCGGCCGTCGTCTTTCGTCATTATTTATAGAAATGCAAGTTTCGCGACGGAGGAGAACACCCATGAACAGAGGATTCAACCGCATAATCACAACCGCTCTCTCGGTAGCGGCCCTCAGCCTCGGGCTCCAGGCCCAAATCCCCTCGGAGACGTTCGACAAGGTCTATCGCCTGGACGCGACGCGGCCAATGGTCCTGGAATTTCACGACGTGGACGGACGCCTTCGGCTGTCGTCCTCCCCGGACGCGACGGTATCGGTCAAGATCACGAAAGAGACCAAGACCCGCGACGTCAAACGCGCCGAACGCCTCCTCCGGGACACCAAGGTCGAAGTCGACCAGCGTGGAAACACGCTCGTCGTCCGGATCCAATATCCCCGGTTCCGGGGGATCTTCTTCTGGCTGGGAGATTACGATCGGGTGAGAGTTTCGTCCGAAATCACGGTTCCGGCCGGCGCGCTTGTCAAAGCGTCCCTGGTGGACGGGTCGATCGTCGGCGAGGACATGCGCGGCGAGTTCGACCTAAAGGTCGTGGACGGCGATATCCGGCTTGACCGGATCGCGGGTAACCTCAAGGCGAGCGCCACGGACGGGACGATCGACGTCGCGGGCGATTTCCGGAGCCTTTCGCTCAGGAGTGTGGACGGGGACATCACGGTCCATCCGTCCGCCGCGTCCGTTATGGTTTCGGACTGGGAATTACGGACGATCGACGGAGACATCGAAGTGGTCCTGCCGGCGGGATTTGCGGCCGAGGTGACGGTCCAAACAAGCGACGGCCGGCTGGACAGCGACTATCCGGCCTCGCCGTTGAAACGCTCCGGAAGAAAATACTATGCCCTCACGATCGGCGGCGGAGGGAAGACGTTCGACATCCGGACCACCGACGGGGACATTACGCTCAGAAAAAGATAAGCAGGGGTCAGCGCTTTTTGGACCGCAGGATCAACTTGATGGGCGATCCCCGAAAACCGAACGTTTCGCGCAGCTTGTGGACGAAGAACTTTTCGTAAGCGGGCGCGAACGACGTCCCGGTGCTCGTAAAGAGAACGAACGTGGGCGGAAGGATCCCCTTCTGCGTCATATACCGGACCTTGAACCGCCGTCCCGTCGGGGACACGGGCGGGTTCGCCGTGCCGATCGCTTCCAGGAACCTGTTTAGTTGCGGCGTCGGGACCCGCTTCTGGGCGTCCCTATGGACGTCTTCGGCCAGGTCCAGGATCTTCGTCACCCGCTTTCCGGTCAGCGCGGATACGGCGACGAGAGGGGCATAGCTGACGAAGTCGAGCCGGCTGAAAACGATCTCGCTCGCCTGGCGGAGGGGGAACATATCTTCCCGGACGATGTCCCATTTGTTGATGGCGATGACGAGCGGCTTCCCGGACTCGAAAGCCAGCGTCGCCACGGCCGCATCCTGACGCGTCGGGAACTCAAGAGCGTCGAGAACGAGGCACAGCACGTCGGCCCGCGGGATGGATTTCCGCGCCTTGATGACCCCGGCGCTTTCCCGCACGTCCGCGACGCGGCCGAGTTTCCGGATCCCGGCGGTGTCGACGAGGACATACGCTTTCTCGCCGTGGCGAAGGAAGACGTCGGACGTATCCCGCGTCGTACCGGGAAGCGCGTCGACGATAAACCGCTCTTCACCGCAGAGACGGTTGGCGAGCGAGGATTTCCCGACGTTGACCCGGCCGATGATCGCGATCTTCAGGGCATGGACTTGAGCCGCCCCGGCGGCCGGACCGGACGTTTCGGGCAGCACCTCGGCGATCGCGGTCTCCAGGGCCGAGATCCCGATCTTGTGCTCCGCTGACAGAGCAAAAAGTCGGCGGGTGCCGAGCCGGTAATAATCGGCGAAGGCGGGCCGCTCGGATTCCGTGTCGATCTTGTTCACGACGACGATCAGCGGCTTGTCCAGCTTCACGAGGTCCCGGGAGAGCTCCTCTTCGGCCGGAATCAGGCCGCGTTTCCCGTCCAGGACCAGGAGAAGCACGTCCGCCGTCCGGGCCGCGTCCCACGCGGCAGCCTTGACTTTCGGCGAAAGCGGCTCGTCCGCCGTGTCGAGGAAGCCGCCCGTGTCCACAAGCTCGAACGGCTTGCCGGCGACCTCGAGGAACGCCGAGACACGGGACCGCGTCATCCCGGGAAGGGAATGGACGAGCGCCTTTTTCGTCCTCGCGAGACGATTGAACAGGGTGGATTTTCCGGCATTGGGGAATCCGACGATAACGACGCGCGGCATTCAGCGTTTCACATTGAGGGAATAATTGGGGAGGATCGCCCGCTCGAGACTGAGATGTCCGGCCAGCGTTTCGCGCTCCCGGCCGTCTATGAGGATGAAGACTTTTTTTATGCTTCGGAAATTGAACGTCAGCGTGTTGACGACCGAAAAGACCGTCGACGTCTCCGCGTCCGTCCCCGACGGATGCTTGTCCGCGAGGTCGGAGCTGAAATCGACGTAGGCCGTGCCGTCCTTGGTGATGAACAGGTCGTCCACCTTCGTCTCGGGGGGGAAGGCGGCAACGAGGCTGCCGCTCGAGCCCTTGATCAATTCGGTCAGGACCATGACCGCGTCCCGGTCGACGGATGCGCCGGCCGGGATGTCCCGGTCTTCGGCGACGAGAAGGCCGTCGTCATCGCGCGGGAAGAAGAGCGTCGCCTTTTTCGTCGGCCGCTCGTCCGAGGGGGCCGAGGCCGCCGCCGAGGCCGCCGGGTTCGCGGTCTTGCGGATCCGCTCCCGGCCGCTCGTAACAAGAAAGATGACGACCAAAACGACGAGAAGGCCGAAAAGAACGGCGGCGAGAGTTTTCTTGCTGTCGGCCATGACGGTGGCTATTTCGAGATGCCGGATTTCAGAAAGCTGGCCAGCCCGTTATAAACGGCTTGGGCGACCTGCGATTGAAAGTCCTCGCTCACAAGCTTTTCTTCTTCTTGGGGATTCGAAATGAAGGCGGCTTCGACGAGGACGGCCGGACAGGCGACGCCCCGCAGGACCTTGAAGTCGGCCTGTTTGATGCCTCGGTTCTCGATCCCCAGCGCCCGGTTCAGCTCCGTCTGGATTTCCTCCGCCAGCCGGCTGCTTTGTTTGATATAAGCCGCCTGGGCCATGTCCCAAAGGATCATCGAGACGTCGTCCTTGCTCTCGCCGGCGATGCGGCCCTGGAGGGAGGTGGAGCTGTTCTCGAAATAGGCCAGTTTGCGCGTTTCGTCGTCGGTGGCGTTGAGGCTGAGGAAATACGATTCCGACCCCCGCGCGTTTTTCCTGAACGAGCCGTTGACGTGGATGCTGAGGAAGAGCGCCGCCCCGTTATTGTTCGCGACGGCGGCGCGGTTTTCGAGCGAGACGTCGATGTCCTTGTCCCGAGTCAGGACGACGCGGTAGGCCAGGTTCTGCTCGATGAGGGCTTTGAGCTTGAAGCTGATGGCAAGGGTGATGTCTTTCTCGAGCCGCCCGAATTTGCCCTTCGCCCCGACATCGAGCCCGCCGTGTCCCGGGTCGATGACGATTGTCGCCTGCTGCTTGGCCTGGCCGCCGGCGGATGGAGCCCTGGCCAAGACGGCAAAGGACACAGCCAGGGCCGCGGCGGCGACACGATGAAGCGTCTGGGGGCGCATCTTGTTCACAAAAAAAATGGAGGCGGCGGGAATCGAACCCGCGTCCGAAGACATTCAGCCGAAAGCCTCTACATGCATATCCTCTTCATTGATCTCGTTCCGCGACTCCCGAAGAGGAAGGGCATCGCGAAACCAGCCTTGATGGTGTTTCGCTCGCCGGGCTCAAGGCGGGCCCGGTCCGCTGATCCTGCTGGTCCACGCTTCTCAGGAGCCGCAGGAGTGAACCTGAGAAACGGCATGCCTATCTCTTAGGCAGCGACAGGGAGTGCTTCTGCACTTACTTGGGTCCACCGTTTTACGAGGTGGATGGGATCTCGACATGCAGCTTTGGCCTCACTATCTCCGTCGAATCCGTTCGCCCCCATATCCTGCGTAGAGGGACAAGGAAATTATAATTGAGGACGGGGAAGAAATCAATCCTGGCCGCGCGCAAACTCTAAAAGTTAAATGTATAGGAATATTTCAAGAGAATTGCGCGGCTGCTCGCGGCCGGTCGAAAAGGAACCTCGCGCTCCCGGTCCGTGTTGAAATTCTCGTTAATGACGATATAGAAATCGTTCCCTTCGCGGGGATTATAGCGGAGCCGGACGTTGGCGATAACGCCATGAGCCGCGCCGCTGTATTGAACGAAGGCGCTGGCGGACAACGCCGTAGTGAACGTCGCGAGAAGCCTGAGCCGCACCAGGTGAGCCGTAAAGACCTGATGCCTATCGGGGAATTCGACATGGTCGAACTCATACACCGCGCTCAGGTTGAACACCGACGAGAGGCTCCAGGAAGGCATGAGGGTCAGGCTCGTCCTCCAACCGTCGTAGAAAGAGCCCGCATCAAGATAGAGCTGGGCGCCGAGCGGCTTGCCCATATTCGTCTGGAGGTATCCCGTCAGGCCGTAAAATGTGTATTCTCCGGGCGGGACATCGGTCTCCTCCGATAGAGAGAAGGATTCCCTAACGCTTTCTCGATAGACCTTGAACGCGAACTCTCCCATATAAGCCGACTTGGTGAAAAAGTGCCAGCCGGGTCCGAGCGCCGCGGACTCCACGCTGTGGTCGGCGTTCCGCCAAAAAATCGTCCCATCGGCGAAGATGTTATGGGAATTGAGGAACGACGCCTGGCCGGGGATCCAGCCATAGAGAACGCGATTCCCGAAACGGGTGAAATCCTCACGCATCTGGAACCCGAGCCCGGGATTAAAATCCTCGCCCGACCGGGACAAGCTCAGATTAAAGCCGAGCCCTTGTTTCGACCGTTTCTCCCAGCCGAACTTATATCGGGCGGAATCGAGAGAGGCGGCGCGGTTCGGCTCCCCGTTGGCGAAGGTTTGAGCCCAGTTGAAGGAAAAATAGTGTTCGCCTGAGACCCGAAAGATCCCGTCCAGGCCATATGCCGTGTTGTAGGAACCGTGGGTCCCGATTCTCGTCGTGGCCATGGCGCCGACGTAGGAATAGGAATTAAACACCTGGCGGCGAAGCCGCAGGACTCCGTCATTCTCGGAAGACAGGTCTTCGACGGGCGCGGTCTGCATATCCAGGAAACCGACATCCCAGGGGCCGACCCGGCCGACGAGACGCGTCCCGCCGTAAATACGGACGGCCCGGCCATCATAGATGCCGATCCGCCGGCTGTAAAAAAGGGAATCGAGGTCGTCGAAGGCAAAGTCAAAGACGCTCGCCCGCTCCTGGAAGAACGGTCTTTTTTCGGGGAAAAAGAGCGAAAACCGGGTGAGGTTGACTTGATAGTCGTCGGCCTCGACCTGGGCGAAATCGGTGTTGACCGTGAGGTCGAGGGTGAGATTGCTCGTCAGGCCATACTTGACGTCCAAACCGGCTTCATGCGCGGGCTTGTTTTCGCGGACGTAGGCGGTCTCGGCCTCGTTAAGCGCGAAGTCCTGGCCATAGCCGCCTAAAATGTAGGGAGCGATATAAAGCGGCTTTCGGCCGCGGACGCCCTCCAGGACGACCTCATAAGCCTGAGAAGGCTTGTACATTGCGTAGTCGCCCCATTTCGGGTCGACCTCCGGAAACGTTTGGAGCTCGTTTTTATGAGGAATCCATCGCCAGACGAGAAGCCCCATCACGACGCGTCCGCCGCGGTCTTGAAAACGGAGGCTCGAGAGCGGGATTCTAACCTCGGCGTACCATCCCCGCTCGTCGCGCGAGGTTTTGACATCCCAGAACGTGTTCCAACTCATATTCAGAGGCGAGGTCGTCGACGTCTTTTGGACGGCATCATTGGAAACGGCCATGTCGCTGCGCAAACCGGCGGGATTTGTGAAGAGGGTCAGGAAGTTTTCCTTATCGTTGAACGTGTCGAACGACACGGCAAGCCAATCGGTATCGGCAGAAGAATAATCACGCTTCTTCGAGTTCGACTGGATCTTGGCCGGTTCCCGGTCGAAGAGGCGGCCGGCAACCCAGAGGTATTCCTCGTCGAAGCCGATAAAAACCTCGGTCCTTTCCGT
>Ga0315279_10009908_pt1 | contig 11278 bp, 9 predicted proteins | sample YL17G06_20_MG_FD_203694 | JGI IMG/M metagenome (GOLD analysis project Ga0315279, IMG submission 203694) | Sediment microbial communities from Yellowstone Lake, YNP, Wyoming, USA - YL17G06_20 | ecosystem: Environmental > Aquatic > Freshwater > Lake > Sediment | place: USA: Wyoming | collected...
GGGCAGGGTCGTCATCGGCACTGTGGCAGGGGACATCCATGATATTGGAAAGAACATAGTTGCAACTATGCTCTTTGCGGCCGGATTTGAAGTAAGAGATCTTGGAACAGACGTTCCAGCTCAGGATTTCGTAAACAAATCCAAAGAGGTAAACCCCATCATAGTGGGGCTTTCGGCCCTCTTGAGTACAACGTTGCCTATTCAGCGCGAGGCAGTGCAGGGATTTTGTACCGAAGGAATGCGCGACAGAGTGAAGATCATGGTGGGTGGTGCCCCAGTGACGGAGGAATGGGCAAGAGAGATCGGTGCCGATGGTTACGGCGAAAATGCGGCGGCAGCAGTGAGACTCGCCAATAACCTAGTAGGCGTGCAGTAGCAGGAGTCAGAACCCTGTCGACTAGGGTCAGAGCAAGATCAAGAAGGCCAGGCATAGGTGCAGACAGGCTGGCCTCCCTTGGGCTCCTATCAAGCCAAGGTGTTTCTCGGGGGCAGACGAAAAAAGCTGGAAAGAAATGCGAGGCCAATTGTGGCTGGTTGAGCCATAGCAAGATCTAGTTTGCCCGGAACTTCTCTTACACTGGAATACACTTTCAGGCACAGCATGATTCTAGCTTTGGATTGACCGGATACGCCCTTCCCCCCAAAAACCAGATCACAAAGCTCTACAAGAGCACATGTCCGGCCGACACTGCGGCCGAATGATAATTCGACAGTCAACGGCACACAGACCGTCTGAATATGCGATTACCGGGTTGAGGTCCAGCTGTTCTATGGTATCGTGTTCCGTCATCAAGTTCGAAACGTTAATCAACACACCAACTATGGAGTCTAGATCGGCAGGAGGCTTTCCTCTAATCCCTGAGAGTATCTTCGACCCTCTCAATCCCCGAACTAGGTTTAGAGCGTCTACTGCGTCTATAGGGGCTACCCGAAACGCAACATCATCATACACCTCGGCGAATATGCCTCCTGTTCCAAACATAACTGCCGGCCCAAACTGCTTGTCTCTTATGCCTCCTACAATCAGCTCCGTTGACGGAGGCATCATTCTCTCGACTAGGACTCCGAGAACTCTAGCCGAGTGCTCTCTGCTGTGCACTCTAGCGACTAACTTCTCATACTCCACCCTCAGTTGCTTCTCGTCCCTGATGTCTAAGATGACACCTCCGACTTCCGATTTGTGCACAATCTGAGGGGAAACGATCTTCATGACCACGGGAAATCCAATTCCCTTTGCCTCGTGAAGAGCCTCCTGTGCGTTGGTGGCTAGGCCGGATTTCGGGGTTGGGATTTGATGAAGCTCACATATTCGCTGGGCCTCATGTATCAGCAAGGAAGACCGCTCCTCCTTCAGAGCTCGCAGGATGATCGTTTCGCATTCGTTTGTTTCACGCATTCCTCACGCATCCTAGGCGCTGACGGGATCACAGCGAAGGAAGGCAACTTCGAAACCTGATATTCATAGAAAAGCCTCCACAAGGTGTCTTCTCATCATCCGATGACTAATGAGGGCGTCTGCAGCTCGGCCACTCACGGACATTGAGGGAGTTTTACCCTTTCTTCGCTGCATCAATGACATGTGTGGATCTCTAGGAGCAGCGGTTAAAAGACTCTTCCTTTCCGAGAATGGCACAAGACTGGCGAGAAGAACTTGGCTTGTGCAAGAGATAGGGTGAGATCACTATGCGGACCCGATCGATGAAGATGCAAGGAGAGGAATCAGGAACCTCATCTCAAGCCCGGAATATTCCGCGCAACGTAGAGATCGCGTATACTAATCACCACCAAAAGATTATATCGCCACGTCATCTCTCAGGCCTCGTGTCGATTTTCATGGATGTCAAAGAAAACGTCTTGAGCATCATCGGGAACACTCCGATCGTGAAGATACATGAATTGACTACGGGCCTCGAAGCAAGCGTCTTGGCAAAGTTGGAGTATCTTAACCCAAGCGGGAGCATAAAAGATCGGATCGCACTCGAGATGATAGAGAACGCAGAAGCCGCAGGAGTGCTGAGATCTGGGAGCATCATAGTTGACGCGAGCACAGGCAACACGGGCATCGCTCTCTCTTTCGTCGGAGCTCAGAAAGGGTACAAGGTGAAGATATTCGAGACTATGCCAGGGAAGATGACTCTGGAAAGGGTCAAGATCATGGAAGCCTACGGAGCTGAGGTCAAAGTAATCGACCTCTCAGGAGGAAAAACAAAGGCTGAAGAAAGCGTTGACGGTGCAGAAGTCGAACTTCCGGGAAGAAAGATGGCCAGAGATCTCGAGAGGTCTGACCCTAGTGTTTGGTGGGCTCGCCAATTCGACAACCCATCTAATGTCTCGGCTCACAACAAGACTGGTAGGGAGATCTTACGCCAAACCGGTGGAAGGGTGAGCGCTTTTGTGGCAGCAATAGGCACAGGTGGGACGTTGATGGGAATATCACAGGTCTTGAAAGAAGCGAATCCAGAAGCGAGAATAGTTGGTGTCCAGCCCGCAAGCTCGAAGATCCCCGTTGTGCCTGGGAAGCCCTATCCGAGAAGCGAGATAAGCGGAGGCATCATATCAAACATGATCGATGCGAACCTCGTTGACAAAGTGGTCAAAGTGACAGATGAAGAGGCGGTTGGAATGACGCATAGGTTGTGGCGAGAAGAGGGACTTTTCGCTGGCACATCATCGGGAGCCAACGTCTTGGTCGCCATCAATGAGGCAAGAGAGATGGGCAAAGATGATGTCGTCGTCACCGTGCTACCCGACAGCGCAGACAGATACGTCTACAGAGGAGAACAGCATTTTGTTACCTGAGAATGACACAGCAATCATTGCTCTGCAGTCCATCTGAGCGAAGATGCGTGAAATGAATTCGGGTGATCGCTCGCTCTGTTGCGAGTGATTGGCTGGCGACCGCATGCCCCGCACCGGCCGTGTAGTTGTTGCCTTGCTCGGCAAGGCTACAACATCGGACGCAGAAGCAAGAAATAGTTGACCATAGGTAATCTTGTCGTCGTGTCCACTATGAAAATAGTCAGGTTGCGAAAGAGAACGATCACGGACATCTTCAAGAATGCGTCTACGCCAAGAGGCTACGTGGAAGACATTAGCACTGATCGCGTTCAGGTCGGGATTGTCGAACTTGAGCCCGGAGAGACGAAGCAGTTCGGGCTGCACTACCACAGGGAGAAGGAGAGTTTGCTGATGGTCTTGGATGGAAAGGGAAAGGCCGTGATAAACGGTAAGGAAGTAACTCTTGAGCCGGGTACCGCAATAGTCGTACCTCCGATGGAGAAGCATTTCGCATATCTCGGGGTGAAACCTCTCGATGGCAAGCCGTTGAGACTGATCGACATCGGAGTCCCACCAGAAGAGGGACATGTGTTTGCGAGTGAGTAGTGTATCATGCGGAGCTCTGTATGGCACTGTTCGGTCGAAGGCGTCTCGACGCCTGAAGAGATTGAAACTCAACTGATGGTAGCACAGCCAACCCATGACATGTTCCTTGATGGACGAATCGGCTGGGCTTCTGATGATTGTGGCAAGCGTAGCTACTACTCAGCTCTGCTCAGTGTAAGCGAGATAGATGATGTCAACCGCTTTCCGGACTCGTCGCATCTATGCTCATACGACGACCTAACACCATCCACCCATTCATCCCGAGCCATATCGTACCATGTACCGATAACGAAGGCTGGAAGCAGACACCTAAGGTGGGGCGCATAGAATGCATCTAACGCCGTGGCGGCCGTCAGAGTCGCAAAGTCGCTTCTCAAAGTCGAGGAATGCGGGAAAATTCGCTTTCCTTTGTTAAAACGAAAGATCTTATGGTAAGCGTAGTGTTGAAGGAACGAAGCGTCTCTCATCTCAGTTCAGATCGAAATGGTTTGCTGAGACAGCATTAGCATCAAGACGACACATCTTCCGGCTTTGCTGCAGTTCGAAATATGCTTTTGAGCGAGATAGAACTACGCTTTCACATGACCTAGAGCTATAATGCTCAGCTACATCTTTCTGCGGAAGCTCAGACATATAAGGCGCCGGACAGAAGACCCCCATGAGTGAGTGATGACAGCGGAAACTGAGGCGATCGCTCAATTTGTAGCGAGAACGAGCTTCGAAGACTTACCGCCCGCCGTTGTCTCGCAATCGAAAAAGTGTCTGATGGATTTCATAGGACTTTCATTGGCAGGGTCCCGCGAGAAGGACATCCGGATACTCGCAGAAGTGGTCAGGACGCTGGGTGGTAGGGAGCAGGCAACCGTCATTGGGTTTCCCTTCAAGACATCTGCGCCAAACGCAGCCTTCGTGAATGCGGCCATGGGCCACGCGCTCCAACTGGATGACGGTGACCGCTTGACAGAAGCTCATTTAGGTATCGAGATAATTCCTTCCGCCTTATCCGTCGGAGAGATTCAACAATGCGACGGCAAGGACCTCCTCAAGTCGATCGTTCTAGGGTACGAAGTTGCCATGAGAGTCGGCTACGCGGTCAGTCCTCATCATCGCAAGAGAGGGTTTTCCCCTAACGGCACGCTCGGAGTATTCGGGGCGGCTGCTGCGGCTTCTAGCATTCTGAGGTTAGATGTAGACAAAGTCCAAGATGCCCTTGGGTCTGCCGGGACTCAGGCAGCTGGGCTTGAGCAGTTTTGCATCGACGGATCCGCTAGCCAGTTCCTGAACCCTTCTCATGCGGCTCAATGTGGCGTCACGTCAGCTTTACTCGCACGCGAGGGTTTCTCGGGATCGCGTCAGATCTTGGAAGGAGCTTGCGGGTTCTGCAAAGCCTTTGCCGACCAATATGACCTTGACGAGATTACATCGGATCTTGGTGAGGAATTCCAGATAACGAAGGCATACTTCAAGCCATATCCTACCTGCAGGATCTTTCATCCTCAGATCGATGCGCTGCTACATATTACGAAAGGGAATTCAATACGGCCTGAGGAAGTGAAGGAAGTGGTCGTCAAGGCTCACGCGAAGGATATTGAAATGATGTGCAATCCTCCGCCGGAAACAGTTGCTGCCGCAAGACTGAATATGCCATACTGCTTGGCATGCGCCTTGGTTGACGGAGAAGTGGCTCTTGACCAGTTTACGGAGGAGAGAATTGGAAATAGAGTGATCATCGAAATGATGAGCAGGATCTCATTCGTCCCTGCCGATCAAGAACTCGACAGCTTTGCACCGCCTCTCTGTGGTGCCATCGTCACGGTAACAACGCATAGTGGGAAGACCTTTGAACACGCTGTCTCCCATCCTCTAGGGGAACCAGAGAACCCACTTGGCGACAAAGAACTGGCACAAAGGTTCAGGTCTCTGGCGTTGTCAAACATCGGAGATGAGAAAAAGGTGTCCAATATCCTAGATACAATTCTAAGGCTCGATCAACTTGACAAAGTGTCAGATCTGACTAGCCTGCTTGGATCTGCATAGGCGTGGCACATCCCGGCAGCATTAGTTTGGTCACGTCTGCAACTGACGGGCGAGGTGCATCAGGACTTCGACACCTGCATAAACTGCTTCGGCACGTGTCTGCGGGCTTGCCCCTAATAGATCTTGTTTGAGGAAGACACGTGCACGAATAGCGATCGATCGCGCACAGCCGGCAATGTCTACTCCATGCAAACCTTATAATGAAACCCTTACCACTCAGTACTCACCAGAACAGACTGTCTTCCCAAGATTGAGGCACCCGGATAGTGAGATGAGTGAGGGAAGCGATTGAGGGCGGCCAACTCAATGTTTTGCCAGGCGAGATGATATACAGGATTCACCTCGCCATAGTCGAAGTTCTTGAAAAACGCGGCGTACAAGTCGAGCACATGGACGCTTTGAAGCTCCTGCAGGACTCGGGGGCTGAGGTGGACTTCGGGAAGCTTTCTGTGAAGATACCTCAGTATTTGCTCGAAGAATCCATAAGAAAAGCTCCCAAGAGCGTTAGACTCGCGGGACGAGATTCCAAGAACGACTTCGTCCTGAAGGGCGCTAAGGTACACTTTCGGGCATGCGGGCTAGCGCCAAACGTCATCGACCTAGAAACAGGTCTCAGAAGAGAATCAAGACTAGCGGACGTGAGAAATGGGGCGAGATTGTCGGACGCGCTGTCCGAAATTGATTGTGCAAATGAGGTGTCGGCAGCAAAAGATGTTCCTTCGAAGCTTCAGGGAGTGTACAAGCAGGAGGCAATGATGTCAAATACGACGAAGCACATCATACTGGCTCGGGAACACAGCGCGGACATAGAATCTGAACGCATCAAGCTCGCAGCCCTCGTGGCCGGAGGCGAGCAGAGATTAAGGGAAAGACCTATTGTCTCAATGTTCGTCGAGCCTGTATCGCCGCTTCTCTTGAGCCTCGACGATACTGCGGTGATAATGAAGTGGGCACAAGCGGGGCTGCCTCTTGTCTGTGCTCCAACTCCCGCTTCAGGAGGGACGGCCCCCATTACGCTAGCTGGGACGGTGGTCCAAGGGGCAGCCGAATCGCTTGCCGGAAACGTGATAGCACAATTGGTGAATCCCGGAACGCCCGTCATATTCGGAGTCCTCGGTTTGTCAATGGACATGAGAAATGGGTTGATCACTACTGGGAGTATCGAAGGGGTGCTGATGTGCGCTCTGCTTGGGCAGCTCGCGCGTTACTACAGGCTTCCGTCAATTGGATTCGGAGGGGGCTCCGACTCTAATGCCCTTGACTCTCATGCCATCGCGCAAGCTTGCCTCGGGTTGAATATTGCCGCCCTAAGCGGAATCAACCTAGTCCAGGGGATCGGCTACCTGGAGTCGGGGTTAACAGGCAGCTATGAAATGCTTTGTATCTGCGATGAAATCGCGCGGATGCTGCGTAGGTTCCTCAAGGGCGTCTGCGTTGACGATGATACTTTGGGGGTCGAGGCCATTACGGCAATCGGACCTCGACAGAGCTTTTTGGGCATGGAGCATACTAGGAAGCACTTCTTGTCGGAACACATGATTCCGGAATTGATGAAAAGCATTCCATTCGGAGAATGGCACAAAGCTGGAGACAAGAAACTGGAATCCCGAGCCAGAGACAGAGTCAGGCAGCTCTTGAAAGATCACTATGTACAGCCCATCGATGAAGGAGTGCAAAAAGATGTGGCCAGTCTCATTTCGAGCGCGGAGGAGAGATACCTTGGAGACCATCCCCGATCATAGTTGCGAGAAGATTCTGTCGTTGTACGAGGCTTAGGAAGATCTGATCCAGAGAGATCTCGAGAAATCGGACTCTAGAGTGGTGGGCTCAACAGTCCAGCAACTCCGCCAACATATCGGCTGACAACAGGACTGGAAAGGAGATACTACGCCAGACCAATGGAAGAGCTATTCGCTTTGTGGCCGCCATAGGCACCGGGTGGAACGCTGATGGAAGTTGCTCAGGTCTTAGGAGAAGAGTATTTCGTTACTTCAGCGATCGTGTGTCGAGCATCAGGCAATGCACTACCTGAAGCGCGGGATAACCGTTCGTCGAAAGCTTTAAGAGGCACAACTGATCGCGTGAGTGGATCGAGGCGAACCTATGCCTGCCAACGTTCGACGTATCAATGACCTAGTCGAGAAGTATGATGTTGACGCTTTGATCGCATCCTCTCCTGAGAACGTCGTGTACACAAGCGATCTTCCTAATTGGGCCGTGGCGCTTGCCGAGTACATATTCGTCGTACTTCCGAGAGAACCTTCTGCAGGACGTAAGCTAATTGCTCCAATGAGCATGGCCGATCTCGTGGCCGCTACCGATTTTGGCGTGGATGAAGTCTTGCTTTATGGAACCTACCCATTTGAAATAGCGAGAACGGACGAGCCGCAATCAGGGGCAGCAGACCTGAAAATACAAAGGCTGATTTCCGAGAGGGCCGCTGGAGGAGAACCCCTACAGGTACTGGTCCAGTGCCTGAAAGACCAAGGCCTCCAAAACAAGATGCTCGGAATTGACCACGAGGGTCTTTCGCCGCGGGTCTTGGATCTAATCGTGAAAAGCCTTTCAAGAGCGACCATAAAGGATTCTTCCGAGTTGTTTCTTAGGGCGCGAATGGTCAAGACGAAAGAGGAAGTGCAAAGAGTCAGGCGATCCATCAGGGCGACTGAGAAGGGCATAGGAACCATCTTAGAAAAGGCGAGAATCGGTATCGCCGAAAGAGAACTTGCGGCTGAGTTCGAGAAGACGCTTATCGACGAGGGAGCCTCGCCTGGAATCACTGTCTTGGCTTTCGGCAATGGAACAGGCTATGTAAACCCTGAACCCAGCGGACGAACCCTGTCCATCGGCAATCTTATCAAGTTTGACGGAGGCGGCTTCTACAAGGCTTACGTGACAGATATTGCCAGAACCTTTGTCTTCGGAGAACCGACCAATGAGCAAGTGAGAACGTACAGGGCTATCCAAGAGGGGGAGTCGGAAGCTCTGAAGCACATCAAACCCGGGGTCAAAGCTTGCGAAGTTTTCAAGGTTGCCGTCGAGACTGTGAGAAGGCAGGGGATACCCCACTATAGGCGCCACAACTGTGGGCACGGAATAGGTATGAAGGTGTACGAGCCACCTTTCATAGCACCGAACGACGAGACTCCTCTGGAGGAAGGCATGGTGCTCTGTGTAGAAACCCCGTATGTTGAGCTGGGACATGCAGGTTTCATCGTTGAAGACACAGTTCTTGTGACAGAATCTGGATGCGAACTTCTGTCAACTCTGGATACAGAGTTGGTCACGCTCGCGGTTCGCTGATGATTTCCAGGACCGGGTTCGACGGCCTAGAGAGCTCACTCAACTGTGCAGTCTGTCCGGGCACTCTTTGTAGACGAACCGATCATAGGATTGAGAGAAAGCCTATTATGGCTTGACCACTAGTCATACTCGCGGCCGAGCGCTCTCCTGCGTATCTTTCTTGGATTGCCCGTTCCAGAGACGCTGACAGAGGTGTCGAGCACTAGGATCGACGTGGTAAGAACGCAACAAGAGCTGTTGAGAGTCCCGATACCACTGCGAGTATGAGGAAGACTGTGGGCAATAGTTAGAGATCGGTTCCTACCGCCAGGCCAACTACAAGGGGTCCAATGGAGTTGCCTCCGAGTAAGCCAACGCCCCACACGATTGCGTTGGACAACGACAGGAATCTCGATGGCACCGAGTCGGACACTGCTGAAAGGAAGACGGGGTAGCTACTGTAAGTGAACAACCCGAACATCGCCAAGCAAGCTACAGCTACGATCGGGTTCGAAAGCGTGTAGAGATAGAAGATGATTGCCAAGCTTTGGCCGGCGGTGATTACTGCGAGCGATGCAATTCTGTGCCTGTCCGAGAACTGGCCGAAGACGATCTGTCCAGGAACACCGAGCACGATCGCGATCATCATTATCACGCCAACGCCGAAACTAAACGAGTACAGTTGAACCTCTACAATGAAGACTGAGAGAAAGGCCACCACGCCCTGACCGAACGTCCCTCGAATCATCGCTATGGTCGTGAGGACTAGAACGTTGATTATGGCGAACCGGTCGAGCGGAGCAACATCTGCCGATTCGTTCTCGCGGTGGAGTGACTCGATGGAACCTGAGGCGCCGGGGGTCTTGCCCCTCGTGTCGAGTGGGAAGAGTCCGATCAGTGCCGCTGGAATGAGTCCCAGAAGTCCTAGTGCAATGACTCCATATGGCAAGTTGAGGGTGGTGATTATAATGACGACGATGCTGGGGTATAGTGCTCGCCCGAGGCTACCCGCTGCGCCGTTCAGTCCTAACGCTTTTCCAGTTTTGGAAGGTGGGTAGGCTTGGCTGAGAACGGTCCCGCCTATTGGGTGACACACTGCGGAGCCTAAACCGCCAACTGCTGCAAACAAGACGAGCGCAGGGTACAGGCCGAGAGACAGGGAAGACTGGAGTGGGCCTGCTGTGACTGACCATCCTGTTCCAATGACACCGACTGCCATCATCAGGAGGCCCGCCACGAGAAGCGCGCTGTTTCTTCTGAATCGGTTTGATAGGTGACCGACTGCTGGGCTTCCGATCACTGAGGTTATGTTCCACATCGCCGCGACCACACCTAGCTCAGGCGCAGCCAAACCGAACTGTGTGAGCAACAGTGGAAAGATGGACAGAGGTACCATAGATACGCCATCATTAACGAAGTGCGTGAGGGACGTGAGAACGAGCACTCGCTTCTGACGCGGTGTCTCATAAAACAAGCATTACTCACCTAGCTTGTTTTGCTCGCTTGCTTGGACTCGTTGAATCCGATCATGACGGTGCCCAAGTTCGGGTCGTTAGGATTCCAACCCGCCTTCTGTGAGAAGCGGAAGTGCACCGGGATCGTAATTGTGATCGAGACGACATCTTTGGCGCCCGGAACTTCCTCAACTTCCGGGAATGGCAGAGCCCTGTACGTGAGTTTCAGCGGCTTGCCTCGGGCTTGAGCAAGCGCCTCACGATAGAGAACCAAGCTTCTCCCTAGGAAGAGAGAGGTCGGGTCCTTCGAGAGTCTTTCGTACTGGCCTGGTTGCCAGACCTCTTCGCCCACGATCTGTCCCCCATTAAGGATGACAATAATGGGGCCGGGCGGATGCCTCAAAGCCGGTGAATGAGAAATCATCACAATATGCTGACGAGAAAGCGCTTCTCTGATTCCCTCATTAACGATATCCATTCCCGGCAGCCTAAGACGACTGTTCGCGTTGCTCTCAAGCTCACGAAGAGAGTCCCTGTCCTCATCCGGCACAACCCAGCACGCTACAACGCCAGGCGTCGCCAGTAGCCGTTTGACAACAGCCTCAACCGCGTCCATGATATGGTCTTCTCGATCCGAGTCAGCCGATTCTGTAACGTGGGTGAGTTCTCGGAATCTGAATCTTCTTCTCTATTGGAAGTTGACTGTATGCTGTATCAACCATTGATACAGCCGGAAAGACCACTTTCGCGTCATCGATCGGTCCGTAGAGTATGAAATCAGCACCGACCGCTGCGGTTGTGGCGTTCACTGAAGCGAGACACGGCTTGACTGCCTGCTCACCCATTTTTGTCTTCAGTCCTTTCCATAGGGCGACTGCGTTGTGTGCACCACATCCTACTGGGAAGCCTAGCTCGTCCTTCAGTTCGTACATCGCTCGGAGAGCTGAGCCGAGTGTGGGTAGGTCCATGACGCATGTGTCGATGAGTGGTTTCTCTATTCCGAATTCCTGTCTCTTGCTAACGAGTTCCTTGATCGCGCTCGTCCGACCTGCGGTGCTGAAATCTTTCATGTTGTATGCAAGAAACACCGAACTTGTAACGCCAGATTCGCGGAGTGTTTT
>Ga0315279_10009911_pt1 | contig 11272 bp, 9 predicted proteins | sample YL17G06_20_MG_FD_203694 | JGI IMG/M metagenome (GOLD analysis project Ga0315279, IMG submission 203694) | Sediment microbial communities from Yellowstone Lake, YNP, Wyoming, USA - YL17G06_20 | ecosystem: Environmental > Aquatic > Freshwater > Lake > Sediment | place: USA: Wyoming | collected...
AAGAGGAGAAAAACATTGCGGCAACAATCTATCCATCAATAATCAAAGCGTTTTGCTAGAACAGCTCTTTGCGCGTCCTACATTATAACGTGAGCAAATCAGTGAATCCATCTCGCGCTGAAAAATGTGTGTTTAGATTTTGCAAAGATGAACTTGGACTACTTATTGTGAGTTAAGAAAGGTTAAGGTTGCATTTGCTGAAATAAATGTGGGTTGGTTTCATTGAAAGAGAATGAGAAGCAGCCTTCCCCCCAAAGTTTAGAGAAGTACTACTGTTCTGTGTGCGGTCGGGAGATCAGTAAGGAAGACTACGAGGACTACGACGGGATGTGTTGGGAATGCTGGGACGACCAATTAACCGAAGAGACCGATACATCGTATTGCTCAGAAGACGATTTCGAACCACTATGAAGAACTATTGGCGTACTCTGCTAGTCAGAAGCTCGAGACGTTGGCAATGTCTGAATTCGGAAATGCCCAGAACCGTCGGTATTCTTGGTCATGCTGAGTCTCTCATTGACACTTCAATTTCGAACGTATAGCGTCTTGCACGAACTCTTCTTTAGTAGTGTAGCCCAAGTTGGCGTTGACTTTGACAAAGTTCTCAACTTCTAGCGCGCGCTAGAACATCCACGGTTTCAATTAAGCATTCGGGAAGGGAGATAATGAGTTATCCAGCAGAAGAGGATAGCGTGCTTTCAGGAGATCGGCAACAAGAGATATGATGACGATATTACGATTTTTTGGTTTGATCATATTTTTCTGCCATATCTCTTACAGCGTTCCAATCGTTGATTATGTCTTTTGACAGATCCCACCATTCGTCGAACGGAAGTCTGATTTGCGTTTGACTGATTTCGCTATATTGGCCCCTTTCCACGGTGTCGGGAGAAGGCAAACGATAATTCTTGGTATCGGAGAATATCCATCGATCGTGACTAACAGACTTTAAGCTTGGTGCTAGTACTCTAAGCTCTGCGACGATGCCTTTGTCTTTCATGAACGATTGGAAATCCTTGAAGCTGTCTCTCAATTCCTTGAAAATATCCAGTGCTGACTTATCAGCGTGCGAATAAATCGCTGTAAGTATCCTGATTTTCCTCACCTTCGCTGAATTTACTGCGCGGGTCAAAAACTTGAGGCCGGGATCCGAGAACCATCGATCGAACCAATTTATGGTACCTTCGCAGCTCGAAATGGCATCTTCATAGGCCATCCTATTTTCCCAGGAATCTCCAGGCTTGATTAATGCCGTTTGTCCTCCAAGATCTTTTATCCCTAGTTTCTCTCTAATCTTGCCCTTGATTAGCTCCTGCCGGTGGCTCAGAAATTGCTCAAATCCTTCTCCATCTTTCAGCATGAACTCATATACAGTCCGGTCAATAAAATGACTTTGAAGAACCCTAAGAAGCTCTTCTTCATCTCCACCGTACTTATCCATTAGTAACTCCTTCAAATAAATAGAAGGTTTTCTTGCCTTTATTATCCTCTGATTTGTAGCGTCGGTCAACCAAGTCATGTTCAGGACCGAGTCAACGAGATGAAGGGGACCAAACTCACGGACTCCACGAGGGAATATATGGTGCTTGTGGTAGACTGGTGCGTGACCGATTTCCTTTTTCTCAGCGAAATCTTTTGCATGCTCAAGCACGAGCAAGGACAGTATGCCTTTGTACATTGCATTTCCATGAACTCTTACCTCTGTGAAATCCATTGAGTCTATTTCGCGTCTTGCATCTCTCACTACACTCGGGATTTGGCTTTCGTCATCGAACCAAGATAATAAATCTCTGTAATGAGCACTCAAAGTGCTGTCGACAGCCGATGAATAGGCATTGGAGAAAACCGAAGCCCAATACCAAATGTCCATCTTCTCAATGCACCGGTATTTAGAGTCAGGTCTTGAATCTATCTCTTTTAACAAGGCTGCCATTATTGGTATCATTGGGATAAATGGGACCTCTTTCTGATCTCTGGCACCGTAACCAGATACTGGATTCTCTATCATTCTGATTGCACGATCTACGTAATCCGCAAACTCCTTCCAGTGTTCTTCGAAAGAAAAAGAAGGATTCTTATATATACGGTCGTAGATGTCAAGAATGTCTTCCCTTCTGCATGAGTGCGCGCTTTTGTCGTAATACAAAGACATTGATTGGACTATATAGACAGGTATTTTCTCGGATTCCTTGTAATACCTTTTGATGGTGTCTGCATAACTCTCACGGCATTTGTTCCAATATTTTCTGAGAGGAATGCCGTACTTCAATAATCTTGCCATCAGAAGATCAAAAATCCCAAGAGTCTTTCCCTTTGTGTTAAGACGCTCAAAAATATCCGCGACCTGTTTTAATTTCATCGATGCTGGCAAGAATACGCATGGAATGTCAAACCCCTCCCACATATGCCTCAACCGCTTCTCCATGATTCTTCTCATAGAACGAATCACGTCGTCGCTTATCCTATCCTTCTTAGTGCAAAGGTAGTCTTCAAATCCGTCTACCCAGTCTCCATAGTTCTCAAGCTCATATAAAGGAAAAAGCATTTTCCTGTAAGTCTCTTCTTGTTCATATTTCGTGTTCAAACACTCGATAAATTCCCCTTTCTCTTTTTCAATCTGCTCACCCTCTATATTGGCAAAAAAAGATTTGAAATTGATGTAAAAGAAGGCATTTGGAACCTTTTCCGGTTTTGAACCAACCTTCGGGCCTTTAATAACCCAGTATAGCGAAGTAATTCTCTGTTGGCCGTCCAAGATAATCGAAGTTGGATTCTCGATGAACTTGGTCATTCCGTCGACATTAATTAGTTCCAAATCGGGTTCTGCATCCCGTTTCTTCTCCCAAAGAAGAAAGGAACCAACATAGTAATCATTGAAGACCGACTCAATAAATGCTTTGACATCTTCCTTGTTCCAGTCGAAGTATCGCTGGAAATTGGGCAGCTGCCACTCATTTTCAGCGTAGCTGATTATGTCTTTGACCTTCTTCATTTCTGGCGGCTTTAGAGCATAAAATTCGTACTTTGCTTTTAGGAAATCTATGAGCTTGACGAGGCTCGGAATATCAACGTCTCCAATCCTCTTGTCTGTCGGAGCTTCCCGAGGCACAGTTTCAGGAAGACGAGGGTGTTCTCCGACATATTTCTCGTAGGCATCTAGCAAAACTTCTAAATCCTTTTTGATTTCATCGTCGGAAGGAATTTGGTATCGATCATAGTACTTGTAAGCAATAGTAGCCTTCTCATAGGCCTTGCCAGTGGCCCCCTTATCTGCTAAGTCAATATTAGCGTCTGCAAAGAAACCATATGCCAGCAAAGCTGATAGCTCCTTTCGAAGATCCACTGCAACTTTTTGGACGTACTCTAATTGATCATGAGTTGAACCTTTGAAGCCTATTCTACCTATACCTACGCCTTGATTGAAAGTCAGATAAACGCCAGACATGTCAGCCTTAAATAAGAATACACAGTAGATTCCTCTCTGAGTAGTTTCGGTCTCCCTTCTATCCAAAAAAGCGACCCAAGGCACATTTGCAACCCGGCCGAATCCTGTGCCGAAGGTGACCCTAATATTACCACGTTTTTCTATTATCTCAAGATTCTGCAGCTCTCCTTGAAGAGATCTGAAAGTCTCTTTGATCTCATTCATTGCTTCGTGGTCAGTCTTTGCGCGCAAGTACGATGACAGAATACGTGCGATGTCGTCCCTTAGACTCATTACCTCTCCCCTTTATACTTTTTTTGATCTTGCTAATAACATAATCGATCTGCGACAGCCTGCTCAAAGAGTTCTGCAAGAAAATAGTCCAGCCCAAGTATCCTGGCGGAGTCAGCGGCGCAATCAAAGACCTAATACAGAAAGCCATCCTAGAGCAGCAGTCAAGCTGCAATGATGCAAGCGTGCTGGCCAAATAAAGCATAAGAATGGGGATTCTCCGAGTAAGTTGGTTAGGATTCAGCGGAGTTTCTAGGAAGCGGTACTTGAACAGCAAGCGCGTGTACGAGTATGAACGTGTCTCTCTGCACATTCCCAGAAAATATCACGAACTGATTAAGCCGTTCCTCAATCAAGATTTCGGCGTGAGCGTAGCTGCAGAGAAAGGCTGCATCGTCATCACTCTCACACCGCAGAAAACAGTTCAACACGCAGAAAGTCCGTCTTACAAGGCCGCCTTGGAAGCGCGTCCCGAAACCTGACTCTGTGCCTTGGGATACGAGAAGCATCGTTCAGAAAGAGCGACCCAACTCCATCGCACTTGAAAAAGGCGAGTTTAGGAACACGCATGCGTGCTGAGCTTCTGGACAGTGACTTTCAATCCTAGACCCTTTTCTCTTGATTTCATGTACCTTGTTTCAAGCTTGACTATCTTCACATCCTTTCTTCCTTCCACATGTCTCATTACGTCATACCTGACGTCTCCGAGGGCTGTGAGCGTCACTCTTTCGTCTGTTTGCAGGCGTTTCTCAAGTTGCTCCTTCCATTTTCCATCACGACTGCAAAATATTATGCCTTTGGGTCTCTCAGTGTCACTCATAAGCGTCTCACACACCGACTTGCTTGCTTAGTATTGACTTGACAGAAACCTGTACTTGGCTTTTTCCATAATGAGCGTGCTATGTAAACTTGTAGGCTATGTCTTTGCTTATTATGTGCCCATGTAAGTTGGCTATCTGCCTGAATTGTCTTTCATCCAATCTATTATCATCGTAAATGCATAGCGCGCACGATTTAAGAGTGAATTTTCTCCCAAGCATTCTTTCATATGCTAATAGTTCTCTGGTTTTTGCATAGTCAAAGAAAACATTCATTTCCCCTGCACCGCGCAGTCCTAGGAATCCGGCTTTTTGTTTGGCTTGGAGGAGCTTGGTCCAATTTGACATAATGGTTTGGGCATGGGCTTTACCTTTGTTTATATACCATTCTTCCGCTGACATGATGACTAGCGCTTCTTCGTCGATGTACTTAGCACTTATCCTGTATCGTTGTATTTCATGAACGTATGAATCGAGTTTCTGTTCTCTTGCAAAAAAAACAGCGGCTTCGCCGTTTGCTAAGCCTGCCCTCAGATAGGAGAAACATGTGTCTTTCTTATTGGTTTCCGAATTGCATGGGAAAAAAGCGTGGTCTCCAAAAGCAAGGCTTTGGACGTATCTGATTGGAGAGCTTAGAAGGTCTTGTGTGATTCTCGCGAGTATGAGGGAAATGTCATCTAACAGACCTGCGGCTAGAAGTCCCTTGTCTGTGAGGCTGTATTCGTCTGAAGATTTCTGTTCGATTAGGTCTTTCAATGCTCTTAAATGAAATCCAAGTTCGCCATGATTTTTGATGTTGACAAGTTTCAACAGGTCATTGAATGATGAAGCCCCCTGTTTCTCCAAGCATTTTATGACACGTCTTCTTATAGAATGTGACAGTATTTTGAGAAACTTTGAGGTTGAATCCATCAGCATCTCTGCCCGTATCACGCAGGAAATCAATGAAGAAAGCTCCTAATATCAGTTTGGTGAAGCGAACTTCACCTATAGCGCATGCCAAAAAGCCCCTCCAGTTAACATGGGCAGGGCTTTAATCATCCAAGCCCCTAAGACTCAACAGAACACGTCTAATGAAAAACAAAAAGGGGGGCAGGGGAGTTTAGAGACTTATTTCTGATTTAAAGTCTGATTTTTGCTCTATTGATGCTTTTCCCCAAAAATTACTGTGCTTTTTCAGTGTTAAGATATGCTTTCACATGTTGTCTCAATTGTGGAAAATCATCCAACATGGCTTTGACTAATTTCCAACGAAGTTCTTCAATTTCAGTGTCGCATATCTTGTTTCGCACGACATCGTCCACTCTGGTGATGAACATGCGAGAACTTAAACTTTACGTTCACACGTAGAACACTTAGCGCGCGAAGGGATAGAAACAAACGAAGCCGCCTAAAAAGCTCGATAGTTAATGACGCTTCGTAGCTTTGTCTATTTGATCTTTAGTCATGATTTTCCATTTGCCCTGATCGTCCAGATCCACCAGCAAGACGTCTTTTGGGTCTCTCATCACAGAAGCTGCAGCATCCATTGCGTCAAGCAACCCTAACAATCTGAAAGTCAAAACCTCACTCTTCTCGGAGTCAAGTTCTCGACAATCAAAGACATATCTATTGTCTCCAACAGGTCTGATAGTGATCACCTTGAAGAAACGGCCTTTATCCTTGAGAAAGAAACTGCCCTTAACCTGCAACTTCTTCATGCGTCCACCATTCTGAACCCTAGAAGTATTACTCTTTCGCAGGTTAGAACCCTCGCAAAAACGTTTCCGCCCGCGCGCTCTCACCATAGAATACACAGACGCAGACGAGTCGACTGGAGGACCTCTTTCGTTACTCCCCCAGTGGGATCTCTCAGGCGAGCAAGGGCTACTCTTCATCGCCATTCCCATAGGTGCAGTATTGCTGTATGCTGGGTCGACGGCCTTAAAATCAAAGAGAAAATGGAAATACTCCTATCTCACTTGACGCATACATTCGCCCGCGTTTGCTGATAAACTTACAACCCTCTGACGAACACTCAATTCAGGTATTGGTGCGATGGACGCGCGCTGGTTTGTTCACTTTCAAGAGCGGGCTTTGGCCTTGTAGGTTATCCTCATCATAGGCTGTGTGTCAGGGTGACAAACGAATATGACAGAGCACGTGCTGTTTTCACAGTAATACTTGGACTGGCCCTTATTCTTCTTCAATGGCTTTCCGCATTCTGGACAATCAACCATCTTCAAATTCCCATTTCAAGAATAGGAAGAGACTATGTAAAACTGTTGCGAATCTCAGATAGTGATGTAAGCTCTGTTTCCGCCAATCTGTTTCCCAATATTCAGGAAGAGAGAAAAAGGGGGGTTGTGCGGGAGCACATCCAGTCTAATAGCACATCTAGCACGCGCTCATGAAGCTCTCCATACCAAAATAGTCCTATTTGAGTAGACTATCATAAGCTCGTTGTGGATCTGAGAGCATTTCTTAAATTTCTTGCAGGTCCGCTAGGCTTATTCCTTAAACCTTAAATCTTGCCTTAGTTTGAAAGCGCCAGGTCTTATTTGTTGCAGAATCCTCAGGTAATCGCGAAACTTCACAGTAAGAATGTTTCGCTGTCTTATACCAAAGAAAAGACTGATCTTGTACTGGGTGAGAATGCCGTAAGAAGGCTTGTGGAGTTCTTTGCTTCCAATGTAGGCTAGACAAGCTTTAACAACATCAGCTGATTTACCGGATAGAAACGCGGCGCCAGTTCCTCTCTCGGATTCATACTCATAAATCAGTTTGATCCATGAAGCGACCTCGGCAGCATCTTCAACCGTAAAGCCTAACTCACGCAGTTCCCGATAGAACTGTTTACAATCAATGCGCAAGCAGGCAAAGCAGACCTTTTCAGGAGTTTCAGGCATTTCCTCACAAAATTATGTAAGAGTAACTGTTTTCTTTAAGTCTTGTGTAGCGCGTGCGCTGCGGGCAAAGGCAAAGTTTCACTTATTTTTGGAGTGGCTCGGCTTGCATGCGTCTTCTAACTGTGACTTTGACTCCCGTGCCCTTCTCCCGCTTCTTCATGAATCTCGTTTCAAGCTTCACTATTTCTATGTCTTTTCTCTTGTTCAAATAACTTAACACTTCGTATTTGACGTCTCCCAAGGCGAGAAGCACTATTTCATCATCCTTTTGTAGGCGTTGTTCAAGCTCAACCTTTCATTCGCCGCCGCTTCCGCAAAATATCGGTTTGCCCTTACCCTTAACCTCTCCACTCAAGCTTTTTCACCTTTTGCCATCTCGGTTTAAGCTTTGATTCTGTTCTTGATGTTGCGTTTAAATCGTTGGGTTAGCGTCCCGGTTTTATGACTGTGATGGTGTCTGTTCCTGAAAACTCTATGCCGTTGACAAGTCCTGTTACCGTAAGTTGGACTTTTCCTGTCTCTGATTTGAGCATTTCTGTAACTTCATCTCCTGAGAATTTAGCCGTTAAGAACTGTTTTGTGGCTTTTCCCCATTCAGCTTTAACGAAACTGTTTTTGTACCAGAGTTTTACTGAGCTGACGTCAATGTCTTCCTCTTTGTATGGTTCTGGCAAGGATATGTGTGCTGTGACCCATTGACCTTGGCTTTTAATGTTCAATATTTTCGGTGTAATCCTTACTTGGGCCTCAATGGGCTTTTCGGTGAAGGCTACCCACATTTTAGCGTTGTAGTTGCCTATGGCGGCTGGTGTGAGGAAGGTTAACGTTAATGTTATGTTGTTTTTATGTCCTGCTTCAAAAACCGTAGGTGTACTGCTGTTCCATGTGATTGTTCCGATGCCAGAAAACGTTTGGTCACCGTCTTTTCCAATCGTGAAGTCTGCGTCGTCAGTGTCCCGCCACCTTAGCCTCAAATAGTCGTTGCAGAGGCTTTCGGGACCAGTTATCTCTAAGAAGTATGTAACGAGAAACTCGCCACTCTCTTGTTTACATTCAACGGTTACATTGAAGGATTTTGGGCCTCCGACATAGACTGTGCCTAAATCAATGTCCCAAGCACGAGTGCGAGTTTCATAAACTTCAAAACCGGAGTTCCCAGAAGCAAAGGCATAAGCGAAAATGCTAAGCACAACCAAACTTAGCAGTATTAGACTGTTTGCGATTCTCTTTTTATTCATACTTTCTACTCCACTGTCCAGCATATATCAAGTTTGTGAAACGAGAATAAAAATGAGGCACTGGTGAACAGGCAATTTCACCTATTCTTAAACAGTCTCTGCCCAACCCGTAAACGCGTAGGCAGCTATTGGTGCACCGTCGTTGAACATAACCCTCAATTCCGTTGTTTGATCGTAACCTATTCCAACTGGAAATCCAGTACTTGGACCGAAATAGCCAGTTAAAGTATTGGTTCCGTGTCCTGAGAGAACACCAGTCATATCTTTCCATGCACCGTCATAGTATTCTATCGTTATCGACCCTCCTGGAAACGCTACTCCGTACGAGTAGATAGTAAATCGAACGATAACCTTGTCGAACGTTGACTGGGTAGGATTATACAATCTGATTTGTGTGTTATACCATGAGCCTCTGTAAAGATCGCCTTCAGGTTTCCACAGCTTCCATTCGAGCAATAGCGGTTCTGCTTTAACGTTAAAGCCTGTTGTCAACGTGTTGCTAAGCTGTATCGCCGCAAAGACTCCGACTACAAGCGACGCCGCCAAAACAGTGGCTAATAGGGCAATTTTCTTATTTCTCATCATTTTCTTTCACCTCCTCCTTTCTCCTCTTTCCAGTTTTTACTACGGGATTAAGCCGCCATTAGCAGCTCCAGTACCCGCTCAGCCCAGCCGTGTTTAACGTGCCACTGGGCAAAGCACGAGTCGGGAGCATGCTCCCTTACACGCAGAGTCGCGCCTGCCCGACTAAATCATGGTTTAATCAGATCTTACCTTAAAACTTGTGGACAGCAGGTATAGAAGCTTCTTCTATACGACATAAGAGGTCGCAACCACAAAGATGCATGGAGAAGGATGCCTCGTAATAGAAGCATACATACGCTGAACAGCCATAGAACGCCCCTACGAAGCCCTTTCAGAGCTTAGGCTACCACCCAACAAAAATAGATGGAAGAACAAGCGAGTGGCGAAAAGGCAGCTACCTCGTCATCACTCTGACCCCCGCAAAAACGTTTCGGCACGCCGAATACCCCCCGCAAAAATCAGCCCCTGAAAGGCTTCTAACACCTGAATTTTAACACGAAAATGCAAATCCCATTTAAATATGGGCTAGCCGAAAGATTTTCCGCTAGGGGCGTTTCTGCCCGCCGAAACGTTTTGCCGGGGGTTTCGCCACACAAAAACATGTCTATTAATGTAAATAGCAACTTCCGCGCAAGTTTTCTTGACCGGGCCATGGTGATTGGCGTGTGGGGAAGGGCAATAGGAATGTTGGAAGAATCTCGGTTTTCAAGGGCCGAGAAGCCAGACTCAACCACACCATATTCCAAACCCTCGCCAAAAACGACCCCCTGACCATCTACGAGGCACACAAACAAATCAAAAGCCTGAGAGGCTTCAGACACACAAAGTACACGAACGTCAACCGCCGAGTAAGAACCCTCGAGGAGTCAGGCTACCTCGAGAAGGCAGGGACTAGGAGTACCCAAGCAGGCGGCCAAGCAACACTCTATCAGCTCACTACGAGAGCCCACGTTGCCCTCTTGCTCAGCCAGATCAGCCCTGACACATTCGCGAAGGAAGCCGATGAAGACGCACTGATTGCAGAGCTAGCTGCCTTGATTCTCTTTCTAGAAAAGACCGCACTGAAAGACAAAACGTGAGGTCAACACTGGGCGGACTAGTGTTTCTTTTGCCTAAATCAGTGTTCTTTTTTCAACATGGGATACTGTTTCTGCAAATCCTTATGTATGCCGCTGTAGAAGCTCCAGAAGAACTCCCACAGTTCAGCCTTATCCTCTGGACTGAGGCTAGACTTCCCTAACTCGTCCCCCAGCTTTTTCGTTCTATCAAGCAAACGTTCGAATCTCCCATACCAACGATCTTTTTCATCAATCAATTCAACCCACTTCCTCCCATCGGGCTCTTGACTAGGCTTAGTGACCTGACAAATCTATAAGTAAATCGCCGAGACAAACCTCGACCTCGACAGATAACGGATATGTCCGTTTTCAGATAGATGACTTTGCAGGGGTCAACAAAGTCTACTAGACTTTGCTGGGCTCTCCAAAGTCTACTAGACTTTGGCGGTGCCAGAATTCCCTTAAACTCTTGCGGTAACATAGTTTAAGGTGAAATCAGTTTGGTGAACATTATTGACGAATGGGAAGATTTCGCAAGATACGCGCATGACAAGGTAGGTTTCTACCAGATACTGGGTGCGGACAAGAACGTTGAAGTCAGAGTGCTAGCCGGAAAGGCAGGCTTCATCAGAGAGTTTGAAAGCGCCGTAGACCAGTTACTCACAAAAATCTTGGAATTCTGTGAAAAGGAAAGAAGCTTTCTCAGAGTAGGCGAAACTGTCAGAGACGAAGTCTTCTTCAAATGAACCCTAAACGTTGGTATAGATGATGGCTGGCTTCCAAGAAATCAGCATATTTGGCAAAGCCGGTTCGCCAAATAGTGGGAAGTCGGATTCCTCGGATTCCGCCGGCGCCAGCCCTCTATGTCCACAATGCGGATCCAAGAAGCTTTGGCGCGACGGCCTGCGGTATTCTCCGTTCGGGGGCAGGATCCAGCGGTGGCTTTGTCGTAACTGCGGATTCAGGTTTT
>Ga0315279_10009912_pt1 | contig 11271 bp, 9 predicted proteins | sample YL17G06_20_MG_FD_203694 | JGI IMG/M metagenome (GOLD analysis project Ga0315279, IMG submission 203694) | Sediment microbial communities from Yellowstone Lake, YNP, Wyoming, USA - YL17G06_20 | ecosystem: Environmental > Aquatic > Freshwater > Lake > Sediment | place: USA: Wyoming | collected...
CGCCTCTCGGACCCTGGACGTCAGCTCCACGTCATCCAGTCGCGCCACCACCTGGCCAGCGCGCACTGCGTCCCCGGGGTACACTGCCATCTCCACGATCCGTCCCGTCACGCGGGGGTAGATATCCTCCTCCGCAAAGGGCGCCACGCTCCCGGTGTAGGTCACCGAGCCGGCGATCTTCCCCTGCTCGACGGTGGCCAGGGCCACCGGAAAGGCAGCCGTGCCGCTGCTCACCCGCTTGCTCATGTCCATCGAGGGCTTGCCCGCGGCCACGTTCGTGTAATAGGCCCATGCCCCGGCCGCCAAGACCATGAGCACGGCTACGACTCTCTTCAGCACGCTCATCGCTCACCTCCGGACGCATCGGGGGTACGAGATGCCAGCAGCGTCCCTCGCTGGGTCTCCGTCAGGATCTGCATTGCCGCGTCGGAAAGACGCTCTCGCTCATGCCGCGACCTCCCCGCCCCTCCGGAAGATCCGCCGCACCATCGTCCGCACCAGCCGGGCCAGGTCATCCGTGTACGTGTGGACGACAGGCACGACGAAGAGCGCCAGGAGCGTTCCGATGGCGAGGCCGCCGATCGTCACCGTGGCCAGTGGCGCATAGGCGTCGATCCCCGTCCGCGGGAAGAAGGCCACGGGGGTCAGGACCACGATGCTGATGAACGAGGTCATGAGGATCGGGCGCAGCCGGATCGGCCCCGCCGTGAGGATGGCCTCGTCCCGATCCATCCCTTCCCGCCGCAGCCGCAGCACGAGGTCGATCATGAGCACGGCCACGGTCATCATCATTCCCGTGAGGATGACCACCGCCAGGATGGACACCGTGGAGAACGTCTGCCCGGCGAGCAGCAGCCCGCCCAGGACCCCCGCGGTCATGAGCGACAGGGAGAAGATCATGTTGAGAGGCTCGATGAGGCTCCGGAACTGCGCCACCAAGAGCAGGAACATGAAGATCATCGCCAGGTAGAGCCCGCGCAGGAGCCGCTGGAAGGACTCCTCCATCTGGGTCATGTCCCCGCGCAGCTCCACCCCGTAGCCGGGCGGGAAGCTGATCTTGCCGAAGGCCGCCATGAGGAGATCCATGGACAGATCCATGCTGGGCGGTCCGCCCTTCCTGTAGTAGCCGAGGACCGAGATGACCCGGCGGAAGTTGTCGTGCTCGATGAGGGTGGGCCCCCGGTGCTCCTCGATCCGGGCCACCGAGGTGAGGGGGACGACCTCGCCCTTCTTCCCCACGATCTTGACCTGGGCCAAGTCGGTCTGGTCCTTCCGCTGGTCCTGCTGGTAGCGCAGCAGGATGGTGAACTGTCGCTTGTTGTCCAGGCGGTAGAACTCGTTGGTCAGCCCGCCCTTCAGGGCGTAGTAGGCCTGGTCCGCCACGTCGCTGACGGTGAGGCCCAGCTCCTGGGCGCGGGCCCGGTCCACCACGACGTGAAGCTGGGGCAGCGTCTGAGCCCAGGAGGTGGACACCTGGTAGAAGCCGGGGATCCCCTCGGCCAGCTTCCTGGCCTGCTCGCCGATCTCCGAGAGCTTCTCCAGCTCGGGGCCGTAGAAGATGACCTGGATCGGCGCGGCGCTGCTGGCCATGACGTCCGCGCCCATCTCTTTGATGGCCAGGCGCCGGATCCCGGGGATGGTCCGGATGGCCTCGGCCTGCACGCCGTCGATGACCTGCCAGATGTCCCGCTTCCGCTTGGAAGAATCCACCAGCGTGACCATCATGGAGGCGGCATTCACCGCCCCCATGCTGTACCCGGTGAAGTACGTCCCGCCGGGCTCGAAGCCGACCTCGGAGGAGACCTTCTCCACCTCGGGTTGCTTCAGGAGGAGCCGCTCCACCTGCGCCGCGATCTCGTCGGTCCGGGCGAAGGAGGTGCCGGGGGTGGCCTCGAGTTGCACGTAGGCCTGGGAGACGTCGGCGAGGGGCATCATCTCGCTCCCGATCTTCGGGTAGAGCGCCACCCCCACCAGGATGATCGCGACGGCACCCGCCAGGACGGTGAATCGGTTGCGGATAGCCCAGGCGAGTCCCCCCCGGTAGCGCGCCTCCAGCCGCTCCAGGAACCCCTGCGAGGGGTCCAGCAGGGCCTGCTGGAACCATCCGCGCCGTCGCTCCTCTTCCTCGCCGTGCGGCCGGAACAGATTGGCCGCCAGCACGGCGGTCAGCGTGAAGGAGACCAGGGCCGACGCCAGCAGCGCCAGGATGATGGCCCAGACGATCCCCTCGAACATGTACTGGACAATGCCGCCCGAGAAGGCCAGGGGGAGGAGCGCCACGCACAGCATGAACGTGATCGCCAGGACCGCGAGGCGCACCTCGCTGATCCCGTCCACCGCCGCGTCCTTGGGCGATTTCCCCATGCGCAGGTGCCGCTCGATGGAGTGGATGTCAATGATCGAGTCATCCACCAAGCGCCCGATGGACAGCAGGAGGCCGATGAGGGTGGAGCTGTTCAGCGTCATCCCGAAGGGCACCATCGCCAGGAGGGCCATCCCCAGGGAGATGGGAATGGTGATAACCGAGATGAGGGTCCCGCGCACGTTCCCCAGGAAGAAGAGGACCACCAGACCGGTGAGGAGGACGGCCACCACCAGCTCCTCGACCATGTTGTCCATCAGGAAGCCCACGAAGGTGGAGTTGTCGTAGGCCACCTCGAACTTGAGTCCGGGAAAATCCTCCTGCAGCTCCTTGAGTTTGGCCTTGACGTCCCGGGTGACCCGGACCGAGCTGGCGTCCGGCTGCTGGACGATGGAGATCTCGACCGCCTCCTTGCCGTTGAAGCGGTAAAGGCTCCGCTGCTCGCGGGGCGCGTTCGCCACCTCCGCCACGTCCCGCAGGTACACAGTCCGCCCGTCCATGCTGGCGATGGGATAGCCCGCCACCTCCTCGGGCGACCGGGCGCGGAAGTCGCTTCGCACCGGGACCTCGCGGTCCTTGTAGGTGAGGGTGCCGGCCGGCCGGGACTGGTTCTGCATGTCCAGCATGTTCTTGATGTCGAGGAGGCTCATCTTGTAGGCCGCCAGCCGCTCGCGGTCCGCGACCACCTGCATCTGGAGCTTCTGGCCGCCGAAGGGCACGACCGAGTAGACGTCCTTGACCGTCTTCAGCCGGTTGACTACCTCGTTCTCGACCAGGGTGCGAAGCTGCACCCGGTCGTAGTTCTCCCCCGTGACCGCCAACGAGAGGACGGGGATGTTCAAGGGGTCGATGGCCAGGACCCACGACGGCTTGAGGTTGGCGCCGGTCATGGGGAGATCGGCCTGCACGACGTTCATCAGCGACTGGACGTCGAACAGGGCCTTCTTCATGTCCGTCCCGTACCAGAACTCCACCGTGACGATGGAGAAGCCCTCCTGCGAGGTCGAGCGGACGAAGTGGACGTTCTTGAGGTCCACCATCCGCTCCTCGATGGGCTTGCTGAAATAGGTCTCCATCTCTTCGGCCGAGAGCCCCGGCATCATGGAGACGATGCCGACCATGGGGCTCTCCACGTACGGCATCATCCGGCGCGGCATCTGGAAGAAGATCACCAGCACCGAGAGCAGCGCCACGCCCAAGTAGAAGGCGAGGACGATGTAGGGGTGCTCGATGGACCAGCGGCTGATGTTGCCGCGGGCCCGGGAAACCGCCTCGGTCGTGTCCGTCAATCTAGCGCTCAATGCATGCTCCTTGGACCGTCACCCCGCTGCACACGTGAGGGTCCGGTCGTCCATACGGATCTCCAACCACTTCTATGACCCCGTGCAACTGTGCTATTGCTCGATCGAGGGCGACGTCGTTTCAGACGTCGTTTCTCGCTTCGTAGTTTCACCGGGACGCGCCTTGTCGCCCCGCGGCGGCCACCGGTGGTGCCCTCCGCCGCAACAGCCGATGCCGAACCGATGCATGGCGATAAACACACCGGCCAGGACGAGCCACAGACCATAGTTATGCAAGAACTCGATCATCGGTGTGCTCCTTCCATGCCGAATGTTCTTTCGGATCTGGAGGGTCACGGTAGGCCGCTGGACTTTTTGTCAAAGGTGAGAAACCCACCGCCGCCGCTTGTGTTACTGCCCCTGCTGCGGCCGGCTCGTCCCGGCCATGATCTGCGTGCACGCCTCCGTCATCTGCTTGGCCTGCTCGACCGTAACGCCGTGGAATTTTGCGAACTGCTCCAGTTGCTCCGGGCTGAGCGGCTGGCCGGTCAAAGTGTTCATCATCCCCCAGCCCGCCGTTCGACCGCCCATCATTCCCCCATATCCGCCCGAGCCCATTATGCCCGTTCCGGAACCCATCATCCAGCCGGGACCACCCTGCGGAGAATTGCCGGTTGATTGGGCGATGGTGTATCCGGCCGCCCCCAGGACGAGGACGAAGGCTGCTGCCGAGATCCACAAGTTCTTCTTCATGTCTCTTTACCTCCTCCGAAGTTGGTTTGCGTTCTGTCCCTTCGTGCTTCCGTCCTAGGGATAAGGCAAGGCGGATGCCAACAGGCATGGCCTCGGGGTTGGAACCAGGGAGTCTGTAACTGCTTGATTTTGGATTCCCAAAATCACGGAAAGCGACCCGCCGGTCGCGCCCTAAGGGACCAGCTCGACGTTCCTGTCGGGAGAACGCGAGAGGAGTCCTGAGCGGCAGGACTTTTTGTCAATCGGTTTGCTGAGGGCTTTGAGCAGGCGAGGGGACCTAGTCGGAGGATTCGGGGCCCAGCACTCGGTGCCAACCGCGGCTACTACGCGACGACGACTAGGGGACGTCGCTACCTTTGTCTCTTTGGCGCCCGTCAACCAAGAGGCAAAGTGCTTCACCGAAAAAGGTTACATAAGTTGCAACGTCCCCTATTGCAAGTGGATGCCGCGGGTCTTTGGTCCAGCGAGCCGCTAGTCCTTCCACTCTGTGCCGGTCATGAGTTTCCAGGCGTTCTTGTAAGCCATCCTCGCTGCCGCATCCTGGTTGATCTTGCTCAGGATGACCTGGCGGAAGGTGGTGATGACCCGGTCATACTGGGGGAACCTGCCCGTGTTGACATCCGTGCCGATGACAAACCGGTCGGGGAACCCCTCAAACAGCTTCTTCCAGTCGCTTTCCAGGAACTCGATGGGGTCGCGGGGGGCATTGTACAGAATCCCCTCCACCTGTCCCGTTCCCGGGTATTTGGAGCCCGGTTTCGACTGCACGATGTCAAAATAGAGATTCGGGTACTTCTGGAGGAACTCCACGACGGCCGAGACGTCCCGGAACCTTTTCCACGTCGCGCGGTTCCGATTGCGACCCACATGACACCAGACGACCTTCGCCTTGGGATACTTTGCCAGCATCCGTTCCAGTTCGGGGAGCAGAGCATCCTCGGCCTCGTGGTGGAGCAGGAATGGGATCCCGGTCTCGCTTGATATTCTGAAGATCGTCTGCATCCCCTCGGAATCGACTGGCTTGTGCACATCGCGATCGTTCGTGCTCGACGGGTAATGACGAGCCTCGAACTCTCCCATGGCGAAGAAGCGTCCCGACTTCGCGTCCTTCTCAAGCGATTCCAGGAACTGGCCGTCGTTGCCATGCCATTTCGGTCCGTCCCCATGGACGGTTGTCGGCACGATCCTGCCGGGATAGCGTTCGTACTGCCGCAACGATTCCTCGCTTCCGAGCTTTTCGTTGGGGCCGAGCCAGGTCAGCGCCACCCCGTTGGCGTCCATCCGCCCCAGCAAAGAGGAGAGGGAAATCTTGTCGCCATGATGGTATTCGACATCGATGATGGGGAGCTTTCCCGCGGCCAGGATTCCCCGGATGGTGGCCTCGTAGCCGCTGAGCTGTTCCGCGCGGTCCGGGCCTGCCGCATGTCCCGGCACCGGCAGCATCGCGAAGATGCAGAACGCCAGCAGAAGGATCCCCATATCCCTTCCTCCTCGTACGGGCTATTAAGGGGGGGCGTAGCGCGGTTATCGCAGTTGTTCGGAGCGGGCCAGAGATCCCCTCTCTGATCATACCGCGTTCGGCAGGGGGGCATCCCGAAAGTAGAACGGCCCCCTGGGGTTGACGACACCCCAGGGGGCCGTGGATGGCTCAGCGCGAAGGGGATCGGTAATCCCCGTCCGCTCGATGATTTCGCACCGGTCGGCATCACCCTGCGCTCCTGCAATCCTCCACAGGTGAGCCGTGGACGGGTCAGAAGGTACTGCCACCCTGTTGGCAATGTCAAGGCAAAGTCACGGGTCGGCGCCGGGAGAGAGAGACTCGGGGTCTCTGGGATCACCTGGCTGGTCGCCTTGGGATGGCTCTGGCTCTGCCTTCATCCGACGGTAGATCGTCCGGGTGGCGATGCCCAGGAGCTTTGCCGCGAGCGTCTTGTCGCCCTTGGTATAGCGGAGGGTCTCCTCGATCAGCCGGTCCTCCACCTCTTCCAGAGGTGTCCCGATCGAGATCACCAGATGGCGGGTAGCCTGATCGCTCCCCACCACCGTCTCGGGGAGGTCTGCGGGTGAGATCATCGTCGAGCGGGTCAGAACCACGGCGCGCTCGACCACGTTCTCCAGCTCGCGCACATTACCGGGCCAGGAGTACGTCTGAAGAACATCCAGGGCCTCGTCCGTGAATCCGGTGATGGCCTTGGCGTTCTTGACGGCGAACCGGCGGAGGAAATGCTGGGCCAAGAGGGGAATGTCCTCATGCCGCTCCCGCAGCGGGGGAATCTGGATCGTGATCACGTTCAGCCGGTAGAAGAGATCCTCGCGGAACCTCTTCTCGCGGACGCGCGTGGCGAGGTCGGCGTTGGTCGCCGCCACGAGTCGAACGTCCACCTTGAGGGTGCGCGTGCCGCCCAGTCGCTCGAACTCCCCTGCCTGGAGGACCCGGAGTAGTTTCGCCTGGGTTGCCGGGCTGAGATCGCCGATCTCGTCCATGAAGAGCGTCCCGCCGTCCGCCAGCTCGAAGCGCCCCTCCTTGCGGGCGACGGCGCCGGTGAAGGCCCCCCGCTCGTAACCGAACAGCTCGGACTCGAGCAGCGTCTCGGGCAGCGCGGCGCAGTTGAGCTTGATGAACGGCCGGTCCCGTCGGGGGCTCCCGTGGTGGATGGCATTGGCGATGAGTTCCTTGCCGCTCCCGCTCTCGCCCTGGATGAGCACCGTGGCGGTGCTGGGCGCCACCTGCCCCACCAGATCGAGGGTGCGGAGCATGGCGGGACTGCTCCCGATGATCTGGCCGGCGTCCTCCAACTGATCCAGCCGCTGCTGCAGGGCGCGGTTCTGGAGAACCAGCGCCTGCTTCTCGGCCGCCTTCTTGATCGTCTTCTCAAGTTGGACCCGCTTGAACGGTTTCGTGATGAAGTCGTAGGCCCCCTCCTTCATGGCCTCGACCGCGTCCTCGACGGTCCCGTGCCCGGTGATGACGATCACCTCGACGTCGGGGGCAATGGCTTTGGCCGCCTTGAGCAGCTCCTGCCCTGAGAGCTTCGGCATCTTCAGATCGGCCAGCAGGATGTGAATGTCTCCCTGCCGCAGACAATCCAGGCCGGCCTGTCCATCCGCGGCCGCCGCGACGTCGAATCCGAGCTTCTCCAGCGTCCGCGCGAGCGCCTCGCGAACGGCCTGGTCGTCGTCCACCACCAGGACCCGGATGCGGGCATCCCCTCTGGTCATGGGACGCGCCCTCCATCGGGGATCGGGAGGGTCAGGCGAAACGTGGTGCCGACCCCACGCGTGCTCTCACAGGCCAGATTCCCTCCGTGATCCACGGCGATCTGGCGGGCGATGGCCAGGCCCAGACCCGTCCCGCCCTCCTTGTTGGTGAAAAACGGCTCGAAGATCTTCTCCAGGTTCCCCGGCGGAATTCCTGCCCCGGTATCCCGCACGGCGATCTCGATAAGATCGCCTTTGTCAATTGGTCGACTGGTCAAGTCGTCAATTGGGCGTGACGAATCAACCAATTGACTATTTGACAAATTGACCCGTCGCGCAGCGATGTGGATCGTCCCGCCCTCGGGCATGGCCTCGACCGCATTCCGGATCAGGTTCAGCAGCGCCTGTCGAATCTGCCCCGGGTCGAGGCGAAGTCTGGGCTGCCCGGCCGGCACGTTCACCACCAGCTCCACCTTCCGGGCGCGGAGTTCCTCGCGCACGAAATCCGCCAGATCCTCGATGACGGGCGTGACCGTCGCGACTTCCAGCTTGGGTTTGGGCAGGCGCGCGAAGCGAAGGTACTCCTCGGTCACCGCACTCAGCACGTCCACCTGCGACCGGATCGCCGCCACGAGATTGGCCGCCTCGGCCCGACGCTCCCCGGACAGGGACCGCAGCTCGTCCTCCAGGAGTTCCGCGTTCAGGCTGATGGAGCTGAGCGGGTTCCGCACCTCATGCGAGACCTTGGCGGACATCTGCCCGATGGCGGCCAGTCGCTCCGATTGGACCAGGCGCGCCTGCGCTGCCTGCAACTCCTGGTACGCCCGTTCCAGGCGCGCCTGATTTTCCCGGAGTTCCGCGTTCAGACGTTCCGCCTCCGCGCGTGCCTGCCGCTCGCGCTGGCTCAAGTATCCGAGAGATCCGCCGAGGAGGAAGAAGGTGGCCACCCGCGCGCTCAGGTGATTCCAGTCGGTCGCGGGCGCTCCCACGACCGACGCCAGCACATACAGCAGCCCTCCGCCGCCGGCCGTGGCGAGTCCGGTCCTGGGGCCGAAATGGGCAGCGGCCAGCGCCACCAGGAGGTAGAAGAGGAGGTAGAAGTGGCTCTCTCCGCCCCCGGTGTGCCAGACAAAAAGCGAGACGAACACGAGGTCAAGGCCGGTGGTGCCGATGAGGATCAGGCGGAGGCGCGCGGGCCAGGCCCAAATGGCCAGGAACAGGAACGCCTTGTAGGCCACGAACAGCCAGGCCAGGGGGATGAGGTGGTGCTGATGCTCGGGGCGGACCGGCACCAGGAACAGGGCGACCAGACCGCCGAGCATGGACAGCGCGCGGAGGACTGCGAAGCTCCGCTCCTCCGTCATCCAGAACCTGCCGTTACCGGTCGCCATCAGGGCGTTTCCCCTTGTCCTAACACCCGCCACCGTCAGATGGGACCACCGGCTTTCATTTGCTGTCATCTGCAGTTTCATCTGTTTGTGGCTGGCTTCTTCAGTCCCCTGATGTCTAATCCCCAGGCATCATATGAGATCCAGGCCTTTTGTGTCCACCGAATGGGCCTGGCAGGCCGGGCGTGCCCGGAAGTCTGCCAGGCCCAAGGGGCCGATCTCCGTGTTTGTCAGGAGTAAACTGGATAAGGACCGGACGGCCGGTCCGTCGGCAAAGTCGAAGGTACCTGCCTGGGGACTCCCCCCTACTTCTTTCCGATGTACTTCTCCGGCGCTGAATCGAATGCCTTTTTGCACCCCGGGGCACAGAAGTAGTACGTGGCGCCCTTGTAGGCCGAGGTAGCCGCCGCCTTTTTCTCATCCACCTGCATCTTGCACACTGGATCTAGTGCCATCGCGAAACCTCCTGCGTCTGGAAAGTTTTTTCCGCTGACGAGTCGCCTCAGATCCGGACGACTAGGCCAAATCCTGTTTCATCCGGTCAAATTCTTCTTTGCCAATCTCCCCTCGAGCGTAGCGTCGCTTGAGGATGACCAGAGGATCATCACCCGTACCAGCAGATCTCCCGGATGGTCCTTGACTCCAAAGCCACCGCACCCCGAGGACGAGTCCGATGATGATCAGACCCCAGAAGAGGAGCATGAAGAGCCAGCCTATGGCGCCCATACCGTAGCCTCCCCAACCCATCATCCCGCCTCCAGGCATCAACTTGCCTCTCCTTTCCGGTCACCCCGGATGGATTCTCCCAGGGTCTACCTCGACTCGTCAATCATCCGCATCGTCTCGCGCTCCACCTCCTCTGCCACTAGCTTGAGGTCGGGGGCTCCGGGGAAGAGCGCCAGGAGGGCGGTCGGCCGGATCATGCCGATCTTGGTCTTCCCTCCCTCCTGATAGACAGAGATCCGGCAGGGAAGCGCCATGTTCATCGTCATGTTGGCGGACAGTACCTGGTTGGCCCGCTGCGGGTTGCACACCTCCAGGATCTTGCAGGCGTTGGGAAAGTCCACCCCCTTCTCCTTCAGCGTTTTCTGCAGATCGTGCACATGCAGGACGCCGAACTTGTTCCGCTTGACCGCCTCTTCAAGGTCCCGTGCGGCGGTTTCCACGTCCTTCTTTGTTTCTCTCACGTAGAGCATCGCACGTCCCTCCTCTCAGTCAGGATGCGGCGCAACCCAGAATCCTCATTCCACGACGAGCTTTCCTCGAAGCATCCCCATCTGGCACCGAAAGCCGCACTCGCCCGGTTTCTCCGGTGTGAACTCGACGGATACCCTTTCGCCAGGACGCAGTTTGGCGCTCTCGTTGAAGTCTGGGAAGAGCACCAGCTCGGAGCACGACGCCGACTCCCGGCGGACGAAGTTCAGGCGGGCAGGCCTTCTCCCCGGCGGATTGTACAGGGGAAAGGCAGATGTGGGAAGCTGGGAAGCGCAACCGCTTCGCCGAGGAGCGGGCTCGGGGCAAAGGTCGGCGGATTTCGGACACACATGACTCGTGTCCCGTCCCAGAGATTCGCTGCATAATCCGGCGGCCCCGGGGGCGCCCCGAGCCCTGCGGGCCCGCGGGGCGGCCGGCTTCGGTCGCCGTGGCCATCCAGGTCTCGCCTGCCCCCTCCAGCCCTTGTCCACGGCGCGACGCGCCCGCATCCAGCGTCTGCGCTGGGTCCCCGGGCGGCGGCGCCGGAGCAAGGCCGCCCGGTTCTCGACGAGGCCCGCTGCGCGCAGGGGTGGCCGCGGGGCCGGCGAACTTGTTCAATGGTCTTCAGGGACGGGACACTAGCCGGTCAGGTGCAGCAGCACGATGCGAAGGCCGATGAGGGCCAGGATGGCTCCGCCCGCGATCTCCATGCGCTTGCCGAACCTGGCACCGAGGCGAGTCCCCACGCGTAACCCGAACAGGGACAGCCCGCTCGTCACCACGCCGATGACGACGCTGGGGTACCAGATCTTGACCCGCAACATCGCCAGGCTCAATCCGATCGCCAAGGCGTCGATGCTTGTGGCGATCGCCAGCACCACCAGGGTGAGGCCCCGACTCGGATCGGTGGCGAACGTCTCTGCTCGGTCGTCGAAGCCCGAGCGGATCATCCGCATGCCGACGAACACGAGCAAACCGAAGGCGATCCAGTGGTCAACGGAGGAGATGAGCGGGGCAATACGGGCGCCCAGAAACCACCCGACGACGGGCATCATGAACTGGAACAGGCCGAAGTGGAACGACAGCCGAAACGCCG
>Ga0315279_10009913_pt1 | contig 11270 bp, 7 predicted proteins | sample YL17G06_20_MG_FD_203694 | JGI IMG/M metagenome (GOLD analysis project Ga0315279, IMG submission 203694) | Sediment microbial communities from Yellowstone Lake, YNP, Wyoming, USA - YL17G06_20 | ecosystem: Environmental > Aquatic > Freshwater > Lake > Sediment | place: USA: Wyoming | collected...
CAGGCAGGCAGCAGCGACGAGCCGCCGTTGATCCGCACCAGGCAGATCATGCACGAGGTGATCGGCTCCTTGCCGGCGACGTGGCAGAGCGCCGGTATCTCGATGCCCAGCGCGGCCGCCGCCTGGAGGACGGTGGTCCCGGCTGGGACGTCGATAGGATGGTTGTCTATGCGAACTGTCGGCATGGTGTCAGTTGTCCGGGCGGGCGGCGGTCATTCGATCTCCACGGCGTCCACGGGGCAGATGCTCTTGCACGTGCCGCAGCGGACGCACTTGTCGGTGTCGATCTCGTGCTGCTCGTGCGGGCGGGGCTGGATGGCGTCGGCTGGGCACTTCTGGGAGCAGAGCGTGCAGCCGATGCATTCGTCGGTGATCCGGTATACGACCAGGTCTCTGCACCTTCCGGCTGGGCAGCGGCCGGCGATGTGGGCCTCGTACTCGTGGCGGAAGTGCTTCAGCGTGGATAGCACGGGGTTCGGGGCGGTCTTGCCCAGCCCGCAGAGGCTTGCGGTCTTGACCATCGCGGCGAGCTGCTCCAGCAGTTCGAGGTCGCCATCGCGGCCCTCGCCGCCGCAGAGGCGCGTGAGGATTTCGAGCATCCGGCGGGCGCCGACGCGGCAGAAGGTGCACTTGCCGCAGGACTGGTCCTGGGTGAATTCGAGGAAGTACCTGGCGATGTCCACCATGCAGTCGGACTCATCGAGCACGACCAGCCCGCCGCTGCCCATGATGGCGCCGACCGACTGGAGGGCCTCGTAGTCTATGGGCGTGTCGGCCAATGCCGCGGGGACGCACCCTCCGCTGGGGCCGCCGACCTGGACGGCCTTGAACGGCGTGCCGTCAGCGGCGCCTCCGCCGATCTGGTCAACGATCTGGCGGATGGTGACGCCCATCGGCACTTCGATGAGCCCGCCGCGGAGCACCTTGCCGGCCAGGGCGAAGACCTTGGTGCCCTTGCTCGTCGCAGTGCCGAGGGCGGCGAATGCCTCCGGCCCGTTGCGGACGATCCACGGCACCAGCGCGTACGTCTCGACGTTGTTGATGAGCGTGGGCCTGCCCCACAGCCCGCACTGGGCCGGGTACGGTGGCCGGAGCCGCGGCATGCCGCGCCGCCCCTCGATGGACGCCAGCAGCGCCGTCTCCTCGCCGCAGACGAACGCCCCGGCGCCCTCCATGATGCGGAGGTGAAGTCGATGGCCGGAGCCCGCCACGTCATCGCCGAGAATCCCGCGGCCGGTCAGGCATTCGATCGCCTTGGCCACACGTCGGACGGCCAGCGGGTACTCGGCCCGGATGTAGAGGCAGCCCTCCTCGGCCCCGACGGCATAGGCGGCGATTATCATGCCCTCCAGGACGCGGTAGGGGTAGGACTCCAGCAGCATCCTGTCCATGAAGGCGCCGGGGTCGCCCTCGTCGCCGTTACAGACGACGAACTTGCCGCCGCCGGGGGCCAGTCGTGTGCTGTCCCACTTCAGGCCCGTCGGGTAGCCGGCGCCGCCCCGGCCACGCAGGCCGCTGTCGGCGATGATGCGGCAGAGACGCTCGCCGGAAAGCTTCCCGACGGTCAGCCGGAGGGCTTCCAGGCCGCCGCTGGCGGCGTACTCGTCGAGGTCGACCGGGCCGATGCGCCCGCACGCCTCGGTGGCGACGTGCTTCTGCGGCCCAAGGAACGCGGCCACCTGCCCGTCTCGGACGTCGATGGAGTAGCGCGCCACGGGCTCCCACGAACGGTCGGTCAGTATTTTCTCCAGCCCGCCGGCCACCGCCGAGCGGACCTGCCTGCCCAAGCCGGCGGGCCTGAAGTGCCTCAGGACTATCGCCCTGGCGTCCTCAGGCTGGACGCGGGCATAAAGGAAGCTCTTCCCGTCCGGCAGGACGACCTCGACAAGCGGCGTCTGATGGCACATGCCGACGCATCCGACCGTCTTGAGGGCCGCCTTGGCGCCCGTCTCGGCGACGGCGGCGGCGAGTTCCTCGTGGACCCGGCCGCTGCCTCGGGCGACGCAGCACGAGCCCAGGCCGATGCGTATCTCGGCGCCGCCCGAAGCCGGCAAAGCAGCCATGCCTCGGCGACGCCGGCGGGACTGCTGGAGATCGAGGAAGTCCCCCAGAATGCCGGGGACCTTGTCCGCGGTGACGTGGCCATAGGTCACGTCGTCTATCTGCACGACGGGCGCCAACGTGCAGCAGCCGAGGCAGGCCACCTTCTCCACGGTGAACATCCTGCCGGCGTCGGTGTCGTCCTCGCCCTCCAGCATCAGGCGCTTGCGGAGCGCGTCGGTGGCCTGGGCGGCGCTCTTGACGTGACAGGCTGTGCCGTGGCAGACGCGGATGGTGTGCCGGCCCGCCGGCGTGTGGCGGAATTGCGAATAAAACGTCGAGACCCCCGCCATTGCCGCCGGCGTGACGTCGCTTATCTGGCACACGCGCCGGATCGCATCGGGCGGCAGGTAGCGGTAGTGCTCCTGGATCGCCTGAAGGATCGGGATGAGCTTCTCGGCTCCACGCCCGATCTCGGCGACGGCACGGTCAACAAATGTCAGGTCAGTTTCCGTCATCATCGGCCTTCATGTGGCCGGCCTCCCCGCCTGCCCGCGTGCTCGCCGGTGGGCAGGGATGCCTTGGCGGCACGAACGTCAATCAGCCTTATTAGCGATACAGTAGAGGTTCTCCTCCCCGCGGATGTAGATCCGGCCGTCGGCGAACGCCGGCGAGCAGTTGGACTTCTCGCCAACTTCAGCGGTCGCCAACAGGTTGAAGCTCCCGCCGGCGGAGATGACGTACGTGACGCCTTTCTCGTCCATGACGTAGACGCGATTGCCCGCGAAGGTGGGCGAGGACCGGAACAGGCCGTCGAACTGGTGCTCGTAAAGCTTCTTGCCGCTGGCGGCGTCGTAGCAGGTGAGCAGGCCCTGGGTGGCCAGCAGCAGCAACGTCTTGCCGTCGGAAGCCGGGCTGGCGATGTCGGGCGCGCCCTCGTCGGCCCGCCAGGCTATGTGCGTGGAAGTAACGTCGCCCCTGCCGTCCGGCCGGATCGCCGAGACGCTCACGTCGGGAGTGACGGCGAACACGAGCCCCCCGGCGTATATCGGCGAGGGCGCCACCTCGCCGTCGAGGCACTTGGCCCGCCATATTTCCTTGCCGTCGGATGGGTCGTGGGCCATGACCCACGGCGTGGCGCAGGTGATAACCTGCGGTCCGCCGGGAGTGTCGGCGACGACGGGCGTAGCCCAGGAGCTCGCCACTGGTCTGCGGGTCCGCCAAGCCGTCCGGCCTGTGGCGCCTTCAATTGCCAGCAGCTCCGAGAGCCCGTCTTCCTCGTAGCCCTGGTCATACTGGATGAGCACCAGAGGGGCCCCCAAGCCCGATGCGCCGGGCTTGGCGACCCGGTCGTAATACACGGCCAGAGAGGATGCGTAGCCGTACATGCTCTTGGGGAGGCCGAGGTTGCGGGCCCAGACTCCCCCGCCGTCGAAGCTGAAGGCCGCAAGGTCTCCGTTGGCGAAGATAGCATAGACCCGTCGGCCATCGGTGGCGGCGGTGGGAGCGGCGAGTCCTGCCTCCTCGCTGACGGCTGGGACTTCCGACGGGCCGCCTGGCACGTTCCGCACCTCGCGCCGCCAGAGCAGCGAGCCCGTGTCGGCGTCGTAGCAGAAGACCTCTCGCTTAGCGCGGTCGGCGCCAGTCAGGAACACCCGGTTAGACCAGACGATGGGCGAGTTCTGGCCGGGCAGAGGGATGGACGACCGCCAGAGGATGCCCTGGCCCGTCTGGCCGTTCCAGGTTGTCGGGACGTTCGCGTAGGCGGAGACCCCCCTGCCTCCCGGGCCGCGGAACCGGGGCCAGTTGGCCGTCACTTCCTCAGCCGACGGATAGGCCGGCTTGGAGGCGCCGGCTTCCTGAGACTGCTGCCGGCCGGTAGGCGGGCTGGTGAACACGTCCCGGTAGCGCAAGGCGGCGACGATTCCCACGGCCATGAGCGCAGCGGCGAACCCGCCCACGGCCAACCTCGCTCGCCTGCCGGCGGTCCTTTTCTCCGCCCGCACCTCCGGCATGGGGCCAGCCGGCCTGACCTTCCACGCCAGGGCCCCAGCCGCAACCGCGGCTGCGATGCACAGGCCGCCAAGTGCCGCCAGCAGGTATCCGCCGAGGCGGGCCTGCCTCATTCGGACGAAGTACTCGCGCCTCGCCTTCAGGTCCAGGTCGCGGTAGCGCTGGCGGAGCTGCGCGTCGCCCGGCTGGCTGTGAACCTGCTGCCTGGAGGCGATTATCTCGGGCGATTCGGATGCCCGATATTGCTGAGTTCCGGCCAACTTGGTCGCCAGGACGGCCGCCACCGCAGCGGCAAGAATGCCTGCCACCAGCGCCACGGCGAACGCGGCTTGGTAGGCAGCCATGATAAGGTCGGGCCGTTTGTCCTGTTGGGGGGAGCTCACTGCTCAGTTAACCTTGGTTATTACCGGAAGGTGCCCCTTGACCACTCGCTGCCGCTCGATGGGACAGTAGGAGAAACACCTGGCGCAGGACATACAGACGGCCCTGTCTGGAAAGTAGTCCTGGCGATTCCGCTGGACCGACAGGGCCAGGAGCTTCAGGACGACCACCAGGCCAACGAATGCTCCGGCGACGGCCGAACCCGTGGAGTACCCGGCCTTGACGGCCTGCGCGTTGGCGTAGAGCTTATCGACCGACACCTTGGACTGCTCGAAGGCCAATGACTGGTCGGTCCGTTCGCTGACCAGGCCGGCCTGCTCAAGCCGGATGCGCTGGGCCAACTGCACCGTGTAGTCAACCTTCGCCAACTGCCCGCTGACGCCCCAACCGAGAAGCCCGCCGCCGGCGACCGCCATCGGCAGCAGAACAAGCATGCCGGCCAGGCGCAGCCGGTCGGGTCGTCCAACCGATTCGCCCTGCGGCGTCGGCTTGCGGATCGCGCCGTAGGGGCAGGAGTTCTCGCAGAGGCGGCACTTGATGCACTCGGCCGGGGTTATGGTCACGTGCCACCGGCTGAGCCTCGAAAGCAGCCGGAGTATCGCGCCCAGCGGGCAGAGAAAACGGCAGTATGGCCGGGCTATGAACAGGCCGATCAGCAGGAACACGGCTGTGGGGATGAGCAAGTCGGCCCTGCCGGAGATTCCGGCGGCCCCTCCCGGCGTGTTGCCCGAGGCGGCGTGGACCCAGTGGCCGATCGGGAGCACGCGGAACAGCGGGACGAACGGGTCCGCCCGGCAGATGACGTAGGCGCTGCCCATCGCCGCCAGCAGCACCGCGGCGGCCAGGTACACGTACGCCGCCAGGCCGAGGGCGTGCTCAAGCCAGGCCGGCACTCGCACCGGCTTGACGGCCACGAGCTCCTGCACCGCGCCCAGCGGGCAGACCGCCGCGCAGAAGGTCCTGCCGAAAAACAGCGTGAAGACCAGAGGCAGCACGAAGAAGCCCACGATCGTCGGCGGCACGACGTATCGGCCGTCGAACAGTCCGCTGGAGACGTTCTGCACCGCCCCGACGGGGCAGACGCATCCGGCCCGCCAGAAACCGAAGTACAGCAGGCTGAACACCGTCAGGGCCAGCAGCCACTTGCGGGACCGCCTCTTCAGGGCGAAGTACGAGGCCGCCGCCAGCGCCGCCAGGAGCACCGCCAGGTCGACGTATTCGAGGACGTCGCTGGGCGGCGGAGGCGCGGTGGTGGCCGGGAATTCGTAGGGCGACTCGAACTGCGGCGGGCGGACACGCTGCTCGGAGCCCGGCGAGGCCGGTGTTCCGGCCAGGAGGAGGACGACGATGATGGCCGCTCGACGGAGGAAGGTCATTGACTCCCGCCTGCCTGCTTGAAGAGATACGGGCTGGCCGCCGGGACGCGGACGAATGCGTCAGAGGGGCACTGAATCGCTATCTCGCACTGGTTGCAGTTGAGGCAGCGGTCGTGCCGGACCTGGAGGTATATCGAGCCGTTGCCGAAGGTGTTGCACCCCTTGACGCACTTTCCGCAGCCGATGCACAGGGCCTCGTCGAAGGTGTACTGGTAATAGGGGTCTTCGATGAACTTACGGCCTATCGCGCCGGTGGGACACATGTGGTTCTCGGCGGCGGTGGTGAACTCGCTGGTCAGCGGATCGAAGAAGGCAAAGCAGCGAAGGCAATACCCGCACAGCCTGAACGTGTGAACGCACTTCACGGCCGAAGGCTGGAGCACGCACTCGGTGGCGCAGTTGCCGCACTGGATGCACTTGTCTGGGTCGAGCTGCCAGACCACCCCGCCCGCCCTGGCGGGCGCGGCCAGGTATCCGGCGGCCCCGCCCAGCCCGACGGTGCACGCCCCGCGGATGGCCCCTCCGAGCAACTGCCTGCGGGTCAGCCTGGAGCTGCGGTCAGCCACGTCTCTTGGCCTCCTCAATCGTCACTCGGGCGGCCGTGGCCCTGGCCAGGCCGCACCCGTCGAACGACGGGCACAGGCTGCACGAGTCGGTCCTGTCGCATCGGGCGTCGCCGCCAGCTGAGAGTCTTCGCCCGGCCAATATCGCCGCGACGGCTGCAATGCCGGCGGCTGCGACCCACCTGCCGATGCCGCGGAGGAACTGGCGCCTTGATCGCCTCTGATGGTCGCACGGGGTCACGGCGACTGATCCTTCTTCACGGGCTCGAATATCCTGACGCAGCCGGCGGGCGAGTCCGCGACCTCCGTGCAGCTCTGGAACTGCCGGGAGGTGGCGCTGCCGGTGGGAGAGGCCCCGACTTCGGTATTCCGCGGTTGGAGGGCGCTTCCGGTATCCAGCACCACCACCCGCCTCGCGGAATCCGTGGCGATGTCGGCTGGGGCCGTCTGGTCGGCGAAGGCCTCCGGCCCGGCCACGAAGCAGTCCAGCAAGCCGTTCTGGCCGAACCCGCGATCCTGCTTGTACACCTTGATCCGAGCCACGCCCTTTTCGCTGGTTGCGATCCGGCCGTCGGGCAGGATGGCGATGTGAGACGGATTGCAGCATCCGACAAAGTCGGCTGGGTCGGAGGTCTCTGGACGGGATGCTCCGCGTTTGGGGCCTGCGGTCGAGCCGGCCCCCCAGAAGAACTCCCTGTCGCCTTCGAGCGTCCATGCCTCTATGCGGAGCCTTCCGGGGTTGGCTATGCGGAGCAGCCCGTCGGGCGCGAAGGCAAGGTCGAAGTACGGGCTGGGCACGACAAAGCCGATATCCTCGCCGGCCCTTGCGCCCAGTTGCCCCAGAAGCCTGCCGGACGTGTCGTAGTGAAGCACGACGCTCCGGCCGTAGTCGCAGGCCACGACGTCGCCGCCCTTGACCGCTATGGCTGTCAGGGCGGCCTTGCCGTCCGGGGCGAGCCACTTGGCCAGGACGCCGCCGACCGCATCGAACACTTCTATGTGGTCGAGCATCGCGACGTAAGTCCCGCCGTCGTCCGCGACAGCGACTGCCTGCGCCTTGCCGGCCAGTGGGATCGTCCGGATGTGCTGGCCGTCCGGTGCGAGGACGGCCAAGGCGTTCCGCCCCCCCACATAGATGGCGTCATCCGGGCCTGTGGCTATGCAGTGCGGCCGGTCGATGCCTGTGTCGAAGCGGGCCGTCTCCCGATAGCCCACCAGCGCCGGGTCGATGGCCTGGAGGCCCGCGGCGTCGAACCTGAACTCGGCGGATACGTCCGACTGCTGCTTTCGGGGCGCGGATGTGCGTAGAACCACCACCGCGGCGGCGGCCACGGCCAACACCATCAGCACGACAATGAGAATGCCCTTGGGGGACGTTATTTGCCGGTCAACCATTCCGGGGCGCCTTCCACAAGGCGTGTTGTTTCGGCCCGCAGAACACCATTAGACCAGATGGGTCTCTGCGCGTTCAAGTTCAGTCGCCTCCGGCCGGCGGGGACCCCAACCCACCTGCCGGCAAGGCAGGTCGCAACTCTTGGTGACCGGGGACCTCTGCCCGAATGTCCAGGCAGGTCATGGTGACCAGGTCTCGCGCGAGGAGCCTGCCGCCGGCCAGGGCCGTGGGACCCCAGGCCTCTCCATGCGTCAGCACGTCGGCGCGGCTCAGCTCGTGGAAGCCGGCCGCGGATGCCTCGATCAGCGACAGCGTGCCCTCGCTGCCGAGCACCAGCAGCATGCCGTCGGCGATGAGGCACGGCCCGCGGCCATTGTCGCCGAAGCGGTTGGTCCGCCCGCTTTCCCAGAGGATGTTGCCGTCGAGGTCGAGGCAGACCAGTTGCCCGTCCTGGCGGAGGCCGAAGATGTGGCCTTCATACAGGACGGGAGTCTGCTGCTCGGCGCCGAACTGCTGGGGCTTGAGGCGAAACAGCTCCTCGGCCGCGAATTGGCCGGAGTGCTCGATGACGCGGACCATCATGCTGCCGCTGCCGTACCCGCCGGTAAGGAACAGCCTGCCGTCGCCAACGACCACGGGGGAGGGGATGTTGGCCATGTTCACGGTCCAGGCGCCGGTCTGCCAGAGGACGTGTCCGTCCTCGGCTGAGACGCCCACGACCCCGCCGCTGGCACAATAGACGTACATTCGTCGCCCGGCGAGGTCCATCGGCATCACGGATGAATGCGTCATTCGCCAGCCGTTGGGGTTCGGCGTCTCCCAGACGACCCGGCCGGTGGCGCAATCCACGGCGATCATCAAAGCGCTGCCGCCGGGGGCGATGACCGCCTTGCCTTCGTCGATGAGCGGGCACTGGCCGGTGTACCAGTCGGGCACCGTCGCGCCGTACTGCCGGATCAGGTCGATCCCCCAGAGGAATTCGCCGGTGTCGGCTGCGGCGCACATCACGTGGCACTTTGGGCCGATGGTGACGACGAACCCGTCGCCGACGGCCGGGACGGTCCGGCTCATGCCGTGGTTTCGCTTGACCTTCACATGGTAGCCTCGCCGCCAGATCTCACTGCCGTCGGCCAGGGAAAGGCATCTAAGCGTGTCGGCGTCGGCCTGCTGGTCGTAGTCCAGGAGGTAGACCCGCCCCCCGGCGACAGCCGGGCCGGCGTAGCCCTCCCCTAGCGGCACGGACCACATCCGCCGGCTGGGCAGATCCGTAAGGCTCCTGGTCAGGGCTGTCTGCTCGGTGCTGACGGCGTTGCGGTCCGGGCCTCGGAAGCACGGCCAGAGCCCCGGCAGATCCGCCGGGAGCCCCGGACCGGGGGTGAAGAGCCCTGCTATGTCCACCTCCTCGGCGCCTGCTTGCTGGTCGGCGGACGAGTCGGCGCCAGGCAGGCGGGGCTCCAGGTCGACACCAGGTCCTGCACTCAACCAGGCCGCCATGGCCAGCACCCCGGCCCCGGCCACTAGCAGCGGAGGCAGCAGCCTTATCGCCAACAGTCTCATATGCGGCCTATTATAGGTGCGAAGGGCGCGGGAAGTTACGGGTTTGGCGCCCCGCCGGCAGCGGCGAAAATGGCGTATTCGGTCGGCGGGGGTTGCCTATATACTCTTAGAGCCGCAATCCGGGCGCCAATGCAAGGAGATGGCCAGGAACAAGCCCGATCCGTTTAGAGACGCTCGTGCTCATTGGGAAGAGGGTCCCCATGCGCGGGCTTAGGAACTTCTGCTGCATTGGCCGGTAGCGCCCTGGCCGGCAACGGAGACCAGATGGCCGGCAATACCGAGATACTTCTGTGTAACTGCGAACGGTCCGACGTTGTCTCGGCGTCGGTCAAGCGTCAGGTCCTGTCGGCCCTTGAGCGGTCCGGGGCTGGCTTCACCTTAGTCTCGGACCTGTGCGCGATGGCCGCCAAGTACGATCCCGCCCTCCGGCGGATAGCCTCGGCGCCCGACGTCAGGATCGCCGCATGCTTCCCCCGGGCCGTGCGGGGCCTCTTTGCCGCAGCCGGGGTGGACCTGCCTGATTCGGGGGTGACCTTCGCGAACATGCGCGAGCAGACGGCCGAAGGGGTGACGGACGCGTTGCTTGCGGGCGGCGGCCAGGCCGGCACGACCGGTCGGCGGAAGATCGAGCAGGCCGACGACTGGATCGCTTGGTTCCCCGTGATCGACAGGCAGAGGTGTACTAACTGCAAGACGTGCCTGTCGTTCTGTCTCTTTGGCGTGTACGGCATGTCGGCCGGCGGGCGGGTCGAGGTCCGCAATCCCGCCAACTGCAAGACCAATTGCCCAGCCTGCGCGAGGGTCTGCCCACAGACGGCGATCATCTTCCCCAAGCACCCGGACGGGCCGATCAACGGCGACGAGGTCCGCCCGGAGGACGCCCGGAAGGCGGGCGTCGGCGCCGACATCCAGTCGCTGGCCAGCGGAGACGTCCTGGCCAAGCTCCGCGCACGCAGCGCCGAGCTCCAAAAGCTCAAGGATGACCTCGGCATACCACAGGAAGTGCTCGACTCGGTTCTGCCCGGCGGAATCGCGACCGACCAGTGCGATTGCACCGGCGACAGCGATTGCGACCGCGCCTCCGATTGTGATTGCGACTGCGGAAGCTCGTCGCGGGGCAAGGCGTGCGGAAACTGTGACCAGTAGTGCTGCGAGGAATCCTAGCGCGGCTCCGCGCAGGCGGAGGCCGGCGAAAGAACGCCGATGGTCCTCAAGCTAGCTAGACGACTCATCACCGAGACTGACCCAGCGATCCTCGCCCGGTTCGCCTGGAGTTTCGGCGTGAAGGGCCTGGCTGGCATGGCCCGCTTCAGGCGCAGGCTCAGGAACGGGGGGAACTTCCCGGCTGTGCTCTTTGTCTCCGTGACCAGCAAGTGCAATCTGACCTGCCAAGGCTGCTGGGTCGGCGGAGGGGGCGAAGGCCACTCCATGCCCGCGGACCAGTTGGACCGCTTGCTGGCCGACGCCGAGAAGCAGGGCTGCTGGTTCTTCGGCATACTCGGCGGTGAGCCGCTCATGTACGGGCCGTTGTGGAGCGTCCTGCGAAGGCGCCGCGACAGCTACTTCCAGGTGTTCACTAACGGTACGCTGCTGACCGACGCCGTCGCGCGGCAGATGCGCCGGCTGGGCAACGTCACCCCGCTGATAAGCATCGAGGGGCTCGCCCAGACCAGCGATGTGCGGCGAGGCGGCGTGGGCGTCTACGGCCGAAGCATGGCCGCCATCGACCGCTGCCGGCGGAGCGGCCTGCTGACCGGCGTCGCCACGAGCGTCTGCCGCTCCAACATCGACGAACTCGTGAACGACGAATTCCTCCGCGAACTGGTGCGGAGGGGCGTGCACTACCTCTGGTACTACATCTACAGGCCCGTCGGGCCGAACCCGGCGCCTGAACTGGCCCTCAGCCAGGAACAGGTGGTCAGGCTTAGGCGTTTCATCGTTGAGACT
>Ga0315279_10009914_pt1 | contig 11269 bp, 9 predicted proteins | sample YL17G06_20_MG_FD_203694 | JGI IMG/M metagenome (GOLD analysis project Ga0315279, IMG submission 203694) | Sediment microbial communities from Yellowstone Lake, YNP, Wyoming, USA - YL17G06_20 | ecosystem: Environmental > Aquatic > Freshwater > Lake > Sediment | place: USA: Wyoming | collected...
ACGGAAAACAATTCGATGGTGATCCGAGACGCATTCTGCGAGAAAACATCAGCAAAATGTCGGCCGGAGGATACGAGCCTACAGCCGCAGCTGAACTTGAGTTCTACATTGTTCAGCAAAGCCCAGAAGGAGAAGTCCTTCCCGTTGAGAACCACCTCATAGACAAGCAACGCTACTTTGACAACACGCCAGGAAGAGATTTGACCGAACCTTACCGAATGGAATTATCCACCGTTTTGTCGTCCATGAGAATCGAAGTTGAAAGACAACACCACGAAGTCGGCTCAGCTCAGAACGAAATCACTTTCAAGTACTCAAACCCCGTGACCACAGCAGACAACATAATGCGCTACAAATTCGCTGCAAAAGCAGTTGCAGACAAAAAATACAGTTGGACAGCAACCTTCATGCCAAAACCATGGCACGGCAAAGCAGGCAGCGGAATGCACGTACACATAGGACTCCTTGACAAACACACAGGCAAGAACCCCTTCTACGACCCGAAAGGCTACGCATACATCTCTCAAGAATGTCGATACTTCATAGGCGGCATACTCGAACACGCAAGAGCACTGTCAGCCATTGTTGCACCAACGGTGAACAGCTACAAACGCTTGGTCCCCGGCTATGAAGCCCCTGTCTACGTCGCATGGAGCAAGAAAAACAGATCAGCATTGGTACGCATACCAGCATTCTCTCCTGACAGTTCAAAAGAGGCTCGCATAGAATTCCGATGTCCCGACTCACTCTGCAACCCCTACTTCACCTACGCCGCCGTGTTCGAAGCAGGTTTAGACGGCATCAAAAAGAAAACCGACCCAGGCGACCCAATAGATGTCAACATATACCATTTGACCGAGACTGAACGGAAAAAACTAGGCATCAAAGTTCTACCCACATCATTGAAAGAAGCACTAGAAGAATGGAAGAACGACGAGATCTGCACGAAAGCTTTGGGAAAAGAAGTCGCTGACAAATATGCTGAATTAAAGATGAGCGAATGGAAAGAGTACGAACTCAACATGCCCAAGAATGAGATTGAAGTAACTGCATGGGAAGTCAAGAAGTACCTCTACGCTTGACCAAAAGAAAATCACTTTTTTGGGAGAAAAACAGGCCAAAAACACCCTACCCCCTAGCCCCTAGTCTCCTAGGTCAGGCTCGGTGTTTTCACAACTATCAGACCTTCGGTTTCAGCATCAGATCTTCCATTCCAGTCTTCTTCAACAGCTCGATGTGTCTAACCAGCTCATTCACGACTGTTTCAAAAATCTTCTTGCCCTTTTGAGCAGAAGCAGTTGTCTGTTTTCCGAAGACTCCGCTGGGGGTCTCATCAACACTGTCTAGAGGCAAAGTGAAGCCGCTCATTTCCAAGCTATGTGTCCGCAACTTCTCGTTTCTCACTTTACCCATGTTCACTAGGTGCGGATGCAGTGCCAGATTTACGGAAGTTTCTTCAGCGCCCGCATGATGTCTTTCATCCGCACTGAAAATATCTGGCAGAAGCTCTTCTGCAGCGGGCCACCATTGAAACACCGTAACAAAGACGTCTTGTTCCCTCATCTCTCTTGCCACCCGCGCCAAAGCAGTTAGGTTGCCACCATGGCCATTAACGACAACAATTTTGCGTACGCCGTAGTACTTGAGAGAAAGACACACTTCTTTCACGTATTTCTCAAACACCTTCGGTCGAACAGAGATCGTTCCCCAGAACTGTCTATGATGTGGGCTGACTCCGAACGGAATAACCTGCAGACAAACGACGCCAGTGCGCCTAGCCGCTTCCTGGGCAAACTCTCTAGCGATCAGATGGTCAGTTCCAAGTGGATTAGCCGGTCCATGCTGTTCGTTTGAGCCCACGGGAACTATGGCAATATTATTCTTTTCAAAATAGTCTTTGGCTTCTTGCCAACTCATTTCATGAAGCAGTACCTTCAACAATGTGCCCTCCACGAAATGATTTAATTACGAGCCAACCGAATATAAGTCTGCGATCTGGTTTGGTGTAGGATACTTGAAAGCGGTAGTTCTTGCAGGCGGCTTCGGAACGAGGTTGCGGCCTCTGAGCTGTACACGCCCAAAGATTCTGTTTCCCGTGCTTAACAAGCCGCTTCTGCAGTGGACTTTTGAAAGACTCACAAAAAACAACATCCAAGACGTGATCCTGGCAGTTTTCTATCAAACTGAAGTGCACATAAAGCAGCACCGAATTCCGAGATCAGGACTACATGTGGAATATTCTCACGATCCTCTCACCAAACCTTTAGGAACCGCAGGCTCGATCAAGAACGCCCAGAAGAAAATTGGAAGTAGTTCATCTTTCTTGGTTCTGAACGGCGACATTTTTGCAGACGTGAACTACTCAGAAATCGTGAAACAGCACGAAGAGAAAGGATGTTTGGCAACGATAGCTCTTCACCAAGTCTGGAACCCAACGAGATACGGAGTCGCGATACTCTCCAAAGACAACAGAATCACAGGCTTCATTGAGAAACCTCTGGCAGGAAAAGCTCCGTCTAACCTGATCAACGCTGGGGTCTATGTCCTTGATCTAAAGGTGTTCAAATATATCCCTGAAGGGCGTGCAGTATCAATCGAACGTGAAGTTTTTCCAAAGCTTGCAGAAGAGAATGAGCTTTTCGGCTACGTCCATAGTGGTCTATGGATGGACATAGGGAAACCAGAGGACTATCTGGAACTCAACAAGATTCTCCTTCGTCAAAACATGGCAAGAACGACGTATAGAAGCAACGGCAATGTCAATATTAAGAAACCGGTTGCTCTGAGTAAAAACGTGTCAATTGGGAAAGGTTCTATCATCGGCCCATACACGATCCTCGGTTCAAAGGTGACGGTTGGAAAGAACGTCCACATTCGTAACTCGATTGTTTTTTCTGCGACATCAATCTCTGATTCAGCAATGGTAGATGGCGCAATAATCGGCGAAGGAGTGTACATAGGGAAAGAAGCCCAACTCAAGAAAGGCTCAATTGTGGGCGATCACGCCAGAATCAAGGACAGAGTCACACTTTCGGCGAAAAGCCATATCTGTCCGGCGAACGAAGTTGTAGAGAGCGCATCAACGTCGGACTGACTATAATTACAGGAGGTTAGAAACAACGTCAAATGTAAAAAGACTGTTCGGCACAAATGGCATCCGAGGGCTCGTCAACAAAGAATTGACTCCCGAAATGGCTGCCAAAGTGGGGCTAGCGATAGGAACATTCTTCAAAAAAGGCACCATTATGGTCGGCTACGATGCCCGAACAAGCGGACCAATGCTGGCAAAAGCAGTCATGTCAGGGTTGAACGCCACTGGATGCACTGTGTTGCTCGCAGGAATGGTTCCCACACCTACCCTGCAATACGCCGTAAAATGTCACAAACCAGCTGGTGGAGTCATGATTACCGCATCACACAATCCTCCAGAGTATAACGGCATAAAGGTTCTCTGGAAAGACGGCGTAGAAATCTCAAACGAACAAGAGAAAGAAATCGAAGACATCTATTTTGATGAGAAGGCACACCTCGCGAAGTGGAATGAACTCGGAGAGCTACACGATCTGCTTGGAATAATTGACGAATACATCGAAGCCATACAAAAACACGTTGACGTCAAGGCAATATCGAAGAAGAACTACCACGTCGTCGTCGACGCGGGAAACAGTGTAGGCGCACTGGCAGCCCCGCGATTACTTCGAGAAATAGGCTGCAAAGTCACAACAATAAATGCCAACATAGACGGAACCTTCCCAGGAAGGCTCCCTGAACCACGACCTGAAAACCTCAGAGACCTTGCACTAACCGTGAAAGCCGTCAACGCAGACATGGGTGTAGCCTACGATGGAGATGCGGATCGATCGATTTTTGTCGATGAGAAAGGCCAGATCCAAATGGGCGACAAAACCTTTGCATTGGTGGAAAAATACTACCTGAAAGAACACCCGAATGAACAGATAGTAACGCCCGTAAGCTCATCAACATTGATAAAAGAAATAGCTGATTCATGCAAGGGGAGAATCGTCTGGACCAAGGTTGGAAGCGTCACGGTAGCACAGACCATGAAAAAACTGAAAGCCAAACTGGGCGGAGAAGAAAACGGCGGAATCTTCTATGGGCCACACCAACCCGTAAGAGACGGAGCAATGTCCACCGCCTTGATACTGCAGATAATGACAAAAACCGGAAAGAAACTCTCCGCACTAATTGAAGAACTGCCGGAATACTTCATCGAAAAAGGAAAAATCGACTGCAAAGAAGAACTGAAAGACAAAGTCCTCAAGATACTAATCAAAGACCTTGAAGGGCTAAAAATCAACACGATCGATGGTGCCAAAATCTGGCTAGACGATAAGAGATCCATCCTCATCAGGCCAAGCGGAACAGAGCCTATTTACCGCCTTTATGCCGAGGCCAAAAGCGCACAGAAAGCCAAGAACCTCATCGATGAATACACGCAGAGACTTCGAAAAATAATCGCTGACTTAAGCCGATAGTCTCACAACATTTTTTACAAGGAAGCTTGAAATGTCACAACCTTTGACAAGTCTGAGGCCCGAAGACCTCGACAGTCATGAAAAACGCGGAAAGTACACCGTTTGCGTAGTGGGATGCGGGCACGAAGGCATTCTTCACGCAGTTCTGTTTGCTGACGCCGGGTTCAAAGTAATAGGCTACGATTCTAACCAAACGGTGCTCGACCGCATCGCAAAAGGAAAGGCTTCCTCATCAGGAAGCGACATTGAAATCAGACTGAAAAACCACGTCAAAACAGGTCGCGTCACCACGCTGAATGATCTGAAGAATGCAGTCTCAGTGAGCGATATCATAGCAGTAACGATACCGGCAAAGGTTGACACAAAGAAGAAAGTTGACTATTCAAACCTCGAAAATATGTGTAAACGAATCGGTTCGAGTCTTCGGTCGGGCACTCTGGTGATAATGATGAAACCTACTGGAGTAGGTATCACAGAAGGCATCATAAGGGAAGCGCTTGAGAACAGCTCAGGTCTTAAGCTCGGCGCTAGCTTCGGCTTGAGCTACAGTCCCTTCACTTCCGCATCTGTTTTGAAACGTGTCGTTGCCGCAACTGACAAGAACAGCTTGAACCTTTCTATCGCAGTGTTGGAACCTTTGACCAAAGGTGAATTAGCTAGTACGGGAAACCTAAAGGCCGCGGAAATGGCGGTTTTGTTTGGTGTTCAAAAGGCCGATGTGAGCCTTGCCCTCGAAAGCGAGTTGGCAATCTTGTGTGAGAAACTGGGGACGGATTATCTCGAAGTACTTGATTTGCTAAGAGGTAGTCAATATGACTCATCCTCTTCAAGAGCGTTCCCAGGAGGAAATGCAAGAGAAGAGCCTTACCTACTGTTGGCAGATGTTGAAAACCTCAACGTAAAACTGAGAATCCCTGCGATTGCGAGGGAGACAAACGAACAAATGGTTAAGCATTTGACAAACTTGGTCAAAGACGCTTTGAGAGGCTGCGGGAAGGCTGTTAGGAGAGCTCGCATTGCACTTCTTGGCGTTTCACAGACGCCCAACGTAAAAAATCATCAGAAAAGAATTGTGAGGGACGTAGCTCAATCATTAATAGCCCGAGGGGCCAGAATCAGCGTGTATGATCCTTACTTCTCAGAGAGCGAAATGTCAGACGTCCTGCCCAACTTCAAAAAGAATCTCACAGAAGCTGTCGAAGGCGCAGACTGCATAGTCATATTCACGGGACATGACCAGTTCAAGCGGCTTAGCTTGGGAAAACTGAAGATGACTATGAAGAAACCAGCAGCCATAGTTGATTTTGAAGGAATCATAGAGCCCGACAAAGTTGAAAAGGAAGGCTTCATATATCGTGGGCTTGGAAGGGGAGTGTGGACCAAATGAAAAAGCTAGGTGCGGCAGTCATAGGAACAGGTTTCTGGGGGAAAAACCACGCCAGAGTCTACACTGAAATTGAAGAAACGGATCTCTTGGCCGTTTGCGACATAGACGCTGAACGAGCCAAAGCAGTGGCTGAACAGTACGGTGCAAAACCTTACTCAAACCTTCGCAAGATGCTTAAAAACAAAGACATAGAAATAATAAGTGTTTGCACATGGTCAACGAGTTTAGCGAAGGTAGCCACTGAAGCTGTTAAAGCTGGAAAACATGTTCTCGTGGAAAAACCGATGGCCGCAAACGTCAAGAAGGCTGAACGACTACTCGACGCAGCGAAAAAGAATAAAGTTCACCTGACCGTCGGTTTCCTTATGCGATTCATCCCAGGTCTTCAACAAATAAAGAAAGCTGTCAACGACAAGACAATCGGTCAACTCGTCTGCGCCACGGCGAAAAGAGTCTCTCAGTGGCCCGAAAGAATAGGTGACGTGGGAGTAGTCAAAGACACGGCAATACATGACATTGACGCGATGTTATATCTCTTCAATGAAGATCCGATTGCCGTTTACGCAAAAACAGGCGCCCTTCGGCACAAGAGGTTTGAGGACTATTCACAGATTCTACTGACATTTGAACGCGGAAAGACAGCGTTCATCGAAGCTAACTGGTTGACACCTTACAAGACGAGAACGCTCGTAGCAACAGGTAGCGATGCGATAATGAGTTTGGACTATATTACACAGGAACTCACGATCGAAAATATGAAGGAGACAATGCAACCGAGATATGCGATTGTGGAGCCGTTGAAGCTAGAGCTTCGCCACTTTGCAAAGTGCGTACTTGAAGAAGAGAAGCCTCTGATTACGGGACTAGATGGGATGAGAGCGCTGAAGATAGCAGAAGCAGCTTTGAAGTCCTCGGCTACGGGGAAGATTGTCAAACTGAAGTAACGTACGCCTGAGATTTATTTTTTCTTCAGATTGAACGGTTTTCCTTCAGAAAGAATTTTCTCTGGGATTTTTTCCTTCCACTTTTTCAGGAACGGTAGATCTTCATTTTCTTTGCGCATTTCGTCAGGTAACATTTCAGGAATCTCGTCGCGAATCGGATACCACCTCAAACATTTAGGACAGATGATGAGGCCTTCGGCGATCTCTTCTTTTTCGTCGAAGATATGCAGCTCAAGCGGATGATGCTTGTCAATCGGGCAAGCAAGGATTTCCATTAGCTTCTTTTTGATAGTATCACGCCCCAGTCTATCTTTAATGCAAAACTATAAAGCTTTTCCACCATACGCTACGACTACGAGTTTCAGCGTGTTCTTTCTCAAATTCATTGACTTCGTGTAGGTTTTACTTTGATGTCAAGAACTACTTGATGCCAGTTTGGTCCGGTTGCTCTTACTTTTCGTCCAAAAGGAATTTCAAAAGCTACATCCAGGCTTTGGAGCCGTTTGCGCACCTTGGTCTTCACTTTTTCAACAACATCTTTGCCCTTTTCGGCATGCTCAAAATCATAAAAATGAATCCATCCTTCCGTTTTTTTCAGGGACAACAGTCCATAAGGAAGATATTCGAGAGCCTTTTCTGGCAAAGGCATCAGAACCCTATCTGCCAGACCGCGCAGCTCTTCTTCGATGATCTGTCCAGCGTCGCCCAGGATCGGCACGACCGTCCGTAGACTCCGTTCATTCCAACATTTTCTCGCATATACTTGATCGCCAAGGGGTTCACGTCAATGGAAAAAACCTTTTTGACTTTGGCGTTTTTGGCGATAAGTATTGAAAAGCATCCAACACCAGCGAACATGTTGACAACAGTCTCGCCTTCTGCAACTTGGTCTGCGATTCTCTTTCTCTCGTGAGACAGTCTAGGTGAGAAATAGCACTTTGCTACATCAACGTTGAATAAGCATTTAGATTCCTTGTGGGTGGTTTGTGTTCTTTTTTCACCTGCGATGTGTCTTAGTTTTCGAAGCCTGAATTCTCCGCTGACGGCGCTCGTTTGAGCTAGGACGGTTCTTACGTGTTTGTTTGCCGTCATTATAGCCGTTCCGATTTTGTTGCTGTACTTCCTTGATTCTTCTGTCAAGCGAATTATCGCTATGTCGCCGACGATGTCACAAGAGTTGCAGATTTGAACCCAATTCTGTGGTAGGATTTCTGAGAGCCTCTTGCTCAATCGTTTCTTCAAAGCTCTAGTCATTCCGCTAGATAGAATGCTCTTGGCTGGAAATGTTTAAAAGCAGAATGGCTTTCCTCTGTAGGAAGAGGGAAAAGCTTGGAAAAAACATCTGGAAGTATCGCATACGAGTGCGTAAGATGTGGTGCAAAGGTCCCTTCCGACGAGTTGGACATGCGCGGCGGAGAAATCAAATGTATCGTCTGCGGGTACAGAATCTTGAAGAAAGTGAAACCACCAGTCGTGAAACGTATCCCAGCTAAGTAGAAATAAAAAAAGAGAAAGTGGTACTTGAGCTCAAACTGAGCCGAGTAGTTCTAGACACATTGATTTCCGCTAGAAGATCTCTTTCTCCCCGATTTTACGGAGAGTCTTACCTCTCAGTTTCACTGTCGGTCCTATGACTTCGTCAGGTTGCTTTTCGATTGTCTTTCTTTTTATGGATTCTCCGCAGATGCCTCTGGGCAATAGTCGTCGTTTTGCGCAGATTGCATACGTGCAGTTTCCTACGTTACACATGTCTTCAGTCCATCCGCACCATACTCCATCTTGACGATGTACGGCCGCGTTTTTTATGCATTTGAAGGCTTCACACGTCTGATAACAAGTTTTGACCTGTGCCAATATATGCACAACCTTTGATCATTTGTCACAAAACTTCATTGACAATAATCCTGTTTTCTCTAATAGATAACTCCGTCGAGTTTTAATATAAACTTTTTTCCTTATGACTCCTTATCTGCACTACTAGTTTCGGTTTTCTGTACTCTGTGTCGCCTTCTTCTGTACACTTCCAGGAAGAGAATCAGAACCACGATCAGTATGATCAAGACTATTGCAGCCAGCTGGCCCGTTTGAACGAGCATTCCTGCGAGGACAACGTACTCGTCAACGTGGATTGAAATCAGGGTTGTCGGATTTTCAATGTTCACACTCTGTGCTGCAATTGGTGTTGACGCTCCGTTTGATGTGACGAGAATATTCAATAGTCCACCGACCACATTGTAGAACGTGGCAGTTCCGTCGGGGCCTGTGCTAGTCGTAGCCTGCATTTGTCCTAATCTCTGCAAGGTGACTTCCATGTTTGCGATGCCTTGGCCGAAGTAGTCAACGACTTTCACTGTAACGGTTAGACCGTAGAGGCTGCAGGACATGTTGAGGGTCCGATTATCTAACAGGACCACCGTTGTCTCGTTGAGTTTCACCATGTTGCTGTCATAAACCCGCACAACATAACTGCCAAAAGGAGCGTTGAAAACAGCCATCCCGTTGGCATCCGTGCGCTCTTCGTAGCTGGGGACTCCCAAAGCTTCCTTTATGCTGACAACCGCATTGGTGAGAGGCTGGCCATCTGCTTTTGTTGTAGTCACTTGCAGGACGAAGTTCGGACAGAAGATCTTTGCATCGAACCAGGCCACTGGCGCGTTGTTTATCAACAATGAGGGAATGGTGGTAACGTTGAAAGAATTATTGTAACGGGTTGCATTTAGAACGTAAGTTGTATTGGGCAACAACGATCGTATGACTGCTACTCCGTTTATGTCGGTCGTGAATCTCTCGTTGGACGATATGACGAGAATTCCTACTTCAGGAATGTCCAGTTCGGATCCGTTCAAGATCGCCACGACATGAACTCTAAGATTTGTGAGATTGCATACAATATCGAATGCTGTATCATTGCTTACTGCGACAGCAGCCTCATTTACTGCTTGACCGTTCCGGAATGCTTTGAAGGTGTAGTTGCCAATCTCAAGCCTCAAGAACGCTAACCCTGTGGTGCCAGTTGTCTCATTGTCTGCGAGTGTCGCACCTTCGTAAGCTTCCACGTTGACCGAAGGAACCGGATCTCCAGCAAGGTTCTTTGCAGTGGCGTTTACTGCGAAACCAGGAACGGTGAAGTTCTGAGTATCCGACGGAGTCTTTATTGTTGTTCCGTTCGCCGAGATGACTCTCACCGCGTAGGAGCCTAGGGAGGCGTATGGCGGCACGGTCCAATTATAGCTCGCTATCCCTGCCAAGTCGGCACTGACGTTTGCAATATCGCTGGGGATGTCTTTTCCAGATATCGTGACTGTGACAATCTCGGATTGCGCATATGCAGCCTTGATGTTTACCGTGTCGCCTCGATGGTACTGAGTCGAGTTTGTCAGCCCTACGGCAAAGGTGGCATTTGCAAGTGTACCATTAAGTGACAGTCCATAGCTGCCAACCAAATTCGCGCTACCATCTGGCGAAAAATCAGCTGGAAACGTTGCGACTGCAGTTGCGTTTCCGAAAGAAGATGTAGCAATATTGAGCACTTTCGTGTATGTGACGCTGTTGGGAGCACGGACGGTGACGTTTGCAGTAAACGAAGCACTTCCTTCTCCACCGGTCACATTGACCGAAATCGGCACCGGATCACCTTCTTGGAAGCCTATCTGCGTGGCGACAGCACCGATGAAGTAGGATGTCGTTACGAAGAAAACTCCAGTAGCATTTTCACCGGTAGTCTGATCCATCAATCTGAGCGCGTGGTTTCCAGCATAAGCCTGGGGGACAGAAAAATTTGCAACGACGTCATTCGCAAACGCGGTCCCGTTAGCAACTAGCTGATCATCAAAAAAAATACTGTACTCTCCATTAGCCGTAGTCTGGTTCGCCGTGATTTGGACCTGTGTTCCAACTCCGCCCGATGAGGGGTCTACTTTGGAGATTCCCATCGCGCCGAAAGCTCTGGATGAAAATGAGATCATCATCAGACTCAGTGACAATATCAACGCCAGAGACATTAGTTGCTCGATTCTTTCAGACCGATTTCTCATTATTTTGCCTCGCAGTTTCAATGAATGGTTTGAACAACCTTACCGCTGAGACCATTTTAAACTTTGCCTTTTATGGAACACCTTCTCGCTGTCTCACCTATTGATAGTCTGTCGAACGGTGACTCGTTGCTAATCCTTCAAGACTGAACGTCCAGACGGCAACACCGAAGACTCACTCGCCTTCTTGCAAATTCTCTCCCCAAAGTGAAGAATCGGCGAATCAAAGCTGCATCTTCGGTACATAAAGTTTTTAATTTCCCTTACTTCTTCAACAGCTAGATTCAGAAGGTTAAATCCTTGGTTACGTTGAATCTTGAGAAGATTTTTAGCCCAAAGAGTGTCGCTGTGATCGGTGCAAGCGATGAGGTGGGCTCCGTTGGCTACGCGTTGATGAGGAATTTCATAGAC
>Ga0315279_10009915_pt1 | contig 11269 bp, 7 predicted proteins | sample YL17G06_20_MG_FD_203694 | JGI IMG/M metagenome (GOLD analysis project Ga0315279, IMG submission 203694) | Sediment microbial communities from Yellowstone Lake, YNP, Wyoming, USA - YL17G06_20 | ecosystem: Environmental > Aquatic > Freshwater > Lake > Sediment | place: USA: Wyoming | collected...
GGCGTCCTCGCCCGCCACAACCAGGAGCAGGCGGGCGAGGACGCCCGCCCCACCTTTTGTTTCACAATTTTCTCAACACGACACTAGTTAACGAAGGTTTCAAGTTTCAAGTTTCAGGTTTCAGGTTCATCCCTTGGGACGCTTAACCTGAAACTTGAAACCTGAAACTTATTCCGGGCTACAACGTCGGCCCCAACTCCCACGGCGCGAATTCCTCGTCACCCATGCCCGCCAACTCGCTCTTGGTCCGTTCGCCGCTCGCCACCGCGATCAGTTTCTCAAAGATCCGCAGTCCCACCTGCTGCAGAGTTTCCGTCCCGTCGAGAATTGTGCCGGCATTGAGGTCCATGTCGTCGTTCATGCGCTCAAAAAGCGCGCTGTTCGTGGCGACCTTTATACACGGTGCCGGCTTAAGGCCGAAAACACTGCCGCGCCCGGTAGTGAACACGCCTATGTTGCAGCCGCCCGCAACCAACCCCGTCATGCTGACCGGGTCGAGGCCCGGCGTGTCCATAAAGCACAATCCCGCGGCCGTTACTTGTTCGGCATAGTTGTACACGGCCATCAGCGGCGATTGCCCGCCCTTGGCCACCGCGCCCAGGCTCTTCTCCAGGATGGTCGTCAGGCCGCCGGCCTTGTTTCCCGGCGACGGATTGTTGTCTATGGTGGCATTGCGGCTGCGAACGTGCGCCTCCCACCAGCGAATCAGCGCCACGAGTTTCGCGCCGACTTCCGGCGTCGCGGCGCGGCGGGCCAGCAGGTGCTCGGCGCCATAGATCTCCGGCGTTTCCGCCAGCACGGAGGCGCCGCCATAGCGCACCAGTTCGTCCGAGGCCACGCCCAGCGCCGGGTTGGCCGTGATGCCGCTGTTGCCGTCGGAGCCGCCGCAGTTCTCGGCCAGGACAAGTTTGCTGACTGGCTGCGGGGTGCGGCGACACGCGTTCGCGCCAGGCAGGAGGGCTCGCAGCGCCGCTGCCGCCGCCTCGACGGTCTTGCTCACCCCGCCGCATTCCTGGATCGTCAGCATCGCCGGCGGTGCCGCACCGGAAGCCAGTGCCGCGCCCATTGCCCCGGCGGCCTCCGCAACCTGGCAAACCTGAGTGTGTTCGCACCCCAAGCCCAGCAGCAAGCACGCGCCCACGTTGGGATGCGACGCCATTCCGGCCAGCGTCCGCCGCAGCAGGGCCACCGCTTCGTCCCCGTCGGCGCAGCCGCCTTTGTGCGTGAACGCGACCACGCCATCCACATTGGGGAAATCGCGCTTGAAATCGGGAGTCTTGAACCGTTCCGCCACGAAGCGCGCAACGGAGGCCGAACAATTCACGCTGGAGACAATGGCGGCGTAGTTGCGCGTGCCGGACCGGCCATCCTGGCGCGCGTAGCCTTGAAAATAACGCATCTTCTCAGGCGGGTGGAATCGCACGGGCTTGGCGTCCACGCAGAACTGGCACTCGCGGCCGAAGTCCTTGAGCACCAGGTTATGCTGATGCACGTGCGCGCCTGGAGCGATGTCTCCCTTGGCAAAACCGATGATTTGCCCGTACTTCCGCACCGGCGCGCCGTCGGCCACTGCCGCCACGGCGATTTTGTGTCCCGGCGGGATGTCCTGGGCCGCGGTGATGCGGAGCGTCCCGTCAACGAGAGCAGTGCCGGCCTTGAGCGGGCGCTTCAGCACGGCGACGTCATCCGCGGGGTGGAGACGAAGGGCGAAGTGTTTGAAGTCTTCGGGCATCTTGCAGGCCTTATGCTACGTCCTGTCTGCCCAGTAGCCAGGTCTTCTGTGGAGATGCATGACGGCGACAATCTCGATCTCATCATCATTAACTCGGTAGACAACTCCATAGGGGTACCTCCCCACTCTGCAGCGCCGCGCGTTTGGCGATACCTGGCCCCACGCCCAGGGTCGCTCAACAATTCGGTTGATAGTGGCTTCCAACTCACCTAGGAATTCCCCGCGCAAACCAGGACCGTGCTCTTCGTAGTATAATGCGGCGGTTTCCACCTCCACCGCAGCTTGAGGGTGGAAATGGAAATTCATCTTCGCGTCCCCGCCCACAGCCTGCGCAGAACCTGTTTGCCAGGAAGTAGTTTCACCTTCCCCTGATCAAGTTCCCGAACACGCCGCCCAATCTCCACCCCCCAGGCCTTATCAATCTCCTTTTGACTGGGGTGGTCAAGGCTCTTTAGCAGGCGTGCGGCTAACTGCGCGCGCTTCGCCGTCGGCAGAGTCATGGCGCTGCGGGCGATGTCGGCATAGGTGCTGATCATGTTCCGCTTCCTCCTTCCATTCTGGAACATACTCCGCTTGGCGTCCGTTGTCCAGACGAGTGGCCACACCATTACATCAATCTCACAGCTTTCGCATGACCAGCCCCGTGAGCAGCTTGGGGAAGAAGTATGTGGACTTCTGCGGCATCTTCTCGCCCCCGGTGGCCACAGCGCGCACCTGCTCAATCGAAGTCGGCCTCAGGATGAAGCCCATGACGTATTGCCCGCCTGCAGCGGCGACCATGGCGATGGCCTGGCGCGTGTCAGGCGAGTAGCTGATTCCTTCCTTGCGCAGCACTCTCTCTTCGCTCAGCCCCAGCAGCCCCTTCAGCACCAATTCCTGAAGGACCGCCACATCCAGCCCGCGCCAAGCGTCGGACTTGGCGGCAGCGGACTCCTTCATTGCCGCGGCTGACTGGGGCTTGGCCGTGATAATCTTCCTGCTGCCGTCGCTGAAAACCACGCCAAACTTCACTGTCCCGTCCTGCTCTTCAGCCAACTCAAACAAGTCCTTGTCCGAGGCTTCGCGCTGGTCGAACAACGCGGCAGCCTCGCGCAGGAAGCTTTCCTTGGACAAGCCAGGCGCAGCCTGAATGAGCCGGTGAGTGGGCAGAATGTAGAGCCCCTCGTCGCTCATGGGCACGCAGACCATAAGCCCGTAGTTGTAGGCTTTGTCCTGCCGCCCTTGCGGGTCTCCGTCCGCCTTGCGGCGTTCATCGCGGTAATTGCAGCAGGTCTCGTAGCGATGATGGCCGTCAGCGATGTAGATGTTCTTGCTGCGGAGTTGCTCCGTGAGCTTCGCGCACCAACCGGGATCACTTACGGCCCACAGCTTGTTGACGACTCCGCTGCCTTCGGTGGCCTGACCGTCCGCGGGCCTTGTGGCTGCAGAGCGCAGCAGCGCCGCAATGACGCCAGCCTGGTCAGGCACCAGGCCGAACACGGGCGAGACGTTGGCCGCGCAGGCGCGCATGAGGTTCAGGCGGTCGGCCTTGGGTCCGCCGAACGTTTCTTCGTGCGGGTAAACGCAGCCGGTCCCGAACGGTTCGAGCTGGATGGCGCCGAAGAAACCTCGCCTCGTTACCACCTTGCTGCGCGAAGCGCCGCCGCTGGCCACGTCGAAGGTTTGTTCGTAAACGTAGAACGCGGGCTGCGCGTCGGTCCTCAACACGCCGCGGGCGAGCCAATCCTTCAGCGTCTGCGCGGCCCGCGAGTAGCGGTCGTTGCCTGGCCCGTCGCCAGGGGCGGACTTTGCCAGTTCCACGTGTACGATATTGTAAGGGCTTTGGCGGTGCAGCGCCTCTTGCATGGCGGGATCAATCACGTCGTAAGGCGGGCAGACAAGGCGCTCCAACTGCGCGCCAGCCTTGGCCAGATCGTAACGCAGAGCATTGAAAGGCTTGACAATTGCCATGCAGAATCTCCCTCCGTTGCGCCGAGACAGAATATGCGCCGCCGCGTCTGATTGTCACTTGCATTTTCCTGCACGGTGGGGTTTCATGTCTGCATGGACGCTGTGAGAGACGCACAAACGCAGTTCATTCCAGGAGGAATCATCGCCCGTGGAAATAGACCCACGGGCGTGGGCCTCTAGTATCGCCTTCCCCGCACGATGGGGCGCCGTTCAGCCAAGGTTTCAACTAAAGTCGTACTGGTCACACTTCTGCCAAGCGTTGGGCAAGGCTTTACATAGGCATGAAAACTAGAGGAAAGGTTGAGCAAACATCATGGAAAGTCCGAGGAAGAGCGAAAGATACCCCGCCGTTGCCGCGGAAGCGGCGCCACAGGCGCAGGCCGGACGGGCCGAGCGGGTCATCATCTTTGACACCACATTGCGCGATGGCGAGCAGTCGCCTGGTGCGAGCATGAACCGGGACGAGAAGATGCAGGTCGCCCGGGCACTGGCGCGCCTGAACGTGGATGTGATCGAGGCCGGGTTCCCCATCGCCTCGCCCGGGGACTTCGACGCGGTGAAAGCCATCGCCGAGGAGATCGAAGGGCCAACCATTGCAGGCTTGGCGCGCAGCCTGGAGAAAGACATCGTGGCCGCGGCCAATGCGGTGAAGAACGCCAGGCGCCCGCGCATCCACGTTTTCCTGGCCACCAGCGCGATTCACCGCGAATTCAAGCTGAAGAAGGCCAAGGAAGAAATCCTCAAGCAGGCCGTGGCTGCGGTGAAAATGGCCAAACAATACTGCCAGGACATCGAGTTCAGCCCCGAGGACGCCAGCCGCACGGAACCGGAATTCCTGTGCGAGGTCACGGAGGCCGTCATCGCGGCCGGGGCCACGACGGTGAACATCCCGGATACGGTCGGCTACGCGATGCCCGAACAATTCGGACGGCTGATCCACATCCTGAAGACCCAGGTCCCGAACATTGGCCAAGCGATCATCTCCGTGCACTGCCACGACGATCTGGGCCTGGCCGTGGCCAACAGCCTGGCGGGCGTCAGGAACGGCGCGCGCCAAGTGGAATGCACGGTCAACGGCCTGGGCGAGCGGGCCGGCAACGCGGCGCTGGAGGAGATTGTGATGAACCTCCGCACGCGCACGGATTACTACGCCGGGCTGACGACAGGCGTTGACGCGAAACGGATCATCCAGACTTCGCGCCTGGTCTCCAAACTGACCGGCATCCACGTTCAGCGCAACAAGGCCATCGTGGGCGAGAACGCCTTCGCGCACGAATCCGGCGTGCACCAGGACGGGGTGCTGAAGGAGCGCACCACCTATGAGATCATGCGGCCAGGCGACGTGGGCGTCGAGTATTCCAGTCTGGTCCTGGGCAAGCACTCCGGCCGCCACGCTTTCCACGAGCGGCTCACGACCCTGGGCTATACCTTGGGCGAAAAGGAACTGCTGGATGCCTTTGAGCGCTTCAAAATCCTCTGCGACAAAAAGAAGACCGTCTACGACGCCGACCTGGAAGCCATTGTCGAGGACATGTTCGAGGCAGGCGCGCCCGTGTGGGAACTGGAGCAGATGGCCGTTTCCACCAGCAACAAGAGCCTGCCGCACGCGGCGGTGTCCTTGAGGAAGGGCGCGGAACGCCACCAGGACTCCGGCATCGGCGACGGTCCCATCGCGGCGCTGTGCGCGGCGATCAACCGCATCACTAAAGTAAAGGCGCAGATTCTCGATTATCACGTGCATTCCGTAAGCACGGGCCTTGAGGCGCAAGGCGAATGCGACCTGAAGGTGGAGATCGAAGGCCGGGAATACCACGGGCGGGGAGTCTCCACGGACGTGATTGAGGCATCCGCGAAAGCCTACCTGAATGCCATCTGCCACGCCATCCGCCGCCAGAACAGCCAGCAAGACGTTTCCAGGCCCGGGCAACTGGCGCCGCAGCCGCCGGGGCTCTGAGATTTTGGATTTTGGATTGTGGATTTTGGATTGAAGGAAAAGGGCACGCGAGGGATTGCGTGCCCTTTTCTTCGGCCACCGGCGCAACTTCCTGACCAGGCGACGGAGGGCCTCATAGAGTCAGGCGGCGACCCGCCACCTGTTCATGCCGCGCGAATTGCCTGGTAAACTTTGCCACGTTTCCGCAACCAAAGGACGTCTCCTGCGTCTGCCCGTTCCTTGATCTCACGCAGCAAGTTCACCGTTTCGGCCTCGTAACACGGCTCGCTGGGATCGTCCACGGGAACAACCATCTCGACTTCCACCGCAACCACGTACCGATCACTCTGGATCAACCGGGTGCGTTCTAGCCGTTGACCTGGAATTCGCATCGTCAGTCCTCGTCGAAGAAATGAGCGCTGACCAGTTTAATGGCCTATCCGCCGCTGGGGAGACGTCAACACGCTTTTCCAGGTCTCACAGCGTCAGGGGTCGGCGGTGACCGTTCCACCCGCATTGGGGCTGAGGACTTTGGTGTATATGCTGCAATGAACATCCACGACAGAATCGGGTCATCGGGTGATCGAGCCATCGGGAAAAGTGACGGCAAAAGCAGGTTGTTTGTTCGCCCGATCACCCGATCACCAGATCACCCGATGTTCCTCCTGGAGGCCATCATGACCCTTGCCGGTTGTGCGGCGCTGCCGCTGTCCCATGCCGTGAAGGCGCAGGAAACACAACAGGTGGACCACCGCTTTGCGCCGCCTTGGTGGCAGACGGCCATCTGCTTGCCGGACGATGAGCAGAAGTCGCTGGTGGGCAAGGAGGGCATGCTCCTTTACGACTACAGGGCCGGGGCCGAGGTCAGCCACAAGTTCCAGACGAGCATCGCAGTGGAACTGCCGGGCAAGAGCGAGTGGCTGCGGCAGGAGCTTCTTTCGCCGCGCGTGCCCATCGTCCGGACATGCAAGCGCAACGGCGCAGTGGAAATCATAGAGGAAGCTTTCGCCCGCGGGACACCCCGCGAAGACTTCATTCTGGTCCAACTGCGGAACACAGGAGCGGTCGAGACGGCGGCGGCACCGGCCGTGGCAATACAGAGCGGCGCGCCAATGAAGTTTGACGAGGCGCAGGGCCGCGTGGAAATCGGCAAAAACACAGTCGTGAGCGCGAGCTTAAAGGTCAAAGCGTGCGACGCGCAGGGCAAGCGGGCCGCGCTGCTGTTTGAGCCGCTCACATTGCCCGCGAGAGGCGAAGTTCACTTCGCTGTGCGCGTCAGACGGAATTCGCAGGGAGCACCGGACCCGCTGGACCTGGCGCGCGCAGAGGCACTCCGCCGGCAGGTACAGGAGTACTGGGAGAAACTCGATCTGCCCTACGGCGTCATCACCGTGCCGGACGCAGGCGTACAGGCGCTGCTTGAGTCATCCATCCGCAACATCTACCAGGCGCGCGAGATCAAGAACGGCCTGCCCGCATTCCAGGTCGGGCCGACGTGTTACCGCGGGCTGTGGGTAGTGGACGGCTCGTTCCTCATGGAAGCCGTGGCCTTGCTGGGCCGCACACAGGAGGCGCGCGCCGGGATGCAGTATCTGCTGAGCTTCCAGCAACCAGATGGGGGCTTCGAGCTGATCAAAGGCCACTTTAAGGAAACCGGCATCGTGCTGTGGGCGCTGACTCGCCACGCGCGGCTCACCCGCGACAAACAATGGCTGAGCGAAGTGTGGCCCAAGGTGGAGCGCGGCTGCGCATACATCCAGAGCATGCGCGAGCACGCCGCGGCCGATCCCAAGGCCCCCAACTACAGGCTGATCGCTCCTGGTTTCAGCGACGGCGGCCTGGCCGGCCCGCACCTGGAGTACACCAACGTCTACTGGAGTCTCGTGGGCGTCCGCGCGGCCGTGGAGGCGGCCCGCTGGCTGGGCAAGACCGCACAGGCCGAGGCGTGGCAAAAGGAATACGACGACTTCATGGCCACGTTCCGCCGCGCCGCCGAGCGCGACATGGCCGACGACGGCCACGGCAACCGCTGCCTGCCGATCCCGATGACGCAGCGGGGACTGACACCCATTTCCGGCAGTTTGGAAATGGGCTGTCTGTCCCTGCTGCCACCGCTGCAGAAGGCGCAGTGGTCCTTCCTGCACGCAGTCTTTCCGGGAAAGCTGTTCGCAGCAAATGACCCGCTCGTGACCGGCAACCTGGCCATGCTGCGCGCGGCCGAAAGTGAGGGCCTGGTGCTCGACACCGGCTGGATGAGCCAGGGCATCTGGGCTTACTTCGGCTCGTTCTACGCTCACGCCTGGCTCTGGATGGGCGACAGGGAGAAGGCCATCCGCACGTATTATGCATTCGCCAATCACGCTTCCCCGCTGCTGGCCTGGCGCGAGGAGCAGAAACCTGTGGGCAAGGGAAACGAAGAAGTCGGCGACATGCCACACAATTGGGCCAGCGCCGAGTTCATCCGCCTGACGCGGCATCTGCTGATCCTCGAACGCGGGGAGGAGTTGCACCTGTGCGAGGGGCTGCCAGCCGAGTGGGTGCGGCCCAACATGGTGACGCGAGTGCAAGGCGGCAGCACGGACTTCGGGCCAGTGACATTTGAGCTGCGCGTGAACGCAGACGGTTCGCAAGCCCACGTGACGCTGGAAACAGGGGTGGGACAGGCTGTCAGCCTGTCCGACAGACTGACAGCCTGTCCCACAAAGATCGTGTTGCATCATTCCGGCTGGTCGGGCCGCGAAGGCACGATGGAATTGTGCACGGGAAGGAAGACGGAATGCGACGTGCCGCTTCGCCTGAACTATTCACCACAGAGGCACAGAGACACAGAGAAGGGATTTTAGATTTTTGATTTCCGATTTTCGATTTTCGATTGCATCGGGCTGGAAGTTCAAATCGAAAATTGAAAATCGAAAATCGAAAATGCGTTAAGCTATTCGTCCTCGACCTGCACGAAGACAGGCTTCTTGCCGGCGGCAGGCTTCTTGCCGGGCTCGGCCGTCTTGGTGGCCACCGTTTCCGGCGTTTGCGATTCGAGTTCGAACTTCAGCGTCTGGCCTTTCTCAGCAAGGGAGAGGGCTGCCTTGATGGTGGGATCGTCGGCGTTGAGCGACGTGGCCTTCTTCAGTTCTTCCAGACCGAATTTCTGGTCACCCAGCCGCCACGCCGCCAGACCATACCAGAAATGTCCCTGCGCGTCGTTGGGGAAAGTGTCGCAGAAAACCGCGAAACCGTTCTGGGCCAGCTTGTAGTCCTTGCCAAAGAATGCAGCGCGGCCCTTTTCGAGAATCTGGTAAGGATTGTGAGTAATCTGGTAGGCCAGTTCGTATGTTTCGGCCGCCTTGAGGAACTGGGCGAGGTTGAACTGGGCCGTGGCCAGGGCGGAGAGCGCGCGGGCGCTGCGCGGGTAGATCTTGAGCGACTTCTGGAGGCTGTCCTCGGCCTCCGCAAGCCGGCCCGTGTTGAGCTGCGAGACGCCCAGGAAGTACCAGGACTCTTCATCTTTCGGCAGCAAGTCCGCCGCTTTCGTCAGCAGCGTGACGGCCTGCTCATTATCCCTCTTGCGGAGCGCCATGCGGCCCATGCCCAAGTAGCCTTCCCCCTTGGTGGGCGCCCCGGTCATGGCCAGCTTGAAATTCTCCTCGGCCTTGAGCAAGTCGTGATCCTTGTCCTTGCCGCGGCGCAGATAGTATTCGCCGATCCAGTAGTACAGCTCGGGCTGCTTCTTGAGCTGCGTCTCCAGTGTGGTCTTGCTGTGCTTCTTCCAGTGCTGCTCAACCCCCACGATGTCAATATTGAAGGCTTTCTTAAAGGCTTCGTTCTGGAAAGAGTAAAGCTCCGGGATGTGGCCTGGCGTCCTGGCCCGCAGGTTCCTCTCAAGATTCATGGCCCGCAGGTTTTCGAGGAAGTTGAAGAACATCGCACCGTTGGCGTTGATCATGAATTCCATGACCGAGTAGGACTGCGCATAGTTGAGCGTGGACTTGAGCGGGTCGCCGGCCACGGCCTGGAGGTTGTGGGCGTTGGTCACGTTCAAGAACTCTTCGAAGGGGTAGCTGTCGCCCAGGTTGACGGCCTCGTAAATCATGGCTTCCTGGCGGTACTTGGCCTTCTGCGCCGACTTGGCTTCGGACCAGCGCATCTCGAAGAACTGGGCCAGCCCTTCGCCCAGCCAGGCCGGCGTGCCGCGCTTCTGGCTCTCCTGGCCCTTGGGCGGGTCGCCGGCGAATTCGAGCAGGAAGGTCTGCATGAAGAGATGGCCCATCTCGTGCAGCAAGGTGCGCTCGAGTTCGTCGTCATCGCGATTGGCCACGAAGGTGCGGATTTCGCGCACCCAGCCCTTCTTGTCATAGTCCTGATGGATGCTGAACCAGGCGCCGGGCAACCCCTGGCGCAGGCGCTGCTGCTTGTCCTTCACATCCGTCCGCTCGAACCACTCGTCAGCGAATTGTTCCTGGTCTTTATACACGCGGGCGCTGATGTACGGATGGAAACCCATGGTCTTGAGGATGTTGCCGGGAATGTTGCCTCTCTTGTCGAACTTCTCCTTGGAGCAGCCGTTCATCAAGTCGGGAGTCATCTTGAACAACATGTAAAACTGCTGCTCGGCCTTTCGGATCATCAGGGACACTTTGTCCGTATAGGCCTTGGTGACGTTGCACTCGACGCTGAACGTCGGCGTCATGACCTGGAAGAAGCCCTGCGGCGCTTTAGGCGGCAGTTCGGGCGCGGCCGGCTGGGTTGCGCACGCGCAACGGTGCAGGAAGCCGAAGGCCAGAACCGATGTAAGGAGCACTGCGGGGTATTTCATTCGTGAATCCCAGCAGGCTTTGGGCATTGAGCTTTGGGCTTTGGGCACGGCCTGCCGCGCTCTTCCCAAAGTCCAAAGCCCAAAGCCCAAAGCCCGAGCCACCGCGAAAAAGCACGCGTTCCACCTGCGCGCGCTATAGTGTGTACCCCGGTCCGCTGGTCCGGGCAAGGGAGGTTTCACGTTTCAGGTTTCAGGTTTCAGGTTCATCCCTGGGGACGTTTGACTTGAAAATTGAAGCCTGAAACATGAAACTTGAAACCTGTTCTCCGTCTTGGGCAAACGAAGGTTTCAGGTTTCAGGTTCATCCCTGGGGACGTTAAACTTGAAACTTGAAACCTGAAACGTGAAACTTGGAATGGGAAGAGCATGGCAAAGCAGCAGCAAGCACAGGCAGGCGGCAAGGAGGAACGCAAGATCACTCCCCGCGCCGAGGATTATTCCCGCTGGTATCTGGACGTCATCCGCGAGGCCGGACTGGCCGACCACAGCGCCGTGCGCGGCTGCATGGTCATCAAGCCCGCGGGCTACGCGATCTGGGAGAAGATGCAGCGCGAGCTGGATGACCGTTTCAAGGCCACGGGCCACGTCAACGCTTACTTCCCCCTCTTTATTCCCCTCAGCTTTATGAGCAAGGAAGCGCAGCATGTGGAGGGCTTCGCCAAGGAGTGCGCGGTGGTCACGCACTATCGCCTGCGCGCGGCCAGCGGCGGCCAAGGGGGTGTGGAGGTTGACCCCGACAGCAAGTTGGATGAACCGCTCATCATCCGGCCCACCAGCGAAACAATCATCTGGAGCGCGTACAAGGAGTGGATCCAGAGCTACCGCGACCTGCCGCTGCTCATCA
>Ga0315279_10009916_pt1 | contig 11268 bp, 10 predicted proteins | sample YL17G06_20_MG_FD_203694 | JGI IMG/M metagenome (GOLD analysis project Ga0315279, IMG submission 203694) | Sediment microbial communities from Yellowstone Lake, YNP, Wyoming, USA - YL17G06_20 | ecosystem: Environmental > Aquatic > Freshwater > Lake > Sediment | place: USA: Wyoming | collected...
CCACTATGGCCTCGAAGGGCACGTGCCACTCGTGGCCGTCCTGGCCGCAGCGGAAGAGCTGGCTGGGCAGGGCGAAGTTGCCGCCCTCGATGCGAACCGCCTTGCCGTTGACGAGGGCATCGGCCAGCTTCCGGCGGGCCGCCCCAAGGACGCGGTGGAACGTCGGGCGGGAGATGCGCATCCGCTCGGCGCACTCCTCCTGCTGCAATCCCTCCACGTCCTTGAGGCGAATGGCCTCCAGTTCCTCCACCGTCAAGCCCACCTCTTCCAGCGCCCGTAGGGGGATGCCCGCTGGCTTGAAGTAGGTCACCTGCGGTACGAAAGCCACTCGTCGCCACTTGGTTGGTCTTGCCATAGCGCAACAGCTGGATAATTACGAACCTATGTCCATAACTACCTTACGACCAAGCACGTGGGTTGTCAAGCGATTGCAGACCGAAAGGTGCTGCGCTGAACAGGGAGATGGCAATGCGGGGACGCCGCGGAGGCGCAGGGAGCTCCCTGCCCTAGCCAGGGCAAATCCAAGGGCAGGAAAGAACCTGAGGAGGACAGGAGCCGCTGGCTGGGGCCTTAGCCTTCTTTTGAGGAGCGGCGGCGGGTGTCGATCCCGAAGGGCACGTAAAGTGGGCAAAACCCGCTTAGGCCGGTCAGGGCGGGAATGGCCCCGATCGCGGCCATAACGATGCCTCCGGTGCCGCCCACCACGCCCAAGCCGACGCCTATGAGCACGGCGGCGATCACCAGTCGGATAGACCGGTCAATGGTGCCCTGATTGGGCTTCATGGCCCACCTCCTCGTTCCTGACCCCAAATCGAGTAAGCTAGTGCCCGTAGGGGCAGATTCTTCTTAGTCCAAGCAGCGCCGACACCCCGGCTCCAGTGCCACCACAGACTCGTACTCCCAGCCCCATTCTAGCTCGGAATGCCCTAAGACGGCGAGAATCGGTTGCCAGCATCCAGAGCTTGGCGCAGGCTGCTGCTCGTGGGGGCTCCTGGCAACTGGTGCTGACAGAGCGGCCCGGCGCTGGGCCAGGTATAATGAGCCCTGGGATCCGGGCGGCTTGGCAGTATGAAGGCAAACCTCATGGAGGCTCCAGACTTGCAGCAGGTCAAGCGCTACGAAGCTTGGTTTTCGAGCCCTTTTGGTCAGCGAGCGGACCGAGTGGAGAAGGAGATACTGCGAGGGCTTCTGTCAGACTTCGCTGAATGTCGGTCTCTCCTCGAGGTGGGGTGTGGCACCGGACACTTCACCAATTGGTTCGCTGACCTGGGTCTATCTGCGGTGGGGCTCGACCGGGCTCCGTCCATGCTGACCTTCGCCCGAGACCGCCGGCCCGACATCCCCTTTTTGCTGGGTGATGCTACCTGTCTCCCGTTCGGCGAGGCTGCCTTCGATGTCGCCGTCTTGGTCACCGTGCTCGAGTTTCTGGATTCTCCTGAGGCAGCACTGCGAGAAGCCGGACGTGTCGCCCGCCACGGGCTGCTCCTCGGGGTCCTCAACAGCCTGAGCCCGGTGGCCCTATGGCGCAGAGTCCGGAGAGCGGCCTCCTATCGCCGCGCGCGTTTCTTCTCCCCTGCCCAGCTGGAGCGCCTGCTTCGTATTTCCCTCGGGTGCCGAGCGATGAACATCTGCTGGCGCACTGGCCTCTATCCTGTGCCCTGGCTGGATCGATGTACAGATCGCCCTTTCGGTGCTTTTGTCGGCTTGAGCGTCCGATTTGACAAAGGAGGCTGAGGCATGGAGGTGGCAGCACAGGTTAGCCTGTATCCTTTGCGCCAAGCAGGGCTCTCCCCAGCGATCGAGCGCGCCCTCGCTATCTTCAGGGAACATGGACTGAAAGTTACCCCTGGGGCGATGAGCACTCTAGTGTCGGGCGGCCATGACACGGTGTTTGATGCCCTGAAACAGGCATTCCAGGTGACGGCAGAACAAGGGGAAATAGTGATGGTAGTCACGCTTTCGAATGCTTGTCCCGTGCGAGGCGGTTGAAGCGACACTCCATCCAAAAGGTGTATGCCATGCGAGTTATCGTGACCATCTAGGCGCCTAACCAGCCGCCTATGTGCGGCGGTCCAGGCGGTCTTCCCACCATCCGGAGGCATTGCCACCTACAGGCAGAAATCTTTCTACGTTCGCCACCTCCACGCCAAGGCTGACGTGAATGCCTACCTTGCGCTGGGGGAGAAGGAGTCAGAGCATGCACAAGAAGATCGGCATCCTGGGCGGCATGAGCCCCGAATCAACGATAGCGTACTATGAGTACATCACCCGCACCTACACCGAGCGGTTTGGCGACTATGGCTACCCGGAAATCATCATCTACAGTGTCAGCTTTCAGCCCTACGTAGATTGGCCTCAACAAGAGCGGTGGGACCTGGTGGCACAGGGCTTAGGCGAGGCCGCTCGGAAGCTCGAGGCGGCGGGCGCGGATTTCATCGTCATGGCTACCAACACTATGCACCTCTTGTTCGAGCAGGTCCAGGCCTGTGTCCAAGTCCCGCTGCTCAGCCTGCTGGACGCCGTCGGCGAAGCCATCCTGGCGGGAGGAATCAAGAAGGCGGGGTTGCTCGGCACCATGTACACGATGGAAAAGACGTTTTACCAGGATGCCATGGGGCGAAGAGGCATCACCCTCCTAGTGCCGGACGCCAAGGACCGCCAGTACGTCAATGCAGTCATCTACGACGAACTGGTCGTCGGCCAGATCCGCGATGAGTCACGCGCTGGACTGATCGCAGTCATCAGGAAGCTGGCGGAACGCGGTGCCCAGGGGGTCATACTGGGGTGCACGGAAATCCCCATGTTGGTCACTGAGACGGATGCCGGTATGCCTCTCTTTGATACGACAGCCATTCATGCTGAGGCAGCCTTGCGCTACGCCGTCGAGGATGAGGGCTAGACCTATCTCGGGAATTCAGTACGTGCGCGGGGCGGTTTGTACTCCGATGGTCGGTTGCCGAATGCGGAGAAGGGTATCGCCGGTTTCAGGAGCGGCGCTGCGGGGACCTCCGGCTCTACAAACCGAGTTTCCGGTGGAAGGTGTCGGACTGACAACAAGAAGGGGAAAGCCACCCTCTCGGGCGGTTCTGCCCTCCAAAGGGTTCTTCTAGTCAGCTTCTACTGTCAGAGCACTTCAATCGTTCAGAACCCGACAAAGTTGTGGCAGGCAACACACGATTTGTTACGGCTTCTGCCTCTACTGCTCGGCCACAACCCGCTGGCCGCTCTGTATCAGGCTCGACAGTACTATCGAAGGCTGCGCGCGGCGGGCCGCATCCCCGGAGAGGCTGGGCAGGCAGAGGCATGAACTCCCGAGCATCCGGGCTTGCCGCTCGAGGCTTTGGTGGCGCTGAGATACACCGAGGAGGTACGTTCCGGGGCCAGCTAGGACACCTGGAACTCGTACCTGAGGACTCCCTCATCCATGTAGACTATGAACGCAACTTTCTTGCCTTCTAGGAGGTATCTCTCCGACTCGCGGCGGAGGTCGCCGAAATCCGCCGTCTCCAGGAACAGCCTCAAGAGATCCGTCCTCTCGGCCAGGTGCTTGTCGCCCTCGCCAGCGAGGAGGCTGCGGAGGCCTCTCTCGTATTCACCCCGTGCCACCGCTTCGATGCAACGGGAGAGTTCTGGCTGAAGCTGTACCCTGAGCTCTCTCATGGGGAGTGCAAGGATGTGTCCGACCCTGCTCTCTGTGGCGGGAAGATCGCCTGGACTACACCATCCGGCCGACGCGAAGTCCGTCCAGGGTGGAGTCCAGCATCTTGCGGGGGGCCAGAGCTTGCCCGACAAGGTAGAGTTCGCGCACCTTGCCTTTGAGGGCCCTGTACAGGCTATCGTTGGCCCTGCTGCCCAGGGCCAACACAACGGTGTCCACTTCTTCGATGGTGCGCTCCTGGCGAGTGAGGATGTTGGTGGCTACCACAGTGCTCTCCCGCACCGCCTTTATCTGCATACTGTTGGTCAGCACAACCCCCTTGGTGTACAGCCGCGCTAGCACAAAGGCGAGGGTCAGTGGGTCTACCTGGAAGCCCGCTATCGCCCCCCACGGTACGAGCACTTCCACCTCACAACTGCGGTCCGACAGGAAATCGGCCGTCGTTAGAGCTTCCATTCCCCGGTCCAGGGCCAACAGGACGACCTTCTTGCCCGCCTGGGCCTTGCCCATCAGCACGTCTCGCGCCTGCACCACGTTGGGTTGATCCGCGCCAGAGAAGGTGGCTGCGGCTGGAAGCCCTCCAGTGGCCACGATGACCACATCAGGCTTGACCTCCTCGATGGTCTTCTCATCCACTGTGCAGCCCAGATGGACATCGACTCCCAGCAGCTTGAACTGGTACTCGTAGTAGCGCACCGGCTCGGCCATGTCCTGCCTGCCAGGGGCCTTGGCGGCGATCTGGAGCTGGCCCCCCAACTGGTCATCCTGCTCGTACAGGGAGACAGAGTGGCCCCGCAACGCCGCCACACGCGCCGCCTCCATGCCAGCGATGCCTGCGCCAATGACCATCACCCTCTTCTTCACCGGAGCTGGGGTGATCTCGAGCTCCTTTTCCCGTCCCGCGCTGGGATTGAGGGCGCAGGTGATGGGCAGGGTCTGATATAGCCGGCCCCAGCAGCCCTCGTTGCAGCCGATACAGCGGCGAATCTCGTCCAGCCTACCTTCCCGGGCCTTGTTGGGCAGCTCGGGATCGCACAGGTTGGCCCGGGTCATCCCCACCATGTCCGCCTGGTTCTTGGCCAGGATGTCCTCAGCCACCACAGGGTCGGTGATGCGGCCGACGCAGAACACCGGCACGTCCACCACCTCCTTGATCCCGGCAGCCAGGTAGACGAAGGGGGCGGCGGGTATGTACATGGGCGGGATGTGAGCGCCACCAGCGCCGACGGTGACGCTAACGTAGTCCAACTTGCCTGCGGCCGTTAGCTTGGGCATGATCCTTCTCATGTCCTGGAGCCCTAGGCCGCCTCCCTGGAACTGGTCGCCGCTAGTCCGCAAGCCCACGGTGAAGTCGGAGCCCACGGCAGCGCGAACCGCATCGATCACCTCCAGGATGAAGCGAAGGCGATTCTCCTCGGACTCTCCGTATTCATCGCTACGCCGGTTGGTGCGCGGGGACATGAACTGCTCGATCAAGAAGCCGTGGGTGCCCATGAGCTCTACGCCGTCCAGGCCGGCCTCCCGCATTCGCCGCGCCGAGTCGCCAAATCCCTGAATCACCTCCTTGACCTCTTCGATCTCCATGGCGTGAGCGGTCTCGGCGTGGAAGGAGCCGGGGTTGGCTCCGCTGGACCACAGGGGCAGGCTGCCCTCTCGCGCGCCGTAGAAAATGCTGCCCGGATGCCACAGCTGGGCTACCAGCTTGGCCCCGTGCTCATGGACGGCAGAGACGATGCGCCTGAAGGGCTCGATGCATGCGTCCCTGTAGGCGTGGATGACGAAGTGGTCGGTGGCAGCAGTGGGGTGGACGGCCTGATCCTCGGTGATAATGAGGCCGATGCCCCCCTTGGCCTTTGACGCCCAGTAGTTCAGGTGCCGTTCGGATGGAAGGCCGCCCTCGGCGAAGCCGGTAAGGTGGGCGGTGCTGAGGATGCGGTTGCGCACCGTGAATGTGCCGATCTTCAGAGGAGTGAAGAGGTGCTTGAACTGAACTTGGGACCCCTGTGGTGCGGTGGTCACTGCCTTCTCCCCCTTTCTTGCTGGCTGGCCGTTGCGCAAGCAGTCGGTGATTCCGAAGGCGGTCATGAAGCCGCAAGGCCGTGGCTGCGACCGCAATTTACCACGAAGTCTGGGCCCCTTCAAGGACTGTCTTGAGCGCCGCGATGGGGATCAGACAAGCCGCGTCTTGTCGCCATCCTCGGTGTCTGTGGTAGTCTATGGAGGTACCCACCGAGGAGAAGTTGACCGTCAGCCGCGGTGAGTGGGTCATCAGCGAGCGGGCCATCGGCCAGCGGGTCTACCAGGGAGCGCGACCGCGTCGGGCCATGCAAGCAGAATCGACGGGCGACATATGGGTTATCGTTGACCATACTGGCGACGAGGTCGAGGATATCGCCCTGGAGCTCCTGGGGCAGGCCCGCGAGTTGGCCGATCGACTGGGCCTGTCAGTGGTGGCGGTGATCCTGAGCGATGATGTTGGTGGCCTGCCACCCCTTCTGGGTCAATACGGCGCCGATACGGTATATCTAGCCGAAAGCCCTCTCCTGGGCGCCTACCATCCCGACGCCCATACTCCCCTTCTCGCCGACCTCATCCGTCGCGAGCAGCCTTCTATCGTCCTCTGGGGCGCTACCGATCAGGGGCGGGACCTGGCGCCGCGGGTGGCCGCCCGCTTGGGCACAGGCCTGGCCTCGAATTGCAGCCGCGTCGACCTGAGCGAGAACGGCCTGCTGGTGATGACTCGGCCGGTCTACGGCGGCAAGGCCTCCTGCAACGTCGTCTGCCCCCAGGCCAGGCCCCAGATGGCCACCCTGCAGCCAGGGGCAGTGCCCGCCAAACGGCTGGACCCCAGTCGTCAGGCACAGGTGATTGCAGTGGACGTGAGCCTATCGGCCCAGAGCCTGCGCCTGCGCCTGGAGGAGGTCATCAAGATTCCTCCCTCAGACCTGGACGTGACCGAGGCGGAGATCATCGTCGCTGGCGGACGAGGCGCTGGCAGCGCGGAGGGCTTCCACCTGGTGGAGCAGTTGGCTCACCTTATGGGCGCGGCCGTCGCTGCCTCCAGGCCGGCGGTGGACGCTGGCTGGGCTTCCTATGAGCGACAGGTGGGGCTCAGCGGCAAGACCGTCGCCCCCCGGCTCTACATCGCTTGCGGCATTTCCGGCGTCAATCACCATGTCGTGGGCATGAGGGATTCCAGGGCGGTGGTCGCCATAGACCGGGACCCCCAGGCCCCCATCTTCCAGATAGCCGACCTGAAGATAGTGGGCGACCTGCATGAGGTGCTGCCCTCGCTGATCGAGCGGCTGCGGCGATTGCGTCAGGAACGGGGAACGGCGGAGGACGAGGAGGTCCTGCAGACGCTGGCCAACGTGCCTGGCGCCAGGCAGGTATCGTGAGGTGACAAGCTCGATGAGGGTGGCTGTTTGCGTCGCCAGGGTGGTGGATACCGGCGAGCCGCTGCCGGTGAGGTCGGGACAGGCCGCTCTCGAGGAAGAAGGTCTGAGGCACGTCCTCAGTCCGGCCGACGAGCACGCCCTGGAGGAAGGCCTGCGCCTGAAGGATCGTTTCCCTGAGTGCAGCGTGACGGCCATCAGCATGGGCCCGCCCGAGAGCGAGTCGGTCTTGCGTCGTTGCTTGGCCTTGGGAGCGGACGAGGCCCTGCTCCTGTGGGATGAGGCCTTCCGCGGCTCGGACACTTTGGCTACCGCTCGCATCCTGGCCGCGGCCATCAGGCGCGTGGGGGCGGATGTGGTGCTCTGCGGCAAGCGGGCCAGCGGCGGCGATACGGGGCAGGTGGGCGCTCAGCTAGCCGAGCTTCTCGACCTGCCAGCGGTCACCAGCGTCGTCCGGCTGGAGGTAAGGGACGGCCAAGCCCTGGTTCATCGCCGCCTGGAACGAGGCCGGCGAGAGGTGCTCCGCTGTCCTCTACCCGCGCTGTTCGCTGTCGAGGAGGGGATCAACCGCCCCCGTTATCCGAAGCTTCGGGTTCTTCTTCAGTCGCTGGGTGCGGAGATCCCCCGCCGTGGCCTCGCCGACCTGAGTCTCCGCCCTGACGAGGTAGGCGAGGCGGGCTCCTGCGCTCAGGTAGTGGACCTGTCGCCGCCCAAGCCAATCACCAAAGGTCTGTTCATCCCAGACAGCAGCCTCTCGCCGGAGGAACGCTGGCAACAGGTCGTCTCCGGTGGGATGGAGGAGCGGCACGGGGACGTCATCCAGGGGCCGCCAGACACCGTGGCCGAGCGGTTGCTTCAGTTTCTGGCCCAGAACAACTTCGTCTAGGCAATCTTAGCTGGAATCGATGTCTGCTCTGCCGTCACCGAGGTCCTGGGTAGCAGAGCTTGCGGGGCCGATGGAGGTAGGTGACCTTACGCTGTCTCGAGGCCGGCATTCTCAGCGCGCAGCGAACGGGACAAGTGCGTTCCCGGAATCCTAGCCACTTGAACCACCTGCCTGAGAAGCAGGAGGCCACCCCTCGGCGTCCCTCGCCTTGCGTGCGTTGCAGCGTCTTGTCCAGAGTGGAATCCAGGTGCTAAATGTTCAGGGCCTCAGCATTTGCTGACATTTTGCCAACCAACTTGGTTAGCAGCCCTGCCACCAGGTGACATAAGAGGGGACGAAGGAGGCGCTCGCAGATACAAAATGGGCCTCCGTGGGACGCGCTGGGACGTCTGGGGTCGCGCTTACACAGAGAAGGTCAGAGGTTCGAGTCCTCTATCGCCCACCACTCTTCAGGGAAGCGTACCTGGCGACTCGCCGCTCAGGAAGGAGCGGCGATGTGATTTCAGGGGCATGTCCTGGCCAACGCCATCGTGTGGTTCGTAGTGGCGATGGTGTGGCCGGGGCTTTCTCCCTTGTCAACCGTCGCGCCTGCGAGTAGAATGGGGGAACAGTGACCGCTCGCTACGCCGAGGAACAGGGCCCTTAGCTGACCGGAGGGGAAGATGACTCGAAGAATCGCTATCCGGAGGCTTTGGCCGGCCCTGGGGGGTCTCCTCTTAGTCCTTGTGCTGCTCGCTGGCTGCAAGGAAGCAGAGGAGCGCTCGTCCCCTGTGCCTACGCCGACCCCCATCGTTACCATGACCGCTGAGGCCAGACCCACTTCGCCGCCGACGCCTGAGCCAACGCTACAACCCAGCCCGGAAGCCACGCCGGTGGCAACCCCGATAGGGCCCGATGTGGGCGCTCTACAACAGATGGCTGACCCCGCTGCCAAGAACCTGAGCATAGGCGAGTTGGAGCTGAACAACGAGACGTTTGCCGAGCTCGCCTACGACCTGCAAGAGCGTGTCGCCTCGCCGGGCTTCGGCTTTCACGGCGAGGTAATGGATGCGGACAGGCAGTACTTGGAGGTGTATCGCTGGGCAGATGGCTCGTGGGAGAGAGCGTTCAACCTCTACGAATTCTTGCCAGCGATTTACACGCTGGAGGACCTCGGCCCCGTGGTCGATAACAAGCCTCAGACGGCGACCGCCATTATTCGTGCCGGCCTGACGCCCGTGCAGTTTGAGGCGGAGATCGGTGATGTGTTGTTCCTCGAGACGAGCCTGGAGGCTGGCCCACAGGGAGTGCAGCACCCTTCGCCGACCATCACGGCGTTGGTGTGGAGGAATGGCGGGTTTCACGTAGCGTATTCGGAAGGGTTCGGCGTTAGAGGCGGGATGGTCTCGGTTCGCGCCGAGGGCGAGTATATAGAGCTGGTAATGGACGCATACCTGGCAACAGAGCCCATGTGTTGCCCATCCGGCTGGGAGATGCTACGCCTCGCTCCCACAGAGTTGGGCGACCTATCGGCTGCGGAACGGTGTACAGGGCCTGAACATTCCTCCTGCTTTGTCCAGTAGGGCCGGCGGTTCGTGGCCCAAAGAGAAGGTCAGAGGTTCGAGTTCTCTATCGCCCACCACGCTTGCTGACCCCAGCGCATGGCCGGGCCTAAGGGCTCGGCTTTTTCGTTCGGCCTCGCGCCCTTGAGCCCCCTGGCGGCCCTGTCGCTATGGCGGGCGCCTGGCCGCTCGGCTGCCTGGCCTCTCGAAAGACGATGGGCAGGGTGCGCCGGTCCTGAAAGAAGACGAAAGCGGCCAGCGCCAGGTAGACCGCGCCGTACGCGTAGCGCACAGCGGGATCTGTGAAGAAGAGCTGCGTGCCGAACAGCGCGAGGAGAATGAGTGCCTCTCGGAAGGAGATGCTCAGGCTGGCGAAGATGGCCACAGCGAACGCCGACTGGGCGGCGGTCAGGAAGACCTCCTCCACCTGGCGGGAGTCCATGGGCAGCGGTGAGAGGTGGCCGCCCGAAATGCTGTAGGCCACCGGCAGGCTGCCGATGAGGAGCGTCCACTGGTTGACCTTGGAGGAGATGAGCATGACCATGGCGGCAAGCGCCCGCCTCCGGGAGGCCAGGATGGCGGCCACAATGAGCTCGGGCGCCTCCGAAGCCAGCGGGGCGAACCACTGGATGAGGACGAATTTGCTGATGCCTAGCTCCTCGCCTATGCCTTTCAGCCCCTCGACGAATGGCTCGGCGGCGGAGAAGATGGTCAGGGCGCAATACAGGAAAAGGAGGATGACCATGCTCCGGCGTCGCCCCTTGGGCAAGGAGCCCAGGGTGAGAGCAGGCCCTACCAGCTCCGGCTCGGTCGCAGGCGCCCGCGAAACCAGGTACATGTAGCCTGCGAAAAGGCTAATAAGAACGCCCGAGTCGATGAGAGATATGTTCCCCTTGATGGGGATAACGAAGTTGTAGAGGGTGGCTGCCCCCAGGAAGATGAGGCCCAGAGAGGTTTCGTGGCCGCTAACGCGCAGGGCGCTCTTCTTGGTCCGCAGCCAATAGAGGAAGAACACCATCGGCCAGCCCGCGCCCACCAGAAGACGATTGGCCCCGGTCATGTTGGCCGTAGCAAGCGCGGCATTAGTCGCGCTGCCAGGTGCTGTCCACGCCAGGTAGAGGTCCACCGCGTACTCGGGCAGGACGGCGACAAGGGCGATGGCCACCAGGGCCAGGCCCTGGGAGATGTCCTTCTCGGCGGTCTCCGATGCCCAGGTGAGGACAAAGGCGGCGGCTAAGATGGCGGAGCCGAAGATCAGCACCGCCTGTACGCTCGACAGCTCTCCGATGACCCCCGTGACGAGGAGGAGTCGGAGGATGGGGGCGGGGGCGCAGATGGCGGCGCAGGCCCCTAGCAGCAGCCAGTTCCTGAAGGAGGCCGCCTTCTTCTTCGCTGGACGGTCTTCTCGTCTGGATGGAGAAGGCATAGACAGGAGCGGCCCCTACCGGAAATCCATCGCGGGCGCACCGAGAGCAGCAACAGGGGGCAAGCGCTCTGAGGGCGATCCCATGCAACCACCTAGCGGCCGACTCTTGAGCATGCGGCTATTCGAGCGCCAGTATAGCATGCCCATGGTCTATCGTTGAATAGGGCTCCTAAATTGACACCCCCTGTTGCCTGCGCTACACTTCTGCCGAGGTCTCTCCTCTCGTCTGAATTGAACCGGCGGCACGAATCCTAACAGGAGCGTAGGGTGCCCAGCAGAAGCAAGAAAGAATGGAAGGATAGCACCCTAGGCCGCACTCTCGAGCGTCTGCCGGAGCGGGATGATCCCTTCGAGACCAGCTC
>Ga0315279_10009917_pt1 | contig 11267 bp, 10 predicted proteins | sample YL17G06_20_MG_FD_203694 | JGI IMG/M metagenome (GOLD analysis project Ga0315279, IMG submission 203694) | Sediment microbial communities from Yellowstone Lake, YNP, Wyoming, USA - YL17G06_20 | ecosystem: Environmental > Aquatic > Freshwater > Lake > Sediment | place: USA: Wyoming | collected...
ATCTTAGGTGGCACTGATTCCACCGTGAAAGTAATTTTACTGGTGTGGGTGCCATCGCTGGCGGTGAAGATATGGTCTCCGTGCTTACCGGATGGCACCTGGAAGATATTGCTCATAAAGGTCCCGTTGGCTCCAGCCTTGCCGGTGGCTATTTCCTTATCATCGTATTTAACGGATATGTTGGCATTAGGTGTAAAGCCGGTGCCGCCTACCATAAGGGGTTGCCCGACAGCGCCAGTAGTCTGGCTGATGCTGAGGGGGGTTGTAGAGGGTGCAGGTGCTGGCGCGGGTGCAGGCGCGGGTGCAGGTTCGGGCGTGGGCGTGGGTGTGGGTGTGGGTGATGGCGTGGGTGTTGTGACGTTGAAAGTAACATTGGCGGTACTGCTCCCAGCGGTAACGTAGATGGCATGGGGACCAGCAGTGCTTTGCGGGATGGTGAGAGTGCTGATAAAGACTCCGCTGGTGCGCGTAGCCGCATCCCCCGTTTTTGGTGAAATTATCGTAACATCATATTTAAAGATAATGGCAGTGCTGACCGGGAAGTTGGTACCGCTAATCGTCACCTCTGTGCCAGCCGGACCCGAGGTAGGCAAGAGCGTGTCAATGGTGGCGGCGGCGGTTATAGTAAATTGAGCGGTAGCCGTGCTGGTTCCTGCGGTAATGGAGATGGTATGCGCACCGACAGCGCTTTGTGGGATGGTGATAGTGGTGATAATGATGCCAGTGCTTTTAGTCACCGTATCCCCGCTTGTTATCGGGATTGGCGTATCATCATATTTGATAACAATCGTGGTATTGGCGGGAAAATTGGCACCGGTAATCTGAACCTGAGTGCCAACGGGGCCCGAAGCAGTCGAAAGCGGGTCAAGGGTGGCGCCGGGGGTAACGGTGAAAGGGGATACCGACTTGATGGTAGATACCGAAATAGTAGATACCACAGCAGTACAGAGGTAGTAGGTACCCTGGCTTACATTTTGGTCGACAGTTCCATCTGCAAGAGATGCAGGTACGGCAAAGGTGGTAATGAATTCTCCCTCATCAGCATCACCTGTGAAGCCGATTATAGTGTCCTTGAGAATATCGTAGGTAGCTATATTGTCAATTAGAACCCCTACTGTGACGTTACCTGCAGCGAAAATAAGCCTGGCTCTTTTTTCGCTTGTTTCAGTGCTCGGTGAAAAGTTGGTACCGTTGATAGTAATGATATCACCGATTTTACCCTGAGTAGGAGACAGACCAACGTCGTTTGCAGCTTGAACCGGCACAACTGGTACAATAGCCATCAACAGGGACAGGATAAGTGCCGTCCCAAATATCCTAAGAATTCTTTTGTATTTCATCACAACCTCCTGATAAATAGTACTTAATCCGGCAGGTCAGCCCTCGCCGAGCAAGTAGCAACCCAATAATATATAACGTCTGGGACAGGAAAAAGTTTTCAAAGAGGTTTTATCTCCTTTCACTTTATCAATCTTTTCCTGGCACCAACTTTCGGATTATAGGTGCCGGCGAAGTTATCCAGAGTATCCTTGTTGATGAGCCAGGTGTTATGAATCTTGTTCGCCGGCAAATCGCCCTGGCGACACAGCCGCTTGACAGTTTCCGGATGAACCTTAAGGCGGCGACTTGCCTCTATGACATTAAGATAATTATCCCATATCGGCATACTGTTCTCTTAACAATTTCTTAATAATATTGCTTTATCAAAGCAATTATAACAATTAGGAGCACAAATGTCAAGAGTGTGCGCCAAAAAAGTGACAAAACTCCATTGACGGTAATAGAACATATGTGCTATTCTTACTCTGTTTGGTTTTTAGAGGTGCGTTATGGATTTGGTGCATGAGATTTGCGGAGATGCCCCGGAAGAGACGAACAAGGAAACCAACCAGAATGAAACAGACTTACCGCCGGAATACTGTCACTATCGAGATGAGGGGTGTGAATACGCCCAGTCCTGTCTGGCATGTCCGTTCCCGCAGTGCCTGTACGATGAGCCAAGGGGAAGGCAGCGCTGGCTTAAAGAATTACGCAACAAGGAGATAAAAAGACTTTTTACCGCAAACTGGAAAATTAAGGAACTGGCTTTGCTATTCGGTATCAGCCTGAGGACGATACAGAGGGCGTTGAAGAGTGAGGTAAGTGGGAAGTAGTCAGTTGTTTGTTATAAAAGAAACCGGCAGGATGGCAGTTAAAGGAGCATGATAGACAATGAATGAAGCAGTTGTATCACAGCTGGCCCGTCTGGACCTGGACAGGATGAAAGGCTATAAAGAGCTGCTGGATTTCTATTTCGGACAGCAGTGGGAAGGCCGGGGGAGGCGGAACGAAAGGCGCCTGACATTTAACTATGCCAAAGTATTTGTCGAGAAAATTACATCATATTTAATGGGAGGCATCAGCTTTGACGTCGTCCCATCCGGAGATACGGACAAGGAGAGGGAAAGCGCCAGAAGGGCGGAGGCCGCCATCTATAGAGTCTACGACAAGAGCCACTTGGAGCAACTCGACCTCGAGACGGAAACAGACTGCGCGGTGCTGGGTGACGGTTGCTATAAAGTTATCTGGGATGCGGTGGAGAAGAGGGTCAGGGTGACCGCTCCCGATGTCCAGGGTATATATGTATGGTGTTCCGGTGATGATACCTCAAGGATATGGAGGATAGCTTCCCGGTACAGGCTGTCCGCCGAAGAGGTGGAAAATATTTACGGCGTGAAACCCAAGAATAAGACAGCGGTGATAGTGGAGCTATGGACAGACCACGACTTCGAGCTGTATCTGGATAATGCTTTGCTGGAAGCCAAGCCAAATCCTTATGGATTTATTCCATTTGTCGTTTTCCCCAATCTTCGCGAACCGAAGAAGTTCTGGGGTGCCTCCGATTTGCCCCAGATAATGGAGAGCCAGCGAGAGTTGAACCGCGCCATGAGCCAGCTATCCCGCATACTGGAGCTGTCCGGGAACCCCATCGCCGTCCTGGAGAACGTGGAGGAGTCCGAGGATATCGCCATCAGGCCGGGGGCGGTATGGAATATCCCGGAGGATGCCAAAGCCTATCTGCTCGACCTGCTGCAGGGGGGCGGCGTAAATCTCCATATCAACTATATCGACCTGATATACCGCGCCCTACATGATTTGTCCGAGTCACCGAGGTCTGCCTTCGGCGGTATGGAAAGAGACCTGTCCGGGGTAGCCCTTGAGATTGAGCTCCAGCCGCTGCTGCAGAAGGTCAGGAGAAAGAGGATTATCAGAACAGCCGCCTATAACCGGCGTAATGAGATGATTCTCAGCCTTCTGGAGAAATACGGAGGTGAGGATTTCGGTCCTTCAGCCGAAGGACATACGCGAGTTATCTGGGGGACGGTACTGCCCAGGGACATGGAGACAAGAGTGAACAGCGAACAGGTCATGGTGCAGAACGGAATACACTCCCGGAGGACGGCCATGGGGGAGGTGGGGGTGAGGGACCCCGATGACGAATTCCAGCGGTGGCTGGAGGAGAGGGAGTCCATTCTCAAGATGAACAAGGAGCTTAACGCTAAATCCGCCAGGAGCAGAGCGAGAGAGAGTGCTTTACCGTACCGGGCGGAAGGCGTTGAGGAGTAATCAGCAGGAGGCATGACTTTTATGGAAAATGAACAGGAAAAGGTCGATGGGGTGGAGGCTACCGGCAGCGAAATTGACAGTCTTAAGCTTGAGAAAGAGTCCCTTGCACGCGAGCTTAAGTCCAGAGACGACGCAATCGCCAAACTGGAGCAGGCGCTGGCCGGTAAGGACAGCGAGGTGACGGCCATGAAGCAGGCTCTGGATGATACCACGCAGAAGCTGAAAGATATGGGCGAGGTTCTACCCAAAGCGGTCGCCGCCTATAAGGAAATCGTGGCCCAGGCGAACCCCGGCATCCTGGCCGAGATGATAAACGGGGACACAATCGAAGGAATAAACGAGTCCCTGAAGAATGCCCGGGCTCTCGTGGAAAGGGTCAGGCAGGAAGTGGGGGCGGAAGCGGCCAGGGTAAGGGTACCGGCGGGCGCCCCGCAGAGGACACCACTGGACATGTCGGCCCTATCGCCACGGGAAAAGATTCAGTACGCCCTGGGGGCGACGGGTTAAGATACCCGGCATAATTCCCCTCACCTTAATCCTCTCCCACAAGGGGAGAGGAGACTGGAAAGGGAACTAGATTCCCGCTCCCGTATCGAGTACGGGACAAGTTTTGCGGGAACGACAATAATAAAACAGGAGGAAAAAGAAATGGCTTTAACTTTAGCAGAAGCATCCAAACTATCTAACGATATACTGATGCAAGGAGTGGTGGAGACCATCGTGAAGGACTCGCCGGTTCTCCAGAAGCTGCCCTTTGTCGAAATCGTGGGCAACGGTCTGACTTATAACCGGGAAAACACCCTGCCCAGTATCGATTTCTATGACGTGGGCGATACATGGACAGAATCGACGCCGACTTTCACACAGGTAACGGCCAACCTGAAAATCATGGGCGGCGATGCCGATGTGGACAACTTCCTCAAGGCTACCCGCAACAATGTCCAGGACCTGGTGGCGGCCGTTATCGAGCTGAAGGCCAAGGCGCTCCAGCAAAAATTCGAGGATACCTTTATCTACGGCGACAGCTCCGTCAACGCCAAGCAGTACGACGGGCTGAGGAAGCTGATAAATACCGGCGTGGCGGGCAGCCAGGTGATAGCGATGGGCGCAACCGGCGCCACTTTGACCCTGGCCAAGATGGACGAGCTGATTGATGCCGTAAGGGGCGGCAAGCCCGATATGCTGCTGATGAGCCGCCGTTCCCGGCGCAAGATGAATTCCCTGGTCAGGGCGGCCGGCGGCATGATTGAGACCAACCAGGATAAGTGGGGCAACTTCATCCAGCTCTGGGACGGTGTGCCCATCGGCGTGAACGACTGGATTCTGGACACGCATGTCCTCAGTGGCAGCGTGGAAACGGCTACCACCGGCGGCACCTGTTCCACCATATACGCCGTCCAGTTAGGGGAGGGGGCCCTCTGTGGCCTGACCAGCCCCGGCTACCTGCAGGCTGAGCCCATCGGCTCACTGGAGACCAAGGACGCCTCCAGGACCAGGGTGAAGTGGTATGTCTCCCTGGCGCTGTTCAGCTCAATCAAGGCAGCGGCCCTTATCGGCGTCCAGGACTAAAACTTGACATAAGATAATATCGAGGGGGGCCCCGATATAATCGGGACTCCCCCCATGGAGGTAGAAATGGTTCACTACGAGAATTCACCACGAGTGGAAAGACAAGAATCAGCGAGATGGCTATGCCGGTTCCAGCTCAGAAAGTACCGGCAGAACATTGACCTGTACCGGGGCTGGGAAGACAGCTTTCACCGGCTTTTTAAGCCTTACGAGGTTATCGAGGGAGAGGGTAACTGTTTGCTTAACACGGGCATCGACGAGATGTGGGACCTGATGGTCGGCGACTCAGCCAATCACTTTAACAACGCCAGCTCTCAAATCGGCGTCGGCGATAGCAATACGGCGGCCAGTCCGTCCCAGACGGATTTACAGGCGGCCACCAATAAGACCTACAAGGGTATGGATACCGGCTATCCCACATCCACCAGCCAGAAGGCGAGCTTTAAGGCCAGCTTCGGCTCCGGCGACGCCAACTATGCCTGGAACGAGTGGGTGGTCAAGCAGGCGACCAGCGGGAAATGCCTGAACCGCAAGGTGGAAAGCCTCGGGACGAAATCCGGCGGCACCTGGACGCTGGAAGTAAGCATCACTCTATCGTGATGATTCATTATGGGGATTCATTACGAGAGATTGGAGACGGCAGTGGCGGAGATAGAAAAGGTAACCGATCCGACTAAAATGGTCACCGACCCCGTAGTGCTTGACGTGTTAGCGAAGCAGAAGATAGATAAAGATTACGTCCTTCTGCTGCAGGATTACGGCAAGCGCATCAAGGGTGTCAGCTCACCCTATGCCAGGTTTTACCGCGACCTCAAGTCCGGGAAAGGGCTGATGGTTGTCTCCGGACTGCCGATGGTTGACGCCTACGGGTTCGGGCATGAACTGAAGTGGACGGATAAGAACGGCATTATCGAGAACGGCAACAATATCTTCCACAGTATAATAGATAAAGGCACCGTTCGCCTGATTGCCCTCAGCGACCAGCCTACGCTAAAGCTTCGGCTGGCAGACCAGCCGATTGAGATAAAGAAAGATGATGAATTAATCTATCATCCGCAGCTATTCATCGGCGGTGTGGAGATGCAACCGCTATCGCTGGAGCCCTCACTGCGGGAGACCGACCCGGTGAACCCGAACTACCATGATAACGTGCTGGAGTGGGATTACGGGGTCTGTAAAAGGCGTATCCGCATCATAGAGGGAAGGTACAGGGAAAGGTGGATATTCGACGCCAGTCCGGATAAAGATATCAGGATAAAGCACAATTTTAATGGCAGTCTCCAGATAAAAATAGGTAATGCCTTCGATGCCGAAGGAATGCCGGTGGAAGTCATGGTGGTGGCAGACGAGGAAATCGTTGCTGCCGCTGACCTGAAAGACGCAGTATTTCCCATCGAAATAGGAGCGAGCGCCACCTTCTATCCCGATGCTAACCCGGAGACCTCCAGCGTAGATGGCTATGCATATACCGGGCCAGCCGGGGAGTCTAGTTGGTCTACGTTGGTTGCTCGTGCTGGCAATGCAGCTGTTGACAGTGTGGCCGTTATTTATGCCGTTTATATAATGTCTGAAGCTACCAGCCCGCAGTGGCGCTATCTTTACAGGTCTATCTTCCTTTTCGACACTTCAAGCCTTCCCGATGATGCTGTAATATCGGCGGCAACCTTATCTTTATACGGAAAAGCTAAATACGATAACCTCGGTATTTCTCCAAATATAAACGTGTACTTACCAAATCCGGCGTCAAACACGGCCTTGGTTGCTGCGGATTTCAATGTAGCTAATTGGGGTTCAACACCTCTTTGTGATTCACCTATTCCTTATGCTGGCTGGAATCTCGCAGGCTATAACAATTTCGCGCTTAATGCTGCCGGGCTGGCAGCTATAAATAAAACTGGCATATCCAAGTTTGGGACAAGAAATGTTAACTATGATGTTGCCGGTAGTACACCAGCATGGTCAAGTTTTAAAGATTCTAGTTTGGAGACATACGGTGCCGAGCAGGGAAGCGGCTATAAACCTAAGTTAGTTGTAACTTATGAAGAAATTACTGATAAAACGTCAACGGAAACTGGCTCTGGTCTGGAAGTGTCTCTTGCCACAGCGGCGCTTATCTCGGGTGATAGCGGTGCCGGTGCCGATATCGGCGGGTTATGGCAAGGCCTGTCCGGCGGTGATACGGGTGAAGGTTCCGATGCTTTCAAAGCTCTGATAGTGAAAGCGGGTTCGGACACGAGGTTACCCAGCCACCAGGGCCAGGTGGCCAGACCCAACAAGGAGGTAAGTTTATGAATTTAACTGAGATGATATCCCTGGTCAGGAGTGACCTGCACGACGAAGACAGCGGCAACTACCGATGGTCGGACGCCGAGCTCACCAGGCACATCAACCGGGCGGTGGCGGAGCTTTCAGAGAGCCTGCCCCTGCCGGCAAAAGCTACCCTACCCACGTCTGCAGGTTCGAGAGAGCTCGATATATCGGGCCTGTCTGACCGGATGATGGTGGCTGCGGTGGAGTATCCGGTAGGTGCTACCCCACCCGATTATCAACAGTTTTCCATCTGGGGCGACATGCTGACTATCATGAGCGGCAGCCAGCCCGATGGCTCCAACTGTTATGTTTATTACGGCGCCCGGCATACCCTGGATGCCGAAGGTTCGACCATCCCCGCCAAGTACGAGGACCTGGTCGCCAGCGGGGTCTGCGGTTATGCCGCTATCGAGTGGGCAGCCTATGCTATCAACCGGGTCAATGTGGGGGGTACGGTAACGCCCAGGGAGTTCCTCGACTGGGGAAACCAGAAACTCAAGGACTTCCGGCAGGAGTTGAGACGGCTGGGGAGGCGAAATCGTATTAGGATAAGCGCTCTTTACAGCCTCTATAATAACGCCGCCTCCACGTCAATTGACTACGGCCCTTAATTCACCGCGATACGGAGTAAGAAGATGCGTACATTGACGTCAACATTACTGGCCGCCCAGAAGCAGGAAGCTTCGATTCCCTGTGCTAAGATTGAAGCCGTAAGCAAGATTACTGGCGTGGTCAGGTACGATTGGTCCAGACTGTATGATGGCTCCGAACCTGACTACTTTCATGCCCTGACGATGCCCGGCGATGGCTCCCTGGTCAGGGCCAGGATAACACTGCCTGCCGATTCCAGGAAGCTCTACCGCCAGCGGGTGGCTGATCCGGGCTCGGGGAGTGACTTCAGCCAGTGGACCTATACCAGCCAATATAACGCGATTGTGGCGGCGGCGGCTTCCCTGGGGGCTGAAGTCTCGATATTCTGGATAAACTCCAGCCGGGAAATCAGGCGCATCAAGAGCACAGATTACGGTGTGAACTGGAGCAGCCCCGAGCTTATCGATTATTCACCGACAACCGCTATTTATGGCCTGGCGGCCGCTTATAAGCCCGGCGGCAACCTGGCTATCTTTTTCGCTGACCAGTCGACCCTGTATGTCAAGAAGAATATCAGCGGACAGTGGCAGACGAAATCGGCCTGGGATAAGACGACCGGCAATCTATCAGGCATCGCCAGCGCCTATGAGGGCGACTGGAACCTGCTGGTCACCGGCAAAGATACGGCGGGAAACTACAAGCTATGGAGCCTGGTCTGTGGGGATGGCGGGGATGTCGCCATCGGCAGCTGGTCAGTCCTGAAAGAGCTGGCTTCGGCCCCTTCCGGCGGCGATTTCGAGTATAAACAGCCGTTCCTCGATAAAACAGACGTTTACCGCTGTTTCTATATCGAGAAGTTCGCCGGCACCGAGGCTTACAGCCGTCCTTTCCGGTCTCAGGCTGTTCCCGGTGCGCATTTTGTCGATGGCCTGTGGCGGGAGCCGGCGCCGTTCAATCTATCTTCGGATTATGGTCTGGCCATGGCTCACCACGGCGATTATGGCTGGCTTTCCAGTCCTGATAGCGTCTGGAGGGCTTCACTGACCGCCAGCAGTCTTGACCTGACGGCGGACGTCATCAGCGTCAGGCAGGAACTGGGTAAGACTGCGGGCGGTTTAACCGTGGAATTGAGGAACGATGACGGGAGGTACGCATTTCCCGGGCAGGGTGACCTGGCGGCCATGGACATCGGCTGCCAGCTGGAGTTCAGTCCCGGCTGCATAACTGCTAATGGCAGCGAGTACAGTAGCGGACTGAGCTTTTACCTCGAATCTCTGGAGCACACCAGCGCCGGCGGCAGGGCCAGTCTAATTCTTCACGCCAGGGACGGCTGGGGGGCGCTGGGTGACTGGAAGGCCAGGCACCAGTTCCGCTGGAACAAGACCTCTGACGACATGTGCGTTAAGGATATTATCGCGATTATTCTGGCCAGGGTGGGCCTGAAGCTGGAGGTAAAATCACAATCATCGACGATAACGGGGTTTTACCCGGATTTCACGGTAAATCCGGATGATAACGGCAGGGCAGTGATACTTAAACTGCTGTCTTTCGTTCCAGATGTATTATTTATCGAGGGTAATAAGGCTTATATCGTCAACCCGCTGTCTTCTGATGGTGCAGAATACAGTTATGGCGTCGAGCACCAGATTAAAGAGGGCAGGTACGGGTGGGGAGCCCTGGGAATTAACAGGGTACAGGTCGAGGGGTATGATACCGGCACTAGCCATTTAATACTGGTGAATAGCTTCGCCTGGAGTGAGATAGACCGGCTTTACGACCGGCTGTACCAGATTGAGGATAGGAATTTAAATAGCGTGGACGAGGCCCGGGAGCGCGGGCAGGCTCATTTAAGGCAGATGGAGATAGAAGCGGCCGGGGGTATAATTATAGTTCCGGTGAACTGCGGGCAGCAGCTATATGACGTCATCGATGTGACCGATACGCGGGCCGGACTTGATGCTATAAAGAAAAGAGTCCTGGGACTGGTCCTGGTTTATAATCCTCAGCGCGGCGAATACTTCCAGCGTCTGGATCTGGGAGGGGTATAAGCATTGTCTGAAGGGGGCATGGGAAATGAGGTTGAAGAAAGCGGAGCTAAGGAGTTTTAATTCCGGCAATTACACGGCTACTGTCCGACTTGCCAGCAGCTATAAGGTCTACCTGGAGGATGTGGCTGTGGCCAGGAATCTGACGTCAGCGGAAATGATTACAGGACGGAAGGTTGCCGTGATATTTTTTGATGAGAATAGCCCCAAGGAAGCGGTGGTGGTGGCAGTCTATACTTAAGACGGGGATGCTCTCTATGGCAGGGTTACCATCGTGCCAGGGGATGGCGCTGGCGGGCGCAACCCGGGCATGATTTATCGGGGGCACGGTGGGACGCTGGCTCTTCTACCTCATCCGGTTTTTCGGCTTCAGTTACCGATTTCCTAGCGTGGATTACTAATTTTTCGGCTACGGGCACCAGTTTTTCAAGCTTGTATACCGGCTTTTCCGTTGCCGTTTTATATAAAGCCCGGTGGAACGGGGGTATCTTTACCTCGTCCGGTTTTTCAGCCACGGGCGCTGGCTTTTCTGTTGCCGGCGGCGTTTCTTTTATTAAAGTTATTGTTTCCTGCTTCTGGCCTGCCTTAGTCATGTTCTCCATGAGGGCCACCAGGACGCGATTTTGTTCGGCGGCGCCTTTCTTTAACTCATGAGATGCCTCGGCTAGACTCTGGACGGCACTGGTATGGCTGGCCAGGTGCTGGGCATATTCCGAAATGGCGGCAGAGAACTTACCCAGGGCCTGTTCCGTGGAGTCCATTTTCTTTTCCGTGGCTTCCATTTTGCGTGTCAGCACCCGGTTAGTACGTTTTTCTTCGTTAATGACCGGAGAAAATATCCCCCGGTGTATCAAGTTACTGCCCCGGCTTATTTCACCGCCATACAGGAAGAGAATGAGCAGGACCAGGGCGATAATAACGAATATCAGACCCTGCTTGCTCTGGAAGAACAGCAGGGGAAGACCGAGAAAAGGAATCTGGCTGCCGACGGTACCACGGATGTCCATCGGCCTGATGGTGAAAGGTTCTTCGCCGGTATTATCACCCTGGGTGCGGAAGCCCAATGATGGTGTGGTATTAACCTTTATCACCCTGTGGGCCACCACCGGCGGATAGTTGTAATATTCCCGAATCATCGGGGGGACA
>Ga0315279_10009918_pt1 | contig 11267 bp, 15 predicted proteins | sample YL17G06_20_MG_FD_203694 | JGI IMG/M metagenome (GOLD analysis project Ga0315279, IMG submission 203694) | Sediment microbial communities from Yellowstone Lake, YNP, Wyoming, USA - YL17G06_20 | ecosystem: Environmental > Aquatic > Freshwater > Lake > Sediment | place: USA: Wyoming | collected...
AAGTGGTTCTAGCGTCTCTTTCACAAATGGTAAAAGATTTTGAAAGGAAACTTGTTAAAGAGGCCATAGATAAATTTAAGGAGGATCAACACCCTATAGATAAAGTGGTTAAGGTTTTAGGAATCAGCAAAGCCACTCTGTATCGGAAATTGAATAATTCTCAATATCGAGAATTATCTCAAAAATGAGATTACCTTTAAGTAGTTGTAAAGCCTCTTTTTTCATTATCTTCCTTATACCCATTCATCTCAATATTGATAAAAAATAAAATTCATTAGAATCCAAGACATTTATTTTCTATCTATAAAATCAATAAGTTATATAATTGATTTTAATGGCATATTTCTTGATTCATATTATCTACGTTAACAGTGCTCGAGATTGTGAAAGTTATAAAAGCCGGTATTCACACTGGTTAATCCAGAAAATAATGAGACAAAGTGGCCTCTGGGCCTCTTGACGCCAGAATACCGGGAAGAAGATCACCATTACTTAGTTTACAAGAAGGAAATAGCACATTAAGAAGGGCGAAAATGGCAGAAGAAGAAATAAAATATAGAGATTTAATTGAAGAGGCCCGGGAAAAATGGGAAACCCTATTACTCAAAACGAAAGAAGCCTACAAAAAATGATTTTACGTAGTTCACAGATGTTCTCTCTTATGTGGTATATTTTAAAGGAGATAGAAAAAAGATGGAATCAGTGTTATGGAGTTAGCTAAAGAGATGAGATGGAAAGAAGCTTATATTGCCGGAACATAATAAATTAACATTAAAAATAAACCTCTGGCAATTAAGGTCTGCCAGGAAAAGATAATGAGAAAAGTCATCATAACAGCAGCAGTTACAGGCTCTCGTCCAACAAAAGAGATGAATCCCACTGTACCTTATAGTCCTAAGGAGATTGCAGATGCAGCAGTGGAATGTTGGCGGGCTGGGGCGGCCATCACACACATTCATGTCAGGGATCCACAAACAGGAGCACCAGATTTCAAACTCGAATATTTTAAGGAGGCTATGGACAGGATCAAGCAGCAGTGTGATATGATCCTCAACTTAACGACAAGCGGACTAAGGCTGACCGGGCCTGATTTCATTGAACAGCGGCTCCAACCTGTTACCTTAAAAACCGAAATTTGTTCTTTTGATTTAGGTTCTCTCAATTTTCAGGATAAGGTATTTTACAATCCCCCTGAGTGGGGAGAAGCTGCTCCCAAAAGAATGCGTGAGTATGGCGTTAAACCGGAGATAGAGGTTTTTGATGTGGGCCACATCTACCAAGCGATTCACTATATTGAAAGAGGGTTTATTGACCAACCCCCTTATTTTCAGCTCTGCATGGGGACACGATGGGGCATTGAGGCAACACCAGAAAATCTTCTCTTTATGAAGAGCAAATTGCCTCCCGAAGCCATTTGGTCGGTTTTAGGGGTGGGCAGAGAACAACTTCCAATGATTACGATGGCCATTTTATTGGGAGGTAATATTCGGGTAGGCTTTGAAGATAATATCTATCTTAAGAAAGGTACTTTAGCAAAGAGTAATGCCCAGTTTGTAGAAATGGCCGTCAATTTGATTACTATGCTTCAATGTGAAGTGGCCACTCCGGATGAGGCAAGAGGTATCTTGGGCCTTAGACATGATGTTAAAAACTTATGAGTTGAGCAGGAAAAAACTTATGAAAGGAGAGTTTCAAAATGTGGAAAGGAATTTTGTTGCCCAAGGGTGATGAGGAAATCATCAGAGATATTCAGGAACAGGCGTATCGACACCAGATGAATTATCGCGGTTGTTGTCAGGTGCAAGTTAGAGCCTTGACGGAGCATTTGGGCTTTTTTAGCCAGGAGGTATTCAGGGCAGCAACACCATTTGCAGCTGGAGTTGCACGGAAGGGTGATCTGTGTGGACATCTCACAGGTGCCATTATGGTAATCGGAATTTATATTGGACGAAACGATCTTAGAGAGGCCGGGCAACCTAAAGAATTTGGAGAGAGTCCTTATTCAAAAGCTCAGGATCTAGCGGGAGAACTCTATGAAAAGTTTAAGGAATTTTGGGGTACCACCAAGTGTTTTGATATACAGGAGAAGTTGTTGGGCAAAAGACTCGATGTGACTCAGCCGGACGTCCAAAAGATGGTCCAATCAGGAGAATACTTTAATGTACTCTCCAAGGTGTGCTGTCATGTAGCGGCATCGACTGCGAAAATGGCTGCAGAGATTCTTCTTAGGGAAATTAGGAAAGAACAACAATGGTATCGGTTTGATCAAAAACCTGATTTTAATTATCAACCTGGCAAAAAACAGAGTTGAGTAGATAATTAAGTCTCTCATCGAATATGAAAAAGTAATGTCTTAGGTTCGGAAGTTCAAGAACGTGAAGCTATCTTTTTTTTGGCATCCCCGATACACAAAGAGGTACACTTGCTATCTTATAAGGGAATTTTCCAGGAGGTTAAGAGGGTAAGGTATAAAAATATTTGTTTTGGGAAAAAACCCTAATAATTAGAAAGGAGGATCGTATATGATAGGTTTGTTTACATGTTTTGGAGGGGCGGCTTATAGTATAGCCCTGGCAAAAGCATGCATAAGGCTTTGGCATGAATACCCGGATGATATTAAGATAGTTTGCCTTGCTTCTGTTGGTGCAGGCGTTGAGAAAATAATAGATGCCTACAAACCGACATACGGCAAGTATGATAAGTTGCTAATATTGGAAGGCTGTGAGTCTAATTGCGTTTCGAAAATCATTAATAAAAGTGTTTTAAAGCCCCAAAAGAGTATTGTGATTACGGAACTCTTGGGTAAAGAGAAAAAAGCAGGTCTGCCAACTGCAGACGAAGATGAGGAAGTATACAACGCCATCAAAAAAGAACTTGTAGAATTTTTGCCCAAGTTGGAGCCGCCTTGTGTATGTTGCACTTAATTGTCTTCTGTCTTCTGAGTTGGGCAGCATTCTTATGAGAAACCTGACCTTCAAAAATATAATGTGCTATCCAAAATGTTAATAATTTTAATGGCGATTTTTCAAATACAAATATCAAAAGAAAGGAGATTATGAAATGGATAACATTACCAAAACCAGGGAGTTTATAGACCCAACTTTATGCATTATGGAATGGAGAATTTGCTCAGCACAGGGCGCCTCGGAAATAATTTTCTATCGTGATGAGGATTCGGGAACATACGCTCGAATGTTCAGGTTTCCCGTAGGATTTGGAGAAGGGGTGCCTTATAAAGAGGGTGAAGTCGGTTTTAGTCATGATGAGTTCGATGAAATAGTATACATTGTTTCCGGCGGACTCATTAACAGGAGACTCGGTTACAGGTACCAACCAGGCACAGTAGCCGTATTCCCTAAGGGAACATCTCATGGGCCGTTTCTAACCCCTTTCGGAATCCTTACACTCGAGTTCCGTCATTATTGTAAAAAAAATAAAACGAGCGATATTACCAAAACCCCGGAGTTTATAGACCCAAATTCGAAATTTCAGTGGGTGAGTTGCCCTCCACAGGGCGCCTCGGAAATGATTTTCTATCGTGATGACGATTTGGGGACGCACGCCCGATTGGTCAGGCTTCCCGTAGGATTTGGAGAGGGGGTGCCTTATAAAGAAGGTGAGGGCGGTTTTAGTCATGATGAGTTCGATGAAATAGTATACATTGTTTCCGGCGGACTCATTAACAGGAGACTCGGTTATAGGTACCAACCAGGCACAGTAGCCGTATTCCCTAAGGGAACATCTCATGGGCCGTTTGAAGCTCCTTTCGGGGCTCTTACAGTCGAGTTCCGTCACTATAAAAAGAACAATAAAAAATTTTAATAAACTTACTATATTATAAATTAGTAAAATCTTGTCCAAAAAGCCAATGAATTCAAGGGGTGCTTTTAAACTTCTTAGTTATTTTGGACAGCAGTGAAATTAGTGAGTATAGGTGCCTCAGGAAACAAAATATGGAAGAAAAAGATGTCAGAAAATCGTCTCATTCATAACTTAGGGAGTCGAGTCATAGACCTCCGGCAAAGCCGGGGGTTTACCTAATTGCAATTAATGGGTTGACCGACGTATGCTTTGTGGTTCAATTACCCAAAATTATTATGTTTTGAATTCTTTAATTGGGGCTAAAGGAGGGATTTTTATGAAAAAAATTTGGATCATTGGGTGCTTAGCTGTATTGGTCATGGTTTTCATCTCATTTTCCAATCCTGTTCTGGCTCAGAGTGAAAGAAAAATGATTAACTTCAACGCAGGGTGACTGCCAGGCCCGTTTGCCCAGTTGGGCGTAGGCATTTCAAGGATCGTGCATGCAAATTTGTCTGATGTTGAAATGAATATGATACCTAACATCTCCTCTTTTGTTAATGCTAAAGCGATTGGCAGAGGGGATGGGGGTTTTGGCCTTGTTCAAAGCGACATAGCCTATTATGCCTTAAAAGGGTTGAAGCCTCTTTTCGAAAAACCGATTCAGAACATTCGAGGGATCGCATCACTCTATCCTGAAACGCTTCATATTCTGGCCCGCAAAGATGCCAAGATCAATTCGGTTTCGGATCTAAGGGGTAAGAGGGTGGCGATTGTGGCGGTTGGGGAACCCAAAAGTGGTCCGGAGCAGAATGCCGTGGAAATCTTAGAGGTCTACGGGATGAAGCTTGAGGATTTGGGCAAGGTGGAGTGGCTGACCATTAACGAAGGGATTAATTTTCTCAAAGACAATAAGATTGATGCCTTCTTCCTTATGGCCGTCATGGGCTCCCCTGATCCTGCTCGTGCGATTTCCCACCCGGAGACGACGATTGTTTCGATTGATGGGGCTCATGTTGATGCATTGATGAAAAAACATTCCCAATATGCCAGAGGAAAGATTCCTGCTGGAGTTTACAAAGGGATAGACGCGGAGATTTCAACTATTTCGGTATGGATGATATTTGCTGCAAAGGAGGAGCTGCAGGCGGATATTGTTTATCGAATCACGAAGGCGCTTTTTGAGAATACGGCGGTTATGTCGGCAGCACATGGCCTTGGAAAACAGGTGAAGTTAGAGAATGCTTTGGGAGGGATGTCAATTCCTCTTCATCCGGGGGCAGAGAAATTTTACAGAGAGAAGGGGGTGATAAAGTAGTTTACAGATAAAGATTGGGTTGGCCTGTTTAGGGTTCTTTCAAGGGGCAGGATTTAGGGTTAAAATAAAAGTATAAGAGACAATGGGTCACCTATGAAGAAAGGAGGTTTGATCATGAAAAAAGAGGCATTCAGAAAAAGGTATGTTTTTGTTTTCTGCCTATTAGTTTTTATGGCAGTCTTTTTCACAAGTCTTACGCCAAAAGCTACTTCTGCGGAGAAGGAAATCGTTTGGAACTTATCTGCATGGGGAAGTAAGATGGCATTTACTGAACCCATGCACGATTATGCGGCATACATGGAGGGAAAAACCAATGGTAAGTGGAAGATAAAAATTCATTACGGTTCAGTTCTATCCTCACCAAAGGAGCAGCTTGATGGTATCAAAGCAGGTCTGTTCGAGTTGGCCTTTTTTGTACCTTCACACGCGCCTGGTAAAATCCCTCTCTTCACAGTTGGAGACCTACCTTTCATCAGCCCGCGTGAAAATGTGCACCTTGGTATGATGACGATCAAATTATTTGAACACCCTGAAATCAAAAAAGAACTCCTCAAGTGGAATGCGCTCCCATTTTTGCCAAATTATGTGTCTAATGCTCGCATGATGTCAAGGAAACCGGTGAGAACGCTGGCAGACCTTAAGGGATTAAGAGTAAGGGTGGGCGGTGATACAGGAAAAGTTTTAGCTGAATTTGGAGCGGTGCCAATGATGGTGCCGGGCGTAGAGGTTTTTGAAGCGGTTCAGAAAGGCACTATTGATGCGGTGACGTTCCCATGGACTTTTGCCTTTGCTGCTAACAAGATTCATGAAGTTACCAAATTCGCGGTTGACATTCCTTTCGGAGCATTGGCTTCTACTACTTTCGTAAATAAGGATGCTTGGGATGCCTTGCCCGAGGAATTCAAGAAATACCATATGGAATGGTACTACAAGACCCCTCAGATATGGGCAGAAGCTTATAAGAGGGCGGATGAGAAGTGGGTGCCTATTTTTAAGAAGTATTTAGAATTTATTCAGTTCCCAACCTCCGACGTGGATAAGTTAATGGAAAAATCTGGACCAGTCTATGAAGAATGGGCTAAGAGAATGGAAGACCGGGGTTTACCGGGGAGAGAAATCCTGAACTACTACCTTAAGGAGAGGAAAAAAGTTGCAGGCCATTAAAGTCTAAAAAATGCTGGGGAAATGGGAGAATCTATAGCAGCCCTTTTCGTACCAAGGAGATCCTTTTGAAACTTGATGAGACAAAAGTGGGACAAGGCGATCAGCAGTTACCGGCGGTGTGGATGAGGTCAAGAGCCTTTCGCTTCATAATGGGGAAGTTGAGTATCATAGAGGACTGGTTGAATCTGATCTCTGCGTTTATCATTATGTTTCTCATGCTTATCGCAACCGCAGAGATTAGTGGGCGATACATCTTTAATTTCCCGGTGCCTGGTCATGTGGAAATAGTTGAGTTAGTCATGGCGGGAATGGTATTCTTGGGTATTTCCTATACTGAACGGACTGGTGGCCACGTGAGGATAGGACTCCTCTTCGAATGGGTGCATAAGAGAAGATTCTCCCATATCATCGAGAGTCTTTGCATAACCCTCTCCTTGTTTGTGTTTCTATTTATTTTAATCTATTCCTTTAAGGCTGCCATATTCTCGTTGAAGGTAGGCGATACCACCCCCACTCTTTATTGGCCTACCTGGCCAGCGAAATTAACCATACCGATTGGCAGCTTCCTTCTATGTATAAGGTTTCTCGTCGAGATTATTCAGCATGTGGCTCAGGCTATCACCGGCATCGAAATACAATTTATAAGCCAAGATAGGGGGAATAAATAGATTGGATATACTTACGATTGGTTGGTTGGGGTTTGTGGCATTATTCGTTTTCGTGCTTTTGGGTATGCGGGTAGCTTTTGCTGCGGCTCTGGTGGGATTCCTTGGGATATGGATGGTGAAGGATATATCAGTGGCAGCAAGAGTAGTTGGATTTACTCCTTATGAAGGAGTAGCCACGTATTCTTTATCTGTAATCCCCCTTTTTATATTGATGGGATATTTGGCTCTTAATTCTGGTGTGACCAAGGATATCTATTTTGTAGGTCGGCAGTGGTTTGGGCACCTTTCTGCGGGATTGGGTATAGCGACAGTGTTTGGTTCTGCTCTTTTCGGGGCATGCACAGGTTCTAGTGTCGCTGCAGCCGTAATGATAGGCAAGATAGCCATTCCGGAGATGAAAAAGTACGGTTACCAACCCCGGTTTGCAGCAGCTACTGTGGCTGCAAGTGGAACATTAGCTTCACTCATACCACCCAGTATCACACTTGTGGTTTATGGGATGATTACTAGCCAGTCTATAAGCGCCCTGCTTATCGCCGGAATCATACCGGGGGTTGTCTCAGCGATTGTGTATTCGGTGATGATTTGGACACGTGTGAAGATCTCTCCAGGATTATGTCAACGTCTACCAAACGTTTCCTGGAAGGATAAATTCTCCTCATTGAAGAAAAGCTGGGGAGTATTGTGCATATTAATCATTATTATTGGAGGGCTTTATTTTGGCATTTTTACACCTACGGAGGCAGGTGGGGCAGGAGCATTTGCCACTTTCTTAATGGCCTTAGGAATGCGCAATTTGTCCATTCCCGAATTAAGAAAGGCACTCCTTGAAACTGCACAAAATTCTATTATGATCTTTGTTCTTATCTTTGGCTTTCTAATATTTATCCGTTTCTTAGCCCTCACCAGAGTTCCATATAGCTTTGCTGAATTTGTGAATGGCCTGCAGGTCTCTCGTCTTTTCATTATGTTAGGAATTTTGGCCATTTACTTTTTTTTAGGTATGTTTGTAAATACTATCCCAATGTTGATGATGACCCTACCCGTTATCTTTCCTATGGTGGTCGCCTTGGGTTACGATCCTATTTGGTTCGGTATCATAATAACAATGCTTTGCGATATAGGCCTATTAACACCCCCAGTGGGCATGAATGTATATGTTGTGTATTCTGTGGCCCCTGATATTCCAATTGAAGACATTTTCAAGGCGAGTATTCCTTTCGTCATAGCACAATTTTTTGTGATAGCGTTGTTATTCATCTTTCCTGAGATCGCCACCTTTTTGCCCGGTAAGATGGCAAGATTTTAACAGATCTTATGTGGCCTTTCTTAGTTTCAGTTTTAGAAGTTCGTAATATTTAGCAACGAAGCCCTTTGTTTACTCTTTGGGGATGAGAATTAATTGGAAAGGAGTCGAATATCATGGAGATTTTCAATATAACCGACAAGGAGGATCAGAAGATAAAAAGCTATCCCTATAAAGGGAGGGAGTTACCCGTGAAAGATGTATGGATCCGGTGGTTAACGCAAGCTGGAGAAGAGGAAAGTTCGCCTGAATATGGTTTTAGGTTATTTACTGTTGGCCCTGGAGGAGAAATTCCGATTCACAATCATTTTTATTACCAGACAATGTGTATTCTTACCGGGAATCTAATAGTACGGTCCCATGACATTAAGACTGATGAAGTAGTACAAGAGAGAATAGTGGGGCCTTATGACTTGGTCTTCGTTCCCAGTATGGAACCCCACAGTATGAGAAATCAAAGTGATAGCGAAGAAGCGACATTTTTTTGTTGCATTGCGAATGTTTACGGAGACGAACTCAAATAGTTGCTCAATTATCTGTGTGGTTAGCTAATCTCATGCTTAGGCCTTTCATGCTTGGAGCTGCCCCCATTTAAGCGGGCACCTTTTTAATGGGGGCTTTGATGATTTGGACTTCCATGGTCTTTTTGCCCAACAGACTCTCCAGCCGCCTAGCTTACTTCTTGAGGGCTCGCGCCTCCGAGAGCAGCACCACCGACTCATCAACTCCCACCGCCCGACCTGCCCCGAATGCCAGGGGAGGAGGAAGGACATCGCCTTCATAGAAGATGAGGAGGTCATCGAAGGATGCCCTGATACCCTATATCCTGGAACCGGAGAGACCCTCCAAAGAGTACTGAAAAAACTGGGCCAGCCTCCCCTGACTACTTCTGCGCCGTCCCTGATTACCCGACAGATTCCTATATCGGCTGAAAGGGCAGTTGATCATATCAGTCTGCCCAAAGCAAGGGTTAAAAATCTAAAATAGTCGTCCCTGAAAAAGTCGACATTTAAGCAAAACTCCGGTTAGAGGGGGGGGTAACCGGCCCTTGGTCGGATTTGCTGAATCGAAATCGAGCCAGAATAATAAGAACAAAAAGAAAGCCCGTAGGAGCTTTCTCACGTTAAACCCACAGCCACTAAGAATCGCATTGATTCTGTCACCCTCATCCCCAAGGAGATAATTCCGATCCAATCTCGTATCCGATTTCAAATGTCCAATGACCGGCTCAATCCCTGCTCGCCGCCTTAACCACCGCCAGGCCGATCGGGTGAGACTCCCCTTCCTCTTATTCGTTAGATGAACCTTGGTCTCTCCCATCTCCGCCTTCACCCCTCGATACCCTCGATCACAATAAACATCAGAAGGTCGCCACCCTGTCACCCGTTCCGTCTGTTCTATCGACTGCTCCAACGTATGCCCATCGTAAGGATTCCCATGTATCGCATCCGCCGCCACCACCCAATTCTCTTTTGAAGTGCTGACCAACACCACCTTACACCCAAACTCATACCGCTTATGAACCTCCCCCTTCGAAATATACTCTACCTCAGGAGCATGAATACTATACACCTTGTGATGATCCACCTTCTTCTCCTCTAAGATCCGATTCGCTAATGAAAATAAATGCTGTAACACTTCACCCGGTTTCGGACACTTCCTCTGGAGGTCTCGCAACACCCGACCCAAATAAACCCTCAGTTTCTTCGTCTCTCTCTTTGCCCGCTTCATCTACCGAGCATGACTATAGCGCCCCTGCATCTGTAACACCCTCTTACTTAACCGCTCAAAACTCTGACGCAACTCAATCCCCTCTCGCTTTGCTACCCGTACCAACGCCCGCCGCATCTTGTGATACAACCGGGCATCTGTCGGAAACGCCACTGCCTTCTCCTGTACCGTCGTATCCATATTGACCCGCTTCACGTGGCTCGCCTTCAAAAAACGTTTGCGTTTTGCAGTTTCAAATGTCTCCTTTAACAACTTCTCCATCCCCTCCGAGTCGTCTAGGACAATAGCACTTTAAAACGTATTGCCCAGCGATTGTCCCGAAGTTTAAATACCACTGGATCAAATCGACTCTGGATCGATGAAAACAACGTCTGGCCTCTCAATATGACTTCCCAGAGATCCTAAAAGAGCTCCAATTCTCTGGGGCCCTCTCCATTGATGAATATATGCCCAGACGAGGAGGGCGATATGAATAACTCGTCGGAGATGCTCTTCAAGTTCGAATCCTCTATATTGAACCTGTCCAGTGGTTCTACGGTTGTGGAGTCACTGAGAAGTTTCTCCAAAAACTCGATAGTTGGGGCATCCAACCCTATTGCGTCATCGTTGACCTAAAGAGAACATCTGCTCATCCCTGAGATGATCCAAATGTACCGAAAAACTCCTGTAGAGAAAGTCCTTCTCTTTAAAGAAGAGCTCTTGAATATCTTCGCCCTTTCTAATGCAGAACCTGAGGCCATGGCCAAAAGAAATGCCTTGGCTCTAGAACATTGGTGGCAAGACTCCTGGCATCTCCGGAATTGTATGGATTCCCTCATGAGCATTAAATTCGATCTTATGCTTACCTGCTTAGAAGATTCTCGAGTTACTCGATCCGAAAAATCTGAAACCCTCATCAATTTTTGGCGACAAATGGAAGCCGTTCGACGAGGGTCTAAAACTCATCAGGGCCGTCTGAATCACCTCAAACTCTTCCAGATTACACACTACCTCAAAAAACCTATTTAACCGTTAAACCAGCAACAAATTCGGGAAAGAGTCTCATTTTTTTCTTGACATTTTATTTCTGTTTAGTGTATATATTTATCGATCGATCGATTTCTTTAAATAATGTGGAATAGGATTGGGTGATTGACTCCGTATAAAATTATCTTATTTTTTTGCTGTAAAAAAGCCGTATGGGAAATGTCATTCCTACAATATGTAATAGCTTCATTATAGAGAAAGGAAATTTATGATTTCAAAGGAAAAGGAAGGGATAAAAGCATCAAAGAAAGCA
>Ga0315279_10009920_pt1 | contig 11266 bp, 16 predicted proteins | sample YL17G06_20_MG_FD_203694 | JGI IMG/M metagenome (GOLD analysis project Ga0315279, IMG submission 203694) | Sediment microbial communities from Yellowstone Lake, YNP, Wyoming, USA - YL17G06_20 | ecosystem: Environmental > Aquatic > Freshwater > Lake > Sediment | place: USA: Wyoming | collected...
GCCGCCTGCGTTCCTTCTCCTGGTGCGCGCGCGCGAACCGTTCCATCTCTTTCGCCTGTTCCATCCGGGCTTTCGCCTCGTCGGTCAGCTTTTCCAGCCTTTCGTAGTTCGCGCCTATGATCCAGTCAACGTATTCGCCGACCGTTTCCCCGGATTTTTTCGACAGTAGCATGCGGCTCACGTACGCCCTCGTGAGCGGCGGGTAGCCCGTTGCAGTCGCAGCCGTCCCGTAGCTCTCGTTCAGCGCGCGAAGCAGACGGTCGAAGTACGCAGACTTTATCCCTTCCATCTTCAGATCTCCGTCGTATAGCATTTTAAAATCCTTGCTAAGAAAATAGCTCATCGTTGAGTTTACCGTGTGGTCTACCTCGTTTATGTCCAGCATGTCCTCCGGCCTTTTCTTCCTTTCCTTCGTACCGGAGTAAGCGGGCGAGTTCGCGGACATACAAAAATAGCTATGCCTCGAAACTTAAATCCCCCAAGCAAAAACATCGGTCTTAAATGCTTGGCACGACAAGGAATTGTTCGGCGCAAGCCCGAGTGAAGTTTTATGGCGAAAAGGACGAGTTTGCCGGACAGGCAGTCCGCTTTGAATGGTTCGAGGCAGATGGTCCTTTACGAAATATGCTGGACGGTATACGAGAGGAGGATGGAAAGGATCAGGGAAAGGGACGAGGAGGCCTATTGGGGGCTGAAGGAGGCTGTGGGCGATTACGTCGAGCATGAGCTCAAATTCCACATACGCAATTCCCTGAACGTCCCGTTCCGATACTTCTGCAGGGGATTGAACAGGCTTGCAGATCACAGGGGCGATAATCCCGTCAAGACGCTCAACTGGCTCTTCGACAGGTACGAGAAGAAGGGTGAGAAGCCGGAAACGTTCATCGCGCCTTTGAAGAGGACGGGGGACTTTGGCAGGAATCACTTCAATCAGGCCGGTTACGAGCGATGAGTCTTCAAAAGTCCGTGAAGTCTCCTGCTCCTTTCGTTTACTTTTTTTGCCGGCAGCTGCTCCATCCGCGCAGCCTCCGTGTTTGGCCTCGCGCCGAACTTCGAGAGGTTGACCTTGCCCGGTTTTATTTTTTCGATCAGCGCGATTGTCTTCTGAAAGTCCTCGTCCGTCTCGCCGGGGAAGCCGACGATCACGTCCGTGCTTATGTAGATGTCCGGTATTTCCGCGCGGAACGCAGCGACGATCTTCTCGAAATCCGAAACCGTGTAGCCTCTTTTCATAGCCTTCAGGATTTTATCGGAGCCACTCTGCACGGGCAGGTGCAAAAACCTCGACACCTTCGGATTCTTGTACGCCGCAATCAGCGCAGCCAGCAGATTCGGTTCGCGCACGTACGTCGGGTTCATCATGCCGACGCGGATCTTGAAATCGCCGGGGACTTTACAGATTCTCTCAATGAGTTGCGGCAGCCTAATGCCGTTGTACGAGTATGACACGCTATCCTGCGATGTAACCTGTAAATCCTTACAACCAGCTTCTATCAAACGTTTTGCTTCGTTTATGATGTCGTCGACTGGAAAACATTGTAGTTTTCCCCTTGCTATTCTAGCACAACAATAGCTACAAACCATATCGCATCCTTCAGAAATTTGAATTATTCCCATGCCAGCCCTTTCGTTTTGTCTTGGCAATTTGAGTTTGTTAGGAGATTTTTCTGTAACTTTGACTATCCCTGTTTCCCCTCTTTCTATTCTGCCAAGCACTTCAGCAATTTTATCGACTGACTGGGGGTCTATTGCAGCGCTGAAATCAGGCACTTCCCTTTCTATTCTTCTCAGGTTTGTTTTTGGAAGGCAACCGGTTATGATGACTTTTTTATCCATTTTGGAGGCCTTTTTCAGAAAATCGATTACTTTATTTTCGGTCGGAGACTTGACCGCACACGAATTGACTATGACATAGGCGGCCTCCCTCAGAGAAACAGGAACAAGTCCGGTATTCTCTAATATTCCCGCGATTATCATCGAGTCCGACTTGTTCGACGGGCATCCGAAGGTTTTTATGTAGAACGTTTTTTTCATTCGACTCGCCAACAGATAATAAGCACTTTAACAAATATTTTCCTTTGTTTGTCAGCACATATCTGAACATACCATATTTTTTGTTTCTTTTCACCAATTCCAATTTCATGCTTCTATGAAGTTTTTCGTGAACGGCGCCCACGGTCAGTCCCAGGTGCTCCGACAACTCATTTACTGATTTATTCTCGAGCGATTTAAGATATTTCAAATCGCATTTTCCAAATTTAGTTCTCGCATATCCCTCTATGAGTTTTCGTCGTTGTCTTTCACATTCACAAAAATGGTCGTCTAAGATAAAATCTCTTATCTTTCGGCAGTCATTATAGTACACCTTAGTTCCTTTATTTTCAGACCAGCTAGTTTTTGGTCTGCCGTAAAGCCTGCTATAGACATCCGAAATGAATTTTACTATCCTCTCATTCTTCTTCTGTTGTATTCCGACTTCCAATTTGTTCCAACCTTCCTTCGTTTTGTAAGACGACACATACCCGTCTCCAGCTTCAAATCCGAATAGAAAATTCTTTGCCAAAATATTATTCAAGAGTATATTTTTTAGAACTTTTGAGTCAAAGCACATGTTCAGCCATATTTTCAGAAGGGGTCTGCTCCGTGCAAGGTCTAACCTAGCTACGCCAAAATCGGAATTTATTTTAATTTTTTTGAAATACACCACAACTCTTTCCTTGCCTATGCAAAGTTCCTTGGACCAGTATTTTTTCAATTCGTCTTCGGTAAGTCTTCTATTGGCAGAAATTTCAACTCTCCAGAGAGTTTCATTAACACCAATTTCAAGTTCCATACCTCTTTTGAAAGACATTAGAAGATCCGGGTTTGTATTACATACTCCAAATACATTCGTCATGTTTCCTTCGGCCAAATAGAATCCAATTAGCCATGGCAAACTTCCGTTCAAGTCAACAAACCGTTTTATCAGAATGGAAGAATGCGGATATGAATAAATCAATATTTTTCCCGAGCGTTTCTCAAAAAATCCGAAATGGCCTTTTTTCATGAAAGAAGTCAAATCAAGTTTTCCATCATAGAAATGCGGCTCCATATGGGCGTCCAATTCACATTTTTTCAATATTTCCATGTCGACGGTGTCACCATCCCTGATTCCTTCTTCTTTAAGCACACGCTCTCCCAGTCTTGCATAGTAGCCGTATTTGTTTTTCATTATTTTAGAAATCCACTCCGCGCTCTTTTTTGATGAAAACCTTGCCAGCAAAATTGTATTTTCCTTTAATCCGAGTTTCTGCGCAGTAACTTTGTTAAACCAAAGTTTATGATATTTCGGTATGACGAATCTCTTAAATCGTAACAGCATTCCACTCACCAGATTCATTTGGGTCAGTTGTCCTTATGATGGGCAAGAAAGTGCCAACGAAGCCACGAAGGGCACTAACAAATGAGAAGCAGATTCAAAAACTGCTGATAGGCATATGGAGGTGAAGGATAATACCGCTATGGGAGCCTCACTTCCTCCGAGTTCCGCTGTCGGCCTGGTTCGCGGCGCAGCCGAACGTGCTTATGAAACATTTTTTGCCCATCCGCACCGCCTGCTTAAGAAGCCCGAGGGATATCTTGTAATCCGCCGTATTGCTCGGACATCCGTAGACTTCGGCAGAAACCCTCATACCAACCATTTTCGAATTCGGATCAGCGAAGCTTGACTACTTTCACCGAGTCGAAGAAGGGCCTGTTGCCGAACTTGGCATCCCTGTAGGCCTCCGCGTCCTCCTCCCTTGTGAAATACAGCCAGTCGCTGCCTCGGTTGGGTAGTTGGTCGACGGGGTTGAGTATTAGCGCGGCGTAGAGCAGGCAGAAGTTGCCTTCCGATTCCCTTGACAGGATGTTCTCATCGACCAGGCGCGACCAAATGCCGCCGCGCGTGCCGTAATAGTCCCCGATCTTTGTCTTGTCGTCCAGCCACAATACTTTCTTCCAGTCGACCGCGACATCGCCGTCGTCCTTCCTTATGGCCTCCTTCAAGCATTTCTCGAGTTTGTCCTTCTCCGAGTCCTCCATGTACGGGATTTTGAAATTCTTGATATTCGCCCAGATGCGTTCTTTGACGAGCATGCTCCCAGTTAAACGTTGGGGTGGAAAAAATTTAAACCTGCGCGCGATGCTACTTCGGAAACGGCCTCAGTGCCCGTCGAGCTTCGCCCACAGACGGTAGACCGATGCCTGGTGCGCGTTCCAGTCCCCGCCCGCGCGCTCGAGGTACTGCCTCTCCTTCGCCGTCGCGACAACGTGCGCTTCTTCATCCTCTCTGAGCCCGTACCTCTCCACGAGGAACTTCTCGACGGCCTCGTGCACGGCCAGCGCCTTGAAGGACTTGCTACGGCCCTTGGAAAGCATCGCCCTGTCTATGTGTATCCCGCTCTTCCTGCCCCAATGCCCAACATAAACCTCGCGCTGCACGCGTATGGCATAGGCCGCGCGCTCGCCCGCGAAGGAGAGCGATATCCGCCTGTTGCCTTCTGAAAACCGCACGTCCTTGACTGGAGACCTCATAAGAACTTTTACAAATGCCGCACGCAAAGCCTCCTCGCGCCTCTTGCGAACAGCCGCGTATCTTTTCCTTTTGTTGCCACTGCTTGCCATAAATATATTTTGGATTTATGAAATAAAGAGAATTTTGCAACAGTTTTAGAATGGAGAGCTGCAGAATTCGAGATATAGAACCCGGTCTAGGGTTCTTCGAAGACAATCGAAGGGTTGCGTTCGTATAAGCGTTTTAACTCTGGAATAGACATTTTTCCGTTATAAACAAATTTTTTCAATGCTACGTATCTTTTCAAAGTTTCTATCGGTGCTAGCAGACGCAGGCAGTACGGGCCAGAGTTGTCAAGAGGCGACGCCAAGTGCGCCATCTTATAGTTGCTGCAGTCTTTACCGAGTCTGCAAACATATCCCCCAACCGCGCCTGGCGGATTGTCCGCAGCTAGAGGTTTTTCTGCAGCTAGGGAACAGTGGTCCTCTGCGACTATCAGACTTCTCAACAATTTCCTGACCTCTTCCAACCCGTTATCTTCCATAATTTTCATTTGTAGAAAAAGCATTTATCGCTTTCAGTTTTATATCTGTATTACGCCCCGCCAGTACGAAGTGCTGGGCTTGGTTGAGTGGTATGTTGTTCTGAGAAACTTTTAATCGTATCCGAACCTCCTCTCGTACTTCTTGTGCGGAAGCCACTCAAGTACGATGGAAATGACCTCTGCTTGCGTGCCTTTCACGAAATACAGCAGCCTCCATCCGCCTGGCAGGTTGCATTTGTGGAGGTTGCTCACGCCGTACCTTCTTATGTAGTACGCCGGTATCAGGTTCTTTGCTATCGAGACGCCGAAAGCCGGATTGATTCTTAGCGAGTCGAGCACGCGCGTTATCGCATTGTACAGGCGGCGGTCTTCTCGCTCAAGCCTCTCGTACGACTTGCGCAGGCCCTCGTCGGCGAACGTGACGACGATCCTTCTCGTGCCGGAGTTGCCGTTGCTCATCTGACTATCAGCCCTTCTTTCAGGTATCTTTTCGCTCCCTCCGGGTCCCATATCCAGATTATCTTGCCCCTGTTCACCAGTATCTTGTTCGACTTTTCCAGGTAATCGAGCACGACGAGGAACGTCTGGTACATCACCTTCCTCTTCAGCGACAGCCAGAGCTGCCGCTTGGAAGGATACTCCTTCGCGTCGCGGATGGCGTCCTCTATCATCATGACCGTGTCCAGCCTCGGGTAGTGCAGGATGCGGTTCGCGCGCCTCGCCTGCCTGGCCTCGGTTCCGCGTTTCTGGGGCATGTTATCCGTATTATATACGTCTATATAATACTTAAGTTTTTGTCCCGGCAAGGCTTCCATACGATCCCGTTGCATTCCAGGAGGATATCTGCGGTTCCGACCATCCGGGGTGGTCGCCGCCGGCCGCGGCCTAGTCCTTTTCCTTGACGCCTATCAGGGCGAGGATTCTCGCTATCACGGCCATTGCGCCGCCCTTCCGCTTCCTCCTTATGTCGATTTTCGAAAGCTCTATGCCAGTGTGCTTCAGCGCTTCCGTAGGCGTGAACACTAGGACGCCGTTTTCGCGCAGCTCGTCCTCCTTGTAGCCTTTCTTGTCGTACGTGACTATCACCGACGGCCTGTTCTTGACAGCCAGCGCGGCGAAGCTCGTGTCGTTTTCGTCGTTTACAAGCGCTTTGGAATTTGCAACCTCCGCGGAGAACTCGGACTCGTCCACGAGCCTCATCTTGGCAAGTAGTTCGTCAAGGCCTGCTCTGACCAGCTTCGAAGGGACACCGGCGCGCCTGGCTATCTCGGCATAATGCCTTTCTACCTCCTTGGCGGCGATTTCCGGGCACACCAGCCTGTTAGACGGGTTGTTCGCGAGGAAGAGCAGCGACAGCCTGGTGATGCCCTCGGACCGTATCATGGCCGAGATCAGGACGTTCGTGTCTATTACTAGAGTCCCAGCTTCCTTTTCGTCTTCTTCCATGCGGAGGCCTTTATCTTTTGAGAAATCGCCCTGGCCTGGGTCTTGTCGAGCTTGCTGGTCGCGGCCAGTACTTCGAGTATGGTGAAGCTCTTGGACATCTCCGCGAGCTTCTCCCTGGTGAAACCGATCCTTTCGGCCGATTCCATCACTTCCTTCGGCAGTTCGAACTGGACTGTTTCGGTCTTCATAATAGGAATATCGGGTGGCGAAGCTATAAAAATATGCCACTTCCCGGGGTGGTCGCGGTGCCGGCCGCGGCCGCGCAGCGGACTATGAGATAGACGACGTGAGGGAGGTAGAGGGGATAGTTGGAAATTTTTTATTTAATTCGTTTCCTTAATTCCAGATAGCTCAGTATGTCCGAATAAACTTTCTTGCCGTCCTCGCATATGCGCTCGTCGCCGCTCACGAAGGTCAGCGACAGCTTGTAGCAAAGCCAAAGGTGGATGACGTTGTTTATCCTGCTCCTGAATTTGCATTTCTTGACGAACTCCACTATCTGGTTGTCTAGGTATATCCACTCTATCATCTTGGTTTTCAGGAGGATCTCTAGTGAATTCCACATTCTGTCAAGGTCTTCCGGGGATATGTCGTAGTCGAGCCGAAGCCTTCGGAATATCTCGCATTTGGTAAGTACGGATGTGTAGACATAAAGGTCGTTGCGCTCCGAGAAGAACTTGATCACTTCCGGCAGGACATGCCTGCGCTTCTCCTTCCAGCTCTCTATTAGACTTTTGAAGAATCCGTAGAGTATGTTGGCGTCAAGATATATTCTGATCGAGGTCATTTTTCCACTGTCCTTCATTTTTCATCCTAATTGCCGTGTTGATTTGTTCGTGCTACCGCACTCGGTGGTAAGGAGGGGATATAAGTATGGGAAGCGGCTATTGAATAATTATGAAGCGATGCAGGAGTGACTTCATCGTCAGGAACGTCAGGCTGAACGGCCACCTGGTCAGGATCAGAGAGCCGAGGGTATCGATCACCCCGGAGCAGTTCCTGAAGGAGATAAGACCCATCCTCAAGAGGATAAAGTAAGCGTCTCTTTCTTCGGATTTTACGCCTGGAATTTGCGATTTATAGGCAATTTATGCCGGCTGGTCGGCTCCGGCCGCTGCCGCGCAGCGGACTATGAGATAGACGACGTGAGGGAGGTAGAGGGGATAGTTTGGAGGAAGGAGTGGAGACGGATTTATTAAACCTCGGTTGAATCAAACGATTTAACCTCTTGTTTCAAAATATGCATCATATGGCTTCCGGCAGCGTGCGTTCGACGGGCGTCAGGCTTAGATTGGCTCTGCTGCTTGTTGCGTTCTTGCTCCTGTCATTTATATTGTATGCCATGCTGCACGAAGTGGGGCACGTGCTGTTCTTGCTCGCGTCAGGCGGCAGGATAACATCCGTCACTTTCAGCCTCGACCCCACGACATTTGGTATAAGGATGTCTTACGATGTGGGCAGACTGGCGGACATTGTGAACGGCTATGTCGGCGGTCTTTTCTCCGCCGCTGTGATGCTTCTCGTTTACTTCGGGCTGCATAGGATGTTCGTGCGCAAGTCCTTCAGGCAGACGCTCGCGCTTGGCATATTCTGGTTCGCCGCCATCGGCCTCGGCCTCTCGCATGCTGTAACGGAGGGCGCATCCAGGCAGCTCTACCTGGGGAACGCGTTGTTCGACAACGTGACCGGAACGTTGGGCGTGCTGTTCGGAATCGCCGCCTACTGCAGGTATGTGTTCGTGCCGCCCAGGCCGTTCAAGCCCAGGAACGCGCTGGCGCGGATGATGTTCGGACGGTAGGTGCGGGCTGCGGCGGTGCAGGGCGGAGCGGTATTTATAAAGTTATACGGGCACGAGCGCCGTCTAATAATGTCAGCGGAAGAGCACCCCCATAACGCTTAACCCTGCAAAAGCAAAATTACTTAAAAAGAGAAATAATATTTGGTGTGAGTTTGAAAATAATATCCTTGTTCAGCGGAGCTGGCGGTCTTGACCTGGGGCTTATTCGAGCTGGGCACCAGATAATCTGGGCAAATGATAGTGACTTAGACTGTGTACAAACCTATAGACTTAATATTGGAGACCACATTGTTCATGCCGACATCGCCGGAATATCACCAGAAATTATACCTTGTGCCGACGTTGTTGTCGGCGGATTTCCCTGCCAAGGGTTTTCCCAGGCAAACTTGAAAAGATCAAAAAGCGACAAACGAAATAAGATGTACCGTCATTTTCGGGCAATCGTAAAAGCTAAAAAACCAAAATATTTTTTGGCTGAAAATGTGAAAGGTATATTGAGCCTCGATGACGGTAAGGCCATGAAAAAAATTATCGAAGATTTTTCAAATGCTGGTTATAGGGTAAAATACCAGCTTTTTAATTTAGCAGATTATGGCGTGCCGCAAACACGGCAGCGGGTTATAATCGCAGGGACAAGAAATGATTTGCCAATTGAAAAAGATTTTGAATTTCCACCGCCGACCCACAACAAAGACAAAGAAAGCGTACTTTTGCCTTGGGTGACCATATCACAAGCGTTAAACGGTATTCCCGAACCAGGCGCAGAGCCTAATCTACCAAATCATATATATTCAACTTATAAAGTGACGCTGAGAAACTTCACAGGACACCGCAAGACAAACCCCAACAAACCGTCACCAACTATATTGGCTCGCGGGGACGGGAAGGGCGGCGTATGCGCTATCCCCCATCCAAATAACCACAGGCGAATGAGCATCAGAGAAAGTGCAACGATACAAACATTTCCGCCCGACTTCAAGTTCATCGGAAAAATGAACTCTTGCTACAGGCAAGTCGGGAATGCCGTACCGGTTATTTTTGCGGAAAGGCTTGGTGAACAATTAAACAAATCTGAGAGGTCATTAAAATGAAAGTAGTTTCGCTTTTTTCGGGAGCTGGCGGTCTTGATTTGGGATTTACGATGGCCGGGCATGAAATAATCTGGGCAAATGACAACTGGAGCGATGCTGCTGAGACCTATAAAAGAAATATTGGCAGTAACATTGTCGTAAAAGACATAGAAAAAATAAATCCTTCGGAAATTCCAAATTGTGATATGATAATAGGAGGATTTCCATGTCAAGGTTTTTCAATTGCAAACAAAAAACGAAATGCAAATGATAGACGCAATAAACTTTATTTGCAATTCCTTAGGATACTGAAAGCGAAAAGGCCAAAATATTTTTTAGCAGAAAATGTTAAAGGCCTTTTATCATTGGAAGGAGGAAAAGTATTCGAGGCCATGTTAAATAATTTTGGCAAAGCAGGGTACAATGTAAAATTTAAAGTTTTGAACGCAGCTGATTACGGCGTGCCTCAGAGGCGGGAAAGGGTGATAATAATAGGCGTTAGGAGCGATTTTGACATAGAAATCGATTATCCTATACCAACACATGCGAATCCTCAGAAAAAATTGGACGAAAAATTAAAATCGTGGGTGTCAGTAGGAACCGCATTAAGAGACATACCAGAACCAGAAGATGCACCATATTTGCCAAACCACATCTGTTCAAAATATAGATTACATTTCAATGGCCATATAGGAAATAGGAAAATCGACCCAGATAAACCGGCACCAACAGTAACTGGCAGAGGAGACGAGCGTGGTGGTGTTGTAATTCTTCACCATCCAAAAAATCACCGACGGATGTCGGCTAGAGAGCTTGCAACTGTACAATCGTTTCCAAAAAACTACGAATTTTTTGGATGCCAAACATCTGTATATAGGCAAATAGCAAATTCCGTACCACCTCTTTTGGCAAAATCAATCGCCGAGACATTCCCGAGGGACTAATATGATAAGGATGCCAACAAAGCCATTTCCAGAATATAAATGGCAATGGGCAACACTTACTTGCACGGAAGGGTTGGATTCTCCCCCAGTATTATTAGGGGTTTTACGTGCAATGAGAAAATATGAAGGACGCTCAGCAAGCTCCGCGGGGTTTAATACCGAATTGAAAATTGTTGAAGAACAAACTCATTCAACAGTCAACCTCGCACGTACACCAGATAGAAACTTGCTGAGAAATTCTGGGCAATATTGGAAAGCTCTTGATTTAATTGCCGATGATCATGGAAGGATAATGTTAACACCATTCGGCAGACAAGTCGCTGATAGAGAAATCACTAGGACCGAATTCGCCATGACAGTTATTAAAATACTTCAATTGCCGAACCTAAGAATTGAGCGCAACCCTGATAAATGGGAAGCGGCGGGTCTGGTAATAAAACCCTTGGAACTTATCATGCAGATTCTAAGCGAACTTGAAAAGACTCGTAAAGATCAGGCGTACATAACTCCTTACGAGCTCGTCAAAATAACAATACCTCTGGCTGGAGAAAAAACACAAATCAAAGAGCATGTCGACGCATTGTTGCAACACAGGGCGCATCTTCTCGATATATCTTCTTGGCCAGACTGTGCTCCATCTTCCAACGATCAGCGCATGGCGAGGGAGTTCTTGTTATTTCTCGGGAACTATGGATTTTGCAGAGTAGAAAGTGGCAAAACGAGAATGGATGAAAAATATTATTTGAGTGCATTAGAACCAGCTGAAACAGATAAGTTATTACAGATTGCGTCAGAAACAACGTCTCTGCGAACTGTTAAAGGAGTTAGAGAAAGTTCGATTCCATTTATCGTCGAGCGCAAGAAAGTAATGACTGAGATAACGGCAAGACCACAACAACAACTGTTCCGCAAGAATGTTCTAATTGCTTA
>Ga0315279_10009922_pt1 | contig 11264 bp, 14 predicted proteins | sample YL17G06_20_MG_FD_203694 | JGI IMG/M metagenome (GOLD analysis project Ga0315279, IMG submission 203694) | Sediment microbial communities from Yellowstone Lake, YNP, Wyoming, USA - YL17G06_20 | ecosystem: Environmental > Aquatic > Freshwater > Lake > Sediment | place: USA: Wyoming | collected...
AAAACCGAGACGCAGACTACACCTACATCTGCATACCTTACAACCACAGCGTCCAACCAATAGTAGTGAAAGGCACATGGGTGGTACCGGAATTTCCAACAGCCATAATTATGCCACTGTTCATGATAGCAACACTATTGACAGTCATAGTCTACAGAAGGAAACGTATTGGCATTAGGTAGAGGATAGTTCCATACTGACTTATAAGCTTCGAAGGAATTCTTAGTGCGCGGAAGTCACTCCTTAGATAGGGCTACTTCGGGAGACATCTCCACTTGTCCTGGGTCCAAATCCCAGCGACCTGCAATCCAATGCGTCTATTTCTTATGGGCTTGAACTCGAACGAGTTCAGACCTCTACCGTCCCCGAACCCAAATGGGAGTGGGGCTGCCCGGATTTGAACCGGAGTCTATAGAGCCCAAGTCTACAAGCCTAGACCAAACTAGCCGACAGCCCCGTTACAGTTTGCCCGCAAGATAGAATTTGAGAAGATAAATTTAAGACATTCTCTTAAAGCAAGAATATGCGCACAATGCTCTAACCTATCTTTTTCTGGCAGTGCATTGGAGCACTTTTGGACAGACTAGGCACTCGTCTGGAACGGGCATTTCCTGAGAAATAGAGTTTAAGAAGCCAGCATATCGAGCGCATTTGGCTGGTGATTCAAGAACTCTCGGATATTCGGTTGTTTTGACTTCGACTATCTTCAAATCTCGTGTTATTATGTCCAGCTTTGACATGCAGTGAGGACACGCATAGTAAGTCTGTCTTGGTAAAGTGGATGAATCAGTCAAGACTGAGGGCTTCTCGAATTCCATTTCGCAGCCCTTGTAAGGACATTTCAGTCTTTCTTCATGGTGGTGAAGGTTAAACATGATTCATCCCCCTAGTGTCTAGTTTGATCCGCACTAAGTATCGATAATATTAATATTTAATAAACGTTTCCGTATACATGCAGAACACAAATACAGAAATATCACCCTCAAGACCGATGAATTTTTGGCCAAAGCGGGTAACTTAATCCTTTGTACAACAGAAAACATTCACTACTCCGATTCACTATTACTACTAGGAGACGCAGAGACTTTCTATTGCTCTAAATCCTTATATCAAGAAATACTAGCGATTCCAAGGGGACCCTGATCGTTGAGAAGAAATGGAAAATCCCAAGTATTTGACGATGGCATACCTAAGCAGGCTGAAGAAGCTTGGGACAGGCTCGCAGCTTGGTATTCCGCAAGGAAAAGAAATTCCTACGAGTTCAAAATTCAGTTGCCAACCATTCTGAATTTGCTCGGAAGACTCCACAAGAAAGACTTGTTGGACATTGGTTGTGGACCAGCCGTTTACTTAGCCGAATTCGCAAGATCAGGAGCCAATACTCTTGGAGTAGACCTTTCCAGAAGAATGTTGGACACGGCGCGCGCGCAACCAACGGATTGAACAAGCTGGAGCCTCGGCCGGGCTTTGAACCCGGGGCCTGCTGCTTACGAGGCAGCCGCTCTACCGAGCTGAGCTACCGAGGCACAGCGTACTAATTTGACATGAGTCACATATTTAAACACTCAAATCACCTTGGCTCAATGTCTTTAGTGACTTTCTCGCATGCTTTGCTCCACAGAACGCTCTGCCGATATGGAGATAAACCCAAACCCGCCATAAGGATGCCTTGTGCAATGTCAATGAACCTTCGGCGACTCGAACTCACACTAACCACAAAGTGCAATTCTCAATGCATTCACTGCCAAGCAGAGGCTTCTCCACTAGGAAATGAAGCGATGGACGTTAAAGATACACGTGACTATCTAGCCGAAGCAGCTTCAGTCTCAAATCTTGGGTCTTTCATGGTGTTCGGTGGAGAGCCCATGCTCTACTCAGAACGAGCTATAGCAATATTCGAAAAAGCCAATCAGCTCAAGATCCCGGAGATTGAGATGATAACGAATGGCATTTGGGGCAACGATGTCCGAAAAGCTGAGAAACTGGCAAAAAAGCTGAAAGCCCCGGCCTTAACACCTTGGCAATAAGCGTTGACTCCTTTCACTCTCAACATATACCGCTTGAATGCCCACGAAACGCGGCTTTGGCTTCAGTTAAAGCAGGCATCAAAATGCACAACATTATACCAGTTGGGCGTGCTGCGATGAATCTGCGCAAGTATCTTGAACCTCCTCAGCTTGACGGACCTTGCTAGGTCGAGCCGTTCATGAATGAATCACTCAAAGACCCAAAAAGCATTTGTATTGAGCCGTCAGGCGCGGTGAGCGTATGCTGGAGTCTGTCCATTGGAAACGCAAAGAAAACCCTACTGAGTAAGATAATAGGCGAGTATGATTGGCAAAAAGACATAATCATCAGAACATTAATGGAAGAAGGACCATTAGGGCTGCTGAAGCTTCCAGAGGCTTAAGGGCTTAGAATTCAGAAAGAGGATTATGCTAGCAAATGCCACTTGTGCATCGAAATCAGAAAGGCTCTGAGCTCCTCAAGAGCATGAAGGAAGCGGTTTTGCGTAAGAACACACGGTCAGCCGATTTTCAACTGGTATATTATGCTCTTTCTTGCTACTTTGAAGCCTAGTTTTTCGTACAGCCTAAAGGCTCCTGTGGGGTTCATGTCATCCACGTATAGCACTGCATCTTCCATTCCCTGGTCCTTCAGCCGCTGCATCGCGCCAAGCATCAAACTGGTGCCGATTCGCCTTCGTCTGTATGGCTTCAAAACTCCAATGTCCAGAATCCACCCGTACTTCAGGTTTTTCTCCTTGTTCAATCCTTCATCGATGCCGGTAATAACATAGCCTACGGGCTGACCGCCCAGAAGTGCAAAGAGCCCAGCTTGATCCTGGAACCAAGGGATTTCCTGCAACGTGTATTTAGTTTCTTCAATAGTCCTTAGTCTGAAATTGAAATGTTCCTTAAAAGCTTCATTCTCAAGCCTATTAGCCAACGCAATATCATTATCGTCTTTCAACCGCATTTCTCTGGTGCTTATTTCCTCGTTTTCCCCAGTGTCTGATGGAGTATTGCTTAGAGCTCTTTTCATCATGCTTGTGGCTCGCACTTGCTTGAACCCGAAGCTTTCGAAAAGATGTATGCAAGCTTCTCTGTCTGTTTGCGCCCATGCATCAGCAAGCTTCATCCCTCTTTGCTTTAAGCTTTCAATCGCGTTTTCTACAAGCTTCCTAGCTATCCCTTTTCCCCTAAACTCAGGGAGAACACCCAACGATTGGATGAAGCCCTTTTGATCTTCTCTGAGTTTGTCTACGTAGGCGTGGACCATCCCGGCTGTTTCGCCATTCCACTCGACAATGAAGATTCCTTCTGTCGTGAAGGCCGGATGCTCTTCAGTTTTCACCATCTCCTCCAAGGTCATGTTTCTAATGTCATCATAGTCAGAAAAGGCAGCATTATAGATTCTGACAAAGATAGCCTCATCCGACCCTTTTTGAAAAGGTCTTATTTTGAGCAATGCTTTTTACCCCAGAGCTTCCATATCATCAAGCGTTGTAGAATTTAAGCGTCGCCAATTCAAGGTTAAACCGAGAACCGCTAGTAGCAGTGCAAAAGGCTTAGTAGTACGAGCTAGTGAGGAAAAAGATCCATTGAAGTCTCCTAGGCAATTAGGCGAGCGGGAAATAATCGAAATCATACAAAGGCGGCTTGAGTTGATGCCGAACATGCCCGTACCCTTCGGCGATGACGTTTCTGCCTATGATCTGGACAAGGGAGAGCTTGCGGTTTTGAAGACTGACATGCTGGTTGACTTGACTGATGTTCCGCGGGGTATGAGTCTTTGGCAGGCGGCTCGAAAAGCTGTTGTCATGAATGTCAGTGACTTTGCCGCGAAAGGTGTACGACCTCTTGTTATGCTTGTTTCGCTTGGATTGCCAAGAAAAATGGCACGAAAGGACATAGAAAATATTGCAGACGGATTGAATAGTGGAGCGCGAGAATACGGCGCGTACATTGTTGGCGGTGACACTGGCGAAGCCTCGGACCTTGTGATTAACGTTTCGGTTTTTGGAATAGCAAAGAAGGAAGAAATGATGCTGCGGAGTGGAGCAAGACTTGGAGACATCGTGGCTGTGACTGGCTTGTTCGGCAAGACTTCTGCGGGGTTGAAGGTTTGGCTTGGCAAGTTTAAGGCGACGCAGAGAATGCGCAAGATTCTTGTTGATTCTGTTTTGATGCCTCATGCGCGATTGGATGAGGGCTTGGCTCTAAGCCTGACAAAGGCTGTTACGGCGGCGATTGATTCAAGTGACGGTTTGGCATGGAGTCTTCACGAGATTGCGAGAGCATGCAATGTTGGATTTCTGATCAACAGCGTGCCAATCGCCAAGGAAGCTGAAGCCTTCGCTAGGATCAACAAGCTGGATTCGGTGGAATTAACGTTTTACGGTGGAGAGGAATACGAACTTGTCGTTACAGTCAAGCCCAAGCTTCTGAACAAGGCAAGAAACGCGGTTGAAAAGGCTGGCGGGAAGCTTCTGCCTATTGGCGAAGCTATCGCAGAAAGACAGGTTGTGTTGGAGTTTGAAGATGAGGGGCTTTCGATTGAGCCGAGGGGTTATGAGCATTTCAGGTAGGATAAGGTTCAATTTCCATATTGACGGCGTTCTTGTTTGAAGATTAATGCCCAGTTTGACGGGTTGTTTGATTTTTGAGTTTTCGCCACGAACGTGGTGTTTACTAAAATGTAGTCGTGGTCTGCGTGTTGCATGTTGATTTCTTTGTGCTCGGAGCGAAAACTTATATCGTGCTGATGTTGCTTCTATTTCAATCTCGTGTCGCGTTTCTGATTTTTGGGCGAGGGTTTCTCTATTTTTTGCGTTTTTTCTTGTTGTCTTTTTTGGCTATTGTGATGGAGGGTGACCGGTCTTGTTGTCTTATTTTTGCGTTTGGGAACATATGCTCTATTTCTTTTTGCAGTTTTGCTAGGTCTACGGTTCCGTAGGTTTTTACGTCGATTATTTGTTTGTCGTTTTCGTCGTAGCTTATGGACAGTGCATAGGCTGAGCCTATTTCGACTTTTGCAGGTTCAAGAATGAAGCCTGTTTCTTCTGGGTCTAGTTCGATTGGGGTTTCTGTTTCGCGTTTGGTTTTGCGTTCGGACATGGTTTGTTCGCCTGTTGTGAATGTGTTTTTTTTGAATTAAAAGGGTTGTTAAATGTGGATTAATATTGAAGGTATTTGACTTTTGGTGAATTGTTTGATGTTGGGTTGTGCCGGAAATGTTAACTTGTGTTGGGCTGGTCTTGGGTTTTTCTCGTGTCTAATAGGTAGTTTAGTATGGTTATGCATGTTGCGGCTAGGTAGGGGGTTTTGCTTAGGCTGATTTTTTGGCCGTAGCGCAGTGCAAAGCGTTCAGCTTTTTCGGGTAGGCCCACGTGGTCGCCGAGAACGAATACTGGGTTTGCTTGCATGGGGGTTTGGTCGATTGGGGTTCCGTGTTCTTCGAGGATGTAGATGGTGCTGGTTTGGGCTTTGGTTTTGACTAGCGATTCGAAGCTGGTCTTGTATAGGCTTATGCCTGGATGCGTTTTGTCGGACAATATTTTCTTCAGTATTTGTGTCCATGTTTGCTGGTCTGTTCTCACGTCGTGAAGCGTTGCTCCGTTTATCTGCAAGTGTACTGGTGGTTTGGGTGGACCGTTTAGCATAGCGTGGAAGATTGTGTCTTTGCGGATGCCGTGGGAGAGGAAGAGAGAAGCGATTGTGCATTCGTAGATAATGTCCAAGCGGCCTGCGTCATGCAAATTTGTCCAGTTTGAGTCTGTATGGCCTAGGCGGGAGAAGAGGATGAATTCACGCATGTGCGATCTGTCTCTTGGTTTGTCGGGTGATGAATAGGCTTAAATAGTTTTCAGTCCAGTACCGCTTCAGCAAGTTTGAGACGAATAGGAGGGCATTGAAAGGTTTGAGTGGCGCGGACATAGCGTGGGTTTCTGTTTCTACTGCACTGGTTATGTTGATGACGCCTGCTTTGGCGTTTTTCTATGGCGGTCTTGTTAGAAAGAAGAACCTAGTTTCTGTGTTGGTTCAATGTTTTGCGATTTTTGCGGTCGTGAGTTTGGTTTGGACTTTGTGGGGTTATAGTCTTTCGTTTGGCACAAGCGTGAATGGCGTTATTGGAGATCTATCTCTTTTTGATTTGAGTAACATTGAACCAACTACGGTTGGTAGATATGCTCCTAACATTCCTGAATTGCTGTATTTTGCCTTTGAGCTTATGTTTGCAGCTATCACGCCAGCGTTGATTATTGGAGCTTTTGCTGAGAAAATCAAGTTTAGATCATTGCTAATTTTCACTATTCTGTGGTCGACTTTTGTCTATTCGCCAATTGCTCATTGGGTGTGGAACACTGGTGGTTGGCTGCGTTCTTTAGGTGCCATTGATTTTGCTGGCGGTGTGGTGGTTCACGTTGCTGCGGGACTTTCTGCCTTGGCTGCCGCATTGGTTGTTGGAAAGAGAAAGGATTTCGAAAAGAGACGCGAGTTCAAACCTTCAAACATACCTTATGTCCTTCTCGGAGCTGCACTATTGTGGTTTGGATGGTTTGGTTTTAATGGCGGTAGTGCGTTGGCGGCTAATGAAATCGGAGTTTCGGCTTTAGTGGCAACAAATCTGTCGGCGGCAGCAGCGGTAGTGAGTTGGATGGTTGTTGACTGGGTGGTTAAGGGCAAGCCTTCCGCGGTTGGGCTTGGTGTTGGTGCTGTTTGTGGTTTGGTTGCTATTACGCCTGCTTCGGGTTATGTTGGTGTTCCTGCTGCGATCGTGATTGGTTTGGTGGCGGGTGTTGTTTCGAATTTGGCGTCGAGTTGGTTGAAGAATAGGGGGCTTGATGATACTTTGGATGTGTTTGCTTGTCATGGTTTGGGTGGGATTTGGGGTTCGATTGCGACTGGGTTGTTTGCGTCTAAGGCCATAAACCCTAATGGTGCAAATGGATTGTTTTATGGCAATCCGAGTTTGTTTGTTGCGCAAGTCGTGGCTGTAGCCGTCGTTGGTGTATTTGCGTTTGTGGTTTCGTTTTTGTTGTTGAAGCTTGTGGGTTTGGTTTCGCCGTTGCGGGTTTCTGCCGAAGAGGAAGAGGTGGGGTTGGATTGGAGTCAGCACGGTGAGAAAGCGCACGGCGAAGACTAGGAATTAGTGTCTGTTAATGGTTGGTTATGAGGATGGCTTCTTTTATGCCTTTGAAGTGTGGGTCTCCTGTGAGGATGCGTGCGTTGATCATTCTCGCAGTTGCTAGGACGTAGGCATCGGCTAGTCCGAAGTCCTTCTTGGTTTTTCGCGTTTGGGCGTGTAGGATGCCTGCTTGTTTTGAGAGTTGGTTGTCTGCGTCGATTATGTTTGAATTGGTTGTTAGAGTGTCGTAGACTGCTTCTGTGTCTTGTTTTTCTCGGGTGGTTTTGCTTATGATTTCTGCTATTGTTACGGCGCAGGTGTAGATTTCATTGTTTTCTTGTTCCAACATTGTCTTGACTTTGGTGCCTGCCTTGGTTGCTGTAAAATATTCTATCCATGCGTATGCGTCTATGACGTATTTGTCACTCATGGGTGTCCAGCTCGTCTTCTGCAGTGAAGGGTTTCATTCCTTTCAGGATGCCGAATCCGTCTTTTCTGACTTTTTTGATGGTGATTTCTACGATTTCGCCTTCCTTGATTTTCTTGCTTTCCACAACCTTCTTGGGTATTGTTACAACTAGGGAGCCACCCACCTTTCGGGTTTTAGTCATACTCATCAAGTATCACCATTATCACATAAAATGACACATTTGTAACACTTAACTCTTTTGTATTTGATTGGGTTTCTGATGGCGTTTTTTATCGTTTTTTTCTATGTGGTTGACGTAGTTCACGTCGCCGTGATGGGCTTCGAAAGGGTTTTCTGGAGATGCAAACAGCGTGCGGTGAAGAAGAATAGGCACGAGGACAGACAGCACGTGCTTGTTATGGACAAGTGGCGTCAAATGCCATTTTTTGATAAAAAAGTTTGCCATTGTGCAATTAAAGTGTCGGCTTTTTAGGTCAACATATATTGAACTACAGAAAATCAGAAATGGGAGTACAATTTGGCAATATCTACTGGAACCTCTTCAAATTTAATGTGAACAGGACTTCCAAGGATGCGTATTTGATTTTGCCGATTCCGGATGTGAACTTGCACCTGTCAATGCCCTCTCCGAAGCCTCCTGCCTTCCTAGAGCGACAGAGTAACCCTTTTCCCTTGCACGAACATGTTTGACGCCAAAGTTTGACGCCAAATATAGGGGCATTCGCCAATTCCACACGCAAACAAAAAGAGCCTCGAGCGGGCTTCGATCCCGCGACCTTCAGCTTACAAGGCTAACGCTCTACCAAGCTGAGCTATCGAGGCATAAGCTATAGCATCCCAACATCAATAATAAAAATATTCTCACACAAACACGTGCTACCCTCTCAACATCTTCTCAGCCCCAAGCAAAACCGTCCTCTCACCAGCATAGGCCAAAACCCTCTCAGCCTCACCAATAGGAAACCAACGAACCTCATCAACCTCACGATCATGAGCATCCAGTGAACCCCCAACAAACTCAAACAAAAAGAAATGAACCGTCTTAAAGTAGCGCCTATCCCGAACAAAACTATAATTAGTCTCACCAATCCGCCCAACAAGCCTACCATCCAACCCCGTCTCCTCACGAACCTCCCTCAAAGCCGCCCTCTCAAAAGGCTCACCCTCCTCAACCAAACCCTTAGGCAAACACCAAACCCTCCTAACACGAACCAAAGCCACCTCAAACCCACCATCAGCAATACGATAAATTACCCCACCCGCAGACACCAAACGCTCGCTCGCCAATCCCAAGCAACCCTCCACACAGACAAACACGCTCAACCCTTAAAAACCTACAACGAAAAACCACTCCCAACGCTTACGTAACCCTTATATTACCGAAACACGCTTCAGAAATAGTTTGGCTAATTTATGCCAAGCCATCAAAGATACATGCAACTCCCATCAACACTGATGCGGAGCGAAGAGGCGAGTGAACCCAAAAAGGTCACAATGACACCATGCACAGGTCAAAAAGCCAACACACACAAACAAGGTTTCACCAACAACGCCAAACAGACACCGCCAAAAAAGGCCCGATATGCAACGCCGTCTGGAGAATGGCTCGGCTTGAGAACCGAAGAAGGGCGCAGCCAACCGCGAAAAGCCCCGGGTAAGCGCATGCAGCTTTAGAACCGGGGATGCCTCAATGAGACTTCTCACCATGGTTCTTCGGAACCGTGGTGCTCCCCTCGTGGGAGCGGCAACCCGCCGAACGGAAGCATCTTAGTAGGCGGAGGAAAAGAAACCCAACGGGATTCCCTAAATAGCAGCGAGCGAAAAGGGAAAAGTCCAAACCGAATCCTGTAAGGAAACTTACAGAAGATGTAGTGTGAAGGGCCCGGCTTCCTCCTCGCTGGTCAAGCTGAAGTGGCCTGGAAAGGCCTGCCAAAGAGGGTGAAAGCCCCGTAAGCACAAGCCGGAAGGAGATGAGCTGGAGTCCCTGAGTACCGTACCCTGGTTTGGGTGCGCGAAGTCGGCAGTCACCAACTGCCAAGACTAAATAATCCTCAAGACCGATAGCGTACTAGTACGGTGACGGAAAACTGAAAAGTACCCCGGAAGGGGGGTGCAAAGTGCCTGAAACCAGACGGTTAGAGACGTGTGCAGCCCGGAAGGGTAGATCCTTCCCGAAGGAGGCCACCGCAAGATGGCATTACGAGGGAAGGGGACCAGGGTTGCACGTTCCGTCTATAAACACGGGCCGGGGAGCTAACTGCTGTGGCAAGCCTAAAGGTTCAAAGCCTGAAGGCAAAGGGAAACCGACATGCACGCATCCAGCCTTCGGGCTGGTGAGGTGCGGAGTCTGAAAGGGCCCGGAGTCACAGCGGCTAAAACTAGAAACCTGGCGATCTAGCCCTGGGCAGGGCGAAGCTAGGCGAAAGCCTAGTGGAGGCCCGCAAGGGTGCTGACGTGCAATTCGTTCCCCAGACCTGGGGCTAGGGGCTAAAGACCAATCTAGCCTGGTGATAGCTAGTTCCCTCCCAAATAGATCTCAGTCTAGTCTCGAGCGAGGCAGCCGATGGGGTAGAGCACTGATTGGAAAGTAAGGGTTCGAAAGGATCCACTTTTCTTTCAAACTCCGAATTCATCGGCACCGTAGACCTCGGGAAACGGGTTACGGGGGGTAAGCTCCCGTACCAAGAGGGGGACAACCCAGACTGAGGTTAAGGTCCCCAAGTGCTGGCTAAGTGTCAAACTAAAAGGCGTCGTCAGCCTCAGACAGCGGGGAGGTAGGCTCAGAAGCAGCCACCCTTCAAAGAAAGCGTAACAGCTCACCCGCCGAGGCTGACGGCCCTGAAAATTGACGGGGCTAAGCCAGCCACCGATACCTCAGAATGCAGCTTAACCGCTGCGTTGGTAGGAGGGCGTCCTAGCTGGGCAGAAGCTGGGCCTTGAGGTCCAGTGGACCGGTTTAGGATTGCAGATCCCGGCGGTAGTAACAGCAAAGAGGAGTGAGAATCTCCTCCGCCGAAAGGGCCAGGGTTCCCCGGCAACGATCTTCAGCCGGGGGTAAGTCGGTCCTAAGACATCACCTAACCGATGATGCCAAAAGGGAAACAGGTTAAAATTCCTGTACCACGAAGGTACATGCGGCAACGCAAGCTCAACGCCTGACGTTTTGGGGTAGGCTGAGCAAGGCTGTCGCCTTGTTTAACCGTATAAGCCTGGGAAGTGCCGCAATGGCGAGAACCAGGTGAAAGCGGGAATAGCCGCCCGTTTTAGGGCGGTTCAGCTGATTCCTAGAGCCATTGAAAAGGGCATTGGGAAGGATCCTTCGTGTCCGTACCTAGAACCGACACAGGTGTCCCTAGGCGAGAAACCTTAGGCGTGTCGGGTATACACTAATGCGAGGGAACTCGGCAAGTTAGCCCCGTACCTTCGGTATAAGGGGTGCCTGCTTTTTTTGTCTCTGACTGGAAGAGCAGGTTGCAATAGCAAAGGGGTCCCGACTGTTTAATAAAAACATAGGAAACCGCAAGCGCGAAAGCGTGTGAACGGTTTCTGAATCCTGGCCAGTACAGGTACCTGAAAACCGGGTCCAACCGGGCCAAGGGCCTGCAAACGCCGGGAGTAACTCTGACTCTCTCAAGGTAGCCAAATGCCTTGTCGGGTAAGTTCCGACGTGCATGAATGGATCAACGAGGGCCCCGCTGTCCCC
>Ga0315279_10009923_pt1 | contig 11263 bp, 8 predicted proteins | sample YL17G06_20_MG_FD_203694 | JGI IMG/M metagenome (GOLD analysis project Ga0315279, IMG submission 203694) | Sediment microbial communities from Yellowstone Lake, YNP, Wyoming, USA - YL17G06_20 | ecosystem: Environmental > Aquatic > Freshwater > Lake > Sediment | place: USA: Wyoming | collected...
AGCTACTCCAGTCGCCCTACGGGCTCCTTGCGTAGCTCTCGCCCCCGTCCCCCTCGTTGTGTCTGTAAACGATGTCATGGCACTTCCCGCTGTAAACGATGTCGTGGCATTTGATACCTAGCCCCTAGCACCCAGCACCTGTGTTTTATAGTGCGGCGAGACAGCGCGCAGTTGTTCGACCACGGCGGGCAGAATTTCCAGTGTGGTGTCAACGTCTTCAGAGGTATTGTAGCGGCCCATGCTGAAACGGATGCTGGAGCGCGCCTGCTCCGGGCTCAAGCCGATAGCCGAGAGCACGTGCGAAGGCTCGAGCGATCCGGAAGAACACGCCGCCCCCGTCGAGCACGCGATGCCCCTTAAGTCCATCGCAATCACAAACCCTTCGCCCTCGATGTAATCGAAGCGGATGTTAGTTGTCGTGGGCAGCCTCCGCGCGCGGTCCCCGTTCACGGCCCGTAGCGGAACTCTGGCAAGAACGCCTTCCTCCAGGCGATCCCGCAGCGCGCCCACTCGGGTCGCCTCCGCCTCAAGGTGCTCGCGGGCCATTTCTGCGGCCTTCCCTAGCCCGACAATGCCCGGGGTGTTTTCGGTGCCCGGGCGGCGGTCCCTCTCGTGATGCCCTCCGTAGAGCAGAGGCCTCAGGAGTGTTCCCTTGCGGATGTAAAGCGCGCCCACACCCTTGGGCCCGTGCAGCTTGTGCGCCGAAAGGGAGAGGAGGTCGACGCCGAGCTTCTCCACATCCACCGGAATCTTGCCCACGGATTGCACTGCGTCGGAATGGAAATAGATGTCGCGCTCGCGGGCGATGCGACCGATTTCCTCCAGGGGCTGGATCGTTCCCAACTCGTTGTTCGCGTGCATGATGGAGATCAGGACCGTCTCGGGGCGCAGAGCGCGCTCCACGTCGCCCGGGTCCACCACACCGCCTGGGCCGACGCGCACGTAGGTGACACTCACGCCGCGTTTTTCGAGTGCCTGGCAAGTGTTCAGCACGGCATGGTGCTCAAGGGCGCTGGTGACGACGTGCTTCGCTTCCGAGCGCGCGGCCTGCACGATGCCGAACAGCGCGGCGTTGTCCGATTCCGTGCCCCCGCTTGTGAACACCACCTCGCTCGGCCGGGCATTGATCAGCCGCGCCACTTGCTCGCGAGCCTTTTCCACCGCCGCTTTGGCTCGCTGCCCGAGCCAGTGAATAGACGAGGCGTTGCCGTAGTCCTCAAGCAGATACGGCTTCAGCGCTTCGAACACTTCGGGCGCCAGCGGCGTAGTCGCGTTGTTGTCGAGATAGATTCTGCGCACGAACTTTTTTAGCTCTGCCCTAAGGCCCTGACCTGCTCTTGGACGGTCTGCTGGCCAGCGAGGCCTGACCAGAAATCAGGGTAGCCGACCACCGAGGGGAAGTCAACCGAGCCCGCCTCTGTGAAAGGGAACCCGAGGGTGAGCAACCGTGAAAGAATCCGATTTTCGGGGGTTATCCACAGCGTGAATTATTGAAAACCTGTAGCGCCAAGACCTGTCAGGACAATTTTCTCCTCGCTTGTGAGGCCCAGAACGAAGTCCATGGCGCCATCCACCGGTGCCCCGCCCACTCGATGAGTCAATGCTTCAGATATTTGTCGTACCAGGCCAGAACACGGCTCAGCAAATCCACCTGATGCGCGCGTTCGCGGAAGCTATGGTGTTCGCGGGGATAAGCCACCATCTCCGCCGGCACGCCCAGCATCTTCAAACCGTTGTAAAACTCCCAGCCCTGGCTCACCGGGACTCGTTCATCGGCTTCACCGTGCAGGACCAAGGAAGGCGTCTTGCAGTTCTGAAGGAAAGTCATGGCCGAATGCTTGTCGTAATCCGCACGGCGCTTGAAGGGAAGGTCGAGGAAGTAGCTGCGTAGGAAGCTCGGAGTGATGTCCGTGGTGCCGTCGAAGCTGAAGAGGTTCGTCACCGCGGCGCCGACCACCGCAGCCTTGAAGCGGTTCGTCTGTGTGACCGCCCAGGAGGTCATGAAGCCGCCGTAGCTCCAGCCTCCGATGCCCAGGCGGTTGGGGTCGGCAATCTTCAGCTCGATGAGGGAATCCAGGCCATCCATGATGTCCTGGAAATCCATGCCGCCCCAGTCGTCGCGGTTAGCCTCCGCGAATTTCCACCCTTGGCCTGTCGACCCGCGAGGATTCGGCAGGAAAACCACGTAACCGTTCGAGGCGAGTAACTGTGCCCACTCGTGCCAGGAACCCAGCCAGCCGCTCCACCAAGCCCACTGCGGCCCGCCGTGAACCTCCACGATGGTCGGGTAAGCCTGACCAGACTTGAAATCAGGAGGCGTCACGAGGACGCCGTAAACCGTCTGGCCGTCCTTCTTGTTCTTCCATTTGATTTCCTTCACGTCGCCCAGGCGCCAATCGCCCACCTGCGGATTCAAACGAGTAAGTCGGAGCTGTAATCGTGGTCCCATTAGTTCGCCCGTGGGCGTCCTCCCTGGTGTATCCTCTCTCTTCGACGTAAAGATCTCAGGGGGGCTGTTGGCTTCGCCGCGGGCGTAGGCAATCGTGCGCCCATCGGTACTGATATCGAAGTCAGCACCGGGCAAGTAAGTCGCCGCACCGGAGAAGGGAGCGGAGTCTCCTGTTTCGACATCGATGCGGAGGAACTTGCCCTGGCTGCGCTCGTTCACCTCGGCCACCAGATGCCGGCTATCGGCTTCCCACTTGCAGTCCCGAACAGTCCCAGGGTAGTCCTTAAGTAAAGGTCGTGGCGTTCCTCCAGTCGCGGGCACAATCGCCAACCACGAGGCGATCTGGTTAGGCGAGATTTCTGCGAAGGCAATCGTTTGCCCGTCGGGCGACCACTTAATATCCCTGTCGATGTTCTCGCTCAGGGTGCGGACGGTCTCCCCGGTAAGTCGCCGCACCACCACCAGCTTCGAGTGCCAATAGGCATCATCATTTCGCGGCGTCGCGGAAACCCGAAGAGCCAGCTCGCTGCCATCGGGTGACCAGGCGAAATCGCTGACGTGAAGGTCTTGCTTAGTGATCTGCTCTGCTTTCCGGTCCGAGAGAGTCAAGACCCAGAGGCGCGCGTATTTGTAGTCGTGGTCAACGTAAACAGCGTCGTTGCGCTCCTTCTGCTTCTTCTGCTCTTCCTCGCTCAAGGGGTCTTTGACCGTAAAGGCAATCATCTTGCCGTCGGGTGACCATCTTAAGTTCTCAACCTCGCCCCTGAGATTGGTGAGTTGCTCTGCCTCTCCGCCATCGGTGCGCATCAGGAAGATTTGGTTCTTCGCTTCCTTTTCCTCACCGAGGGGCTCGCCGCGGTTGGAAAGGAAAGCCAGGTAGCGGCCGTCCGGCGACCAACGGGGATGGGTATCACTCTTGGGAGAGGCAGCGAAGGGGCGCGCGGGCTCGCTACCATCCGCTGGAACAATCCAGATGTTCGTGTCGCGCGGCTTCTCGGGCTTTTTGGGGTCGGCAGGCTCGGTGACGACAAACGCCACGCGCTTGCCGTCCGCGGAAATCTGCACGTCGCTCAACTCGCGAAGGTCCACCAGGTCCTCCGGCTTCACGGCGCGTTTCTCCTCCGCGCGCAGGCCGAAGGCAGAGACGACGGCGATAGCGAAACTCACTTGCAGCAACGTGACAAGTCGGGCCTTCATGGTCAGCTCCTTTTGCTCGTTGTGAATCCACCCGTCTCACAACGCGGCTGGATTATAGGCGCTATACCGTGAGGCGGCACATGAAAAAGCAGGGGCTGTCGATGATCTAGGGTGCACCTTCGGGAAAAGACACCAGGCAGTCGGGGTGAGAATGGCACCGGATGGTGGCGCCGTCAGTTCAAGCAAGCATCCGGTGGACGCTGGCGAGTTTCTGCGGAATTTGCAGCCCCTGGGCACAGTGAGGGAGGCACCGGCCGCACGCGAGGCATGCATCCCCCTGCGTGTCCAGTCGCGCATACAGTCGCCGCGCTCGGTCCAGCTCGCCGTAGTCCTGGGCGTAGCGTTCATAACGCAGGATGTCCGCGATGGGAATGCCGGTTTCACAATGGCTCAGGCACTCGTTGCAGAGGCGGCAAACTTCGCGGTTCGCATACGCCATCAACTGCTCGATTGCCTGGAGATCCGCCGCGCGCAAGGGTTTGCCGGCACCCGAGTAGGTATCTACAAACTGCTGAAGGGAATTGATCTGGATAACGGCCGTATCGACCGGGGCCTGCGTCGTCAGCCAACGTGCCAGGGCATGATGAGGCGTGGTGCCCGCTGGGAAATTCTTCATCAGTTCCCGGTCCTCGAGTATCCGGCCGGCTCCTCCCATGGTCTTCATGGCGGTGGTCCCAAAGCCCTGGCGCTTTGCAGACTCCAGAAACCTGTTGATCCCCGCGTTGTCGCCATAGGTGAAAGGAAACTGGGCGTGCTCGTACACGCCGTCTTCCATCACCGCCGTGAGAATTGTCGCCCCACTCTCCCCTCCCGGCACTTTGCGGTTGCCGTTGTAGCTGTGTTGGGAGAGGCACAGGTGGCGGACGAGGCCTTCCTTCTTCAGTCGCTCGAAGGCGCGGATAAAGGCGCGGTTGCCCTTGAGTTCGGCGACGTGGTGATAACCAAAATGGAACTGCATGTCGTCAAAATACCGCAGGCCCGTCCCGCGTACGGCTTCCTTCACCAATTGATAATGCGCCTCCTCGTCGATGGCGCCTGTCTCATGGTTCCCGCGCGCGCGGTCCACGCAGACCTGGCAATAGTAGGCGTCACGATTTCTGAGGATGGCGTGCGGCGTGTTTCCTCCTTCCCACTCATCGGCTTTGTGCCAGAAGTTGATGCCGCAGAGGATTCCGGCTTCCACCGCCTCCGGCGCCCACGTGGCAGCGCCTACAGGAACTGAAACTTCGCGGCCTGAGCGTCCGAGCTTGCGACGCGGTAGCCGGCCTACCTTTGCCGCCGCTTCCTGAATCTCCTCGATGGACGCGGCCCGTCCGCAAGTAGCCCCCAGGCCTGCCGTGACCACACCTGCCGAAGTCCTAAGGAATTCCCGCCGCCCCATAGAGTGCTTGTCTGGCATGTTTCCTCCTCATTGAAGTTTCTTCTCGATAGCCTTCCCGAGTTCGACCAGCGCGTTTCCCACCTCAGGCGCTTCCTGATACGCGACCAGCCGAACGAAGTAAGGGCCTTTGCGGAAGGTCAGGCTGCCCTTGGAGAGCCGGGCAGCGTCGCCAAGCACGATCGGCTGACTTCCCACAGACGGTGCGGATTCGAAAATCTTTCTTGCGCCCTCAGGGTTTGCCATAACGTGGATATCCGCCACGGCATCGATTTGGTCTTTGTAGCGGAAGTCCGTCGTCAGCGTCTTCTGCACGCCCGCCTGGAGATATCTTTCGGCGTCGCCGTCAATGTACTCCCACAGGCGGCTTGCCTCGAATGTGCGCGTCTCACCTGACCTAACCCATCCCGACACTTCGTTGCTTTCCGGGAAAAGCCCTGCGGGTCTGACACCCGGCTTCGGGCTACACGCCTGAGCCAGGGCCAGTGCGACGGCTAGCAGCCCGACTCGAAGTTGCGTAGCGTAGACACGGCGTCTGGATCTGCGGTTGTTCGCCCCACGAGAACCCACAGCTCTGCGGGGCTGCGCCCGGTGCTCCCCGAACCCCGAATCCCGAACCTCGAATCCCGAACCCCGAACCCCGAACCCCGAATCCCGAATCCCGAATCCCGAGCGAGTCATCCTGCTGATCCTTTCGTGCGCCGTTTCAACAAAATCTGATTGGTCTTCGAGCGCGTTTCACCGACGCTGGTGACGTAAACGGCCGGCTGGTCCTTGACGGGGCAGGCAAACTCGCACGCCCCGCAGCCCGTACAGCGGTCCGGGTCAACGTACGGCTGCCGGACCTGCTTCGCGTTCCCTTTAGCGTCGAAGACTTCGGCGGGCCGCAAGTAGATAGCTTTGGGCGAAGTAGGGCACCACTCCTCGCAGACGATGCACTCCGTGGCCATCGCCCAGGGAAGGCAGCGTCCGCGATCGTAGAAGGCCGTGCCCAAGCGGACGGGTTTGGCGCTGTTGCCGGTCGCCGGCGCCACCCATCCCTTCTCGGCCTGGGTGATTTCCCAGATGGCGCCCGTAGGACACACTTGCCCGCACAGCACACAACTGGGCTCGCAGTAACCGATGCGAGGCGCCAACACGGGGGTCCAAAGGCCCTCCAAGCCGGCTTCGGTCAGGGAGGGTTGCAGCGCGTCGTTGGGGCAGACCTTCATGCACTCCCCGCAGCGGATACACCGGGCGAGAAAGTTCTTCTCGTCCAGCGAGCCTGGAGGACGGATGAGTCGGGGATTCCCGGCGGTGGCCAGCCCCGGGGCGCTCCGCAACAAGGGGAGCAGGGCCGCGCCGGCAGCCACCCCGGTCAGGGCGCGCCGGCGCTGAAGACTGGGACTCTCAATTGTGTTCGACTTGGCGGCGAAGAATTTGAACTTGATATCGCCTTGAGGACAGTCGGCAACGCAGTTGAAGCAGAGATGGCATTCGGCTTTCCGCCAGAGCGCATTGGGGATGGGGTCATCGCCACCTTGACAGTGTAGAAGGCAGCGGCTGCACTCCTCGCAATGGCTAGCTTCCTTCTCCAGGCCCAAGATCGACCACCGGGAGACCACGCCCAACAACGCCCCGAGAGGGCAGAGTGCCCGGCACCAGAACCGCGTGATGCGGAGGTTAAGCGCCAGGAGCACAACGAAGATGAACCCGAGGAAGAAAGCCTGCCGGAAGTAGGGCTGCTTGAAGCTGAGGATCGTCCCTTTAAGGAGGAACTGAGCTACATCCGCGGCGAACCGGAGCGCGCTGATCTGCGTGTGGTAAGCAGCGTCGAAGAGGGCATTGAAACCGTAGTTAAGGCCGGGAAGAATCGACAGCCCCAGCGACCGCACGCTCAGCGCGATTGGATCCAGAAGGCCAATGATCAGCCCTCCGAAGAGTGCCGAGACCAGCCCCGCAATCAGGAGGTAGTACTTAAGCGTTTGCCATCTCTTGTAGCGGTTGGAGTCGATGCGCTCGTGGCCTCGCTTTCTTTCCGATTTCAGGTTGGCAAAGAAGTGATGCAGCGTGCCGAGCGGACAAATCCAGCCGCAAAAGAAGCGCCCCAAGAAGAAAGTGGGGATCAGGATCACCAAGCTCCAGAGGAGGCCACGGTAAACAGTGCGGGTCGAAAGCGCAATGCCCAGGGCGACCAAGGGATCGGCTTGGAGGAACAGGCTCACCGGGTAGGGAAGGCGAATGTCGCCCAGGACGGCTCGCAGAGAACCGCGGAATTCGGTCTTGAAGAGGAGAAACAGGAACAGCGCCAGGAAAACAATCTGCGATAGCCGCCGCAGTTTCGAGAGTATTGGCTGGCTCATGCGTACTACCCCACACTACGCCCGCTGTGCAGGCTAGCAGCTAGACGACCAAGCGGTCTACCTCCGACATTTTGAGCTAATTTAGTCTACTCTTTTTATTTTCAAATAGTTAGCATCTCCCTCGTGCGCCTCAAGCGGGCCTCGGATCTGGGCGGATTGGGGTTTATGACCCATTTGGCGGCCGTGGGAGGCAGGCGCGGACCATCTGAGGCCGTTACGACCCTCGCCCTAGAGCGTGCGTCGTGTACAACCGGCCTTCAGAGTGGATGTGAAGACCGGTCCGCAGAGCTGCAGACCTCTCAAGCATCGGGATTCGGGAATCGGGTTTCGGGATTCGGCGCGTTCCCGCGAGCGGGCGCGCTTACCTAGCCAGGGCAACATCCTCGAGCACGACCCGTCGAAACACTTCCGGGTCACCGAAGCGTTTACGGGCATCCAGGATTTCAATCCCCGCGATTCGACCATCCGCCGCGTAGTCCACGGCAATACCCTCGGCCACATGCTCGGTGGTCACGGTGGTCTCGATAAACCGAATGTAGAGCGCATCCACCTCGCTATCGTAACTGATGGTCATGGCTCAAATCCTCCCGCTTTAGAAATAGTACACGTAAACCGTGACAACCAGAATCTCCTCGGCTTCTTCCACAAAGATGGGCCTGATTTGCTTGGTGGCATACACCTTGCCGTTCCACTCACGATTGTACGGGAAATTCTTCTTCTCGTCTCGGCATGCATAACTGTATAAATCCTTCCAGTTGGCTTATAGTTGCCCTGCGAATACGCCGTCCTCTACAAGCGAAGTCTTGGTCGACGACGCGAGCCTGTGGAGCGGAAATTACCAAGTGAGGAGGCTTACCATGAAGGCTGGTGAAATGTCTCGCCGTCAATTCTTGAAGGGCAGCGCCCTGGCGGGGAGCGCAGCAGCGCTGGGCGGCCTGACACCTGCGAAGGTCATGGGCGCTAACGACCGGATCAATTTGGGACTTATCGGTGCCGGCAATATGGGTACAGGGCACTTGAAGAGCCTGGTCGGGCGCAGCGAGACGGATAACATCCGAGTGGTGGCTGTCTGTGATGTGTACCAGAAGCGGCTTACGCGGGCCGTGGGCATCTGCCACGGCGGCGGCTATCTTGATTATCGCCGGTTGCTCGACCGGAAAGACATCGATGCCGTGGTCATTGCGACGCCAGATCATTGGCACGCGAAAATGGCCATTGATGCGATGGAAGCTGGCAAGCATGTGTACCTCGAAAAGCCCATGACGCTGTGGAGCAGGCTCGACCATGCGATCGAGGTCCGCAACGCTGTGGGGCGTCTCAACAAGGTGCTGCAGGTTGGTCCGCAAGCCACTTCGCGCGACGGGGTGTGGAGGGCCCACGACGCGATCAAAGCCGGCCGGATCGGCAAGGTCACCTGGGCGCAAGGCGGCTATAACCGCAATTCTCGGGTGTCCGCCTATGATGGCCCACCCTTCGAGGTTGATCCCGCCGCTGGGCCTCAGGCTGCCGGCGAGGACTACGTCGATTGGGAGATGTGGCTGGGATGGAAGTTTGGGCTGGCTCCGAAAATTCCCTATAACCCATACCACTTCTTTCGTTTCCGAAAGTATTGGGCTTACAGCGGAGGCGTCGCCACCGACCTCCTGTATCACAAGCTCGCTCCGTTGCTGCTGGCGATTGCCGGCCCGGATGGCGAGTACCCGCGACGGGTCAGTGCCGGCGGCGGACTCTACGTGGAGAAAAACACCCAGGATGGCGGAGAGATTGCCGACACCTATCTCACGACCCTCGACTATGCGAGTGAGTACAGCATTTTCCTCGAAAGTGCGATTGCGAACAGTGCTCAGTTCCCAGATCGGATTTACGGCAAGTACGGCACGATGGACCTCGAGGGTGACCCCACGCTGCGCTTTGACGGCGATTTTGCCCCCGAGTTCAGGGAGAAGAATGACGGGTACACGGAAGTCCGCTTGGCCGAAAAGAAAGGGCGAGACATGGAGGGTAACTTTATCGACGTGATGCGTGGCAACGGAACGCTTTACTGCAACGCGGCGCTGGGCGCCGCGACTATGGTCGGGATCGGACTGGGGGTGGAGGCCTATCGGCGCGGTAAAACCGTATCTTGGGATGCGCAGCAGGAAAAGGCAGAGAAGGAGGGCTAGATGAGGCATAAACGGATGTCGAGGGTGTGGATAGTTCTGACCGCTGTCGCGGCTTTCGGTTCCGGAGCCGTTGCGGCGGATAACGAGCTGACGCTTAAAGAGAAACAGGCCGGCTGGATCCTGCTCTTCGATGGGAAGTCGACAAAGGATTGGATGACCAGCAGGTGGGAAGCCTGCCCTGAGGTCTTGGACCAAGGCTCCATCAATCCGGATAAATGTCCAAAGCTGGGGCCGGCTGGGTGGGATATGGTCTATGAGAGGCCATGGACGGATTTCATTTTGGCGCTTGATTTCAAGATCAGTCCGCAAACCAACAGCGGGGTTATGTTCAGGATATGGCCACTGAGAGCCGTCCCGGGCTTCGACGTGGAATACAACGGCCTCGAAGTACAGATCCTCGATAGCCAAACCGCCGGCTATTATGATACGGGAGCGATCTATGACCTCGTGAAGCCCACCACGAATGCCATGAAGCCCGTCGGCCAATGGAATCACCTTCAGATCACCTGCGACAAGAACCTTATCGATGTGTTGTTGAATGATGCGCAGGTGAATCACCTGGATCTCGATCAGTGGACCAGGCCCTACGAACGCCCGGACGGCACGGAGGACAAGTTCAATATTGCGTGGAAGTATCATTCGCGGACGGGTTATATTGGTCTTCAAAAGCACGGGGGCAACTGCTGGTTCAAGAACCTAAAGTTGAAACCTCTCGACTAAGTCCCCCGGCCCCGGAGGCGAAAGGGAAGGCAGCACGCCAAGGCCGTTGCGTTCTGGCAGGTTGCGGAAAACACGAGTTTCATCGCCAGCATCCCTCACCGCAGAGACGCAGAGGCACAGAGAAGAAGCACAAACTCAATTGAAGAGCTCTGCAGAGGAAAGACGACCGAGCACCGAGGCGTGAAGCCAGCCGCTTAGGAGAAGTTGCACGTGCCCTCTGACTCCCACCTTTCGCTTTCCATGTCTGCCTTCCTCCGCGTCTCCGCGCCTCCGCGGTAAAAGCAATTGATTTGTTCACAGCTTCTGACGCCCTGGGCTATCCGTCGGCTGGCGGACGGGCTATCAACGTGTGCTCGCCGCGGCGACCGCGGGCGCAACCTGTCCCGATGCTTTTCGTCGGGAGCCCCGGGTGAGACCGAACTCCCCCTGCTCCCTCCCCTCTGTCCGTCAACTGATGGACCGAGGCTGGTCCGACGAGTCGGGCCGGGTGACCGGTCGTTTCCCACAGGGCTGACGCCCCATAAGCGTTACCTTAGGCGGCCACTGGGGACTGCGGGTGCGAGGGGGGCTTCCCACCATGATCATGCGCCACCGCACAAAAACCGTCAGAATCAGTGCGACCCAGGTCTCTTGCTGCCTCCTGAATCCCCTGAATTCGAAGGCCTGCCGTTGGATCGCGCCAACACATAAGTTCCAACCTGCAACCCGACATGAGCCGCGACTATGGGGCACTTGGCCTTGAACGGAAAAAATATTGCGCGGCTCATCGCTGAGTGTCTCGAAGTTGCCTTATCTGTTGGCATACGTCAGAGTGGAGGCCCTGGTTTTCACCGTGCCGGTTGCAGAGCGAAATCCAGTGCCTTCCCGGCGTGCAGCAGTGCCGTGTTGAAGAGGGGTAAGTCACAGTGTTGCGGTTGCAGCAGCAGCGGTATCTCCGTGCATCCGAGGACAATCCCCTCTGCGCCCCGGTCGCGCAGACGTTCGATGATTTCCAGAAACAGCCGCCGTGAGCTGG
>Ga0315279_10009924_pt1 | contig 11263 bp, 11 predicted proteins | sample YL17G06_20_MG_FD_203694 | JGI IMG/M metagenome (GOLD analysis project Ga0315279, IMG submission 203694) | Sediment microbial communities from Yellowstone Lake, YNP, Wyoming, USA - YL17G06_20 | ecosystem: Environmental > Aquatic > Freshwater > Lake > Sediment | place: USA: Wyoming | collected...
CTTCAATTCCCCTTGTTCATCTTGATTGACGTGCTCTCCTATCTCCATTCTTTTTAACATTGTTATTTGCCTTCTTCGTGTATGCTACATGGTGTCTTAATATATAATACTCTTCTCGGAATTAAACCGAGTTTGTTTTCGCATGGTTCTCTTCTTTCTCCGTTTTTTCTTAATCAATAACTTAGAACGCCACAGAGCCTATAAAGGGATATTTCGTAAGACGCAATACATCATAAAAAAGAGGGGTGAAAGGGCTAGTCATTGTCTAACTAGCTATCAACATTATATCGAAAGTATAGAACAGAAAAACAGCCAACTAACCAGACTTAGGCTCAGACTGTTTCTTGAGTAGAGTAAGACCTTTCTCAATGGCGTGAGACAGAGACCCAAATTCCTTTTCTTTGATTTTGCGGTCAACCCACTCAAAGAGGTCTTTGTCAATTGTGACCGTTTTCGAAACCTTTGTCATGGTCTATCATGTAGAATAGTGCAATCATTTATCTAAAAAGATTTTGCACTAGAACACAGTTCTAGAAATGCTTATTAGTGTTTTATGGTGTTTTCTAGTGTAGTGACAAAAATGACTCGTGAGAGAGGTTTTGCTAAGAGCATGAAATTTGATAGTGAATTGGAAAGGACTGAGAACGTTGAATCAAACGACTGGCAACGCCCGCAAAGGAACTGGAAGTGCTTGATTTGTTCAAGAAAACAGACAGGTTTAATTTTTTGAGCAACCAAAAGATTAAATCGGTCTCTCGGACCAATGAAGATGGGAAATACGTGGACTGGCAAGAGCTACTGAATCGAAACACTAAAGGCGATTGCATAGAGGTCATGAAGCAAATTCCAGACAACGTTATTGATATGACCTTCGCAGACCCGCCATACAATCTTAAAAAGAACTATGATACTTACAAAGACAACAAACAAGTTCAGGATTACCTGTCTTGGTGTGACAAATGGCTTTACGAAATGGTGCGGATAACCAAACCGACAGGTTCAATCTTCGTAATTAATATTCCCAAGTCGCTTACTCATCATGCTTGCTACTTGAACAAAATTGCTCGTTTCAAGCATTGGATTGCTTGGAATGCTATGGGAGCACCTCTTGGCAAGACTTTGCTTCCGAACCACTATGGCATCTTGTGGTATGTGAAATCGGATAATCCCAAATTCTTTGATATTCGGTCCCCTCATCCAAGATGTCGAGTTTGCGGTGAACTATTGGCTGATTATGGTGGAAAGAAAGACCTGATTCATCCTTTCGGCACTTTGGTAAGTGACGTTTGGACCGATATTTTCCGCATCAGGCACGCATCAAGAAGAGATGAACATCCTTGCCAGCTTCCTATTCATCTTCTCGAAAGATTAATTCTTATGGTTACTGACGAAGGTGACATTGTTCTTGACCCTTTCATGGGAACTGGAACTACAGCCGTTGCAACGAAGAGACTTGGAAGAAAGTTCATCGGAATAGACCTCGACCAAACTTACATCGATATTTCAAACAAGAACTCAGAGAACGTAAATCCAACTATGATTAACGGTTGCTACGTTTCGATTTTCTTAGGGAAAATCCTCACCATCCGAGACCAAGACTACAACAAGATTGAGGCATCCTTGAAAGGAAAGAAGTTGATAATAAACAAAAAGAAGAGCAAGCAATTGACCCTTCCACTACTTAAAGAGACTTGCTAGACTTGGTTTGTAGTCTTCTTTTGAAAGGAATTTTGGGAGCAACTTCTTGAATTCTTCAAGTTGGTCATCGCTAAATGTGAAAACAAAGTCTCCAGCTTCTATGATTCGCTTCAAATCTGAAGAGCGCACAAGCCAACCTATTCCATCAACAAAGATGATGAATGTGGCTTCTGGGAATTTCTTCTTAATATCAACCGCAACAACGTCTCTCTCGGTTTTGGCTTTGTCTCCCATTCCAGAGGAAGTAGTCCCAACATAAGAGACTTCAATGAAGATTTTTGGGTCTTTCTTGGAAGGAATTATGACATCTATGTCTCTGCCAATACCTTCAACAGTTCCAGACGTATATCGAATGTTCATACTGTCAAGAATGTCTTTGACCACCTGCTCTGGGTCCTTTCCCTTTACAGCGTTGTAGCTCCCAAAATGACTGTATCTTGCCAGCGTATCAAGGATATCGTCTTCTAGGAACATGAACTTTCGAGGACTCAGCTTCCTGAGGTCATAAGTTGAGTAGACGTTGCAAATCAGAGCGTTATCGCCGACAAGAAATTGTGCAACATCACTAGCGAATTCAGGGTCTTGTTTCAGTCGTTTCTTTATTGCTCCCATCTTCCATTCAGTAGAGAAGTTCTCCTTCAACCAAGCTGAGGAAGACTCATACATGCCGAGCTGATGTGCAATTCGAAGAAAGGACAATGCTCTATAGAACTTCTCATCAGACAAACCGCAGAGAGTGAGCACGGCATCAATTCCATACTCTTCGTTTCGGATAAGATCAACAAGGATTTCCTCAATCTGTCTTTTGAATTCAGCCTTAGTCCAGTCTAGATTCTTCACTTTTTGTTTGAGTCTCTTACAAGTCGCAACAACGTTGTCGATTAGGTCTTGATACTCTTTTTCAACGTCTGGAGATTTCTTTTGATAGAAGGTATTCTTCTCGATGACAATCTTCAATCTGTCTTCAGAATCACCCATTTCTATCTCTCTGTTTGGACTACCGAGAGGTAATTGAACAGGGTCCTTTTGAGCTTTTGCATTGTGACGAATCGAAAGCCCGCTAAGAAGTTTTAGTTATTCGGTTTCTCAAATCTGCACAGCAACGGAAGACAGACTAGGTTTCAAATTGTCTCAGCAAATAACGCCTTCAAGACTCAGAATCTTATTATCTAAGAGTCTGTGAGGTTCTGTCATGCTTTTACTTTCTGAGTCTGACTAAATAAGATAAAAGAGGAAAATACAAATGTTACTCTGATTATAGCATACTTGATAAACCATGAAGACTAAGATTACCATAACGATTGATACAGACTTACTTGAGTGGCTAGAGAGTCAGATAAAAGAAACATCCGAGTTTGCTTCTGTTAGTCATGGAATTAACTTAGCTGTATTCAGAATGAAAAAGGCTAAAGAAACTAAAGACTGAAGAAAAAATATGCTGAGACTAGAGGTCTACTAGTTCTCTACCGCGAGTGCTTCTCACTCACTATGCTTGATGTGAGGGAAAAACATCTTGTTGACTTTCGTCATACCCACAAACAGTACACTGATAGAAAAATACTTCAGCGTGATGAATGGGGTCTGGTGTTATCTTCTCTATCAGAGCTTTATCTGCATTACAGACAGGGCAACATCCACCACGACCCTCATCATTATCTATTACTCTTGTCAATTCTATTCACCTCTCCTATGTCTATTTTCATATTCTTTCATTATGCGTTTTCTTACTTTTTCTTCCTCAAGATATTTGAGATAGCCATCTGTCAATAAAGGTGGATTGTGTTTAGGTTTCTCAGGGTGCGCTAGTTTGTATAGTTCATCGTCTGTGATCTCTGGTGCAATCTTTGTTTTCTTCTTAAAGCACATTGTCTTAGTCCTCTAGTTCAATATGCAAATCTACGTACTGTCCAGACTTCTTTAGTTGATAGAGTCCCATGTTCGTTATCAGAAATGTATAAAGACTTGGTAACCCTGTCTGACTATCAGTTGTTACTTTCGGTGTTTCTTTAAACCTATCAAGACTATGTTCATCTATGCCTCTAATTTTCCATTCATTACCAACCTTAACTAATTTTACACCTTCACTCTCACACTCAAAAGTAATTATTTTCTTGAATGTAAGAACACGTGTTGGTACTTGGTAATGTAGATTATGGTATTCTTCTCTAAGTTTTCTTTGTTCTTCTGGTGTACGTGCTTCTAAAATAGCTTTACGTAGTATTTTATGTTCTGGTAGTTCTCCTAGAAATTCCGCATTGTACCTTTCTATATTCTTCTTATCCTCTTGTTCTTGTAGTCTTTGTTTAGCTTCAATCTCTTCTTTCTCATGTCTACCTTGTGCTGATAACTGTGCTTGTTCTGATTCCTTCTTAAAATCAGCTTCCATTTGTAGGTCTAGAGCATCTTTAGGTTTCTTTGAGAGTTCTGGTACTAACTCTACTATAGATGGTTTCTTCTCAGCTTTCAGTCTAAGATACTCTTCATACTCGGAACGTGTTATAGTATCCTTCTTCTTTTGTTCATTACTCATTGTTTATCACCATCCTTTGAATAGTTGTTCTATTTCGTCTACTTTTTCTCTTACTTTCTTTTGTATTCTAATTTTGTTTGTCATTGTTTTTTACTATCCTTTGTTTTCTTAGTAAACTGAAAACTTCGCTTATTCCCTTCATAACCACCAGCTTTGTTATAGTTCGGTGGAAAATACGCACAACCGTGAGTCTCAGGTTTAAACTTCTCTGGGTCTAAGTACAGAGCTAGACAAAGAGAATCTACGTAATCGTCTCCGTACCTCTTACCACGTTTGTACTTTTTCAGTTGCTTAATTAGCTCAGTCTGAGAGGTTTCTATTTCTAGTTGGTGCGTCTGTACCTTGTGAATAAGTTGTCCTAGCATACGATCTTTAAGTGTGCATCCTCTATCAAATTCACCAAAGTCTACAGTGTAGATTTTCTTTGAATAGTATTTCTTTAGGTCTTCTGAGTACTGAAAAGGCATAGCGTCTACTTTGACAAATTTAGGTTTGTACTGTCTGAGAATGTACGTAATATTATCAAAGATGTTAGCCATTTCATCCAAGTTCCACGCTCTGATAAAGACTACTTTGACTCTAGCACCAGCTATTCGTTCAATGATTGTTAGAACGGTCTTAGCTCGATCACCAGATGCCCAGTCTAGACCACACTCTACAGAACCACCTTCAAGGTAGAAGGGTCTGTCTTTAACGCAAGCATCAATGTGTTTACTGTCTAGTATTCCACGTTCTGTTTCTTCTAGTACTTCACCTAGAACTTCAGGTTTGTACCATTGACCTAACATTTTCTTCTTTGTTTCTAGTAAGTTCTTACTATGCCAAGAACAGTTTTCGGCAGACCATTTGAACAGTCTGAAACCATATTCTTGAGGGTCACAAATGATCTGATAGAATAGTCCTTTTCTTTCTCTAGGTGCTGTACTCAAGAGAACAAACTTGTATTTTCCTGAGACGTTGCCTAGTGCTGTAGAAATAGATTCATCACTTAGTAAAGCTGCTTCGTCACAGAATACTATACTAGCTGGAATACCTCTTAGAGATTTATCAGTTGAACCTCTTACGTGGACCTTAGAACCTGAAGTGGTCTCATAACCCTTCAGTGGTACTATTGAGAAAACACCCTCAGAGACTATGTACTCTTTCAGTTCTGGGTTATTGTTAAAAACGTCTCTGATGTGTGAGTATATCCAGTTGTCTTGTGCGCTAGCTAGAATAATACCTTCTTTGTTGTGTAAACTTAGATAAATTGCTGCCACTGAACAGGTTAGACTTTTACCTGTTTGTCTACCAGCACTTATAGCAATCTTAGTAACTTCTGGGTCTGTGAGACTCAGTAGTAATTCTATTTGTGCTGGTGTTGGTTTTAGCTTAGTCACTCTCTCAAAGAACTCAAGAATGTCTAAGTCTAGAATACTTCGTTCACTCATTAGTATCTCTCACGTACTTGTTTTTATGGCATGAAGTGCATCTGTATCTCTGACTGTTTAGAGTTCTACCATACCTAACCATCCACCCTTTGAAGCAAAAAGGACACTTCAGACCTTCTCTATTGCAGTAAGGACAAGTGTGTTTACTCATTAGGGTCAATCCACCCACCGATATTTTCATCCTGTTCAGAAGTGCGTAGTCTAATTCCCTGATAGACGTACTCTTTGCTAGTGTTTTTCTTACTCTTCTTTATCCTATGAAATTTAACAAACTTCTGTAGTCTTAGACCGAAGCATTGAATAGACAAAGTTGGTACTTTCTTGTCTTCACAGAATTTATGAAAAGCTGAATACAGTTCTTTAGCTGGTACTTGTGCTTGATAGTCTTCTCTAACCATCAAACTACAGAACTCTTCTACTGGGTCAAAGGACCACACACCTTCTGTATCTTCTGGGTTAGGTTGTACAGAAAACTCTCCACTCTTCTGTAGACGCTTAAGACCTTCAATAGCTAGATTGAGTAATCCACTAAGTTCTTCTGGTGTAGTAAGCTTCTCAATCAGATGATCGTCACGTTTACCGTTTTCCTTAGAGAAGATATTATCAAACCTGAATATTGTTGGTCTTCTGAATAGTGCGTAGGTTCTATCTGTTATTGTTGGTAGTTGGTTAGTAGCATAGATTTGTTTAGCGTAGCTCACAAAGTCAAAAGAGTGCTGTACAAATTTCTTCTCAGCACTTATTCTACTTCTACCTGTCAGTTCCTTGAATTTGCTAGTATCAGCAAAGGCTTTAGAGCTTAATTCGTCTGCTATGTTTGCTAGTTTTCCTAGTAAGTATACTCTCTTGAATCGTTCTCCTAGTTCTTGTACAGGTACGTGACTGACATTATTAGTACCTAGAAAAGCAATAAGAAGATTGAGAAAAGTAGACTTACCGTTCTCACCTTCACCGATTAAGAAGAACGCTTTTTCATAAGTATACTCACGCCATAGACAAAAACCAATAAACTCAAGGATAGCTTTAACGTGGTCTTCTGTCTCTAGCCATTCTCTAAGTTTCTGAGTAATCAGAGAACAGTTAGCTTGAGGGTCAAAGTCTACTGGTATTCTATTCAGAAAATGGTACTCTGGTGAATAGACTTTTAGCTCAAGGGTGTTTAGGTCCAGAACACCATTGTTGAGACAGATTAGATTAAGAGGTACACCCTCAAAGAAGGTAGACGCTACAGCACAAGTACCTTTTATTCGATCTAGAATTTGCAGAAAGTCATAGGTGGTATATTGTTTCTCAAAAATCTCTGTAGTCTTTGACTTGATAAATTGGTCTGGTAGTCCACCACTCACATAAATACCATCACGATAAATGTACAATTCACCAGAAGGCAGACAGACAAAGACTTCTGTTTTCATTAGACTGTCAAAAACTTCTGCTCTAGCTGTTATGTTGTTAAAAGCACAACTATTGTTTTTGTTCCAGTAGGGTATAGGGTTCTTGTAAGCACTATCTACTTTTTCTTCAATGATCTTTGTTCCTAGCGGTGGGATATTTTTACTATCCCATTCAAGAAGAATAGGAAGACATTCTTCCTTTGTTTTGCCCAGTTGTCTAAGTTTACTTGCGATAAGAATTGAAGTATCATCTCTTTGTCCTTCACTTAGATTACGAGATAACAGTTCTTCAATGGGTATTTCTTCAAGTGATTTAGAGTGTTTAGGTTTCAGGTTGTACCTCTGTATTATTTCTTGAAAAGCTAGGTCTATTGTTGGAACACTTAGAATAGGTAAATCCTTAATCGGTGCATTGTACATATGTACGATGTGACCGCTAGAAAGTAATTCTACCTCTTTGTAATCTTTGATAGTTCTAGGTTCTTTGTCTACTAGCATCAGAATATGATAACCTGAGTGTGGTGTTTTTTCACAGTAACTCATACAGTCTGAGAAGTACTCTTCTTTCCAGAGACCCTTAGCTTCTTTATCGTCAAAGTCAAAACAGATTAAGTATTTTCCTGATTGAACTTTACCTAGTACCAGACTGTAACCGTCTGCATTGTTCCAAGGTTGATTTTCAAACTCTGCCTTGGTCATTAATTTGTTCTGGTAAATCTGCCAATCAATGAAGGGTACTAGTCTAGGTTTCTTTTTGTCCGTTACTCTTCTAGTAGCTAGAACAGAGATTCCTAGCTTGAACCATTTACGTGCATTATCAACTATCAATTAAAAGTCCTCTTACAATTTCTACATATGAACCTTTGAGTCAGTCCTTGCTTTGTCTTGTACCTACCAGTACGTACAACATTCTCAGAATTACACTCTGGATTAGGACATATTCGACCTGAAGGTGTACGTGGTCTTCCACGCTTGACTTTATTTATAATTATCCTCTTCTCACTGTAGCAAAAATACGGAATTGTCCATTATCTCTTTTGGTGTCTCTTTCAATGTAACTACAGGTACTCTATGAATAGGGTGGTTCGAGGGGTTAGGTACGGAAAAGGACAGATGCGATATTCTATAATGAGAGATAAGTTGCTGACTTTGATAATACTATTATTAATCGCTGATTCTATATTAGAGATAGGGTTACCCTGAAAGTTGTACCGTCAGTTTAGGCATTGTTAAGGCATATTCTCAAAGACCATCAAAAGACCATTAGAGGGTTAGAGTAAACTATGATTTATTCATGTGAGAAATACTTTAACATCAACACCAGCACCAGAGACCCAGTGATATATTATGTTCTGATCTATAGCGAAGGATAGACAGTAACGTAAGTGAAGAGAGAGACTGAGCCTTAGAAGACATATCACATCATACGTTCAAAGGTGATTAGATAACTAGTGGTCTCGGTAGACCCGACTCTCTATCCATTTTCCTTACACTTCTTTTATTCTATTCTTCTTATCACTACTCTGTTTTTTCCTAGGCTTAACGAAAGAGAGACCGCACCCACCGCACCCACCAGACCCACCTTTAGACCATCACTTTTCAGTCTCTATATTCTTGTTTTAGGAATACCGCTTTAATTGGTTGTTATGTTGCCTTGTATCATTTAACAATGTTTACAGAGAAATAAACCCACTACGTTTATAAGACCTAGTGCGGTATAGTAGGATAAAGAAAGATGGAGTGTGATAGAATGAGAGAATATTTAGACCCTCAACCAACAAGAGAAAACCCTGTAGTGGTGGAGAACTACCCTTACGGTTTCTATAGAACCCAAATGAGATACTGGATAGAGACCAAGGACCGAACAGGACAAAGAGCTATGAGTCAGACCTTGAACCCAAAAAACCAACAGTGGAATAAACCACACCCTAGCACGTACTCAAGTATTCTGTTAGCATACAGAGACACGGTGAACGGTCATATAGAGTTTAATGGTCTCAGCTTTACCTATAGTGGACAAGAAGAACTAGACGCACTACTGGCAGAGTACCCAGAGTCTAAGATGTCAGACTGGCAGAGACAACAGCTTATCTTTTTCAGAGCAATCATAAGAACTAGAAAACTAGTAAGCTGCAAGATCACCGTAAACCCAACACCAGAACAACAGGAAGAGATTAAGAAGCATGAAGTAGAGAGTACAGAAGTACTCAAGAAAGCCTTTGTTTCTTACTACATTGAAGAGAAAAACAAGGTGGTGAAAGAATGAGTAGGAAGATAAGAAACCCAGATTCAGCACCAATCAAAGACCCAGTGATTGAAGAGTTCCTGAACGCACAGTCCAAGAAAACAAGAAAGACCTATGCTAGCTACTTCAAGAAAATACTAGAGTTTTCTAAGGGTGAATCTGGTGCTTCAATGCTTAAGAATGTTGAAACGTGGTCACGTAAGATAATGGCTTTTCAACAGTACATGATTGAACAGGGTTACAGTCTTAACACCGTTGAATGTTGTACAGGAATTTTGAGAGGTTTCTATGCATATTTCAGAAAACCCTTGGACCTATCTAAAGCCGATAAGAGAAAACTAGGAAGACAAGCTAGGAACAGCGAAGACTATGCACCAACACAACAAGAAATAAAGAAACTCTATGATGTAGCTAGTCTAGAACAGCGTTATGTATTGACTTGCGGAATCAGTTTCGGAATCCGTGCGGAAGACTTCACTTCTCTGAATTTTGGCAAGTACCGTTTAGCACTTGAGAGAGCCAAAGCTGAAGAAATAACAACACCCATACCACTTGGTGAAATAGTAACAGGTAAAGAATTTGTCAAAGCTTACCCGTTCATATCTTCTGACGCACTACCGATTATTCAAGCAATCTTAGACTTACACCCAAACTCTAGAGACGAAGACCCAGTTTACACTAATGGTAACAACCAACTAACCGCTACACTTCAGACCTTAGCGTTCAAAGCTGGAATAGACTTACATGGACAAAGATTTAGATTTCACTGTCTACGCAAGTTCCTCTTTGATAGACTAATCAGTGTCTCAAGCAACGCTAAAGCATCTCAGATCATAGGACACAAAATAGGTGGAGAAATAGCACCGTACATAGGACAAGGTAGCTTAAGAGAAGTCTTTGAGAGAGCGCAACCTAGTATTCTGATAACTAACGGAAACGGTGAAACAAAGGCTAAGGTTACCGCACTTGAACAAAAGAACAAAGACCTTGAAGAACGTAACAAAGCACTTGAAGACAAACTAAAAGCACTACAGAGAGAACAGACCCACGTAACCACAACAAGCACAAAGAACGAAAGTAGAATTACAGAGCTTGAAGAAAAACTAGACAAACTAACCAAGCTGCTAGAAGGTAAAACCTAGAGGGTGTAAACTTTGTCTTTTCCCTCTAGTGCTGATTTTCTACCTGAACATGAAGAACGTAAAATTAAACAGAGTGGAGACTATCAGCACCTTGAGAATTTACTGAAGAAATACTCCAAGTTCTGTGAGGATTGTGGAAAAGACATAGGGTACAGAAGAGGTAAGAACCTTAGATTCTGTGAAGAGTGCGCTACAGAACGAATTAAAAAGTATGATAGAGACAGGAAGAGAAACCCAGCACCCACTAAAACAAAGACTGACTTTGAGAAGGGTCTTCAAGCATATGACAAGGAAGGTCAATTAATAGAACCAGATCATACCAGAATAACTAAGGAAGAAAAACAGTTACGTAAAAGAATAGCGTTTGAGTGTCTAAGTTTCTTGATGTATCAGAAGCTAAGAAAACTAAGAAGAAAAATTAAGCGGTGGTGATTGAAATGGATGAGAAATATACAGAGGAAGAACGAGAACAAGTCTTGATGTGTTTAGAAGGTATTGTACCTTTCAAAGATTGTAAGTCATGTACATACCTTAACAAACTGTGCGGTGGTAAACTTCACCAAAAAGTTGATGAGATAAAAAGGTCTAAGAGTGTCTTTTAACCACTCTAGGAGAAGGTCTATTTCCTTTCTAAATTTACCATCACTTTTCTAATTGACCATTCTTTTACGTATACTGTACTAAGTTTATTTTAAGCTAAATAATACTTTATTCTTCCTCCGCAATATGTCAAAAACAAAAAAGAGTTTCATGTCAGTCCCATTCCAACGCTTGCCAAGTCTAAGTGAACATAGGCAACTCTTCAAAGAAGTCGTTAGAGAACCGAA
>Ga0315279_10009925_pt1 | contig 11261 bp, 9 predicted proteins | sample YL17G06_20_MG_FD_203694 | JGI IMG/M metagenome (GOLD analysis project Ga0315279, IMG submission 203694) | Sediment microbial communities from Yellowstone Lake, YNP, Wyoming, USA - YL17G06_20 | ecosystem: Environmental > Aquatic > Freshwater > Lake > Sediment | place: USA: Wyoming | collected...
CCGTCAGGGTGGCGGCAGTCACCCAGAAGGAGGCCGAGGCAACTCCGAGGAGGGGGCGCAACACGAAGAGATGGGAGACGCTCCTCGCCGCGCCGAAGAGGAGGACGATCCCGGACCCCATGATGCTGGAGGCTAGGTAATACCTCCCCCTCTCGAACCTGTCTAGGAGGTAGCCCGAGGTGATGGTGAGTGTCGTGTAGACGACGTTCCCCGCCGCCCCCAAGAGGCCCAAGTCGATGTAAGAGGCGCCGAGGCCCGTAGCGTAGACGGGGAGGAGGAAGGTCGTCGTGCCGAACCCCGTCGAGGTGAGGAAGATGGTCAGGTAGAGCACCCTGAGTAGCCCCCTCCTCTCACCGTCCATGGAAGTCACCGAGAATAGGGTCCGCCCACCGATTTAACACCCTATCATCTCGCCACATGGTGGCTTCTATGAGCTGAGTCTTAGCCTTCGTCGCTGCTAAAAGTCTCAAATATACTGAGCCTGATCTAGAGGTGGTGTTCTGAGTTTGTCCGTGAAGGTTATCCTTGGCGGCAGGCTTATCGACGGGACAGGCGCGGAACCGGTGGAGAACTCCGCGGTTGTGATCGATGGGAAGACGATCAAGGCGGCAGGCAGTAGAGGAACCGTTAGGGTCCCGTCTGACGCGGAGGTGATAGACGCCGACGGGAGGATCGTGATGCCGGGCCTGATCGAGAGCCACAACCATCCTCTAGGCGAGAGAGACCTTAGCGACCCTGGATTCAAGAAGTACTACGACAACCTCGTCACCTCGCCGGCGCTAGGACTCCTCAAGGGGGTTCAGGTCATCCAGAGGATGCTTACGCTTGGCATCACGACGGTGAGAATACCACACCCTACGATACCCAACGCCCCCGAGCTAAGAGGCGAGTGGCTCGTCGCCCTCAGGACCGCCATCGAGCGCGGCTACTTCCCGGCGCCTAGGATCATAGCCGGCGGCTGCGTCCTGCCAACCGGAGGCCACCTGAACGCTCTGGCACCCCCCTTCGTCCAGAACCAGGGCTGGAGGGGCGCTGACGGCCCATGGGAGGTCCGGAAGCAGACCCGCGAATGCCTCGCATACGAGGTCGACTTCATCAAGCTCATCGGCCCAGGCCACAAGAGGTACAGGAAGGGCGAGGGACCCGAACACACCTGCATGACTAGGGACGAGGTCGAGGCGGCCGTTGAGGAGGCCCACTGGAGGGGTGTCCCGGTGGCGGCCCACGTCAAGAATGGACCAGGCCTCAGGTTCGCCGTCGAGTCGGGCGTCGACACCATAGAGCACGGCACTCACCTCTTCGAGCAGCCGGACCTAATGGAGAGGATGGCGAGGAGCGGACAGATACTCGTCCCCACCATGGGGGTGTTCTTCAGCCCAAGGCTCATCGAGGAGCTCGAGAGGGGCGACCCACCCGCGGCGAAGAGCTTCGTCGGGGAGCAGGAGGTCGTTCGCAGGAACTTCAGGGTATGCCACGAGGCAGGCGTCAAGATAGCGGCGGGGACAGACAACACATATTGGGAGGTCCCCGGACTGGCCTGGGAGCTGCAGGTCTACGTCGACGAGGGGGGTATGACGCCTATGGAGGCGATCGCCTCCGCTACGAGGACAGGAGCCGAGGCTTGTGCCCTCGACGGCGTCGGAACCGTGGAGCCGGGGAAGACTGCGGACCTGCTCATCGTCGAAGGCGACCCCCTGGAGGACATCTCGGTCCTGCAGGACGCCGGGAGGATGGAGGCCGTCTACAAGGAGGGGCGCCTCGTCGCTAGGAGGGGAACCCTACTCTACCCTTAAAGAATGCCACAGCGGTGGCTATCCGCCCTTCCTTACCTCGTCTGCGACGGCAGAGCCGAACTCTGACGTGCTGTTATTCCCCTTGAGGTCTGGCGTCCTGACCTTCTTGGCGCCGAGGACCCTGTCGATCGCCGAGTCTATGCCACTCCACGCCTCCTTCAGCCTCCTGTCTCCGTGCTTGTTTCCCATCCAGTTGAGCATCATGCCGACCGAGAGGATCATCGACGTCGGGTTCGAGATCATCTTGCCGGCTATGTCCGGCGCTGATCCGTGGGTGGGTTCGGCGAAGCAGTGGTCGTCCCCTGCGTTCAGGCTGCCCGCCAGCCCCATGCTCCCCTGGATGGCTCCTGACATGTCGGACATTATGTCTCCGTATTGGTTCGGCATCACGGCGACGTCGTAGAAGTTGGGACGCATTATGGCGTAGTACGACCACGAGTCGATCCAGGTGGTGTCCTGCTCTATGTCCGGGTAGTCCTCGGCGACCTCGTGGTAGATGTCCTTGAAGAGGCCGTCCCCCTTGCAGATGCCCCACTTCGCGGTGCAGGTCACGCGCTTCTTGCCGTCGAGGGGCGCCCCCGCCCTCCCCTTGTACTCGCCTGTCTTCGCCATCTCGAATGCCTTCCTTATGATCCTCTCGCACCCCTTCCTGGTCTGGACGTAGTCGTCTATGGCGAGCTCGGTCACGCCGCCTCGGCTAAGGTATCCGCCTATCCCCACGTACATGTGCTCGGAGTTCTCCCTGAGGACTATGTAGTCGATGTCGCCCGGCTTCCTCCCCACCAGGACGCTGTCGACGCCAGGCCTCAGTCGGCACGGCCTTATGTTGGCGTAGAGATCTAGGTCCATCCTCATGTTGATGGGCAGGTTTGGGCCAGGAAGCTTCCTGAGTAGATCCGGCAGCCCCACGGGCCCCTTGAAGATGCCATCGACCTCGCGGAAGAGCCCCTCCGTGACGGCGGGGTCCCAGCCCTGCTTCATGTCGTGGTCGACCCAGTACTTTGCGCCAAAATCGTACGGGCCGAGGACCTCAAGGTCGAGGCCGTACGCCTTCTCCACGGCCCTCAGCACCTTCATGGCCTCCGGCACTATCTCGCCGGCGATGCCGTCGCCGACGAGCCCGAGAATCGTATATCTCCGGGTCATTTCAGAACAGATCAAAATGGGGCTGTTAGGTTTTAAAAGGATGCAAACGCGCCCTTACCAGGGGCTGGGTAGAGCTTATTTATGGGCGGAGTATTGCTATGGTTGGTTCATGGGCTCGTGGTCTAGCACGGATATGACATCAGCCTGCGGAGCTGGGGGTCGTGGGTTCGAATCCCACCGAGCCCGCCCTTCGAACAATTAATACTTTTTCCAATGATTCCCGGAGTCGATCCCTGATGATAAGTTACTGGCGGAGTCGTCGAAGGGTGTAGTCGTAGGAGACCCTGATGTACTTAGTCACCCACCTTTTCCTGAGCAGGGCACTCCTATGCGCGTGAACCGTCTCGTTTTTATCTGAAATCAGGAACATAGGGAATAGGCGAATAGAGTCGGCAGTATATCCATTAAAGGCGTTTCCAGACTATCTCGGGACGATCTATAAGGTCGTTCGATTTCCCTCGATGCTAAGCTACGTCTCGGCGGCATTAACGGGCTCTCTCTTAGCCGGCACCCTCCTCGACCGCAGAGTAGTTTGGCTGCTGATGTTCTCAGCGTTCAGCTCAGCCTTCGGCTTCGTCGTGAACGATCTATGCGACGCAGAGCTTGACAGGGTAGCCGGCGTGACGAGAAACCCTCTTTCGACCGGCGAGCTGAGCATGGGGAGAGGCATCTCGTTCGCGCTTCTCCTTCTCCTCTCCTCGATGGTGCCCCTGTCCTTCCTGAGCCTCCGGAGCCGGCTGCTCGGTTTAATCGTCGTCTTTCTCTACATCACCTACTCGTGCCTTGTGAGGGCGAAGGCCAGACCGATACTGGACATAGTATACCACGGTCTCTGCCTAGCGACCCTCGCAGCGATGGGCTACATGGAGCACGGACGCATAGACGCCAAGTGCCTCCTATTCGCGTCGATCGTCTTCCTCCTCTCCTCAATGTCTCAGGTCCTTCAGGAGGTTAGAGACTATGAGACTGATAGAGCCAAGATAATGACCACGGTCACCCTGCTGGGCAAGAAGAGGTCGCTGATCCTCTGCCTGGCGCTGTTCATCTCCACCTTCCCGCTCGTCTTCATCCTGTTCCTCAAAGGGGCTATCCCCATCGAAATGTCGATTCTCTTACCCCTGACCTACTTTATCATAGCCCCTATCTTTCAAGCCATAAGGAACGAGGAGTATGAGAGGAGGATGTTGACGGCGATTAAAGAGAGGCGGCTTATCATGATCGCCTTGATAATCGCCACGTTTATCCTAGATAGGCTCTATCTTCTTAACACGCGCAGGTAGCGTAATCGAGGATTTGGCAGAGGCCTTCGGGCTCCAGAACCCGATATGTGGGCCCGGCATGGATATGATCCATCAGGCCAAAACCATTTTCTAATCCCTCAGCCCACCATAAGGGAAAGGTGGCGCCATGCTCAACTCGAAGACGATCAGGCACCTCATAGAGACGCAGCAGCTCGTCTCCGACTACGTCGACCTCGATAAGCAGCTCCAGCCCGCAGGCTTCGACCTGAGCCTGAAGGAGGTCCAAGCGTACGTGGGAGCTGGCAGTGTGGACTTCACCAACAAAGAGCGCGTCATCGCCGAGACAACGTCTCTGAAGCCTGACGCAGAGGGCTGGTATAGCCTAGCTCAGGGCTGCTATGTCGTCGTCTACAACGAGGTTGTGAAGATGCCCCTGAACCTCGTCGCCCTGGCGAGGAGCAGGTCGACGGTCCTCAGGAACGGCGCGGCTGTGGAGACCGCCGTCTGGGACCCAGGCTACCATGGAAGGAGCAGCAGCCTCCTCGTCGTCCACAACCCCCACGGCATCAGGCTTAAGCAGGACGCCCGCATCGCCCAGCTCGTATTCTACACCACGGACGAGGTCGAGGAGGGCTACGCCGGTGTCTATCAGAACGAGAGGAGGAAGGGTTAGGAGCGCCCGGACCCGAGCCTCAGGGGCTTGCCGGGCAGCGCCCCTGTGTGCTCCCCTCCGCTGATCACCGCGACCCCGTTCACTAGGACGTGCTCCATCCCCGTCGGATACATGTAAGGGTCGAGGTACGTCGCCGTGTCGGTGATCTTCTCGGGGTCGAAGACGACGACATCCGCCCAACATCCTACCCTGACGAGCCCCCTGTCACCCTGCTTGAGCCTCCTCGCGGGCAGTGATGTCATCTTCATCACAGCCTCCTCCAGGGAGACCACCTTAGCGGCTTCGTCGTAGACGAGCTCGGGCCGTAAGACGCCCCTGACGTACTTGCGGATGACCATGGGGAAGGTGCCGTAGCTCCTCGGGTGGTTGCGGCCGCCGCCTAGGACTCCGTAGGGTGCCAGTGCGTAGCCGTCCGAGCCGATCATGCTCCTTGGGTGCCTGAGGACATTTCTGATGTCCTCCTCGTTGTAGTAGAAGCCGACGACGCTGCCCGCCGCCCCGGAGGCCTCGAGGAGGTCGAAGTAGGCGTCGAATGGGTCGATCCCCATCTCGGCGGCTAACTCGGCGAGGTTCCGGCCTATGGGCCAGTCCTTGGGGTAGGCGGAGATGAGTATCTTCTCCCACATGCCCCTCTTCACGAGCCCGCATGGGCCGGGCCCAGGCACCTTCTCCTCCATCATGTCGAGCCTGATCCTCCCACGCTCCTCGGGCCTCCTCAGGCGCTCCACGATCCTCTCGGGGCCACCGGCCTGCGCCCAGGGAGGGAGGAGGGTGCTCAGGCTGGTGCTCCCGCCGATGTAGGGGTGCATGTCGCAGGTGACATCGACTCCCCTCGACTGGGCCTCGTCCATCATCGCCAGTGTCTCCACCGACCTCCCCCATGCGCCGATCTTGGCCGGGTGATGTGAGACCTGCACGGGTACCCCGGCACGCTCACCGATCTCGATGGCCTCACCGAGGGCTTCTATCATCGTCTCCCTCTCCCCCCTTATGTGGGAGGCGTAGAAGCCGCCGTGCCCGGCAACGACTCTGCATAGTTCAACGAGCTCGTTGGTTTCCGCGTACCTGCCTGGCGGGTAGACGAGGCCTGAGGAGAGGCCGAAGGCGCCGTCCCTCATCGCTCCATCGATAAGCTCCTTCATCTCCTCAAGTTCACCCCGCGTGGGTGCCCTCTCCTCCATGTCCATGACACACTGCCTGACTGTGCCGTGGCCCACGAGGGCGGCGACGTTCACCGCGACGCCCTCCTCGAGCCTCTCCAGGTACTCGGCGAGTGACCTCCAGTCGACGTCGACGCCGTAGCGCTCAGCCTCCTGTTCCTTGGCGAGGCCGAGGAAGGGGGCGGCTGATCCACCGCAGTTCCCCACGACCTCGGTCGTCACGCCCTGCCGTACCTTACTCTCCGCCCTAGGGTTCGCTATGAGCGTGATATCAGAGTGACTGTGTATGTCAATGAAGCCCGGCGCGACCATGAGGCCCGAGGCGTCTATCCTGTGGACGCTTTCGTCCGGGTTGATTGGTCCAAGCTCGACTATCCTGCCATCCTTTATTCCCAAGTCGGCTCTGAAGACCGGGCGTCCGGTGCCGTCGACGACGAGGCCGTCGTGGATCACTAAATCGTATACCATGGAATGTTCCCCATGGAATGGTTGCTTCAGGTCTTCATAATTTTTTAGAGGTCCCTTCGGTGTCTCGTAAGGGGAATAGCTGCCTAACTGCCGTGGTTGCGGTAAAAAATGTTCTGTCTGCGACACCCGTGTCGCAAGGTATTTAAACGCACCCCCCGATGAAGGTAGGCGTTGATGAATAGATGAGCCTGTTCAGGTCGCGGCTGGCGAAGGAGTTCGACGACAAGACCGCGAGGTTCCACACAAGCGTCGTCGAGGACCTCCGAATCTTCGAGGACGACATCAACTGTACCGTCGCCCACGATATCATGCTCCACGAGCAGGGCGTCATACCGCTGAGGGAGCTGAAGCTCATACTCGGCGCCTTGGAGGCGATCAGGTCGGAGTGGAGAAAGGGCGAGGTAACCATAGGCCCTGAGTTCGAGGATATCCACGAGTACATCGAGACCAAGGTGATAGAGCGGATCGGCATAGAGGCGGGCGGCATGATGCACACCGGCCGGAGCCGCAACGACCAGGTCGTCACCGACATACGGCTCAGGCTCAGGGAGGAGCTCCTGACGATAGGTGGGGAGATCCTCGACCTCGTAGAAGCACTCCAGGTCAGGGCAGAGGAGAACGCGGAGACCCTGATGATTCTCTACACCCACGGCCAGCATGCCCAGGTGGGAACGTTAGGAGCGTATCTGTCCAGCTACGCCGACGCCTTCATGAGGGACTACGAGAGGCTGACCGAGTGCTACCGAAGGGTGAACATGAACCCCCTCGGCGCCGGTCCGGTCGGTGGCACGAGTATCCCCGTAAACAGGAGCCGCACCACTGAACTTCTCGGCTTCGACGCAATAGCCGAGAACAGCATCGACGCCACAAGCGGGAGGGACTGGGCCGTCGAGACGGCTGCGGTCTGTGCTATCCTCATGGGGAACCTGAGCAGGGTGGCCGCGGACCTCCTAGAGTGGAGCGCCGTCGAGTACGGCTACGTCGAGCTCGCAGACGAGTATGCCTCGAGTAGCAGTATAATGCCCCAGAAGAAGAACCCCAGCACCCTAGAGCTACTCAGGGGGAAGAGCGGCGAATCCTATGGTGCCCTCATTGAGCTGATGACGATGGTGAAGGGTGTCCCCTCAGGCTACCACCAGGACCTCCAGCAGACAAAGCTCACCCTCTGGAGGGCACTAGACGTCGTTGAGACGAGCCTGGAGGTGATGACAGGCATAGTGAAGACCCTGAAGGTGAAGCCCGAGAGGATGATGAGGCAGGTCGACGGCAGCTTCACCATGGCAGTCGAGGTAGCCGAGGCCCTCGCCCAGGACGCCGGCCTCAGCTTCCGTGAGGCCTACAAGATAACCGCCGACCTAGTCACGCAGACGGTGAACCGGGGGGCAACGCTGAAAGCACTCAAGCCTGAGGACTTCGATGCCTCCGCTGAGAGGCTATTCAAGAAGAAGGTTGCGGTCAGCCAGGGCTGGATAGATAGGACGACCGATCCAAGGCAGAGCCTGATGAGACGAAAATCCATCGGTAGCCCCCACCCGGACGAGGTCATGAGGATGGTGAGGGAGCACGGTATCGCTCTGAGGAAGGCGCGTGCCGAGCTGGCGACCAGGCGGAAGAAGATAGAGTCCGCGATGAGAGGTCTCAGCCAGACAGCCGAAGGATACCTGAAGAAGCAGCCCTGACCGAGAGACGATGTTTAAAACGGGGTGCCCGCTCCTTCATTACTTGACGACCTCTTGGACAAGAAGTGGGTATACATCGCGTTCTTCGTCATCATCGGTGGCCTCCTGACGGCGGAATTCCTCAGCACCGTCCTCTGGCCGATAATCGACTACAAGCCAACGGGACTGCCGAGACTCGAGGTTGGCGCAACTTATACTTACAGGTACATGAAGGACGACCAGCAGGTCGGCTCCTATGAGTATACCGTGGAAAAGATGGAGGTAGTCGCGGGGACGGTGACATACGACGTCAGGTCCAGGACGAACATCTCCTTCCAGGGCAAGGGCTTCTACCTCGAATCCCTACTCGTGGTGAGCGAAGCCCCCAGCCCCCTCTCGTACAGCCTGAACGGAACAGTAGCGGGTGACGAGACCCAGATAACATGCACCTTCCAGGGCTCAAAGGTCAAGGAGAGCGCCCGGCTGAAGGGCGAGACGAGCTACACGGAGGTAGACATCCAACCGAACACACTCCTAGCCGACAACAACATGCCGGGCCACTGGGAGCTATTCTTCAGTTCCTTCAGCTACGAGCAGGGGAAGCGCTATAAGGCGAGCGTCTTCTCGCCCCAGGGAGGGTCCGTTAGCCCCATGGAGCTCAACTTCGACAGCAATCTCCAGACGGTGACCATAGACGGCAAGAGCTATAGCTGCATACAAGTCAGGGAGACGAACAACGACCTCTACTTCTACCTCTACCAGGGGGCGCTGATCAAGTACGTCAACAACCCCCAGGGCGTGGTCTTGATCAGGATTCCCTAGGGCGGACCTGCGATTAGGCCAGGGCCTGGAATAATGGTAGGGATGGAGACGCTTTTCTTGGCCCTGACAGCCAGCGCGAGGCCGCCGTAGAGGACGACATCGTTGCCGAGAGGTGTGATCTTGATCTCGGGCTTCCTGTTGATGATGTGCCTGTCGATACCGCCTATGATGGGCCCCAGCACAAGCTCGGGGTTGTTAAGGGTTATGCTGCCTCCGACTGTTATCAGCTCGGGGTCGAAGACGTTGACAATATCTCCGAAGCCGACCGCGTTCACCCTCCCCACCTCGCCGACGATCTCACTCGCCAACGAGTCACCCTTAGACGCTGCCGAGAAGATCATCTCTGAGGTTAGTTTCGACAGATCCGTGCCAAAAACTTCGTAGAGTAGACTGCCCTCCAAAGCCTTGCCTCTTAGGATAAGTCTGGCAAGGTTGGGGATGTTTGCCCCCGAGCAGTACGCCTCCCAGTGGCCACGGCAACCGCAGCCGCACATGAGTTCAGAGTCGGGGTTGATAGTGACGTGCCCGATCTCTGGGGCGTTTCCGTCCTTGCCGTTGAGGAGGTGACCGTCGACGATGGCGCCTCCCCCGAGGCCGGTGCTAAAGGTGACGTAGAATAGGTTGCCGACCCCCCTGCCTGCGCCGTACACCTGTTCGCCGAGGACGGCGGCGTTGCAGTCGTTCATCAGCCAGACGGGGACGCTGAACTCTTCGAGGAGGGGCTCGACGACGGGGATGCCCTTGAAGGGGTAGTTGGGCGTGTTCGTTATGTACCCCCTCCTCAGGTCGAGTGGGCCTATGGAGCCTACGCCGATGGCGTCTGGCTCAGCCCCGAGGCTCCGAGCCATCCTGATGATCTGTGCCGTAACCCCCTCAGGGCCGTGCAGCCGGTCCGTCTGCTCCCCCAGCCTCGAGCCGAGGCCCTTCTCGTCGCCGACCGCGACCCTGATGTTAGTGGCGCCTATATCAACGGCCAGATAGGACAAGGTGACCCCCGAATAGAGGGGGATTTCAGGATAAAAAGGGGTTACTTCTTGGCGACGATGGTTGTGCAGAGAATCCCTATCTTCTCCACGGTCGCCTCGAGGACGTCGCCCGCCTTTAGGAAGTTGTCCGGCTTCGTTTTTCCGTCGATGACTGGGCTCGTGTCGAGCGCCGTGCCCGCGCAGGTGCCTCCGCAGACGATATCGCCAGGGTAGAGGTACATGTCGCGGCTCAGCCAGGCGATCCACCAGGGGAACCTCCTGATCATGCTCTCCATAGAGCCGTTCTGCCTGATCTTCCCGTTCACCGTCTGCTTCAGCTTCAGCCTGTACGGGTCGCCTAGCTCATCCGCCGTGACTATACAGGGCCCCATTGGGGCGCACCCGTCGAAGTTCTTTGCAAAGAAGAAGCCGTCAGGCCCCCCTGTCCTCGGGCCGTCGCGTATACTCAGGTCGTTAACGATTGTGTAACCGTAGATATAGTCAGCGGCCTCTTCTTCCTTGATGTCCTTTCCCTCCTTTCCTAGGACTACGCCGATCTCAACCTCGTAGTCGAGGCGCTGGGTCCTTGCCGGGAAGGGGATCTCGGAGTCTGGGCCTACCACATTCCTCGCCTGCTTCCAGAAGCCCCAGGCGTTGTAGGTTCCGGCGGCTACCTGCTTCTTCAACTCATCAATCGTAGTCGGCCTCCCCTGCATTCTTGCAACGTCGACGGAGTGGTCATAGAAGTTGGCGCCGGCCATCGCTATCCTGCTCGCAGGGCTCGGCAGCGGTGCGTGGAGCTTCTCGCCCTTGAAGACGAGCTGCTCACCATTCGGCCCGACCTTATGCCCCTTCTTGACGTAAGCGACCGCCTCGGAAGCTGCCTTCAGTCCCTCGTCGCCCTCCTCGATGAAGCAGAGCAGGCACGAGGGGACCTTGGCTTCAGCCTTCTCGCACGGGCGGGGGATGCCCTTGCTCGCGAGGAGCGCGGCGTAAGCGTGGTTGAGGTCGACGACCGACCTATCTTCCTGGAGGCAGCCTAGCCTCTTCTCTGAACCATAAACAACTAGCTTCATAGTAGTCGTCAGAATAGGGGTGGAACGCCCTTTTAAGTTTGAGCAGGGCTAAAAAAGGGTTAAGGCGGCTTCCTCAGCGCCCGCTTGAAGTAGTCCTCGATATCCTTTTTCTGCTTATCGGGGATCGTCTTCTCGAACGGGAAGGCAGCAGCGTTGGCGACGTACCTGTCGAGGAAGAGCTCGACGAACTCCCCCTGGGCCTGTAATGTCTTCGGACTCAGCCATTTGACCCTGTCCTCCGTGCTGTGCATGAGCACGT
>Ga0315279_10009926_pt1 | contig 11260 bp, 10 predicted proteins | sample YL17G06_20_MG_FD_203694 | JGI IMG/M metagenome (GOLD analysis project Ga0315279, IMG submission 203694) | Sediment microbial communities from Yellowstone Lake, YNP, Wyoming, USA - YL17G06_20 | ecosystem: Environmental > Aquatic > Freshwater > Lake > Sediment | place: USA: Wyoming | collected...
CACTTAACGCCGGCAGAAGCAGCCCAACCAGCAGTGAGATTATCGCCAGCGTTATTAACAGCTCCATAAGCGTAAATCCGCCGCACTTGCCCGCCACTACGTATGGCGGGTGAATATGGCGGACAAGTCCTTTGTTTTTACGGTTCATAGCACTATCCTTTATGTAATTTTTGTTAGTGCCGGCAGCTTACGGGCCTTCGATGTAGCTGCAATCAAGCCAGCTATCAACAAAAACCCCAAGGTCATGCATATCAACTATTCCATTCTCAACCAAATCATACAGCCAGGGCGGGTTCTGCTCCAGCCAGTGATTGGCTAACATCGCAAAGTCGGCAAAAGTGACACAGCAATCACAGTTAAAATCTCCAGCCAAAAGACCACTCCCTCCACAAACAACTGTGCACCTGATTGAATCCCAGTGTGTAATGTAGCTCTGGTATATCTTTCCTGCTGTATTTAATCTTATACCAAGGGATAGTTTATGCAGATTCCCATCTCTATATTTATTATCAACCTCATAAGCTTGGCCGGGATATGCGCCCGATACAACTAACCCTGCACTATTCGAATCCCAGACGACCTCGTCATCAATTAGCAAAACCGCGATGCATTTACTTGGGTCCCATGCAAGCCAATCGGTCTCCAGTTTTATGTCAAAAATAATCTCATTAACATCCGTCAAATCCACCTCTTGAGAAACAGTTGCCATATCTCCTGCAGCAAATGTTCTCCAATTAGAGTAGAGAGTCAGATTGTAGTTGCCAGTGGTTGTCCAATCCCTGTGTACGTATCCACTAAATTTGTCCGCAGGCATATTGACATCCCAGCCATTTGGCTCTTTTACTGTGATATTATCTATAAGGCCGTCATCTTCGAAACTGCCGTTTACAATCTCGCACACACTTGCCCGTGTCGAACTGACGGCTGACAGCATAACCGCTGCTATTGCAGTAACTATTAAGGATTTCATCATCACTTCCTCCAATCGTTGAGCTTTCATTGCCGCATTGTAAAACATACTTTTTTAGTAACAGATTTTTTATGGATTGTATTTCCAATCAAAGTTGAATATGTCGTCAGCCGTGCCGTATTCGCCGTCCCAGCCGGCAGAAAGCAGGATATAAGAATCTGCCCTGCAAGGCATATCGGCCGTTGTAACTTTGTCACTTTTTGTATTTTTATAAAATCTATCAGCGTTCACAAGGATGTGAACCCCACCCCCTATCTTACCAAGCTTAACCAATTCCTGGTTGTCCCAGATATTATAAATATTGGTTGTGCTCCCATCAGGTGAAGCTGGCACATTCAGTGGGTCATGCCTACTGTTGGCTGTGTCCGCCTTGTAGTAAAGTATAGGCATACCGGCCTTTATTCCGGTTGGCAACTGACGTGTATATACGTCACATAAGACACGATTCCTGTTCTTATTCACCGGCAGATACAGAAAAGGTGTTATATTGTTGCCATATAAATCTTCAAGCTTATAGACGTCAGCGCTTTCACGCGGCAAAAATGGGCCCTTTCTGGCTCCGAGATTCGTAGTATCAAGGGGAACAGGATATAAGTCGTCATTAGGGGGTTTAAGAGAAGGATTCTTGCCATCACTTCTGAAAATCGAACTTGTGTGAAAGCCCATCGAATCCTGACCCATCATTGCCTCGCAAAGCTTCATCGCTCCACAATAGGAAGTGGGCACCGAGTCTAAAGCATTGGAAGGAGGATACCCCTCGAACTCGTTACTGAAAAGCTCTATCGCAGCATCGATGCTGTGGAACTGTGCCCTCTGTCTTACGCCTTTGGCATATCGCTTGGCCATATTGAGAGCAGGCATAAGAAGGCCAATGAGAATCACAATAATGCTCATAACCGTAAGAAGCTCTACAATGGTAAAGGCCGGTTTTTTAGTCACGTGTCGTTCGTCGTTCGTCGTTCGACGATATACGATATACGCACGACGCATAACGAAATGGGATTGTTTAATAATCGTTTTCATTTTTTCTCCTTTTTTTATTTGAATTTTGTTTGTTAGTTTACGCTTTACCAGGCGGCGCTTAAGTCTGAGCGCTCAGGCCTGTGATAACCTGTATCATAGGCAAAAACACCGATAGAACGATAGTCAGAACAATGCTGCCCAGGCAGAGAATCATAATCGGCTCAAGCAGTGACATTAACGAAGCAACCAGCACGTCAACCTGCTCGTCATAGTTGTCGGCAACCTTAAGAAGCATTTTATCCAGGTCGCCTGTCTCTTCGCCCACGGCAACCATATTGGAGACAATCAGGTCAACGGTTTTGGACTGCCGTAGCGGCCCTGCAAAAGTGTCGCCCTGCCTGATGGAGTTGTGAACGTTGGAGAGCGTATTGGCAAAGACCTCGTTTCCTGCTGTCTCGCGCGAAACGTTAAGGGCGTCCAGAATCGGCACGCCTGCGCCTATCAATGTCCCCAGAGTTCTCGTCCATCGTGTAATCGACACTTTACTACTGAGCTGGCCGACCACCGGCAGTTTCAACTTTATAGTGTCCAGGATTAACCTGCCGGTTCGAAACCGCCTTATTATCTTGAGCACAATGATTACTCCAAACGGAACTGACAGCAGAATAAACAAGCCATATTGGTAAGCAATCCAATGACTTATTCCGAGCACCGTAGTCGTTACTCTGTTCAGCTTCTGGCCTTCCAGCATCTCCTCAAGGACCGTCTTAAACTGCGGTATTACGTATGTCATCAGTCCAAGGAGAATACAAAATGCTGCGCTCAAGACCACGCATGGGTAAACCATTGCGCTTTTAACTCGGTTTTTAAGCTTCTGGGCTTTTTCCATAAAGTCAGCAACGCGTGACAGTATCAGGTCCAGCACGCCGCCGGCCTCGCCGGCGGCAACCATGCTGACAAACAGCCGGTCAAACGCCCTCGGACACCTGGCCATCGCTTCCGAGAGCGTTGAGCCGCCCTCAATGTCGTCGGCTACATACCCGATGACCCGCTTGAGTGTCCCCGACCTTTGCTGCTCCTCAAGAATTCTAAGCGACCGCAAAATCGGTAAGCCCGCATCCTGGAGCGTGGAAAGCTGCCTGGCAAACTGAGCTATGTATTTGACCCTGACCCTGCCGCCGGAGCCACGCCTTCGCTTGGGCTGCAGGATTCCTCTTGCTGTGGGCTTTTTCCCCACGCCACGCGTTCGCACCTTCGTGGGAAAGTATCCCATATTCCGGATTTTGCTTATCGCTTCCTTCTCGCTGAGGGCCTCGATTTCGTTCTTTACTTCCACGCCCTGTGCATCTAACGCTATGTACTGGAAAACAGGCATATTCAATACCTCCTACGGACTAACAATTAGCCATTGCAAACTTAACACCAGCCAATCCTTACTTTTTATCCCTCTGTACTTGTTTCCTTTATTACCTCGTCTATGGTTGTTATACCGTCATAGATTGCAGCCAGACCGGTATCGTGCAACAGCTTCATACCGGCTTTTTGCCCGGCTGCACGCAAAACACCTGTCGAGGCCTGATTCATAATCAGGTCGCGCATTTCATCATTGAACGTCATAATCTCAAAAATACCCGTTCGTCCCCTATAGCCGGTATTGTTGCACTTCTCGCAGCCTCGCCCATAATAAAACTTCTTTCCCTTAACATCCTCAGGAGTAAGTTGTAACTCGCTTAACTGACTTTCGTTCGGCTGAAATGGCGTTTTGCAATTTTCACATATCCTTCTAACTAATCGCTGACCGATGATACCTTCGAGCGTAGCGGTAAGAAGGAACGGCTCAACTCCCAAATCCAGAAGTCGAGCTATAGAACCTGGGGCGTCGTTTGTGTGTAAGGTGGTGAATACCACGTGCCCTGTCAGCGACGCCTGGGCGGCGATTTCCGCCGTCTCCAGGTCACGTATCTCTCCAACCAGGATGATGTCAGGGTCCTGACGCAGAATTGACCGCAGACATCTCGCAAAGGTAAGGCCGATATCTGGTTTTATCTGAACCTGAATAAGGCCGTCGATGTCATACTCTATGGGGTCTTCGGTGGTGATTATTTTCGTCTCAACGTCATTAAGTTCTCCCAATGCGGAGTAAAGAGTAGTAGTTTTGCCGCAGCCGGTGGGACCCGTAACAATTATAATACCGTTGGGCTTGCGAATAAGCCGACGGACCACCTCCTGGTCATCCGGCCTTAACCCGAGTTTCCCCAAATCAAAGGAGATCTGAGACCTGTCGAGAACACGCAATACAACACTTTCCCCGAACATCGTAGGCAGAACGCTGACGCGCAAATCAACGGGATTGCCCTGGACAGTTAAGGATATTCGGCCATCCTGTGGCAGGCGCCTCTCGGCGATGTCCAGACTTGCCATAACCTTTATGCGGGAGCTAAGGGCCGCAGCAATGTATTTTGGCGGAGGAATCATTTCGTAAAGCACGCCGTCAATTCGGTATCGCATCTTGTATTCATTCTCGAACGGCTCAAAATGAACATCCGAGGCCTTATCACGAATTGCCTGCAGCAAAACCAGGTTCAGCAGCTTCTTAACAGGGTTTGACTCAGAAAGCTCCTTCAATTCATCCAGGTCGATGCTCTGGTTTCTGCCGTCAAATTCCGCAAGGAAACTGTCGCTTTGTATTTCATCTATCAGTTCGCTGATATTTTCATCCTGCGTCTCATAGTATTTGGTCAGGGCCTTTTCCAACGCATCGGAGTCAGTTATCTTGGCGGTAACCTTAAATCCCATTAGCGTGCTTAAATCGTCAGTTGCTCTGAAGTTATCAGGGTTGTCAAGTGCGACGGTTAGCTCATTTTGTTCTTTGTTGTATTCGATTGGGACGACGCGGTATGTCTTTGCCATTTGTGCCGGCACCTTCTCGACCACGTCAGCAAGAATGTCAATGCCGTCTATGCTTACATACTCCATTCCTCGCTGGGCCGCCAACGCAGCCCGGAGCTGGTTCTCATCGACTAAACCCAATTCAAGAAAAACTTGGCCGATTCGGACCTTCCCACCCCGCTGACTCTGGATTTTCAGGCACTCGTGGACCTGCTCTCTGCTTAGAACACCCATTTTTATAAGGACCCTGCCGAGCGTTCTGCCCCTTAATTGCTCTATGGGAGGAAGCGTTTGTGTTGTTTTCTCTTTCGCCATAAGCATTTTTCCCTATAATCGGTATCGTTCTAAACCAACGTTATTATACAACATTAAAACCTGTTTGGCAAACAAATTATAAATTGGACATTTAGTTATTAGGACTTTTGACAAGGTTTATCATTAGATTCTTGCGATAGTCGAAAAACATCCTCCTTCGTTTTCTGGCATAAAAACGCCACCCTCTTGACTCCCTGCCGGTATTTCGCAATGGCCCACGCTCATTAGCTGTGAACTACGTTCTTAAGATAGGTCCTAAATCCTCCATTTCCTGTGCTGCCTCTTTTTTCTTTGCCTTTGCCCCCCTCATAGCAGCCATCTTGGCCATAGCCTTATCCTGCAGCGCACCCGGCTGGCGGCTATTATCCAGCATCTCCTCCAGCGTGATTTTGCCGATATCATAAAGCTGCCACAGATGCTCATCGAGAAGTTGCATTCCCAGCTTTTTACCGGTCTGAATGCTCGAATCGATTCGATATGTTTTGTTTTCACGAATAAGGTTGGCAATGGCAGGGGTTACAACCATAAATTCATAAGCTGCCACTCTACCTTTGCCGACAGCCAGAGGACAAAGCGCCTGGCTAAGAACGGCTATCAAATTGCTGCTTAATTGAATCCGTATCTGCTCCTGTTGGTTCACCGGGAATACGTCAATAATTCTGGTAACCGTTCCCGCAGCGCTTGTGGTGTGCACGGTGCTAAAGACAAGGTGGCCGGTTTCAGCAGCTCTAATAGCCCCCTCCATTGTTTCCAAATCCCGCAATTCGCCGACCAGAATCACATCGGGGTCCATTCTTAGGACGCGTCTTATGCCTTCGCCGAAACTGGGGACATCGACGCCGACTTCCCGCTGGTTGACAATAGACTTTTTATGGGTGTGATAATACTCTATGGGGTCCTCAATCGTTATAATATGGCGGTCGAAGTTTTCATTGATATAGTTTACCATACACGCCAGCGTGGTCGTCTTTCCACTTCCGGTTGGGCCTGTAACCAGAAACAGGCCTCTCGGCCGGCGGCACAAGGCAGCGCAAATCTTGGGCAAACCTATCTCCTCAAAACTCATAATTTTTGTCGGGATAAGACGCAACACACATGAAATACTGCCTTTTTGCCGAAAGATAGAGACGCGAAATCGTGCCGCATCACCATAGGCAAAGCCGAAGTCCGTACCACCCTCTTCCTGAAGCTCTTGCTGATTTCGTTCAGGAGTAATGCTCCTCATCAAGGCCGTAGTATCATCAGGTTCAAGAACCTTGGTTTCGAGCGACCTGAGTCGGCCGTCTATTCTTAATACCGGTGGTCGGCCGACAACAAGATGGATATCCGACGCACCCTGTGAAACACAGGCCTGCAGCAATCTGTCCATATTAACCGTTGTCATTTTAGAGTCCCCACTAACTGCGTTTTGCTCAATCTGCCATTGTCTCTTCTGTCTGTGCTATGGTCACCACTTCAGCTGGGGTTGTGATTCCTTTGAATACCTTGATCTTGCCGTCATCCATCAGTGTTCTCATTCCGCTTGCTCGTGCTGCCCTTCTAATCTCCATGGTAGGTGCCTTCGCAAAGGCCAGTTCCCTTATTTCGTTATTCATTTCAAACATTTCAAATACTGCGATTCGGCCTTTATAGCCGGTGCTTTGGCATTGACTGCATCCGGTTCCTTTGTAGATGGGATATTTTTCGATGTCCTGCGGGGTAAGTCTAAGCGCCTGTAAATAGTTTGGGTCAGGGTTCTCATCCACTACTTTACATTTGCTGCAAATGACTCTTACAAGCCGCTGGGCCATAATGGCCTGGATGGAGCTGGCGACAAGAAACGGCTTAACACCCATATCTATCAGACGCGTAATAGCGCTTGGAGCATCGTTAGTGTGCAAGGTGCTGAAAACCAGGTGTCCCGTAAGTGCTGCCTGAATTGCGATGTCCGCCACGACGCCATCTCGAATCTCGCCGACCAGTATGATATTAGGTGCCTGGCGAAGCATTGAACGCAGAATTCTTTCAAATGATAAACCGATATCTTCCTTGACCTGGCACTGATTCATTCCGTCAAAGTTGTACTCGACAGGGTCTTCGGCGGTAACGATTTTCTTATCGGGCTTATTGAGTTCCTGCAATGCCGCGTAGAGTGTCGTGGTTTTGCCGCTGCCGGTGGGGCCTGTAACCAGGAAGATGCCGTTGGGCCTTTTGATTATCTTCTGGAATTGCTCATAATTATCCTGTTCAAAACCCAGCGATTCGATGCCGATGTTGACGGCGTCCCGGCGCAAGATTCGCAGCACCACGCTTTCGCCGTGGTTGCCCGGCAAAGCCGAAACGCGAAAATCGATATCCTGCCCCCCGATTGTCCGTTTGATACGACCATCCTGCGGCAATCTCTTTTCCGCAATATCCATCCCGGATAGAATCTTGAGTCTGGTAATCAGCGGCGCCTGCATATTCTTGGGAATAGCATCTCTGTCTAAACAGACGCCATCGACGCGATATCTTATCCGCACCCTGTCGGCCATCGGTTCAACGTGGATATCGCTGGCCCGCATATGGTAAGCGTTATCTATTATCAGGTTTACCAACCTGATGATGGGTGCTTCATCGTCCGCGCCGGCAAGCTGGGCCCGCAGCGTTTCTGCCTGCAGCTCGTGGCCGGCCTCGGCAAGCTCGGCAGCGGTGGCGTCAATGCTGTGTCTTAGCCGGTCGTCTTCTTCCTTTTTTGTCTGTTCAAACCGCTCCTGGATATAGGAGCGAATTTTTGTGGGGTTGGCGAGATAGCACTCCAGCTCGGTGTTGAGCCGAAACCGGATTGCATCCATCGTGTCTAAGTCTGACGGGTCGCTGATAACCAATTTTAGCTTGCCGTTATTCATCCCAAGCGGCAGGACATTGTGCTTTCGTATAAGCTCTTCAGGAATAATCTTTGCTGCGTCGGTGGGGATGGCGGTCTTGTCTAAGTTTATGTATTCCAACCCAAATTGCTTGGCAATTGCCTTGGTCAAAGTCTCATCATCTATCAGACCCAATTCGAGCAATACCTGGCCGAGCCGTTTGTTACTGGTTTTTGAGGTCTTAATCGCATTGATAAGGGCCTCTTTTTCCACCAGCCCGGCCTTGTAAAGTATTTCGCCCAAATGTCTGCGCTCTTTAGCCATACTTACCTCTTTTAGTAGCCCGACTCGTCCTGGCGAAGGCCAGGCCGTAGCCGGAGACGATACTATTATAACATTATCGAGATGGTTAGTCAAACCCCGTTTAGAAATTTCAATTCTCCGCCAGATTTATAATGACAAAAGTTTCTGAAATTTCTAACGGGGTCAAATGTCTAATTGCAGCCGGAGCATATTTAGAGCCGTCTGTGCCGCCCGGAGTCGTATGAAATCCCTGTCGTGAGAAAAATTGTAACGCTTCGTTTCGCACCCGCTGTTTGAATCCACACTAACATATACCAGTCCTACGGGTTTTTGTTCGCTTCCGCCGGCTGGACCGGCTATACCGGTTATAGCGATTGCAAAATCTGTTCCGGCTTTTCTTCTGGCCCCTTCAGCCATAGCCCGAGCGACCTGCTCGCTGACGGCGCCGTATTTGTCAATAAAATCGGCTGGCACGCCGAGCTCGCTGACTTTAGCGCGGTTGCTGTAAACGACCCAGCCATACGTAAAATATCGGCTTGCTCCGGGAATATCGGTCAGCAGCTTGGCCAGCGTCCCGCCAGTGCAGGATTCGGCTACGGCAAGCGTTTTTTTATTTCGGGCTAATTTTTTGCCTACCACTTCGGCCAGCGTCTGCTCTCCTGTGCCATAGACCAGCTTTCCAAGGATGTTCCGCAGTGATTTTTCGTCATTTTCAGCCATCTGGTGGGCTTTCTCATTATCCTTCGCCGCTGCGATAATGTGCAGTGTAACTACGCCGTATCCGACTGTGCAGTTGATTAGCGGGTTTCTGCCCCGCTGCATCATAGAGCCCAGCATTTCGGCGATTGCCGACTCGCCTGCCCCAAAGCACTTTAGTTTTCGAACTACTACCGCCTGTCCGCCGGCAAATCGCTGAAGCCGGGCAAGGACCGATTCTTCAAACATTTGCTTCATTTCGGAGGGCACGCCCGGCAGAGCAATAAGCAATTTGCCTTTTGCGTTGGCCATAATACCCGGCGCTGTGCCGAGATTGTTTGCAATCGCTTCCGCCCCAGCGGGTATGTATGCCTGAATCTTATTTTTGTCGGGCATTTGCAAATTTCGGCAGGCAAAAAAATCGCGTATCTTCTGCAAAAGCTGGTCCTGCAATTGCAATTCAACACCGAGAAATTCTGCGAACGCTTGGCGGGTCAAATCATCTTCGGTCGGCCCCAGTCCGCCGGTTGCTATGACTACATCAGCATCGCTGCAAGCTAAATTAAACGCCCGTATAATTGCATTACTTTCATCACCAACGGTGTAAACGCTGACAACGGGTATGCTGATTGAAAGCAGTCTATCACTTAGATATGTAGCATTGGTATCTGTTGTCTGGCCGCTAAGAAGCTCATTACCGATGCTGACGATACTTGCCTTTTTCATAAGGTCTCTTTTACCGCCGAATTCGCAGAGCCCGCCGAGAAAGTATTTTTTTAATTTCTTTCATCTCTGCGTTCTCGGCGCTCTCCGCGGTTAATCTTTTTTAAGTACTCCGATTTTAATCCCAGATTCAGCCGCAAACAAGAAAAAACCCCTTTCTTGCAATTCCTGAATAAGTGGAGTGTGCCATCTTATGTTCTTGGGAGGGTGAGTAACGAAACGCTCAGTGTACGCAGGGCTTTCCCGCGGTCCGCTGAAGCGAGTCGTTAGGCGCTTCGTCGGCGAGGCATCGGCGCTGGGCATCAACAAGACGGCCACCGAAGCGGGGAGGGCCCATTAGGACTCGCCAATGGGTTGGCTTGGTGTAGGCGCCTCTCCCGTCTCGCGCAAGCGTACCGTGATCTCGATCCTGATTGCCTCGGCAGCGCACCACAGAAGACCATACTCAAATTGGTGAAACTGATAGGGACTATCCTCATGCTGGGTGAACTCGAATATATATCTCCAGGATGGGAATAGGTTTCTTGCTCGTGCCAGCAGATCCGGAAGAGCCGGTGATATTTTGTAATCGTCCCACCGTGGCTCCTTCAGCGAGCCCTTGGCGAGCGTAATGCTCACGCGGCCACACAGTTGGTGCGCTTGTTCCGGCCACATCGTGTCATAAACGTCTTCAATAATCGACCTGACTGGCTGAGGTATCTGGTCATACAGAACGCGAAGATTGTGCCCTTCGCGTCCTTGTGGCACTGGTAAGTCCAGCCATATTAGGAGGGCTTTTAAGTAGAGTTCGATGGCAAACCCCAGGTTTGTCGCGCAGGCCACCAAATCTCCCAATTCATTCGACATATCTTGGAGGCACTCCTCCTTTATTGCGCCTATCCTGGGAATGAATTCCTTTGCTAACCTCTGGAAAGCTTCGTCGCACACGAGGGCCGCTTGAGAGTCACGTTTCTTTTCCATGCTTGACTCTCCTATTCCTTCAAGAAGGTAACTACGGATTATATGGTTTCCCTATAAAACCTGCCATAAGGCGTGGCTTACGCCGTTTCGTCTGGCAGATTAGCCGTGTAACACGCTATGATATTATACTACAGAGGGAAAATTTACAAGGGGGAAAATGCGGGGAAATTTGCAATATGGAGTTCACAGGGACGAGGCGGTCAGGTGCAGTAATTTGTTAGGCGTGTTTTAGTTGGTTCATTAGCTTGTCATAATCAGAATGAGAACCGATCCAAAACCAGATTATTTCGTTGTCCTGTTGGACCCCTGCGGCTCGATAATCTTTAGTAATGCGGACTGAATAAATCGGCCGTGATGAATGAATGCGCTTGAAATGTAAGCCAGGATAATATGGGTCTTTTTTGAACTGACTGTATGCCTGATTTGCCTGCTCTCGGATTTGTTTGGGCAAGCTTTCGTATAATTTACGGAAGCGTTCTGTTGTGTGGGAAATCATAGGCTATCAATATCTAACGGTTTTGTCTTTCCTTGCTTGTGCTCTTCGATGGCCTCATCAGCAAGGTTGCTCAGAATATCTTCAGAACCTGCAAATGCTTTTTCCCATTTTTTTTCTGCT